>Ga0302326_10000464_pt1 | contig 113847 bp, 87 predicted proteins | sample Palsa_T0_3_FD_202264 | JGI IMG/M metagenome (GOLD analysis project Ga0302326, IMG submission 202264) | Peat permafrost microbial communities from Stordalen Mire near Abisko, Sweden - Palsa_T0_3 | ecosystem: Environmental > Terrestrial > Soil > Palsa > Peat permafrost | place: Sweden: Abisko... | reverse complement strand
GCATTGTGATGTGGGACGGCTCCTTCGCGGGCTTCGCCGCGCATATTCAGCGCAGCCGCCTGTATGTGGGCTACGATTCAGCCGGAGGTCACGTTGCGGCGGCCTGCGGAATTCCAATGGTCGGCGTTTTCGCGGGCGCAGTTTCCGAGCGCATGTTCCAGCGCTGGCGGCCGAGCGGCAATGGGCAGATTCAAATAGTTCGTGCGGAACGAATGAGCGTTCCCGAGTTGCTGGCTACTTCTGAGGCTCTTTGGTCTGCTCTTCGGGAAGCGGGTCCGGCGTCTCGAACTTGATGGTGGATTCGGTTCCGAACTTGCGATACAGCCTGAATTCGATGTCGTTCTTGCTCATCTGGCGGTCCCGCTTGGAGGTGAGAACCGACTTCAGTGGCAACATGTACTGCTGATCTCCGATGGTCTCAAAGTCGTAGTCGAGCGATGTGGTGATGTCGTGGATCGGAAAAGTGGCCGGCATGTCGTAGGGGGTCATCACGATCTTAACCACCATTTTGGTGTCCTCGTCGATGTAGACCAGGCCGCGATAGGCGGGCACGATGGACAGCTTGTCGTCGGCCTCCACGTGATAATGCGAAAACTGCTGCTGGACATCGTACGCGAATACGTAGGTCTTGCGGCCGCGCAGCTTGCCCCAGTGATCCCAGGAAAATTCGGTCTGGCTTTCCGGCTCGAAAATCTGATCCAGCATGCTGGCGAATTCTCCCTCCGACGAGGTGCCGCCGAACTGCCGCATGTTGCCGTTGGTCACGGGTTGGTTGTTGTGGAGAATCACTTCGTAGTTCTCGGCGCCGTTGTAGCTAAGGCGGGCCGTTATGGTGTCGCCGTGATACCAGTTGTTTCCCGTGCCGCTAGGATCGATATCGCGGCGCGTCACCTGCACGCAGATAAAATTGGGCAACTGCTTGGTGTAGTTCAACGCATATTCGCGAGTTTGCTGGATGATTTTGCCCTGCTCCTCGGAATCGGGCGGCGGAGGCGGAACGTAGACCGGCGGGGGCGGGGGCGGGGGAGCCACCGTCAAGCGGGCGGAAGCTTCGCTCAACTCGCGCAACGCGGCCACTGTTTTGGCTCCGGCGCCCAGACTTTGCAGGTCTTCGATGGTGCGATCCTCCAGCCGGTCGGTGAGTTTTACTTTCCGCAAATACTCGGCGACTTTGACGTCGGGTTGTTTAAGCTCCACCGACGATCGAATAAACATGACCAGCTGCGCAACGGTCATATTCATCTCGCCGGCGGCACTGAGAATCGCAGCGGCCACTAGAACCAGCAGACATCGCATACTATTCCCATTCTCTCTCAGGTCGGGGCGGAGGGGAGCTGGTGCGGCTATTACAACATCGGCGGTAACCGATATAGAAGACATGCCGATCTTGATGAGGCTAAAGTCCCCCCATCCCGAGCCGCTGTGGCGCGCGGGATTTCCTGGCGCGGAGTTTTCGCGGATTGATCCCGGCCTGTTGTGGCTGCCTGCTTTGGGAAACGGCCAGCCGAACACGATTCCGGCGCTCCGGGGCAGGACCGTGTTTCTGGGTATCGAGATCGGGGAGAAGCAGAGTCGGTGAAGGACTCAGGACCGAACAGTGGGCGCCAAGATCCCTTTATTGGTGCTGGCCGCGCTAGTCCAGACTTCGGCGGCGGACGCGCCGGCCGAAGAATATCGCGTAAAGGGGGCGTTCCTGCTTAACTTCGCCAAGTTCGTGGAATGGCCGGCGCAAGCCTTCAAGGGGCCGGGGAACGCGATTGAGATCTGCGTGTTGGGAACGAATCCATTTACCGGGGACCTGGATCAGGCGGCGCGGGCAGTGCAAGTGGAAAGCCGCGCCGTCACCGTGCGCCAAATCCAGGACGTACAGCAGGCCAAGGAATGCCAGATGGTCTTCGTGAGCGTGTCGGAGCGCAAGCGCGCCCGTGCATTGCTCGAAGCGGCGCAGGGAGGCAGCGTCCTTACGGTCGGGGAATCGGAGGGCTTTCTCGCCAGCGGCGGAGTGATCGAGTTCCGGGTGGAAGACAGCCGGGTCAGGATGGAAATCAGCGAGGCGGCGGCCAAGCGAGCCGGGCTGCATATCAGCGCTAAATTACTGAGCCTGTCACAACCCGGCAAGCGGTGAGAGCGGGAAGCGATGAGGCTGGCAAATACATATCGAAACTTGAGCGTGCGTCACAAGCTGCGGCTCATCATCATGGCCACGGTGACGGCGGCTCTGCTGTGCGCCTGCGCGGCGGTATTGGTCTACGACCGCATTGCCGAGCGCGACTCCATGCGGAACGACCTGGAGGTGATGGCGGAAATGCTGGCCGCCAACAGCACCGCGGCTTTGAGCTTTGACGATGCGCGGGTGGGGGAAGAAATTTTATCCTCGCTCCGCGTGAAGCGGCAAATCGTGGCTGCCAGACTCCTGACCGCCCAAGGAATCACGCTGGCCAGTTACCGCCGCGTATCGGCCCCTCCTTCGGCGATGCCCCCGATCCGCGCCGATGGCGTGTGGTTTGAACCCCACCGGCTGATCGCGTTCCAAGGCGTTAGGTTGAGCGGAGCGAAACTGGGGACGCTATACCTGGAATCGGACCTGGAGCGGCTGGATACCACGCTACGCCGGTTTGCCTATATCGTGGCGGCCATTCTGCTGGGTGCGTGGCTGCTGGGGCTGGCGCTGGCAGCGCGGCTGCAGGGAATGATTCTCGATCCGATCGCCCATCTGGGGCGCGCCGCGAAGATCGTTTCAAGAGAAAAGAAGTATTCCACGCGGGCGGTGAAGGTCTCAGGCGACGACCTGGGACAGCTTACCGATGTGTTTAATGAAATGCTGTCGGAGATCGAGCGCCGGGACGAGCAGCTGCTGCTGCACCGGGACGGTCTGGAACAACAGGTGAGGGCCCGCACGGCCGAACTGGTACATTCGAACGCGGATCTGCGGTTAGCCAAGGACAAGGCCGAGTCGGCCAGCCGCGCCAAGAGCGAATTCCTGGCCAACATGAGCCACGAGATCCGCACGCCCATGAACGGCGTCATAGGCATGACCAATCTGGCGCTGGACACCGATCTGAGCGAGAGACAGCGGAACTACCTGGAAACTGTGAGAATGTCGGCCGATTTGATGCTGGCGGTAATCAACGACATCCTCGATTTCTCGAAAATCGAGGCCGGCCGCCTGGAACTGGATCCCACGCCTTTCAATGTCCGCGATCTGGTGGAGGAAACCGTCAAGACACTGGCTGTGATGGCGCACGCCAAAGGCCTGGAGCTGGTGGGCGGCATACGGCCCGATGTTCCCCGGCGGGTGATGGGCGACGCTACGCGAATACGCCAGGTTTTGGTGAATCTGGTAGGCAATGCAGTTAAGTTCACCTCCGGCGGAGAAGTGACGGTGGACGTGAGCCGGGAGGAGCGGGAAGGCGATCGTCTTTACCTCCGCTTTGCCGTGCAGGATACAGGAATCGGCATTCCCCTGGAAAAGCAAAAGATGATTTTCGAGGCGTTTGCCCAGGGCGACGGGTCCACCACCCGCAATTTCGGCGGAACCGGACTTGGCCTGACCATTTCCGAGCGTCTGGCCAAGGCCATGGGCGGTAAGATCCAGGTGTCGAGCGAACCTGGCAAGGGGAGCCGTTTCGAATTCACGGTCTCGGTGGGAGCGGTCCCGGAAACACTTGAGGAATGCGTACCAGCGGGCAATATTTCGCTCCAAGATCTATCCGTTCTGGTGGTGGACGATAATCTGACCAACCGGCGTCTGCTCGAGGAACTGCTGAAGGGTTGGGGGATGCGGCCGGAAACGGTGGCCGGCGCGCGTGAAGCCCTGGACCTTATCGGGCGGCGGCAGAGGGAGCGAGGCCAGCCTTTCGATATCGTTCTGACCGATCTGCACATGCCTGAAATGGATGGCTTCGCGCTGGTGGAAGAGTTGCGAAGGAGCTCGGCGGGCACGCAGCACGTTCTGATGCTCACCTCCGGTGAACACGTGGGCGACCTGGCGCGTTCGAGAGAGCTCGGAATCGCCGCTTATCTGACCAAGCCGGTTCGGCGCGCCGAACTGCGGGCCGCTGTTTCCGCCGCTATTGGAGAGCGAAAACCGTCTGGCGAACGCGTTAAACCAACCCGGTCGCGGCGGGCGCGCGAGGCCGGCAAGGGCGCTGGGAGTCTGCGCATCCTGCTGGCCGAAGACAACGAGGTGAACCAGCTGGTAGCCCGCGGGCTCCTGGAGCAGGCCGGCCATACAGTGCAAGTGGCCAAGAATGGAGCGGAGGTGGCGCCGATGCTGGCCGCACAGTCGTTCGACGTGGTGCTGATGGACATCCAGATGCCGGTAATGGACGGTTTCCAGGCGACTGCGGCGATCCGGAAGATGGAAATACAAACAGGAACTCACATGCCCGTGATCGCAATGACGGCGCATGCCTTGGCCGGCTACAAGGAGAAGTGCCTGGCGGCGGGGATGGACGGGTATGTAACCAAGCCCATCCGGCCGGACCTGTTACTGAAAGCGCTGGCCGAGTGTCGGGGAGCGCAAGAGCTGGCCAGCGATGCGGGCGTGCCTTTGCCGGCCGCGAATTGAGACGGTACCGCGCCACTAGCCGGTCCGCTACCGGGCGGCCAGAAGGTTCTCCAGCGCCACGTGCAAGTCCGGATACTGGAAGCGGAAACCGGCGGATTTTGCCACGGTGGGAAGCACGCGCTGGCTGGCCAGCAGGACCTCCGACATTTCACCCAAAGCCAGCTTTAAGGCAAAAGCCGGCACCGTAACGATGGCCGGACGATGCAGCGCCGCCGCCAGCCGCTCAGTGAATTCTTCGTTCGTGGCGGGGTGGGGCGCGGTGGCGTTCATAGCGCCCCGAATGGCGGCGTAGTTTAGCGCGAAGAGGATCAGGTTGACGGCGTCCTCAAGGTGAATCCATGCCATCCATTGGTGGCCGGAGCCCAGCTTGCCGCCGAATCCGAATCGGAACACTGGCAGCAGTTTGGCCAACGCGCCTCCTTTTCCCAGCACCATGCCCAGGCGGAGACGAACCACGCGAACTCCCGCCGCTTCGGCCAACTGAGCGGCTTGCTCCCAGGCCAGCACGACGCGCGCGAGAAAATCGGACCCGGCCAAAGATGCCTCGGTGAGAATTTGGTCGCCGCGCGACCCGTAGTATCCGACCGCGGAGGCGCACACCAGCACGCGCGGGCGCTGGGATTGAGCGGACAGCGCGTCTACCAGGTACCGGGTGCCATCGACGCGGCTATCGAAGATGCGCCGCTTGGCGGCTTCGGTCCAGCGCTGGGCAACCGGCTCGCCAGCCAGGTGAATGACCGCGTCGGCAGAGGCCAGGCTGGCCGCGGGCGGTTCGGCTTCCGACGGGTTCCACTGGGAGAACTGGGCTGCGGCCGGCAGGCTGGCGCTGCGCATTCGGCCGAGAACATGCACGGTATGGCCTGCTTCCAGCAGTTTTTCCAAGACGCGCCGTCCTAGAAAACCGCTGGCGCCGGTGATGGTGACGTTCACTTAGACATTCTACGCCCCAGTTCACCATAATGAAGGTTGCCGGCATGAGAGCGTCGTTTTGATGAGAGGCCGCGAATGAGAGCTTGGAATCGCGCCAAATTGCTGTGGGGCTACCTGCGGCGCAAGTCCGCGCTCAACGCGCTTCCGGTGGAGTACATCGTCGAAACGACGGCCAAGTGCAACCTGTATTGTCCCATGTGCCCGCGCGAGACCCACAAGCAGCCCAAGGCGGACATGACCGACGAGATTTTCGAGCGGCTGGTGCGGGAGTCCGGCGAAAGCGCCGAGCACATGATGCTCATCGGCCTGGGCGAGCCGTTCATGGATCGCAAGATTTTTGAACGAATCGAATATTGCGAGCGCCACAACATTTCGACCCTGCTTTCCACCAACGGGACGTTCTTCGACGAGAAGACCTGCGAGCGGCTGCTCTCGACGCCGCTCGAGCACATCACGCTGAGCTTCGATGGAGCGACCAAGGAGTCGTTTGAATACTATCGCAAGGGCGCGAATTTTGAGAAGGTGCGCGACAATTTTCTGCGCTTCGCGCGCATGAAGCACGAGCGCGGCGCCAAGGTGCAAGTGGTGGTGCAGATGGTGCGGATGGAGCGCAACGCCGGCGAGGTAGACGATTTCGTGCGCTTTTGGAAAGACGTTCCGGGCGTGGACCAGGTGCGAATCAAGGAAGATGAAACCAATGTTTTGCAGCCGGAAGCGCGGCACGCGGCGGAAGACTGGAAACATCCCTGCCACTATTTGTGGCGCGGCCCGATGTACGTGAAGCAAAATGGCGACGTGTATCCATGCTGCCAGAGCTATACGCTGGATGGCGGGCCGGTGGGTAACATTGGGACCGGAAGCCTGCCTGAGATTTGGAATTCGGCTGCTATGCAGCGCATGCGCCGGCTGCATGTTTCCGGACGCGCGGGCGAGATCGATGTGTGCGCGCGCTGCTGCACCACCATTCCAAGCGGCGCGTTGGTAGCCGGAAGCCTGTTGCTGCACGGACGCACCGTGCGCAAGCTGCTTCCGTGGGTGGAACGGCTGGTTTATTTCTCGAAGCTGCCGCGCTCGTTACTCACGCCGCCGCACAAAACTGCGAACGTGAGTGAACTGGTGCAGATCGACGGCGCACGCAAATAGCCTATTCATATCGCAGCGCGACGCCGGGATCGACGTGGGTGGCGCGGCGCGCCGGGATCCAACAGGCCACGAGCGCCACCGCGGCAAGCAACAGCGCGACCGTCAAGTAAGTGAGCGGATCGCTCGGGCTCACGCCGACCAGCAGGCGTGCCATCACGCGCGTAATTCCCAAGGCGGCTATCAGACCGACACCCAGTCCGCTCACCACCATGCGAACGCCTTGCCGAAGAATGAGCCGTATTACGTCGCCGGCACTGCCGCCGAGCGCCATGCGGATTCCGATTTCGCGGGTGCGCTGGGCCGCCGAAAAGGAAACGATGCCATAGATTCCGATGATGGCGAGAATTAATCCAATCCCGCCCATGGCGGCGGCCATTCCGGCTCCCAGGCGAAATATCCACAAGCCGTTATCAATGGAGAGCTTCATCGTATTGGCTTCGGTGACCGGCAGATCGGGAGCCAGTTGATGGACTTGGGCCTGCATCGGAGCCAGCAGCGTTTCCGGTGGAACCGACGACCGCACCTGCAACGTCCGCATCGAATTGTAATTCTGCGCCAGAGGGACGAACACAAACGGGGTGGGATCCTCGGCCACGAACAGGTACTTGCCGTTGCCAGAGACACCGACAATCTGCACCGTTTTCGCGAGGTCGGTGTCGGGCTTCAGGCTGAGGCGCTTGCCGAGCGGATCCTGGTGGGGCCAAAACTTGTCCGCCATGGTTTGGTTCACGATGGCCACCGAGGGCGCAGTCTCGTTATCCGATTCGGTGAACGCACGGCCCCGGAGCAATGGAACCCGCATGGTTTCAAAATAGGTTGGATCGACGCCGCTGTAGAAGAGCGAGGGCGGCTGCTGGCCGCTGGCTACCGTCTGGCCCTCGATGGTAACCGTGCTGGCGTTCGCGGTGTTGGTGCTTCCCATCGGTACACCGAAGGCCAAGCTCACCGACTGGACGCCGGGCAATGCCCGGGCCCGGGCTTCCAGCTGGCGATAAAATTCCTTGGTCCGGGTTTGGTCATAACCGATTTCATGTGGATCAACGGTGAGATTCAACACATGATCGGGATCGAATCCTAAGTACATGGTTTCGGCGTGCCGCAAGCTGCGGACGAACAGTCCGGCGATCACCAGCAGCATGAGCGAACCGGCCACTTGCGCAACCACCAGCGCGCTGCGCAGGCGATGGCGGCCGGCCCCTGCCGAGTCGCTTCGTCCGCCCTCCTGCAAGATACTGTTCAGATCGGCGCGCGAAGCGCGGAATGCAGGCCAGAGTCCCACAATAACTCCGGTGAAAAGCGCGGCCGCGAACGAGTACGCAAAAACACGCCAGTCGAAGCCGAGGTCCAGCCGAACGGGAAGGCTGGACGGGACCAGCTTCGCGAGATCCCCGGGGCTCGCCCATTCTCCCAGAATCACTCCCAGCATTCCGCCCAGAATCCCCAGCAGAATGGTTTCGGTTAGCATCTGACGAATCAGGCGGCCGCGTCCGGCGCCCAGCGCCGCGCGCAGACCCATTTCGCGCTGCCGCACCGTCGCGCGCGCCAATAGAATGTTGGCGACGTTCATGCACGCCAGCAGCAAAAGCAGCCCCCCGAGAATCAGGAAGAAGCTCGCGATCACGGCCACGATGTTGTTCGCCAGAGGCTGGGGGCGCGCCAACTGTTCGCGGTAGACGTTCACAGTGACGCTCGCGTCCGTTGCCGGATACTGCTTCCCCAGCCGCCCCGCGATCACGTTGACCGAGGCCTGGGCTTGGGAGAAACTGACGCCGGGTTTGAGCCTCGCCAGCACGCTCAGAACCCGCGCATTGCGATCCGTCGACGGGTTGCTGGAGATCTGCTCGATCGAAAAGAGACTCCCCACGGGCAGGTACATGTCCATCTCGATCACCGCGATCACGCCCCGGAACTGCCTGGGCACAACGCCGATGATGCTGGCCTGTTTTCCGTTGACTCGGACCTGTTTGCCGATCACGCCGGGATTGCCGCCGAATCTCTTCTGCCAGTAGGAATATCCCAGGACCACGACCGTTTGTTCGCCGGGCTGGTCCTCCTCGCTCCCCAGGATAATCAAACGGCCCAACGCCGGTTTCACACCCAGAACGGAAAAATAGTTTCCCGTGACATAGCTGGCCAGCAGTTGATCGACGCGCCCATCGGCGCTCAGACCGGGCTGGGTGAGGATGTAGCCAAAAAGATCGCCCACTGAGGCCGCCTGTTGACGGAAATCGACGAACTCCGGATACGAAAACTGAGACAGGAATTGGGAACCGCCCTTCTGTTGGGCAGCGAGGACCGCGATCCGCTCGGGGTGGGGAACAGGCATCGGCCGGAGCAACAATCCATTCACGAAGCTGAAGATCAATGCGTTGGCTCCAATGCCAAGGGCTAGCGTGATGGCGACGATGACCGTCAGCAGCGGCGTCTTCAGGAGCATTCTTATTCCGTAGCGGATGTCTTGCAGCAGCGCCGGCATGATTTATTGAACCAGTCTAGATTGGTCAGGCACGACGGCTGCCACGCTGGTGCGCGAAGTATCTAAACGGGAAATGGCGCGCGAGCCGGCTAATGCAAGTTCAGCGGCGGGATGAAGTGTTCAGAACCGGACAGCGGGTTCACCAGGTTTCGGCCAGGCGCACGAAGGTCCGCAGACCCACGCCAGTGGCGCCTTTCGCCATGTAGGGTTTGGCGTCGTCCAGCCAGGCAGTTCCCGCGATATCCAGGTGAATCCAGGGCGTTTCATCCACGAAATCGCGAATGAACCAGGCCGCGGTGATGGAGCCGCCCGCGCGCCCGCCGATGTTCTGGAGATCGGCGAAGTTGCTTTTCAGAAGCTCCTTGTATTCCTCGTCCATGGGCAACTGCCAGGTCTTTTCACCCTCCGCTTTGGCAGCGGCGAGAAACTTATTGAGAAAAGCTTCATTGTTAGTGAAGGCGCCCATGTTGACGTTCCCCAGCGCCACCACAATTGCTCCCGTCAATGTTGCGGCGTCCACCAGGTGGGTGCAGCCCAGGCGCTGGGCATAAGTGAGGGCATCGATCAGGATGAGCCGGCCTTCGGCGTCGGTGTTCAGTACTTCGACGGTTTTCCCGGAAAGCGACGTGACGATGTCGCCGGGCCGCTGCGCCTTGCTGCCGGGCATGTTTTCGATAGTGGGCACTAGCGCGGTCACCGGGATGGACGGCTTGATTTGCGCGATGGCGCGCATGGCGCCCAGCACGGCCGCGCCTCCAGCCATGTCGTAACGCATCTTTTCCATGCCATCGGACGGCTTGATAGAGATGCCGCCGGTGTCGAACGTGACGCCCTTGCCCACCAGGCCGAGATGGTCCTTGGATGTGGGAGCGCCGGCGGGCTGGTACCGGATGACGATCAATGCGGGAGGTTCGGCGCTGCCCTGTGCGACGCCAAGAAGCGCTCCCATGCCGAGCTGGCGCATGCGATCCTGATCCAGAATCTCGCATTCCAGGCCGAACTCGGCCGCCATTTCCTTGGCGCGCTGGGCAAGCACGGTGGGAGTCAGGACATTGGCAGGCTGGTTGGCGATATCACGGGTGAAGTTTTGCGCTTCAGCCAGGATGCGCCCGCGGTCGACGGCCGATTGCACGCCGGCTTCTTCCACTAGCACGGCGAACGAATCGATCTGTTTTTCGTTCTTCTTGGGATCGGTCTTATAGCGGTCGTTTTCAAGATCGGCCAGAACGGCGCCCTCTACGGCGGCCGCGACGAAATCACCGGAGCGCCAGGGCGCATCGAGAGCCAGCGTGATGCTGTGGATACCCTTGGACTTGAGCGAGCGGACCGTGGCGCCCGTAAGTTTGCGAAGCTCGGCGGCGTCGAAGCGGTCACGTTTTCCGCCACCCGCCAGTACCAGGCGCTTGGCCTTTAGTCCCGCAGTGCGATGCAGAATGGCGATTTCGAGGGCCTTTCCCGAGAACTCGCCGGAATCGTACAGTTCCTTTATTTGATCGGGGGCGGGCGCTTCGGGCGGCGCACTTTCGAACGCCACGATCACCAACGCGTCGGAATCCACTTCTCCCAGTTTCTTGGGTTCGAGCTTGATCTCCATTTGTCCCCTTTTTACCTTCGTCTACCGATGGCGGCGCGGGCTTCGGCTTCCATCTCCCGAGTACGTTCCGCTTCGCGCTTATCGTGCAGCTTCTTGCCCTTGGCCACCGCAAGTTCCACTTTAATGTGCCCGCTTTTCAAATACATTTTAGTCGGAATCAGCGTCAACCCTTTTTCACGCGTTTTTCCAAGTAATTTGTCGATCTCTTCTCTATGGAGCAGCAGCTTCCGCCGCCTGGTAGGCTCATGGTTCTCGCGGTTGCCGTGCGAGTATTGGCCAATGTGGGCGTTCAGCAACCAAGCCTCGTTGTCTTGCACTTCGGCGAAGCTGTCCTTCAACTGGACGCGTCCATCCTTAGCCGCCTTTACCTCCGTGCCGGTAAGGGCAAGGCCGGCTTCAAACCGTTCGAGCAGATGATAATCATGCCCGGCATGACGATTATCGCTCAAGATCTTGATACCAGGCTCTGCCATTTTGATATACGGCTCCGGGTTATGATACAAGCCTCCGGTTATGGCTCCAGTTTTGGCATACGGCTCCGGTTATGATACAAGACTCCGGGACGTCTTGTTTTCTAGTCAACGCCAGGAAAGCCAGCAGCGTCAAGCGTTTATGTGGAAGTTTCCCGACTTGGCTCAGGCTTATTGTAACATAGGGCCTTCATGAGAATAAGATGATTTCTTTTAACAAGTTACGTGCCTTTGCCCCACTTTGCGTGGCGCTGCTTCTACTGCCCGCCGACGGCCTGCAGGCGCGCACCCGTAAGGGTGACAAGTTGTTCAAGCTGGGCGTGGAAGCCGAAGCTCGCAAGGAGTACGACAAGGCGCTGGAGTATTATCAGCAGGCGCTGAGCACAGACCCCATGGAGACCACCTACGAACTGGCGACGCGTCGCGCCCGGTTCGAGTCCGGACAATCGCACGTGGAGGCGGGAAAAAAACTGCTGCAAGCCGATGATCTGGAAAAGGCATTGGCTGAGTTTCAAAAGGCTTTCGCAGCGGATCCGGGCTCCATGATCGCGCTGCAGGACATCCAACAGGCCAAAGAACTGCTGGAGCAAAAGCAAAAGGGACTGGTTCCCGCGGGCGAAAAACCGATGACTTCCGCCGAGAAAGCGCAAAAGGAAAGCCTGGAAATGATCCAGTCGCTCCTGCCGGTGCCTGAGTTGAAGCCGGTAACGAACCAGATCAGCCTGCTCAAGATGAACAATCAGCCGCTCAAGGTGCTTTATGAGACGGTGGGCAAACTGGCGGGAATCAATGTACTGTTCGATCCGCAGATGCAGCCCGGCAAGAACGCGAATCTGGATCTGAACAACGTCACGTTGCAGGAAGCGCTGGATTACATCGCGCTGCTGACCAAGACCTATTGGAAGCCGGTAAGCGGTAACGCCATTTTTGTGACCGAAGACAACGTGACCAAGCGCAGGGACTACGAAGACGAAGTGGTGAAGGTCTTCTATCTGAAGAATCCCACTTCGACGCAGGAGTTCTCTGAGATGGTGACGGCGGTGCGCTCGGTGACAGACGTGCGCCGGATGTTCCAGTTCAACGCCGAAAACGCGATTGTGGTGCGCGACACGGTGGATAAAGTGGCGCTGGTTGAAAAGCTGCTGCACGATCTGGACAAGCCGAAGGCGGAAGTAGTAGTGGATGTGATTGTTATGGACGTGGCTAGCGACGTCAGCCATAACATCGGGGCGGGGCTGGTGTCCAACGGCACCAACGGGCTGTCCTTGCCGATCCAATTCTCGCCGACCAATCCGATCACTTCTTCCACCAGCGGGGTAACCGGGACCGGGGGCACGGGAGCGACCACCACCACCGGCACCACCACAACCACGGGCACCACCACCGCCGCCACAACCGGCTCCACTTTCGTCGCTCTTTCGCAACTGGGGCACATAGGCACGAGCGATTTTTCCACCAGCCTGCCGGGCGCGATGTTGCAGGCGGTGATGTCGGATTCCAGAACGAAAATACAGGAATCGCCGGAAGTGCGCGTCTCCGACGGCCAGAAGGTAAGTCTGAAGATCGGCGAGAAGTATCCGTACGCCACGGGCAGCTTCCAGCCGGGTGTGGGCACGGTAGGCGTCAGTCCGCTGGTGAGTACGCAGTTTCAATTCGTCGATATCGGCGTGAATGTGGAGCTGACGCCGCACGTGCATGGGACCGACGAAGTAACGCTGCACGTAAGCGTGGATATTTCGAACATCGCGAACACGCTGAATCTGGGCGGTCTCAGCCAGCCCGTGATCGGACAAAAGAAGAATGAGGCCGACATTCGCTTGAGGGATGGGGAAGTGAGCCTGTTGGGCGGGTTGATGTCAGACCAGGACACCAGCGTGATTAGCGGAATTCCAGGCCTGGTAAACATCCCGATTCTGGGCAAGTACCTGTTCGGCAACACCTCCAAGGACAAGCAGAAAGAACAATTGATGATCGCGCTGATCCCGCACATCGTGCGGAGGCCCGATATCACCGGCATGGACCTGCGCGGCATCGCGGCGGGAACGGATGCGACGGTGAAGCTTAGTTACGGGCCGAGAGTGGCCGAGTCGGCAGCGCCGCCGGCCGCCGCACCCACGCCTGCGGCCAACGGCGTACCGGCCTCGGTAACGCCGTCCACACCGGGCGGCGCTGCTGGTCTGGCGTTCAGTCCGGTCAGGGTGCAGGCGCAGTTGAGCAAGCAGGTAACGATTGAGCTCGACGCGCAGAACATGACCGATCTGGCGAGCGTTCCGGTGAAAGTGCGGTGGGATCCGAAGGTGCTGCGATTGGAAATGATCTCGCCGGTAGCGCTGCTGACGCAGGACGGCAAGATTCTGGCGCCGAGTCTCGACATTCGCAATGACACCGGCGACGCGAGTATCGAGGTGAACCGGGTAGCCGGCGCGGGCGGCGTGAACGGTACGGGTCCGCTGTTGCAGCTCACCTTTACCGCGGTCGGCAAAGGTACCACGACAGTGAGCGTAACGGAAGCCCCGCTGAAGAACTCGACCCAGCAACCGATCGCGGTACAGACGCCATCGGTTGTGGTCGTGGTGCAGTGAGGCAGCCAGAGGAGTGAGGTAAAGGATCGGAAATAGCAATGCGGCGCAAGAGACAAGGCGGTCTGACGCTGGTTGAGCTGATCGTGGCTTTCACCATCATGATGATCCTGACTTCTATGGCGGTTCCGCTGGCCCGCTATAAGGTGCAGCGCGACAAGGAGCGCGACCTGGAGCGCGCACTGGTTCAGATCCGGAATGCGATCGATAAGTTCAAAGACGATATGGACGCCCAGAAAATCGGCCCGGCGAAGCTGGATTCGGACAACTATCCGGAGAGCCTGCAGCAGCTGGTGGATGGAATCAAAGCCTCCGGATCGGTGGACAAGAAGATGAAATACCTGCGCCGCATCCCGAAGGACCCCATGACCAACTCGTACGAGTGGGGTATGAGGAGCGACCGTGACGATCCGACGGCGCAGTCCTGGGGCGGGCAAAACGTATTCGATGTGTACACCAAAAGCATGGATAAAGCGCGCGATGGAACTTCCTATTCCCTGTGGTGAAGCCGTGAGCAAGGTGGTGAAGCCGTGAGCAAGCCGGCCGCGCTGCCCAATCGCCGGCGCTTCGGGTTTACATTTATCGAGCTGATGATCGTTATGGCGATCATCGCGGTGTTGATGGCGGTGGCGCTGCCAATCTATACGCGGTCGATTATCCGGTCTAAGGAAAGCGTGCTCAAGAACAATCTGTTCACTATGCGCACGGTGATTGACGAGTATACCTACGACAAGCAGAAAGCGCCGCAAACGCTGCAGGATCTGGTGAGCGACGGTTATCTGCGGCAGGTACCCATCGATCCCATCACCGGCAACGCCGATTCCTGGAGGCTGATCATGGAAGACGCCACCAACACCGTCAACCAGACTCAGCCGGGGATCTTCGACGTGCGGAGCGGCGCGGAAGGAACTAGTCTGGAAGGGACGCCGTATTCGGAGTTCTAGCGGCGGGGCGCGCCGGCGCGCGCCTGGGCGTTTGTTTCCAGATGAACAGCCGGTATAGCATCAGCACCGTAAGCATCGCGCCGTACATCAGCGGCAGGCGCTCATCGGATTTCACCAGCCACATATAGTGAATCACACCGGCCAGCGCAGCGAAATACACTAGCCGGTGCAGCCGCTGCCATTGCGCGAATCCCAGGCGCCTTACCCAACCTGCGGTAGAAGTGATGGCCAATGGCAGCAGCATGGCGAAACCCAGCATTCCCATGGTAATGAAGCGCCGCTTCAGCACATCCGCCCACATGTCGGACAGGCTGAACGATTTGTCCAGAATGAACCACGTCATAAAATGCAGCGAGACATAGAAGAAGGCGAAGAGACCCAGCATGCGGCGATAACGTACCAGCCTGGGCTGATTGAGGATCTTACGCAACGGCGTTACCGTGAGGGTGATGAGCAGGAACCGAATGGTCCAGGTGCCCGTGGCGTGCGTGATGTATTCGACGGGATTGGCGGTGAGCTCCGGTGCGTTGCCGGTGGTCAAAAGTTTGTAGAACGGCCACGCCAGCCGCAGGAACGGAACCAGGCAGGCCGCGAACACAACAATCTTGGTCCAGCGGCTGGAGAGGATGCTGGCTAGAAGCTTGTTCAAGACGGATCTGGTGGCAACTCGCCTAGTAGTATTTGTGGAGATCCATGCCCGCGTAAAGGCCTGCGACCTCGCTATACCCGTTGAACATCAAAGTATCGCGATTGAACAGGTCGCCCAGACGGCGCTCTTTGGCCTGGCTCCAGCGAGGGTGATCCACCTTCGGATTCACGTTGGAGTAAAAGCCATATTCGTTGGGTGCGGATAGATTCCAGGTGGTGGGCGGCTGCTTTTCAACGAGGCGAATCTTCACCAGCGACTTCGCGCTCTTGTACCCGTATTTCCACGGCACCACCAGCCGGATGGGCGCGCCGTCCTGATTGGGCAGCGTCTCGCCATAGAGACCCACGGCCAGCAGCGCGAGCGGATGCATGGCTTCGTCCAGCCGCAGGCCTTCCACATACGGGAACTCGATGCCGGCCCAGCGACCCTTAGGCATCTGCTTGGGATCGTAGTAGGTTTCAAACGCGACGTACTTCGCTTTGGGCGTCGGCTCCACTTCCTTCAGCAGCGTGGCCAGGGGGAAACCGATCCAGGGTACAACGATGGACCATCTTTCGGTGCAACGGTGCCGGTAGATGCGCTCTTCGAGCGGCGCGATCTTGTACAGGCTGTCCAGGTCGAAAGTCTTAGGCTTCGCGACCTCGCCTTCCACTTTCAGCGTCCAGGGCGAAGTGCGAAAATTTGTGGCGTTCTCGGCAGGGTCGCCTTTGTCGGTGCCGAACTCATAAAAATTGTTGTAATGCGTGATGACTTCGAGCGGCGTCAGCTTGTCATCGCCGACATTGTAGGAGGTCTTCTTGACATCCGGCAGCTTCATGCCGCCCCGAGCGATTCCCGCCAGCGCGCCAAACGCGAGCGAGCCGGCCAGGAAGCGGCGCCGGTTGACGTACAACTGCCTGGGTGTGATGTCCGAATAGCGGAGATCGGCGGGTTTTTGAATCAGCATAGGCCTGCTTTTATGGTAGCGCTTTCTTCATCTCCCGGAAGACCCAAACCCGCCCGCGCCACGCGCTGAGTCGGTCAAATCGTCGCCCTGCTGCCACTCCACAGCATCGTAAGGAGCCACGATGAGCTGCGCGATGCGGTCGCCTTTTTCGACCACATAATCGACGCGGCCCAGGTTGAACATGACCACCCGGATTTCGCCCCGGTAACCGGGATCGATGGTGCCGAAGTTCACCGTGATGGAATGCTTGAGCGCCAGACCGCTGCGAGGGCGCACCTGCGCTTCGTGGCCGCGCGGAAGTTCGATGGCGATGCCGGTGGGCACGGCTTGTGCTGTTCCCGGCGTGAGGACCGTGCGCTCCAGCGCGCGCAGGTCCATGGCGGCGTCTTCATCGGGACCGTGAGCATAGCTGGGAAGAATGGCGTCGGGGTGCAGCTTTTTGATGCGGATCTTCATGGGTAAGGAACCAGTGTGGCATGGCGCGCGGCGCTAAGATTGTTGCGATGCCGTTCAGGTACCAATCCGGCGAAGAGGTGCTCGCGGGCGATCGCATTCTTTACGCTTCCCAACAGGGCACGATAGAGTTTGTGGCAACGGCAGAAGACCCGAAATACGCCTGGTACCTGGAACAATACGGCGGTGGCTGCATGATTCTAGTTGCGCCGTTTGGCAGCCTCTTCGTCAGCGACCCTCGCAATGACGAAGATCTCGACTTCGTTTCCCGAGGTGAGGCTGACTCCGTTTCGCAGCAGGACTCTTAACGTGGCATCGAGACGAGCCGTCCAAGAGCACGATCACGGCTGGCTCGCTCTTCGCGTATGATTTCAGCGGGCGAACGCTTGTACTTTACCGGCGTGCGGCTTGCGATGCGTTCGGCAAGCTCCTCCGGTGCAACCTATCGGGACCGTTACGCAGTTGGATCGTCTTCGGCATCCTATCGACATACTTGCATGAACGGCTGAACGAACCAAAGTGTTATAGCACAATCACGATCGGCGCCTGCCAGAACGCCGCCTTCTGCCCTATCGGATCGCACGCCGGCGCTCAAGGTAAACTGGAGCCGGTCTTCAACGAGCGTCTGGAGCATGGAAAGGATGGTCTCAGGCGCTGGGTCCCCTTCCGCCTTGGCTTCAATGTCGTATCGTTCCGACAGCAGCCAGGAGGGTGCGCCGGAGAGCTGAAAATCTCGCACCTTATATGCCTTCGCAATGAGAAACTGCAGCGGGAAGTTGGTGGCGCTAAACCTTCCGCCTCTAGACGGCCTCATCATGGCGCGAAAATCCGCCGACTTGTTCAGCTTGATGGAAGCGACCTCGAATTCCGGCCTGGGTGCGGCGGATTGAGCAAATACGCTACATGCGAAGAACAAAAGACCGGCGACTGACATGGTCCAAAGCATTGCTGATGTGTTTCCTTCCAGGATACCGCGCTGTTTTGCACGATGAAGTCCGTAGAATTGAGACGGATCGTCCCTGGATTTGTTAGCATTTCGCCGGGAATCCCTGTGCATGTGGGGACACGCTGGGGGCGGGCGTCACGATGCTTGTGAATGGCTATCGGCGGCTGCCAAGGCCTGGCGCGGAGCTAACGGGAGGGCGATGGAAAAGACGGTAACTCCAGCCCGGCTTTCCACCCATATCCGGCCTTCATGGGCCTCGACAATTCTTCTCGTGATGGACAGGCCCAAACCGGATCCCGGCGGGCCCTGGCCGGTTGGATTGGCCCGATAGAATTGCTCGAAAATACGCTCATGATCGGAGGGAGGAATCACCGGGCCCTCGTTTCGCACGGAAATCTTAGCCTGTGCGCCGCCCAGTTCCACGCCGATGTCAATCGGAGTGCCGGGAACGGAGTATTTGAACGCATTATTGACAACTTGTCCCAATGCATCCGAGATGAGTTTGCGATCCGCAAGTACCGGCATCTCTTCAGTGGGGTAGGAAATGCGCAGGCGGGTTTGCGCTTCCAGAGGCTGGACCGTTTCATCAACCACGTCGGAGAGCATTAAGAACTCGCGCCGGGGAACGAGAGTGGAGCTGTCGAGCTTGGCGGTGTGGATGAGCTGTGAGGCGATATCGCTCAGCTTTTTGGATTGCTCGTCCAGTAAGCTCATGAGCAACTCCTGGGTCTCAGAAAGTCCGCCCAGAGCCAATAGTCCCGAGCTGGCCGCCCATATGGTTGCGACGGGCGTTTTAATTTGATGCGCCAATGAGTCCAGCACCGCGGCGCGCAGTTGTTCGGTCTGGCGTACGGCTTCGGCGCGGCATTCCCTCTCTAGAGAGCGGAACCGCTCGAAGGAAACAGCGCACAGCGAAGCCAGGGCGTTGGCTATCAAAGGCGGCAGCGGCGAGCCGCACAACGCCAGCCCTCCCTCTGGCCGAAGATCCACCCGCAGAACGCAGAACCAACTTTGCGACGCTGGATCGAATTCGTTGGATTCGCGCGAGAAAGCCTGGCGGGCCCGTTCCCCGGCGGAGGAAGTTCCTTCTCCGGCCGCGTAGGTGTTCCCGGAAACAGCGTCAAACAAGGCAACGGCTCCCAGGTCGAAGGATTCGCGAATTACAGAAGCCAGAATATCGCCCGGATCTTGAGATCGATGCAAGAGAAAGATTCGAACGGAGGCCTGATAAAGTCTCTCCGCGTCGCGCCGCTCCCGGATGGCCTCAGCCGTCCGGTCGTTGGCTGTATTGGATAACCGGCTGATTACTAAGGCGGTTAGTTCGAAAGCCACGAGCGCAACCCAGTTAGCCGGGTCACTTACCGAAAAACTGAACAGAGGAGGCGCGAAAAAGTAATTGAGGGCGAGCGTCGAAACCACCGAAGTGACGGTAGCAAACCAAAATCCGTCCCGTATGGCCACCGCAATAACAAGGATGAGATAGAGAAATCCCATCGTGGCTAAGTTGAGTCGAAAGTGGAAACCAACCCAGGTGGAACCCGCACTGGCTGCAAGACAAATGCAGAGTCGCGCAAGATTGCCCAGAGATCGCGCGATGGCAGGGGGCCAAGCTTGGTTGTCGTAGAACAATGTATTAGGCTACGCCGAAAAGCGGCTTAAACAGCGTAACATTCCTGTTTTCAACTCTATCACACGGCTCTTCGGTCCCAAGGCTGCCCTTGGTCCGATGGTTCCCCCTTATGCGACGCTCACACAAAGCAGGCCCACCTTTATGCATTTTTTATAACTCTTCGATCATACTCTCCAGATATCCACGCTAAGGAGAGAGTGCCAAGCGATGTCTCTGAAAGGTACGACGTGTATCACGCCATGCGTTCAGGGCAACCGCGGATGTTCTGTTAGTGTCGGAAGGAACCTCGCCCCTTGCCTGTAAACGTGCATGACGCCAGGCCAGCGGCATCCGGCTCCCGACAATTCCGCTGGGTCTTCGCGACACGGCCGAAAAGACAAGAAGGAATCGAGCGCCGGACTCCCTGGTGGCGTTCTCTAGAGTGGTGCGCGCTGGGCACACTTGGCGTGACAGCGATTACCTGGATCGGGTTCAGCTTGCAGTTTAATTTCACGGCTGCGAGTTTGTGCTATCTATTGTTAATCGTCCTGGAGTCTTTGTCGGGGGACTTTCTGGCGTGCTGCATCGTTTCGCTGGTGGCGCTCGGGAGCCTGGATTACTTCTTTACCAGCCCGATCCTATCCTTCCGTGTGGGACATCCGGTCAATATCCTGGCGTTGTTCTGCTTCCTGGCTACCGCCTTGGTGATTACCCGGCTGGTTTCCAAAGTGCGAGACAAGGCCGAGATGTCGTACGCCCAGCATCGAAAGACACAGCAACTTTATGAAGTGGCGCAACACTTACTAGCCGCCGACCCGCGCGAAGCATCGGGCGCTTTCCTGGAACCGTTTCGCGGCGCGTTTGGAGTGAGAGCGGCGTGCCTGTTTGACGCAGAAAGCAGCGAACTTCATGTTGCCGGCCGTTCGGAGTTTGATCTTCAGCAGAGAACGCGCGACGCCTTCATACGGGGGCAGGACGACGATGACCGGCATTGCGGGATCTGCGTGCGCTGCATTCGGGTAGCTGGACGGACCACCGGCGCGGTGGGGTTCGAAGGCTTGGAGGATGTCTCGCTGACGGCAGGCCCGTTAACGGCTCTGGCGGCGGCCCTTCTGGAAAGAACGCACACCGTCCGAAATGCAAACCAGGCTGCCGCCGCCGCTCAAGCGGAGGCCTATCGCTCGGTTATCCTGGATGCCTTGGCTCACGAATTCAAAACACCTCTGTCCACCATACTGGCCGCGGCTGGAGCTCTCAGGGAGGCCGCTTCGCTGGGGCCCGAACACTTGGAAATGGCTGAAACGGTGGAGTCTGAAGCGGCACGTCTGGGCCGTTTGACCACGCGGTTGATTCGGACCGCACGGCTGGAGCAAGAGGAAATCAGGCCTTGGATGGAGCTCACCCACTTCGGAACGGTGGTGGCGGATGCGGTGAATCAATACTCCCGATTGTCCAGCGATCGCCGCATCAACGTGCTGGAGAGATGTCATTCCACCGACGTCCTGGCGGACCCGGACTTACTCCGTCTGGCTATCAGCCAACTGGTGGATAACGCCTGTAAGTACTCGCCTGCCGGATCGCCGGTCGACCTGGTTATTTCAAAACAAGACACGCGTATCTCACTGCGCGTGCTAAGCACCGGAACACCGATTTTGTCGACCGACCGATCCCACATATTCAATCGCTTCTATCGCGGCGTGGATGCCCGGCGCATGACGGCGGGAACGGGGCTGGGCCTGTATGTGGCGCGCAAAATCGCAATTGCCCATGGCGGGAGCCTGGAACTGGATAGTGAGCCCTCCGGCGACGAAAGTGTGGCGTTTCGGATGACCTTACCGATTCCTGAAAGCGAGCTGGATGACATCCGTAGCAAGCTTTAGCATCCTGGTTGTGGATGACGAGCCTTCCCTACGCAAAGTAATCCGCGCTTCGCTGTCCGCCGGCGGGTATTCGGTGGAAGAAGTTGGAACAGGCAGCGATGCGGTGGCGCTGCTGCAGAGGCGGTCCTTCGACCTTATACTTCTGGACATCAATATGCCTGGACTGAACGGGCTGGAAGCGTGCCGGAAAATCCGTTCCATTGCTCCGCACACCGGCATCGTTATGGTAACCGTAAGGGACGCCGAAGAAGACAAGGTGCGCGCACTCGAAGCGGGCGCGGACGACTACGTTACCAAGCCATTCCGATTTCGCGAGCTGGTGGCGCGTATCGGCGCGGTTCTAAGGCGTACACGCAGGCACAGCCTGGGCGAGCAAAGCTGCGTGGAAGCGGGCGACTTACGAGTGGATTTCCGCCGGCGCAAGCTGTGGAAGCGATCCGAAGAGATTCATCTGTCGCCCAAGGAATTCGATCTCCTGGCGTTCCTGATGAAGAACCAGGGCGCTCCGATGACCCACGCGAAGCTCTTAGGCGCGGTCTGGGGGCCGGAATATGGGGGCGAACTGGAGTACTTGCGCTCTTACGTCCGAATGCTTCGGAAAAAAATTGAGGACGACCCGGCGCAGCCCTTTTACCTGATGACCGAGCCGTGGGTTGGATACCGCTTCAACAATCCAGCCGATTCCGGCGCTCCACCGGCCCAGTTGCCGGACGAATAAGGACGCAAGGCCCGACTGAGGGAGGCTCTATCGCGGCAATAGACATTGGTCTTTATGCCTTTTTTATAACTTTGCGCTCAAACTATCCGAATACCATGGCCGCTCGAGTTGTACTGATGGAAATCCAGCCGATCCCGCCCCCGGCCCAGAGCGCGCTGCCCGTCTATCGCAGCCGGCCGCGCCCCGAGCGCACCGAAAAGATTGAGGAGTTTTCCCTCAACGAACTGCGGCGGAAGGTTCGTCAGAATCGCGTGAGTTTCCCATCGCAGGTGCCGACCTTTCCCAAGCACGACCGCCCCGACCTGCAGCGGAAAGCGGTGCAGTTGTATTTCCTTTTCGGATGGAGCTGCAGCAGAATAGCGCAACGGTATGGCGTTCTTCGTCAGAGGATACAGCAGATCCTGACCACCTGGAAGCGCCGCGCCATTGAAATGGGATACGTCCAAGACATTCCGCCGGCCATGCCGTCGCTAAAGCCCACCAACCTGGTCCAATAACGAACCTGCGCGTGAAGCGGCAGGGTTTTGCTCGCGCCGCTTTATCCACGTCATCAGTTATTTCGATTTGCCAACACACACTCATGTAAGTCGTCTTAGTCCGCTCATAACTCCCTTCATAACTTCCTAACTTAAATTTCACAGCCTTTATGACTTTTTTATATCTATCGCCGCATACTAGTCGAACAAGTGATTCATGACTGATTTCAGTGATGCGGGGTAAAAGTGTATCAGTTAGTAATTCGAGCCGCACGCGGATCTAGTTAGTTAGTACGCCGCCCATGTCAGGCTAGGCGGGTTGGCACCTCGAGTTCAGTGTCCACCAGCCGTCTTTAGACGGATGTCGTAACTCGTTTCAAATTCTGAATAACAAAGGAGCATGGAGACATGCAGATTCGCACGATACGTGTGCGCATGCTAAAACGAGCTGTCCTTACGGCGGGTGTGGCGGGCTTATTGACGGGCCAGTTCCTGATTGCGCAGAACGCTTCATCGCCGCAGATGATCGCTAGCGCGGAAGCCCCGCCGGACACTACCACAGCGCCCAGTTCGCCGGCAACCAGCGCGGCGCCGCAGTCCGGTCAAGCGGTTCTTGACGAGCTCAGCGCCATGAAAAGGCGCATCGAGAAACTGGAGGCCGAGCTGAAAGCGGCAAAAGGTGAAGCCGTGACCGTCTCTCCCACCATTCCCGCAAGCAGCGTCGAGGCCGCGCCGCGTACCGTGCTGGCGCCGGGGACCATAGACAAATCGCAGGCCGTGGCTGCGATAGCCGACCCAAGTCCGGCGGCCGGCGTGGTGTCGCCCGTGGACCAGAGCTCCTCACAGCCCGAAGCTCAACCCGCGGCCCCTGCTCCAGCGGAGCCTGCGGTGGATTTACAGACGCCATTCGCTTTCGCGGACTTTACCTGGATGCTCTCCAATTCGCGCAACCACGACGAAGTTCTGGACGGAAAGTATTTTTCGGGTGAATTCAGAGTCGACACAAACTACATGTACGATTACGAACATCCCATCGATCACACCCTCATTGGGACCACTGAGGGCGAGCGAACGGGAGAGTTTGTGATCCAGGCTCTCAATATCGGCGGCGATTTTCACGCAGGTAACATGCAGGGCCGTATCCTGACGCAGTTCGGCGCTGTTTCCACGGCCGTGCCCCGCAATGACGCCAGTTACAGCCAAGGCCAGTGGGACCTCGCCGATGCTTACCGGTACTTATCCGAAATGTACGCCGGATACCACATCAACGTGCAACACGGACTCAACCTCCAAGTGGGCGACTTCCTCTCGTTCATCGGTCTGTTCAGTTACTACAGCTTCGATAACTGGATGTATCAGCCGTCCTATGTGTCGTCGAACACGCCGTGGTTCTTCACCGGAATGCGTGCCCAATGGTTCCCGACTAATAAGTTGAAGATCGAACCCTGGCTGATCAATGGATGGCAGACTTATGCCAAGTACAACGGCAGAGAGGGAGTGGGCGGCCAGATTCTTTGGAGGCCGACGGCCAATCTCGATTTTGTGTGGAATACTTACACTCTAGGCCGCGATACGCTGGGTAACAACAATCGTTCCCGTTATCACGAAGACGATAGTCAGGAGTGGAAATACTACGAAAATCCCAACAAGTACATGCACCGGATGGCGTTCACGGTCACCGAGGACGTGGGTTGCGAATCGGGTGGTAATAACCAGCCGGGTCAAGGCGTGGTGTGTACGCACGGCTACGTAAACGGCCGGGGGCCCTCGCAAAACTTCATGGGCATCATGGCGTATCACCGCTGGTGGTTTGATAAAGACAAATTCGCGGCGGAAATCGGCGGTGGTGTCATGACCAATCCGGGCCGCTATCTGGTGCTTTTGCCGCCGATCAACGGAGCGAATGCAACCTCCGGCACGCCCTACTTTCCCGAAGCTCCGGGTCTTCCGTTCAAGGCCTATGATTTCCAGCTCGGCTTTGACTATATGCCCAGCCAGTGGGTGACCTGGCACGTGGAGTGGACGCAGCGCGGGTCCAACGTTCCGTACTTTAGCGGACCTGGCGGCATAACGCCGCAGCAGGCTCCGGGGCTTTATGTGAATGAGGGAGCTCCGGGATCGTATGTTCCCGGCTTCACGCCCGACCTTGTCAAACAAGAGCGCCGCTGGATTTTCGCCTTGATGGTGAAACTCTAGGGCAACGAGACAACGGACTCGGCAAGGTGTTCGCGGCTTCAACCCACTGCGGACACCTTGCCTTGTCCACTTACTAAAGGGAAACGACAATGCATCGAACTAAGACGACTTACTTGCTTCTTTCTTCCTCTGTGTTGCTCCTGGCGGGAGCCCCGTCCTGGCAAAGCAAACCGATTGCCCAGTGGAATGAAAACGACGCCAAGCAGTTGCTTCATTCGTCCCCATGGGCGAAGCACGCCACGGTTAGCCTTCTGTTTCAACCGAGCGAAGACCAGCTTCGGGCTGGAGGAAACATGGGCGGAGGGAAAGGTGTCGGCCTGGAGAGCCTGGAAGTAAGTAACTTGGTGGGAGGGCCGCGCCATTCGAATACGCCAGTGAAGAAGCCCGGCTATCTGGTAATCCGGTGGGAAAGCGCTTCCCCGGTGCGCCAGGCTGAGACGAAGTTACAGGACGCCGACGCCCCCGGCTGGGATGGCGATTACTACGCAGTGGCGCTCTACGGCGTGCCGGTTGACGCCGGCCGGCTGGACGAACCAGGGCGGACGGGCGCCATGAAAAAATTAGGCGTCTTGAAGCGCGACGGGATGAAAGATGTAACGGCGGCCAAGGTTCAGATCACGGCGTCGGGCGGTGGGCTGGCCACGGTGCTTTATTTATTTCCACGCGGGGGAACGATCACTGGAGAAGAGAAGCGCGTCGAATTCGCAGCGCAGCTCGGGCGTATCTACGTGGCGCAATACTTCTACCCGCGCGAAATGCAGTTGCAGGGAAAACTGGAGCTCTAGACCCTCACGGTCACGGCTCAATTACGAAAAGAAATGACCATTCAAAAAATCCTTTGCCTGGCACTCGCTGCGTTTATCTCAGTCGCGCTGATTGCTCAAACACGGTCGCCGGTGTCTGCGGTCCCTGCCTCGATAGAAGCCTGGAGGAACAAACCGATCGCAAGTTGGACCGAAGACGATGCGCGGCAGGTTCTCGAAAGGTCTCCCTGGGCTAAGATGACGGTCGCGGGCATCGCCCGCCGTCAGAGCGAGGACGAGCGCAGAGCGGGCGGCAACATGGGCCAGCCTACCGGCGTCGGCTTCGACGGCATAGACGACAGACGAGTGCGGCCCGTGTTGCCGCAGAGCGTATTCCTGCCGGCTCCCACCGCTCCATCCAGGGCCCAGGTGATTCGATTGCTGGTCCGTTGGGAAAGCGCTCTTCCGGTCCAAGCCGCGGAGCTAAAGCGTGGCGAAGGCCAGCCGCCGACGCTGTCCGATCATGGATACTGCATCGCAGTCTATGGCGTTCCTTTCACCGATGCCAAGGGTGACCCGTTAACCTTGGCCAGGTTTTTCACAGAATCGGCGTTCTTGAAACGCGAGGGCAAGCAAAATGTAAAGCCGCTCAGCGCCGAAGCTTTCGAGCTGGAACACAGTGTCGTAGTAGTGTACCGGTTTCCGTATTCGGCGGAAATCAGTAAAAAAGACGGCGCGGTCGAATTCATTGCACTGATCGGGCGGCTCCAAGTGTCGCAGACCTTCAACGTTGAGGACATGCAATTCCAGGGGAAGCTGGAACTCTGAGCGACGTTTTTATCCTTTTTCACGGGGCCAACCGCATGCTCCCGAACAGGCGCCCCACTAAAGAGGAAAGAGGTGACATGGGAATCATTATCCGCAGGATTGCGCTTGGTGCACTTGCAACAGGCACGCTCCTGTGCATCTCGTCTCGAGATCTGAGAGCGGAGGATCCGCCAGATAGCAGCTCGCCCACGGTTCACGTTTCCGACACCGGCAGCGCAACGGATAGTACGGATACTTCGGATGCAGAAAACCCGAGCGACGCTCCCAAAAGCGCGGCCGATGCCGCTCCACAAAGCGATCCGGGCGCGGCGGGCTCCGCTCCGGTGGCTCCGGCCGCTGCCTCCGGGAACGTAGCCACCGCGGCTACACAGAAGGGCTTTTGGGCGCGCTTTGCCCAGGCGTATTACGATGACTGGCATCCAACCGCCAGCAGCGACACACCGAAATATCGCGGATTTCCGATGCCCGAAAGCAATCCTCCTTACCCGTTCAGCGTATGGCCAATCGGCGGGACGGTGTGGATCGGTTATCCTAACGCTACCTCTTACCCACTTACCACCGCTCTCTACGGAAGCAAGCATTGGGACTGGCTGAAGAAAGCAAATATCCAGGTTTACGGGTGGGCCGAGGCGGGAATGAATTTGAGCACCAGCACGCAAGCGCAGGGCGGGAAATACGCAAACGCACCCGCGGCGTACAACCAGATCCCGAATTCGATCCAACTGGACCAGCTTACGCTCTACATTGAGCGCGTCCCAGATACCGTGCAGACCGATCATTTCGACTGGGGCTTCCGGTTCACCGCGCTTTATGGTCTCGATTACCGCTTCACCACGGCGGACGGTTACTTCAGCCAGCAGTTACTGCACGTCAAACCGGACGGCACATTAGGGAATCAATACGGCGCCGATCCGGTGATGTTCTATCTTGACTTCTACTTCCCGCATGTGGCGGACGGAATGATACTGCGAGTGGGCCGTTATATCTCGCTTCCCGATATTGAGGCTCAGTTAGCCCCCAATAACTACACTTACACCCATTCCCTCACTTACACTTACGATTGCTACACGCAGACCGGCGCGAACGCGACCATTAAGTTCAACAACTTTTTCACATTTCAGGCCGGAATATCGCCCGGATGCGATACCACCGCCTGGAAACCGAGTGCCCAGTGGACCGGCAACGTGTGCGGGCAGTTTATGTTCAGGGATGGCCGGGACGATATCTATTTGTGTGTCAACTCCTTGAACTCCGGCAATTACGGGTATAACAATCTGGCGGCTTACTACGCAACCTGGTACCACAAGATCAACGACAAGTGGCACATGGATTACGAAAGCTGGTACCAATATGAGAGCCACACACCGAATATATTCAATCCCGCGGCGGCGTATCTTCTGATAACCAACGCCGATGGCGCATGGTGCAAGACGGCCGAGCAGCTCACTTGTTACGCCCCGGAGTGGACCATCCTCAATTACACCAACCGGCAGTTGAAATCGCACGACTTCATCAGCTTTCGCGACGAGTTCTTCGACGATCTGAGGGGACAGCGTACGGGCGTCAAGGGCCGCTATGTCGAAGACGGCATCTCCTGGAATCATTGGATTGGAAGTACCATTGTTTTCCGCCCTGAGCTGCGCTGGGAACACAACTTCGACAATCCCGCCTACGATGGCGCCACCCGTCACAGCCAATTCATGTTCGCGGCCGATATGATCTGGTTCTACTAACAAGCTTCTCTTTGTCCGCGAGCTCCCAGGAAGAGTAGTATCAATTCAGGAGACTTTTTTCAAATGACAAGGCCAAGAAGTGTTCGGGGCGCGACGGTGGTCCTGTTCGCGGCGGGCATTCTGAGCGTCGGCGCAATGGTTGGCGTTACAGTACTGGCGCAGGATTCAAGTCAACAGGTGGCGCCCCGCAGTCCAAATGATAAGAAAGTCGCAGCCGGAGAGCGGGAGGCGAAAAAGATGTTGCTCCTCATGGACACCGACAAGAGCGGCAAGGTCTCCAAGCAGGAGTTCATGAGCTTTATGGAGGCCGAGTTCGAGAGGTTGGACAGCAACAAGGACGGGGAACTGGACGTGAAAGAGCTAACCGAGTCGCGGGTACAGATACGAACGCGCGGCAGGTAAAGGCCGGTAGACAGAAGATTGCTTGCAGCTAGCCAAAAGATAGCTATCCGCTTTTTATTTTTCAACAACTTATCGAGGTCATTTTTATGACTTCTTCAGATCTTTTAGCCTACGCTAACAGACGAGTACCACAACTGCATCGATAGCAGATGGTCGATCGCCAGGGAACCGTCCTTCGGATGAACTGAGCGATGTCTGATCCCGGGGTACTCCACGTTAGGTTACTCGCAGATCCTGGAGTGCTCCGTTGGTCTGCGCGGCAGCTTCCGCAATGGCGGCCTCAGGCGCGAACAACAACTGAACATGTCGAACCGTCCACAATTGATTTGGCGCTGGTGCACTTGTTGCATCGTCCTGGTTTGTCTGGCGGTCAGCGCGATTGCACAGCCCCATAGTTTCAGCTGGCAGGAAATTCGCGACAAATTTCAGGAAAACAATCCGACCTTACGGGCTGCGCAAATTGGCATCGACGAATCCCGCGCGCAGGAGATTACCGCGTATTTGCGGCCGAATCCGGACCTGACCGGCGCGTTCGACCAGATGAACTTTTTTTCCACGCAGCCACCGCCCAGTGGTGGCCCCAGTATCTACAGTCCGTTCGCCTATGCGTTTCCGTCAGCCTCCATCAGTTACTTGCATGAGCGGCAACGCAAACGGGAGCTCCGGCAGCAAAGCGCGCAGCAGGGAACGGCGATCACGATTTCGCAATATGCCGATCAGGAGCGAAACTTGCTCTTTAATCTGCGGGCCGCGTTTGTCCAGACGCTGCAACAGAAGGCCATCCTGGATGTCACGCGAGAGAGCCTGGTTTTTTACAATCGCCTGCTGGATGTAAGTAACGAGCGGCTCAAGGCGGGCGACATCGCGCGAGTGGATTTTCAGCGGCTGGAACTGCAGCGGGTTCAGTTCGAGACAGACGTACAGACGGCGCTGGTGAATTTGCGCACCGCGAAAATCCAGCTGCTGATGCTGCTCAACGATCGCGCCCCGGTAGAGCAGTTCGACGTCGCCGGAACCTTCGACTTCAACACGGAGGTTCGGCCACTCGAAGAGTTTCGAAGTGTGGCGCTTCAAAACCGCCCGGATTTGAGAGCCGCCATGCAGTCGATCGAGAAGGCGCAGACCGATCACAAGCTGGCTGTCGCCAATGGTTCCGTCGACCCGACATTCGGCGCCGATTTCGCGCGCAATCCGCCCATCCCGGTGTATATCGGGGTCAATGTGACTATTCCTTTGCGCATCTTTGACCGGAATCAAGGCGAAAAGCTGAGAACCGAGCAGGACATCACGCGCAATGAACGGCTGCGCGACGCGGCCACCGCGCAAGTTTTCAGCGACGTTGACTCCGCTTACGCCACAATCGAAAGCAATATCACTTTACTGCGTCCTTACAAGGAAGTTTACTTGAGGGACGCCACAGAGGTTCGTGACACGGTTTCATTCGCTTACACCAGAGGCGGAGCGTCACTGTTGGATTTCTTGCAAGCGCAACAAGACTACCGCAGCACCCAGCTCAATTACTTGAACTTGGTGGGCGCTTATCTAACTGCGGCGGCGCAGCTGAATCTGTCCGTGGGGCAGGAGGTCATTCGATGAAGAGCATACGATCTGCGCTCATCGCCGCGTGCATGAGCTGGAGCTTTGTATTGGCGGGATGCGGAGCCAAGGTGCAGGCGGACGCCAAGCTGGAGGCGCCACCGGCGGCTCAAGTGGAGAACGAAACAGACAGCAGTATATTCAAGGTGGAACACGCGCAGCAGTTTCCCGTGGTCACCGCGGGCGAGCGCGACCGAGCGCCCGAGCTCAAGACCACGGGGTCGGTGAACGCCGATGTTTCGCGCAACATTCCGGTTATATCGCTCGCTTCCGGCCGTATTGTCGAGATCGACGCGCGCCTTGGCGACACCGTCACAAAGGGCCAGCTGCTTTTGAAGGTCCAGAGCCAGGACATTGCGCAGGCGTTCTCGGATTACCGGCAGGCGATGGCGGATGAAGCGCTGGCCAAGGCGCAGCTGGACCGCGCCAAAATACTGCTGGAGAAAGGAGCCATCGCTAAGAAAGACGAGGAAGTGGCGGAGGACGCCGATGTGAAAGCCAGGGTGACCACTGAAACCGCGGTGGAACATCTCCGCGTCCTGGGCGCCGATATGGAACATCCCAGCACCATCATTGAGATCCACGCGCCGGTATCGGGCGTGATCACCGATCAGCAGGTGACGGCCGCGGCGGGGGTGAAGACGCTGGACAATTCACCGAATCTGTTCACTATCTCGGATCTGTCGAAAGTATGGATTATTTGCGATGTCTACGAAAACGACATGTCGTTCGTACACGTGGGTGAGTACGCCGATATTCATTTGAACGCCTACCCGGACGTGGCGCTGAAGGGGCAGATCCAAAACATCGCCCCCACCATGGATCCCAACATTCGCACCGCTAAAGTGAGGCTGGAAGTGGATAATCCCGGCTTGCTGCGCTTCGGGATGTTCGTTACCGCGACCTTCCACGGGATGCAGAAGGAAATGCACGCCACGGTTCCGGCTACGGCCGTCCTGCACCTGCACGATCGCGACTGGGTCTACTCGCCGGCCGGGGAAAATCAATTTCGCAGAATCGAGGTCATGGGTGGGGACATGCTTCCGGGCGGCCTGCAGGAAATAGCGTCCGGTATTAAGCCGGGACAGCAGGTGATCTCGAACGCTCTGGTTCTTCAAGCCACCGTGGAACAGTAATGATTCGCAAGGTAGTAGATTTCGCGCTCAACAACCGGTTCGTCGTTCTGGCGATCGCCATTTTGCTGCTGGCATGGGGCGCCATCTCGTTCCACAATTTGCCGGTGGAAGCGTATCCCGACGTGGCGAACAACTACGTCGAAATCATCACGCAATGGCCGGGGATCTCGGCCGAGCAAATCGAGCAGCAGGTAACCATACCGCTCGAAATCGCGATGAACGGGATTCCCGACGTGGTGAATCTGCGTTCGTTTTCACTATTCGGGCTTTCCGATCTGAAGCTGGTGTTCGAAGACGGATCCGAGAACGCCTGGAATCGGGAACGGGTGCTGGAACGGCTGGCGCAAGTCACCTTGCCGCCCAACGTCAATCCGCAGATGGGGACGGACTGGAGCCCGGTGGGACAGATCTATTTCTTCACCTTGCGCAGCACCAATCCCAAATATGACGTGATGGAGTTGAAGTCGCTCGAAGATTGGGTGATTGAAAAGAATTTCAAATCCGTACCCAACGTCGTGGACGTCGCCAGCTTCGGCGGTCCCACGCGCGAGTATCAGGTGCGCATCGATCCGGAGAAGCTCATTTCTTACGGACTGAGCATCGGCCAAGTGGAACAGCAACTGGCCAACAACAATGCCAACGCGGGCGGGAGCTTCATCGAAGCCGGCCTGCAACAGGTGAACGTGCGCGAAGTCGGCATGGTGAATACGGTGCGCGACATCGCCGACACCGTAATCAAAACGCAGAGCGGGACGCCGCTGCACATCAGCGACATCGCGACGGTTGCGCAAGGTCCCAAGATACGTCTCGGCCAATTTGGCCGGGCGATTCGCCGGGAAAACGGAAAGATCGTCAACAACGACGACGTGGTTTCCGGGATCGTTCTGCTGAGGAAGGGCGCGGATTCGGACGACGTGCTCAAGGGAATTCACGCCAAGGTGGACGAACTCAATAACTTCATCTTGCCCGCCGGCGTGAAGGTGGTTCCGTTCATCGATCGTAGCGAGCTGGTGGAGTTCACCACCCACACCGTGCTGCACAATTTGACCGAGGGCATTATCCTGGTGGTCATTATCTTGTTCCTGTTTCTTGGGAACACGCGCGCTGCGCTGATCGTTGCCGTCACCATTCCGTTTTCGTTGCTGTTTGCATCCATCTGCCTGAGCCTCCGGCATATCCCGGCGAATCTGCTGTCGTTGGGCGCCCTGGATTTCGGCATGGTGGTGGACGGCGCCGTGGTGATGATCGAGAACATCGTGCGGCATCTGCACACCCACGGTTCCAACGATGGCGAGCGCCTGTCGGTGGCCGATCAGATCCGGATTGCGGCTCACGAAGTGCAGCGGCCGGTATTTTACGCCATCACCATCATCATCACGGCTTATATTCCGATCTTCACGCTGCAGCGGGTGGAGGGGCGGTTGTTCAAACCGATGGCTTGGACGGTGGCGTTCGCACTCCTCGGCGCGCTTCTGTTTTCGATCATCGTGTCGCCGGTGTTGGCAGCCTTCCTGTTCCGGCGCGGGGCCAAGGAATGGGACAATCCGGTGATGCGGCGCCTGACGGTGCTTTACCGCAAGGCGGTACGCTGGGCCATCCGGGAGCGCTGGGTCCCTGTATCGGTTGGAGTGCTTGCGTTCGGCGCGATGATATACCTGGCCACCAGCGGTATCATCGGCTCCGAATTTCTTCCCCATCTGGACGAAGGCGCCTTGTGGGTGAGGGGGACGTTCGCGCCCAGCACGGGACAGACAGAGGGAGTTCGAGTGGCAAATCTGGCGCGCCTGGCGCTGGCGGCATTTCCGGAAGCCACCATCGTCACCAGCCAGGTGGGACGCCCGGACGACGGCACCGACACCACCGGTTTCTTCAACACTGAATTCTGCGTGGACCTGAAGCCCAAGGAACAGTGGCGTCCGGTATTTCACCAGGACAAAGAAGTGCTCATCGCTGCTATGGATCGGGAAGTGGAGAAAATCCCGGGAGCAATCTGGAACTTCTCGCAGCCCATCGCCGACAACATGGAAGAGGCCGTTAGCGGCGTCAAGGGACAACTGGCGACAAAGATTTACGGCGACGATTTGAGAACGCTAGAGGACAAAGCGGACGAGACGCTGAGGGTGATGCGCACAGTTCCCGGCGTCGAGGATCTCGGCGTCTTCCGTCTGCTCGGCCAGCCCAACTTGAACGTTGAAGTGGATCGCCTGCAAGCGGCGCGGTTTCAGATCAACGTGGCCGACGTCCAGGATGCGGTCCAAACTGCGGTTGGCGGCAACGCGCTGACGCAGGTGTTGCAGGGCGAACAGCGTTACGATCTGGTGCTGCGCTATCTGCAGCCCTACCGGGACACGCGGGAAGCCATCACCAATATTCGCCTGCTGTCACCGTCCGGCGAGCGCGTCTCACTGGCGCAGCTTTCGAAGATTCAGATGAGGGACGGCGGCTCGGAGATCTATCGGGAGGGCAACCAGCGCTACGTCGCGGTGAAGTACAGCGTGCGAGGGCGCGATCTGGGAAGCACGGTAGAGGAAGCCATCGCCAAAGTGGGAAAGCGAGTCCAGTTGCCGCGCGGTTATCGCATCAAGTGGGAGGGTGAATACGAAAGCGAGAAGCGCGCGGCGGCGCGGCTGGCGATTATTGTGCCGCTTACCGTCCTCATCATTTTTGTCATCCTATACACCATGTTCAAATCGATGAAGTGGGCCTCCCTGATCATCCTCAACGTGATGATGACGCCGCTGGGCGGGATGGCAGCTCTGCTGCTGACGCATACGCACTTCAGCGTATCTTCGGGAATCGGGTTTCTGGCTTTGTTCGGAGTCTCGGTGCAAACCGGCGTGATCATGCTGGAGTACATCAATCAAAGGCGCGCACGCGGCCATTCCATCGAAGAAGCCGCGGTGGAAGGTGCGGTACTTCGGCTGCGGCCCATCATGGTTACCAGCCTGGTAGCCACGCTGGGGCTGCTGCCGGCCGCGCTATCGCATGCCATCGGTTCGGATTCCCAGCGGCCGTTTGCCATCGTAATCGTCGGCGGCTTGATCTCCGGATTGCTGCTCAGCATCTTTCTGCTGCCCACCCTGTACGCCTGGGTGGCCCGGGAAGGCGACGTGCTGCCGGCCCCGGAGGCTCACTTAGGGGAAGCGCACTGAGGCGCAGCGCCCTTACCCTGGCTCATTCGGCCGCCGGTGTTCCAAATGAAATGGGAGAAACCTAAACAGTGACGAAGCAAGAAGTGTGCGCACGGATTGTCGAGCTTGCGATCATACCCGCGGTCCGTGCGTCGAACGATGACGACGCACTGTTCGCCGTTGAGGCGGTCTCGAGCGGCGGCCTTCCCATCGTGGAACTTACCATGACAGTTCCGAACGCCAATGAGTTGATCGCTCATTTGGTGAAGAAGCATCCGCACATGCTGGTGGGAGCGGGAACGGTGCTGGATATAGATACAGCGCGCGCCTGTCTGGCGGCTGGGGCGAAATTCATTACCAGTCCGGGGCTGGATCTGGAAATCGTGGAATTCGCCGTTAAAGCGGGAGTCACCGCGATCCCGGGCGTCCTGACACCGAGCGAAATCACAGCCGCGGTGAAGGCCGGCGCCGACTTCGTCAAAATCTTTCCCTGCTCCCAGGTGGGCGGCGTGGATTACCTGCGCGCGTTGAAAGCCCCGTTTCCGAAGGTTTCGTTCATCGCGGCCGGAGGCGTGAATCAGCAAACCGCGGGACAATATCTCGCGGCCGGTGCGGTGGCGGTGGGTATCGGCGCGGACTTGATCCCGCCGCGCGCCATCACCATACGCGAGTCGGACTGGATCGAAGAACTGGCGCGGAGATACGTGCACACGGTGAAGTATGTGCGTGAGACCAAGTATTTCTAATCGTCACCAGAATGCCCGGCGCCCACTGCGGAAGCTAGTTTCGCGTAGACATCTTCCCAGGTTTCGAGCCCTTCGGTAAACTCCAGCGTCTTGTTCGTCGGCAACTCCTCGAAGATTTGCTTCAACCCGCTCGGCCAGCGAATTTCGAGTGAATCCACCGCCGTCGCCTCCGCCAGGCCGAAGTGCTGCTCGAGCGGCAGACAGCCGAAATTACTTCCGCCTGTAACCTCGCGCATCTGGCTGCGGCCGCCGGCTTGTATTGAGACGCGGGTACCAATGGCGGACCGGTTACTCCTGGTTCCCACCAGCCGCACGTTTAGAAAATTGCCAGCCAGCCTCTTGGGATAATAAACGGCCGTGGTCAGCAGGTCTCCGGGATAGGCGCCGCCCGCGGCCACCAGAATGGACATTCGCCCGTCGCCGAAAAGATCCGCCATGTTGATGCCGTGGCTCTTGCCGAGGAACGGAAAGCCGGCGGAAAACGTGATGTTATGGAATTTCTTTCCGTCGTATTGGAGCACAGTCATGGGCTCCAGGCGATCCATCTTCGGACTGCCGTTGCCGAGCACGACATCCATGTACCCGTCGTTATTGAAGTCCGCCGCGTTGCCGCTCATGGTTCCGAAGCAGCCGTTCAGCCCGAGGTCGCGGCCCACTTCGGTGAACGTACCATCGCGGTTGTTGCGATACACACGCATCGGGTGCCCGTCCGGGGGACCTTCGCCATGTTCCCAGGTGTACAGCACGTCTTCATGATCTGACCAGCAGAACTGCGCGATGTCCAGCCATCCGTCGTTGTCGTAATCCCACCAAAACGCCGGGCTCCCGAAGCAAATTGCGTCGACGCCCGCCTTCTTGCTCACATCGGTAAACGTGCCGTCGCCATTGTTGCGGTACAGCTGGGACCGGCCGAGCCCGTTGCTAAGGAAAAGATCGGGCCGTCCATCATTGTCGTAGTCGCCCCACGCGCCGCCGATAGTCGGCCACATCGTGGAAAGTCCGGACGCCTCGGTCACTTCGGTGAACGTTCCATCGCCATTGTTGTGGAACAGCCGGTTCGGGGTCTTGCGTTCAAACAGGCCGCCCAGGTTGTTCGTGATGAACAGATCCAGGCGCCCGTCGCCGTCGTAATCGATCCACGATGCCGTAAAACCGGGTCCCCAGACCTTCAGCCCCGCCTGTTCGGTCACATCGGTAAACGTGCCATCGCCGTTGTTGTGGAACAGCTGGCACTCGCCGGCATAGAATCCGAGGCGGGTGATGAAAACGTCCGGATACCCGTCGTTGTCGTAATCGCCCACCGTGGGCGCAAACCCGTTGACGCAGCCGTCCCAGCCCGACCCGATGGAAACATCGGTGAAGGTGCCGTCACCGTTGTTGTGATAAAGATTGCAGCCGCCGTGCGCCGCCGCGATCAGGATGTCCTGATAGCCGTCGTTATCGTAGTCGAAGATCGCGATTCCGCGCCCCGCGCTGGTCTTGTCCAGCCCGATCCGCGGCGCGATGTCTTCGAACTCAACCACCGGCGTCTCATGACCGGCGCGCACCTGAACCCGGTAATTCTGTGGCACGAAATCCGGATACCCACCCATTTTCTGCGCCGTCAGCCACAGCCACGATTTGGTGCGCTCATTGCCCGGGTTCGCGTCCAGTGCCTCAACCGCGGTGCTGGCCGCCCGCTCCATCCGGCCCGCCCGATGGAGCGCCACAGAGGCCTCGTGCAGCGCCACATTGTAGTACGAAGAATCCGGAGCAACCTTCCGCAATTCCGTTTCAGCCTGTTCGTAGAGCCCGCATTTGACCAATGTCTCGCCTAATTCGTAGCGAATGCGGTGATCGTCCGGCGCCACCTTCAAGCGCTCCTCGCACTTTCCGATCACGTCCTGGTACTCAAGCCCAACGAAGACCTGCAACTCAGTAAACATGTCGAAGAAGTCGACCATCAGCGTCTGAATCCGCGACGGCCCCAGCATTTCGTACGTCACCAGACCACGCAGCGCGCTTTGGGCCGCCAGACTTCCCGCCGCCAGCATCAGTTGGAGGGGAAGAACGATATTCCGCGGGTCCTTCAAATCCAGATACCCAAACGAATGCCGCGCGGCTTCGAACAAATCGCGGGACGCGCCGGGAATCTCGCGCACGTCGAACGGCATGTAGCGCGCGATTCGCGACGCCCGGTTGGCGAAGTCCGACACCGCCGTGTCCACGTCATGCGGCCCGTTCAGCGGCGCGCCTTTCAGCGGTCCCTGAGCCTGGCCCGTCAGGGTCTCGATGGCGCCCTGGGCGGTTTCAAGCGTGGTCTGGACCACTGCAAGGCTGGTCTCCAGCAGGATTGAAGGGACTTTCAGCAGATCCATGAAGCGGGAGATCATAGAGCTTTCCGCAGGCTGCAGTAAACCGAAAAGATCGCGCAACCCGACGCTACCGCGATCAAGGCCATGTCAAATTCCCGCTGTTCGTGCTCGTTCTGCAATCATCCCCCCTGCACTCCTGCCTATATCCGTTGCGATCATTCATTGTCCGATCCACATCATCGATTCGTCAAGAATTCATCGAGCGGCGCTGAGCGAACTCTTTTCTTCGGATTGCACCACCGGTGCGGCTGGATCGAGCTTGAGCCCGAAAATAGATTGATCGTGCAACTCCCAGCTGATCAGGTATGAAATCCCTCCCGCGATCACGCCCGGTAACAGAAGTTGGTGATAACATCCGCTCAGGTCGGCAATCATAAGCAACCCGCTCCAGTAACCCTTCACAATCGACCCGAACATTACCACCATGCCCAGCAGTACAAATAGGGCCGGCTGGGGGATTGCCCACGGCAGCAGGGCATGCAAGCCATATCCCAATGCTCCGCCGAATAACGCCCCAATGACCAGGGTGGGAGCGAAAAGCCCGCCCACCGCCCCCGATCCAAAACTAATCGAGGTCGCCAACATTTTCAGCAACAGCAGTACAACGAACAGCTCAAAACCGATCTCCCCGTTCACCCCCTGGCGGATTGTGGAATACCCTGACGAGAGTACTTGCGGAAACCAGATGCCAATGGTACCTACCATCGCGCCACCCAGTGTCACGCGAAACCACAAGGGCCAGCGCGAGGGAAACACGGTTTTCCAGCGGTTGAACATGGAGATGAAAAAATAACCCGCCAACGAAGCCAACACGCCCATCAGCGGGATCACTACCAGCATCGTGAATGCAGGCAGGGGATCCAGCGCTACGGCCGGGTGAAAGGGATAGGCATCGCCCAGCAGCGAGGTTCGAACCAGATATCCGATCCCCGCTGCAATCGACACCGCCGTCAGGTCGCGGTTGAACCGTGCGCCAAAGATCTCCAGCGTCAGCAGAACACCGCCGGCCGGCGAACGAAACACGGCCGAGATTCCGGCTGACGCCCCGGCCCGCACCAGCGTCTCGAGTTGCCGCTTGCTTAATCGAAAGAACTGGCCGCATTGGCTGCCCACCAGCGCGCCGAACTCCACCATCGGTCCCTCAGGACCCACCGACCCTCCCACTGCGAGCACCAATCCGCTCAAGATCACGTTGAGGATCCGCACCATCGGAACCCGTCCCTCGTGGTGCTGCAGCGATTCCAGCACCTCGCGGACTCCGCCGATCCTGCTGGAGGGAAACTTCTGCAAAAACAAACCGATAAAGAACAACCCCGCGGTAGGGACAATCAGCACGAACGGGAGGCGTGAAATCGCTTTCTGCGCGTCCACCCATGTAAACAGCACCTCGTCGAGGTAGTCCGCAAGATAGTGGAAACCTACGGCTCCGAGCCCTGCCAGCACTCCGGCGGAAATCGTCGCTCCGATTAATCGGCTGGCGCCATTGATTCGCATCGCTTATGCCATGGTACAACGGCCCACCCTATTTCCGTGAGTGCGACGGGAGCGGCGCCGGCGATCGGGTTGGAGAGGCTGATGGAGTACCCAGGCGGGGACAAAGAAAGCATTCGCACGATACGCTGGAGCGCTTTCGGCGGGATCGAATTTGAACCTAATAGTACTAAGAAAAACGTGGTTCCCAACCGTTGCAAGTCGGCAAAAGGGTTGTATTCTATCGAAAGCCTAAGGTCCAGAATTGAAATCCTGGCCGATGATGACAGGTTGTCATCTGAAAAATCCTTTGCCGTAGAGAGGCGACGCATGAGCGAAAACGAGAACCAGACGAACACCCAGGCGCGGCGCGAGCGCCTTACACGCAGGCAATTCACAAAAATGTCCACCGCCTATGCCGCGGGGCTCGCCGGTTTGGCCGCACGTTCGCTCGCTGCGAACGCCCCGGTCGAGTATATAGTCGTCGGGGCTGGTCCCGGTGGCGGCCCGCTGGCCGTGAATCTGGCTAAGGCAGGGCACAAGGTTGTCCTCTTCGAGGCAGGCGCACCGGCCGCCGATCTCGACCCCACCATTGCCGTTCCCCTGTTTAACCCCCTGGTGTCAACTGCCCCGGAGATCGCATGGGATTTCTATGTCCGCCATTATTCCAACCAGGCGCAGCAGGAGATGGACAGCAAGTACGTCCCGGCGGGAACTCCGAACTCCTCCAACCCGACCGGTGGCATCTTATACCCCAGGGCGAGCACAATCGGCGGCTGCGGCACGCACAACGTCCTCGTTCTGCTTTACCCGAGCAATTCCGACTTCGATTATATCGCCGACATCACGGGCGACGATAGCTGGTCCGCCGACAACATGCGCAAGTACTTCGTGCGGCTCGAAGACTGCCGTTATCTGATCCAGGCGGGCAGCCGGCACGGAACCAATGGGTGGCAGCCGACTGAGATGATCGATTCCAGTATTTACACCGCGGACCCTGAGGTGCTCGAAATCATGCAGAAGACCATCGGGGCCCTGGGGCAGCCGAATGATCTTACCCTCCTGGCTGAGACCGCGCTGGATCCCAACAACTGGATTGTCAACAAAAACGACATTCCTGGCCTCTACTCGTTCCCGCTATCGAGGCTGAACGGCGCCCGGTACGGCGTCCGCGAGCACGTTCTTGAGACTGCGGCCGCGCTGCCGAATAATCTCATCGTCATGACCAACTGCTTGGTGACTCGCGTGCTTTTCGGCTCCGACGGGCAGACGGCGACCGGTGTGGAGTACATCCAGGGCCCGCAGCTCTATCGCGCTTCTCCGCTGGCGGCCCAGACCGGACCGATGCCTCAAACCCTGCAAATGTCGGCTTCCCGGGAGGTCATCCTGTCGGGCGGAACCTTCAACACCCCGCAGCTCCTAAAGCTCTCCGGCATCGGCGCCGGAAGTGAACTCAGCAGTTTCGGAATTCGGCCGATCGTCGACCTCTTTGGCGTTGGCGAAAACATGATGGATCGCTATGAGATCGCCGTCGTGTCCCAGTTGGCGGCGAACCTCACGCTGCTGAGCCAGTGTACGCCGGAAAATCCGGCAACGGACCCTTGCCTGGCTCAATGGCAATTGGGCCAGGGGCCCTACACGACCAACCTGACCGTCCTGGCCAACATTCGGAAATCCTTTCCGACAGTACCGGAACGCGACCTGGTTCTCTTTATAGCCGCGGGATATTTCGACGGGTATTACCCGGGATGGCAGAACTTGAGTCTCGATACGTCCAACGCCTTCTCATGGCTGATGCTGAAGGCGCACACGCTGAACCGGGCCGGCACTGTACGACTGCGCACGGCCGATCCGCGGGACCCTCCTAACATCAACTTCCACTATTTCCAGGAGGGCACCGACCGGTCAGGTCAGGATCTGGCTGCCGTCGTCGAGGGCATCCAAATGGCCAGAAGTATCAATGCCCAATTGGGTAATATTATTGACACCGAGTTGTTCCCCGGCCCGGCGTACAGTTCATCTCAGCAGATTGCCCAGTACGTCACCAATGAGGCATGGGGCCACCACGCCTGTTGCAGCAACCAGATCGGGCCGGCGATCGATGGTGGGGTGGTCAACGGCAATTTCCGCGTGCACGGCACGAAGAATCTTCGTGTGGTAGACGCCTCCGTTTTCCCGAAGATCCCGGGCTATTACCCGATGATTCCGATCATGATGATCAGCGAGAAGGCGAGCGACGTGATCCTGGCGGACGCAGGGCACTAAATCAATTCGTTGGGCATCGGCGCACGACCAGGCCGAAGGGAAGTCGATTTTGGAAGACCGCTTGCTAACACGCGCGGCTCTGAAAGGGTTTCCGAGCCGCGACCGTGAGGGAGCGGTGTACGGTAATTTCGCAATCAAGTACTGGGTGCTGGTTAATCGGAAGACGGCGTTCGGTAGCGGCCTCTATTGAGGCCCCGCGTAAACGATCGGGTTGGAGAGGCTGATCGCGTAGCCGGGCGGAACGAACGCGTACTGCCACGACGGCAACGTCTGAGCCGTCCCGCCGGCCGGGCCAATCTGCACGCTTCCCTGCAACACAAGAATATGGGTGTTGCCATCAAACGAAAAAGGCGGTGTCTGGCGGCCCGGACGAAGGCGAATCAGCCGAGTGGTTGTATTGAGGCTATTGTCCCGCTCGAGCGTCTTGGCGTCCGTCCCCTGTTGCCAGCCGGAGTTGGGAAACGTCACGTTGAGGCCTTGCCACGGAATCAAAGCCGGAAAAACTCCGAGCGAGATAATATAGTCCGCACCGCTCTCGCCCGCGGGCGTTGTGGGACTTACGAAGCTTTCGGGCACGACAATGGCAACGGGGAATACCAGGCTGGGAGTCCAGAACACAAGCTTGTACGGCTCATTCAGTGCGTAGTGGGGCGCAACATTGCTGTAGAGCGGAAAATCTGTGTAAAACGTCGCTGGGGCATCAATGTCGCCCTCTCCTGGAGGAGAGATCCGAAGCAGGCCTTGGCCGATCAGGACCTTTGCGGGATAGAGCAGCTCTTGATTTGGGTCCAGGATGTCCGGATTTTCCAAAATAAACTCGAACACATCTCCGTCCTCCTCGTGCAGCACCACCCTGGTCTCTTGGTCGAAATCGGAGGGGAATGGCTGCGGCGTAACCGTACTCGGATCGATGATTTGGAGCCCGGAAGCTGTGTTGACGGTCGATAGCGGCAGGGTTTGAATGGCGCCCGAGCCTTTCGACGTGAACACGTACATCACCGTATCCCCTGGGCTGCCACCGTACTGGGCCGCGCCCGGCAGAGCCGCCAGGAGACTCCCTACGATAACGAAAATAATCGTGCGCATTTTCATTTCCTCCGGCTCATCACGGTTGCGGTGGTATCGCGGGCTTCGTGTCCGCGTTGGAAAGCGAGGCACCATCGATCTGGATGCCGACGTAGGGCGCATTCGCAGCGGTAGACAGGGTCACCGTTGCCAGATGCGGAGCTTTATCGTTGCTCCAGGTTCCGTACCCGGAGAATGCAAGAGTGTCGTACTGTCCGGGCGGAAGCGTGGACGTGAGCGAGTTCGTACACGATACAGAAGCCAGATTCGTCATCGTAAACGTCCCACCAGGGGTCCCGGTGCTGGGGCGGGCGGAGTTGTTCGTATAGGTGAAAGCGCTCCCCCCCATCCCATTGCAGGGGATGTTCAGGCTATAAGTAAACGGCTGCCCGAAGCTGGAGGTGAGACTGGCCGAATTGTTGAAGACCATGGTGGGCGTATCGGAGATCAGCTCACCCTGCATGCGATAAAACGGCGTTAGATAAGAGCCGGTCAGCGCGGTGAACGAATTTGCCGATTCGGAATAATCGGGTCCCGGGAAAACGAATCCGGTGTAATCCAGGTAACTGGTGGCGTTGTACCGCAATAGGAGCGAGTTGTTGGGGCCGGTTTGAAACCAGGCCGGGCCCCTTTCCTGGAATGAAGTCGGCAGGATGCGGCCGTTATTCTGAGCCAGAATCGCTTGTAGCAGGTCGTGCGTCCAGAATGTTCTCCACAAAAGCTCGCCCTGCACAAAACCGGTGGTCAGATTGAGCTCGCCGACACAGAAATCGAAAGGATCGTCCGTGATGGCGGGTCCATCCACGTGGTAGGTCAGATCGGGAAAGACCAGATCTTCGTCGAAACCGAGGAAACCGAGCGACAGCCCGGCGATGGGGAAAGCGGGTGGGGTCGCCAGCAGGCCTTCCGGTGGCAGAGGGTTAATCGCGATCGGCATGAATTTCCCCACTGGCGTGCCGAACTGAACCTCCATTCGTCCCAGCATCTCGGAGCGGCCCAGCGCAAGGCCGCCGAGCGCCGGGATATTCAGGAAGAAGTCGTCGCCGAGCGACGAGAAGGCCGAGTTCAAAGTGAGCTGTATCACCTGATTCTTCGGAAGCTTCGGGCAGGCATTTCCGCAAGTCGGGGTGGTGCTGGGAATAGTAGTAACGCTCAGGTGAGGATGCAGGCTCAGGCCTGGAACCTGAATACTGGGCGAATAGAGGGAAGGTCCGGTGAGGGGCATCGGCAGGCGTACGGGTTGGCCATCGATATTGTTTCCGAGCGGAAGAAAGGTGGACCCGTAAAACGTCAGATCGAGATTGCCGTCCGCGCGCTGGGTGAAAACCAGATTGGCGGATCCATAGACACCGGGGAACGCGAAAGCCGGCGGGAAGAGTGCCGGATTCACCCCTGCGAAGGCCGCGTACCAGGTGTTGGAAAAAATCACCTGGTAGTTCAGGTTGGTGACCTGTCCCGTGACGAGATTGAGATCGCCCGACGAGTAGCCATTGAAAGTATCGAGGATTACGTTGCCCGTTACAGGGTACTGATATAGCTGGGGTGTTGAGAGAACCGAATTGGTGCCAGTCAGATCGAACGGATGGCTGATCTCGAAGTGGGCGATGTTGTTGACCGGAGGAAAAAAGCGGACTTGAATAGAGCCGCTCAGGTGCGAATTCCAGAGACCTACTCCGCCGAACAGCACGTTGCCGCATACACCGAAGGGATTGTCCGCATTGCTCGGGCAATCGACGATGCGGGGCGCGTCTCCCATGAAGCTGCCGTCGCTGTCGATTTGCAGAACCTCGATGTTGCCGGGCGGCAGAACCAGAGGAACAGACAGGGGAAAATCGGTAGGTTGAGGCAAAGGCTGCGGCTCGGTGGTGGTCTGCGCACAGAGCGGCAGTCCCAGGCAGAGGGCGGCCAGCGCCGGCAGAAGAATCGGTTGTTTCATCGTCCTGCCTCCCTGCTCCGGATGGAGGCTGGCTTTTTCACGGCGGTGGGCGTAAAACCCAGCACCGGATCGCCGGACGCCACGGTCGCCAGGTTCACCGTAGGGAAGTTCTTTCCATAGGTGCTGTTCAGAAGCTGCAACATATTGTTGGCTATGGCCGCCTGCCCGGTCTGGCCCGGATAATAGCCGTCCAGAGAATAAAAGCCTCCCAGATAATCGGCGGTCAAAGTGGTGGTTCCCGCGGCCAGACCATTTTGCCGGACGCTCGAGAAGAACGCGTTCAGATCGTAAACAATGACGTTGGGGCCAACCTGCTGCGCCGCGCTTTGAATGGCGTTGTTGAGCGCCGTCACCGACGCCTCGACCGCCGTCGCGGTAGCGGCGCTGACCACTGCGTACTGAGTCTTAGAGAGAGGGGCGGGCTGAGGGTTATTGCTTGCAATCGCGCTCCCGGCCACCATCAATCCATTCGGCGTAAGATAATCGTTCGGACCCACGCCGAAGAGCGAAGTGATCGCCGATGGCGGCGCTCCCAGCAGGCGGCTGGCATTGGCTACGGGCGTGAAGTAGGCCGTGTCGAATGGATTGGGCACCGTCATTACAATAATCTGCGGGCTGGAGGCATTCAACTGGGAAAGCAGGGTGCTGAACTGGCTGGAGAAGCTGGACACGCTGGGAAGAGCGGCAGGATCGTTGGTGGCGGCCGGCTGGAGCACGTCAAAATAGCCGAGTTCGACCACCACCAGCGTGGGATTCATCTCCACGGCGTATTGAACCTGCGTCCAAAGCGGTAAATTGGCTCCGAGAATCAGCGCCGGATATCCAAGAATGAAATTGATCAGAGTGTGCTCCGGTTCGCGGCTCTGAATCAGCGGCACCGTTGGAACCTCATTCAAGCTGTCGCTCAAAGTGAAACCGGGCACGGAAAGATTAAAGACAAAAAGATTGGGCGGGAAGTCGTTGCGTACGGGGCCCTGCAAGAGTCCGGGGAGGCGGGGCGGAAGAACCGGGAAGCCAGGTGTGCCGCCACCGATCCCGGGACTCTGGAGAATCGGCAAGGGGAAGGCCGTTTGAAACGCGTTGGCCATCACCGCCGGGAAACTCGCGTTCTGATAAACATCGCGCAATTGGAAGTCCGCCATGCCCGCGGCCAAGCCTTCGCCCACCACAATAAACTGAGTTGTATCGAGCTGCTGCGCGGGAAACGCCGGCCGCGCCAACGCCGTGGCGAGCAACAGGACCGGCCATACGGGAAATCTGTCTTTAAGAAGTCTCATTGCGTAAGCCTTGATGTTTTTCCTTTACCAAACAGCTGGCCGGGATAAAGGCGCAAACCGAGGCCGGCCAGATCGGCGAAGCTACGGTAACTTCCATTCGTGTATTGGCCTGCATTGGCCGCCACGTCGATATTGCGTTCGAGAAAGAACATGGCCTGATAGAAGATGTTGAACTCGGCTGCGCCGTGGCGATATGTTCCTCCGAAGGTGACGCTGTTGCGGCTGGAGTCTGGGAACAGCGGGCCGACACTTTGGTCCGGCACCGGCGAATAGTCGAACGAGTACCCCATCCGGACTGACATATTCTCGCCAACCTGCCTCTCGGCCCCTACATGGGTGATGTAGGAATTATGAAAGTCGAAATTCAACGTTTCTACGCCCGGAAGCGCGGTTCCAACGGTGTCGCTGAAGGTAACCGGAAGGTCTTTGAAGCGCCTGAAGTCCTGCACTTCGAAATCCACGGCGATCAGGGTGTTATGGAAATATCGGCTGGAAATTCCGGCGGTATAAGTTCCCGGAGTGGTGAAGTCGCCCTTGATAGGCTGATTCGGGAAGAGCGAAGAGAAGGTGGTGCCGGCCGGAAGAAACGGGGTAATGGCGCCCGTGTTGGTGAATGCAAACGCGGCCTTACCCGACAGGTGGTTGACCACCGCGCTCCTCCACGCCAGGCCGATGGAAATCTTCTTCGATGGGATCTTATACATGTAGCCGAGATTGAAACCCGCCTTGTTGGAAGTAGCGGCTGCGCGGAAGCGGCCTTCCGGCAAAAGGCGTGCGATAGACGCTGCCGCCTCCGCGGGATTGGTCCCCGGAAAGATGGTTGAAGCAAAAGCCAACCCGAAGGTATCGCCGTCCGTATTCGGATTCAGAATGCTCTCTTCCAGAAAAAGATGGGTGTGAACCAATGCGACGCCGCCGGCAATGCTGCTGTTGGTGCTGATGCGGTAAGACAGGGTCGGCTGAAACCAAAATTGCTGGAGCGCCGCCCTGCTTCCGGCGAACCGGCCGGGGAATTTGGTGTTCTGGGGGTCGCCATCGCGGAAGTTGGTGAAATCGGTGGAAAGGCCGAAGGGCGCGAATCCGCCGAAGCCGAACGTGAACTTTTCGTTGATTGGCTTGATGAAGTACAGGTTGGCAACCGGGATGAAATGCGGTTTGATGCTTCCGGACCATCCGTTGGGTGGCGTTACCACGCCAGGTGGCGAGTCGGAGGGAAAGAACCGGAATAGCCCGACCACCACCAGAGTATCCATCTCCATGGTGGTGTTGGTTTGAAACGCCATTCCCGCGGGATTGTAGAATATCGCGGAGCCATCGTCGGCTATCGAGGCGAACGCGCCCGCCATACCCTGAGCGCGAACGCCCAGTTCGTTGATCGCGAATGCCGACCCCCAGGCGCGTGGAGCAGCACACAACGTGCACAACAGAAACAGCGGAAGGTATCTTCTCATGGATTCTTAAATGTTGGGTGGCTAAATGTAGGGATCATCGGGATCGATACCAGGAAGCGTTATCGCGTTGGCCGCGGCCGCCCGCAAAGCGGTTTCCTCGGCTTGTCCCACTGGCCCTCTGTAACCCATGAAATCGAATGCCGTCGGAGGATTGTTCCCAAGAATCTGCTGGAATTCAGCCGTGGGGTTGGCGAGCTGGTGGGGGTAATTCATGAAGAACACCATCTTAGCCCCGAGCAGCATGTAGATAGCCCCGAAAGCCATGATGTCCTGGGTGCCGGAGTCTTCGAAGTTGCCTTCCAGCACGTCGATCAGATATTGACCGCGTGTCGCCAGGTTCATGTTTAGGAACGTGGGTCCATAGGAAACCGTAGGCGGAAGATTGTTGAAGCCCAGCGCGGCGGTCAGATAACCGTTGAAGGAAAGATTGTTGCCCAGGTTGAACACCTGGCGGATATAAACATCAAGCGCGTAGTTCGTGATCCCAGGCTCGAAGGTGGCCCAACCAGGCACATCATCCACCGGAACCACCATTTGGCCAAACGCGCTCATGACAGGCAGCACCTGTGGAAAGAGTTGAGCCTGCGTAATCAGCACCGGGCTCACCGTCTGCCCGAAGATTCGGGGGCCAAAGAGATCCCACGCGGCCACCGCGCCGGCGCCCTTGGCAAGCCTTCCGAATAACGCCCGGCGCGTGAGAACGCGCTCCATTTCAACAAGAGCTTCGCGGGGGTTAAAAGGGGTGTCGTTCATCTTGCAGCTCCGAAGTGCGGCATCTCTTGCGGGGCGGTGGGAGCGGATGTTGCGCCGAGAATCTGATGGTTGACGTAATCCGACGCGCGGCTTGCAACCGCCATGATCATAGCGTTGGGATTGGAACTGAGCGCATTCGGAATCACGCTGGCGTCGCAGCACATCAGGTTTTGGACATCCCACGACATCAGGTTGGTATTCACTACCGAATTCGACTGGCTTGTGCCGGCGCGACAGGTACCCTGCGGGTGCAGCGCGCCAGAGGTGGTCACAAACAGTGAGAGCTGCTGTTTCAGGACGCTGAGCGGAGTGTTCGGATTGGGGAATGCGCTAAAAGCGCCGAAGCTCTTATAGATTTCTGCAACCTGATTGATAGCGGCCAGGATATCGCCCATCGTTTTCGGTTCGAGAAATCCCGTGGTATCGGCAATGGGGTAGGTAATAACCGGAGTTTGAAGCGTACCCAGCACCTGGCCAGTGATGGCAGGCTTCATGGCGAAGATAAATGCACCCGCCCTCTGCTTCCACTGACGCATGATGTCTTTATAGGGCTCGCCGAAGAGGCCGATCTGAAAACACGCGGCAACCCATGCTGTATTCGCCATGAACGAAGCGGAGGCATGGACAACCGCGTCGGTAATATCTCCATTGCTGTCGAATGCGTTGTGATGCAGGTTCCACTGATAGCCTCGATCGACGCCCCAGTTAGTGCCAGGCAGCAGCACGTCCATCGGCACCCCGGGGTGCGCTCTGAGATAATTGCCCACGTTCGGATTCACGAAGTGCAAACCGGCGCTGCGGAAAATAAGCGGAGTGCCGATAGCGCCCGATGAAATCACCACCAGTTTGTTGGCGTTGGCGACAACGGTTGTTCCGTCCTGCTGCACATACGTAACACCGGTGGCTTTGCCGTTCGTGATATTGATCCCGGTTACATTCGCATTGGGCACCAGCGTCGCTCCGGCGGCAACGGCAGTGGGTATTTGGGTGAGCGCGGTGCTCATCAGCGAGTCGTACTTGCAGGGCATGCCCGCGTTCAGCCGGTGGCCGCAATAGATGCATTTTTTCCGATTCGATGCATTCATCACGGTGGGAATGCCCATCGCATTCGCCGCCTGCTCATAGAGTATACTGGCGGGCATCCAGTTCGCGCGATCGTCGCGGCCAACATTCAGAATTCGCTCGGCACGCAGGAAGTGTGGCTCGAAAAGCGCCTTGGTCCAGTCGGTCAGACCCGTCGCCTCATTAAATCCATCCCAGTCCACCGCGCGCGGACGCAGCCATGCGCCAACGTTAATGGCGGAACCGCCGCCCACCAGTTTCGCTTCGTGCTGTCCGGTGGACGAGGTCGGATTCGACTGGTCCATATACATCGGGTAGGTGTAAAAAACGCTGCCGTGGTTGGATGCCTTACTGTCCGGTATCCAGGTACCTAGATTGATCTGCGTGGAAAGAATGCGCCGAGAAAGAACACCGGTGCCGGGATTGGGCGCCCCAGGAAAACTGGGGCCGGCGTCCAGAATCAGCAACGAGCAATAAGGCGCAATTTGACCGGCGAGGAAACCTCCACCGGAACCCGCGCCAACTATGATGACATCGTAGGTGTTTGCCATTCGTTTTCAAACCACCCCTGTAGCAACACCTCTCCAACGCAGCCTCGCCCAAGAGCGTGGCCTTACCACGCCTTTCATTTCCTCAAAGGTGTCTATCGGAGTCTCGCTCATAGTAACACCGGAACCATAGCCTGACAATAGGATATTTTCCAATCGAAGAACGAGTTTATCGCAGAGGGAGTTCAGGCGGGCGCTGTGGCGGCTCCTTCCTTAACGTTTTCGGGCTCGGCGCAGCCGTTAAATCGCCACGGGCGGCCTGTTGTTCGCGATCCAGGCCGCGAACACTTTGGAGCTTCCCTCCATGAGAGCCTGATGCACGCGGGAGTGCGAGGTGGACATTTGCAGATCGACAAAGTCGTGGATCCCTTGCGGATTGAAAAAGCCCAGCGTAGCAAACTGCATGGCGGCAGCGGTTCCGTAAACCGGATCGGGAATCAAGGCTCCGAAGTCAAAAACCTTCTTAGGCCTCGGACCGGCGACGAAGTCCATATCGCAGCGCACTTCGTTGTTGTCCCTCAGCAGGAAGGAAAACGTCTTGACGGCCCATGCGAACTTGCCCGGCCCGAATCCGAAATAGTTAGGAATGGGCGCGTAGTCGATAAAAGGGTAGCCAATCGCTACTTCCAGTTTGTAGCCCGGTTTCGGATTCTCAACGACGTGAATGAAATCTGGATGCTGCACAACGGCGACAGCTTCCTTGAGAACTTTTTTTAGGGGGCCAAGCGTGATTACAAAATCGTGCAGATAGCAGGTGAACAGCGACCATCGGTACTTCGGGCCGATCACGTTCCAGTCCTGCACGCTGGTCAACTCGTTTTCGGCGTATCGCCCGTACTTTCCGTCCGCCGTGCAATAAAGCATCTGCTTCAAGGTGAAACCGCCGGCGTCGCCGTCCGGATACGTCCAATGGGAGGTGTTCAGGAACATGCCAAACACGTATTCTTTCAGACGCCGTTCCGCATGGGGTCCGGTGATTTTGCCGAACTCTACTTCCTGCCGCGCTCCGAGCGCCGTCAACTGCCGGTCACCGATCAGAACATCGCCGAAATAGCCGTATGCCTTATTCGGCAAATCATATTTTCGGTTCAGGTTCAGGGGGTGCAGTTCGATTTTGCGGTTGGGGTCTCGGGTCCATCGCTCCAGTTGAAGGCCGTCCACCAGCGCGCTCTCAGTCTTGTCGACCAACGACCGTTCAAATGCCGAGAAATCCGCGGGGACGGAGAACTGAACCGGACGTGGTATCGTCATGGCGTTTTAAGACTATAGCTTCCGGGCCGTCTTCAAGTCAACGTTGGCGGTCGCGGCATAAAGAATCGTCAGCCCTGCAAATCGGCAACGAATTGCGGCAGGTCGTGGTACCGGAACACCTCGCCAAGTTTTTTGTGGGCCTTCAATGTCGAGCGATATTTATCGACTTCGGCTTCTACTTCCGTACCAAGATACTTAGTCCAGGCTTCTACCGTCGCATGATCGCCGGGATCGGGCTGGTAGCGGCCAAACGCCGAGACATACTCGTGATGAGGCACCATGTCGCCCGCCATGACCAGCGTAGAAAAAGCGCCGTCGGTGTAGGCGTCATTGCTCGCAATTCGGTCCCCCTTGTAACGCAGGAAGTGCGCGGCAATCCCAGGCTGGCGGACGTTTACGATAGTGAACGCCCAGGCCACCCCGGCGCGGGCATTGCGGCGAGCGATATCATCCGGCGGCTCATTATCCGCGGCGTCCCAGGGCGATAAACCGGGGATCATGTACATGGGCGAGAAATACATCGCGCGGCCCGCTCCGTGCCAGAAAAACTCGAAGGCGTCCGTGTCGATTCCTCGCAGATGATTCGATACCTCACTCACCAGTTGCCCGTTCCACGTTCTAGTGACCAGGCCCAGCGATTCCAGCGCGGCGCCTTCGTAACCGGGAATCGAATTGTTACGCACCAGCTTGAGGAACAACCCGATGGCGTCGCGGAATTCCGTGTCGCTGCTCCAGGGAGTGAGGTTAGCAACGGCATGTTTGGCAAACGTAATGCCGGCGCCCGCATGCATCATGGTTTGGATTTTTTGATCGGCAGCCGCCGCTTTTCCGCTGGTCAGCAAATCGAGAACTTCCTGGCCTCCGCCCATGTAGGCTTCCGCATAGCGTTCCCCCAGACCTTCCACGTACCACAACGCAGGATAATCGCCATGCGAGTAGCATCTTTCGATCATCTCTTCGAGCGGGTATGTGCCGTCGGACAGATGGTTCGGGGCGTCCACGTGGTTCACATACCCGATGACATCGAAGGTATTGCTGAACTGCTGCTTCAGCAAGTGGCGCGCCTCCTCGGTTGCAACCGATCCCATCGCGTCCTTGGAACCGTGCGCGATCCCCGCCGCCAGATCTCGGATGTAGCTGGGAGCCAGGACTTTCAGCGACAGCACATCGGTGGCCAGGCTGGCCAGCGCGCTCTGGGCCTTGTCGCCAAACTGGAAGGCGCCGAACAGCGCCGTGTTGGTTTTGAAATCTTTCTTGGCGGCTTCCCCGGCCTTGTAGAAAGTTTCCTGGAAGGCGCGTACCGGCTCGGCGTCCGCCATGGGGAGCACGCCCAGCAACCGCTGGGCTCCAAAACTCGAGATGGCTATCTGAAACTTTAGAGCAGCGTTGGCAAATTCAAGCATCTTTGAACGACTCCCTAATCTAGAGTGTGGCATGTTTGTGCCTGCGTGTGCGCGTTCCGGCTTGCGCCCATACGTGTCTTCTTACTCGATATGATACAAAGTCAGGGGGCGGCATCCCGCGGCGCATGGCTGGTAGAAGACGCCGGCCACACAGAGTGGCCGATTCGCGGTATGCTTAGTGGCTCCAGTTCCAAGCGAACTTGAAAGCAACAGAATGACCGATCTGCAGGATCTGCTCTCGACGATTCCGATCTTCAGCTTCCTCGGCAGGAATGAAATCGCCTCGGTGCAATCGTTATTCACCGAATCGACGCACCAAAAAGACGAGTACATCTGCCACGAGGGGGAGGAAGGCGACACCTTCCATATTATTCTTGACGGCGAATTGGAGGTGATTGTCGGCCAGGGTGATGCGGCACGGGTGGTCAGTGTTCTGAAGAAAGGCGATTTCTTCGGCGAGATGGCCTTGCTGCAAGGCGGGAAACGTACGGCTTCCGTAGTGACGGCGCGCCGAACGCACCTGGTGACTTTGGATCGCGCGTCGTTCAATAGCTTGTTCCTGAAAAATCCGAAGGCGCTGGAGTACTTTACCCGCGTGCTTTGCAAGCGCGTCGCCGACGCCAACAAAGGCGACAAGGTCCGCAAGTCGACCATGGCCATCAGCGTTGGTTCGGCGCGCGGGAACTTACGCGGCAAGAGCATGCTGGCCAATGCCCTTGCGGCGGTCCTCCATGACCTGACGGGCGCGCAGATTCTCCTTATTCAAGTAGTAGCGGACCCCGCGGGACCGAATCGCGAGCTCCAGGAGATTCTGCAGTGGGGAGGGTCGGACGACGCTCTGGACCGCTCCATCAACAACGTCGCCAAGGGCGTATCCACCTTATCCGTTCCGGCCCGGCCCGGGCAAGATACCAATTACTACGCCGAGTGCGGCTCCAGTCTCATTTCCCGATGTAGTGAGCGTTTCCCTTTCATCATCTTCGATCTGAACGCGGAGCCCCGCGGCGTGATGGAAGCGATCGAGTTGTTTTCCGACGTCTACATCGAGTTTGTGGACAGCGCGGCGCCGCCCAATAAGAAGCCTTCATCCGGCAAGAAGATGAAGCACTTCCAGGTGGTGAACCGGTACAACGAAAAATCGCTGGCGGTGCCCATGAGCCACTGCGAACCTTTCGTGCTGCCACGCGACAGGTCGTTGAGCAACGGAACGTCGACCGACTTAATTCGGAACAACCCGCGGTCGCCGGCCGGGCTCTCGGTGCATCGTCTGGCAAGGAAAATTCTTGGGTCGACGGTGGGATTGGCCCTGGGTGGCGGCGCGGCCTTCGGAATTGCTCACCTGGGCGTGCTGCAGGTACTGGAGAAGCACGGCATCCCGATCGACCTGGTCGCTGGTTGCTCGCAGGGTTCGATCATCGGAGTCGGTTACGCCGCCGGCGTCACCCCGCAACAGATGATCGATATCGCATTAAAATTGGGACACTGGACCAACTCGCTGGCAGCGGTGGACCTGACCATCACCCGCCCCGGATTTCTCGCCGGCGACAGCTTTGTCGGGATCTTCGAACCACTGCTGGGCGAAAAACATACGTTTGAGGATCTGTTGATGCCCTGCACCACCGTAGCCACCGATATCGAAAGCGGCGAACGCGTCTACATCGGTACCGGGCGCCTGACAACCGCCTTCCGGGCCAGCGCCTCGGTGCCGATGGTGTTCGCTCCGGTGAAGGTGGGCGAAAGATCTCTAGTGGACGGCGGCGTCTCAGATCCGGTGCCGGCTGAGGTGGTGAACTTGATGGGCGCGGACCTGTGCATCGCGGTCAACGTGGTGCCGCCGCTGAAACGGGGCATCGAAAACGCCGTGAGCAAGGTGGTGCGGATGGCCAACCGGATGAACCCGCTCTCCTACCTGAATGGTTCAGCCGGAATGCCGAACATGTTCGACATCATCATGAACGCGATGCAGACACTGCAGTATGAACTCGGGAACTTCAAAGCGATCTCGGCGGACGTGCTGATTAACCCGGACCTGTCGGATTTTACCTGGGTGGAGTACTATCGGTCGGCTGAGTTGATCCAGCGCGGCGTGGAAGCTGCCGAGCGGGCCATGCCTGCCATCCAGCGCGCGCTCGATCAAAAGATGGGGCCGTTCAAGAAGCGCTCGTAAATATCCGGCGGACGAAACTCTAACTCGCCGTTTGAAGCGTTCCGCCGGCCTCCCGATTGGCCATCTGCTTTTTGCGGGAAGTGAGCCAAAGATCGATTATCATGGCCGCCGGACCAACCACCGTGAGCGCATAATAAGGCGCGTCCACGTTGTGAGCCAGCCGGAACATCGCCTCCGCCACGGCCACCAGAAACGCGACTACCATCTGGCCGCGCTTTGAGCTGACGGTCGTCCTGGGGTCCGTAATCATGAAGAAAATGAAAAGCTGATACGGCGGTCCGGTAATTGGCGCCACCTCGGCGAAAAACGGATGCCCGGTGAATTGAGTGCGCACAAAGGCAAATATGATGAATGAGATCACATAGGTGGCCGTGATGTGGAAGCGCTTGACCCGATAGGTGATGAGCGCGCCCAGAGCCCAGATCACCAGCATCGGCCATAACGTGTTGCCCCATTGCGTCATGAGCGTCGAAAAGTATTCCGGAGCCACTAACAGCATGGTGCAGATCGCGAAGTTCGATGGATTCCAAAGATGCCGCCCCTTCCACCGGATCACGTACTTGGACGTGATGGCGATGGCGCTGGTGAGCGCGAACGGCCAATAGACGAACGTCCGGCACAGAATGCCGACGCTGATGCCTGTAATGTAGGCGCTCGCGAGATTCGGCCACTTATGGTAGACCAGCTTGGATAGCGCAATTTCGAATATTATCGCTGTCGCGATGGCCACCAGCGTACGCGAAAAGCTTTCGAGCACACCGAACGAAAGCTGGCCAACCAGCAGTATGGTGGTGATGAAAAGCGGAGGAAGATACCGGTTCTCGATGCTGAAAAACCGGCCGACGGCTGCCTGGAAACCGGCCTTGCGTTCTACGGGTGCGGGCTGAGACGGGGTATTTGCGGTCGCTGCTGTGGACATTATGACGGCTCCTTGATCCTGTGCAGTTTATTCAATTCCGGCGCAGCCACGGTTTGCGTTTTGCCGGATGGCCAGTGAATCTCTACCCGGTCGACGGCGGCCGTTTTTCCCAGACCGAAGTGCAACCGCCGATCGTTCTGAGAGCAGAAACCGCTGCCGCCGGAAACCTCCTGCAGTTGCTGTTGCCCGTTCCAGAAGACGCGCACCGCGGCTCCGATTGCGGTCCGATTGCTGCCCTGTCCTTCCAGCTCGAACTCGATCCACCGATTGCCGGGCGCTACCGTATTTCGATACAGCAGGACCGGACCATTCTGGTTCGCCACCACGGCATCCAGCACACCCCGATTTTCGAAATCGGCCAGCGCGATGGAGCGGCCATCGTAAACATCGGTCACGCCCACCGACTGCGCCACCTCTTTGAATTGTCCCGACCCATCGTTCATGAAAATTTTCTTTTGCTGATAGCCGGCCAGGCTGCGGCCATCCAGCGGAGGCCAGTTCGCGGCGTCGGCGATGATGTTTCCGTTTCCTCCAGCGACCTTTGAAAAGTCGTACCAATAGTTGCGTTCCCGGTCCAGAGACACGTTGCCGTTGGTTACGTACAAGTCTTCGAATCCATCGTTGTTAAGGTCGCCGAACTGAACGCCAAAGCTCCAGCCGCCCAACGCCACGCCCATCGCTTCCGCCACATTCTGGTAGTGCGGTACGGCATCCGACTTCCCACCCTGCGGCATCCAGAAATTGTTGCCCTGGAGAAGAATTCCCGGCTCGGAGATGTTAGAGACATAAACTCCAAAGCGCCCCTCATTGAGCACGTCGCCGACGGCGGCGCTCATACCGCTCTTCGGCGCGTACCCAATGCCGCTCTCTTTGCCGGCTTCGCGAAATCGTTTCCCGCCCTCGTTCAGATAAAGCTCGGAAACCCCGTAATCGTTGGCGATGAACAGATCCGGATAGCCGGTCCCGCGTAAATCGGCCGCCACCGCCGCCAGCGCCCAGCGCCTGGATTGGATGCCAAGTTTCTCGGATACTTCTTCAAAACGCCCGCCGCCCAGATTGTGGAACAAATATTTTCGGCCGCCGTTCTGCGCGTACTCAAAGCTCTCCGGCATGATCTTGGTGGTCTTCAGGTGCCAAAGATCCACGTCCTCGGGATAGTATCCGCCCAGGAACAGATCCAGCTTGCCATCGCCGTCATAGTCGAACCAGATGGCCGTGTTGGCATTCACCCACTTGGGCAGACCGGCCTGCTCGGATACCCGCGTGAAGTGCTTGCCGCCGTCGTTGTGAAACAGCTCGGGACGGCCCCACTTATACACCAGAACGTCTTCGAACCCGTCGTTGTCGTAGTCCCCCCAGACGGCGCCGGTGGAAACGCCCGTTCCCGGCTGGTTTAGATCGGCCAGGCCCACTTCCTCGGCAACATCGCGAAATGTGCCATCGTGCATGTTCCTGTAGAGCGCGTTTTTGCTGCCTTCGCCACCGTTGGTGACATAGATGTCGGGCCAGCCGTCACGGTCGAAATCCACCACCGATACCGCCGCGCCCATGGAAGCAACCTCGGGCATGATGTGCTTCAACTTGGGATCGAAGACCGGATTGACGTACTTGAAATTGATGCCGGCCGCCTTCGAGGACTCTTGAAAGCTGAACCCATACCTGCTCAGAACGCCGCTAGGGTCCTGTACCGCGGGCGAGGGCTGGTTCCGCGCCTCAATGTGCTTATAGACCAGCGGTCCGGCCACCAGCGCAGCAAACAATACGGCCAAAGCGATTCGCATAGTTAATTCCTTAGAGCGTTTCTAAACGCGTCGGCTGTAATATAGCGGGTGTGAAAGTTCTGCCAATCCTCGGGATGGAGTTTGTACGCCGGGTCGTTTTCCAGCTCACCGGGAGGGACCGAGTAATCCTTCATGCCGTGATATGGAAGCGGCAGTACGGTTTTTGAGAACACCGTATTGAGATCTCCATCCTTGATCCAGCCATCGCCCACCAACACGTAGTCGCGCTTCCAGCCCGCGGGCGGAGGAGGCGGAGCGGTGAAGCGGAGGCGCACTTCATCGCCGGCGTTGGCGATCACCATCCGGTCGTCGATCTTTTCCAGCAGCTCGCGGATGTCCCCGTAGCGCGTTGCGTAACCTTCCAGGTCGTGCCAAATCTGTGCCGAGCTCATCAGGTTGTTGTAATAGGGTAACTCAGGCGAGGATTGGTTCGCTGCCCTTACTTCCGAAAAACCTCGATAGCGAAGATCGGCGCTCGCCAGGCCCAGATGCTGGATGCGATTCCGATCGGGAGCTGCCGCGGCCCATGCCAGCTGGTCCCAGTAAATTTCCAGATTGGTGCGCAACCGCAACCGGCGCGGCGCGCCCGGACGGAAGATGCCGGTCAAATCCAGGACTACGGTCTTCATCTTGCCGGCAGGAAAGCCGAGACCTTTCCGGGCAGTTTTCCACTTGCCTTGCGCATCCCGCACTTCAATGGCAAGGCCTTCGGGCTGTGGAATGCTGTTCTGGCCGATCGCGATATTCACCGTCGCGTCTGTGGGATGGAGCCAGCCCGACCCAAGTAAATACAGAGGACCATCGATGGGAGCGCTTTCGGGCACTTCCAACTCCACCCAATGATCGCGGGTCAGTCCCTGGTAGGGACCGCGTCCAAACGTATCGAGATATTTCCGGTCGAGATCGCGGACAATGGCGCTCACGTCATTCCCTTGATCGTCCCGAGCGTTCGCAAACGGATGCGGTTCAAAGGTGCTGTAGATCTTCAGCGGAGGCGGAGGCACGGCGAAACGCTCGTCCGTGTAGATCTCGCTCCCTTGCGGATGATCCACCACCAACAGCGAGTAATGATCGATATAGAAAGTTTCCCAGAGTTCCGCGGTGATGCGCAGGTCGTAGTAACCGTCGCGAGGCTTCAGACTCTCTCCCGGAATTTTGAACCATTCCTGAGTCTGGTAAATCCCCGCGACGTTCTGCGCATCAATGTGCAGCCCGAGGGCAGGCGACCAGGGAGCGGCGTCCTTGACAAAACTCATTTGCTTCCCGTCCCAGGCAAAAAGCCACGGGCAGGAGCCTTTCAGGCGCTGAACCGACAGGATCTCGCGATCTGCCTGGAGTTCGAATTCCGCCTGGGCCGCGCCGTTCGGCCAGATAATTCTGGCCACATCGGCCTGCTGATGCTCTCCGATCCCGAAGTGCAGAACCGGCGATGAGATTACCTGCGTCTGCGCGAGCAAACCGGCCCGGACTTCGATTTCGCCGCCAATGCCAAACGAGTTGATACGCTGATCCCCTTTGGTAGTCGCCGCACGGAGGCGTATGTTCTGCCAGTGGTAATTTTTAGCGCCGTGGTTGACCAACGCAGTCCACGCGGGCTGCGCTCCGGTTCCGGAAAGACCGATCAGGTCGAGCCTTCCATCGCCATCCAGATCGGCCACACTCGGGGAAGTCAAATCGACTTTCAACGGAAGCCGTGTAAAACTGCCCGCGCCGCCCATGAAGATCTCTCCGGCGCCAACCAGTAGATCGATACTACCATTGTTGTCGAAATCGGCAGCGATCAGCGCGGGGGAGGGAACGGGGGCCGCCTTTGCAATTTCGGCGAAATCCAAGGCGGCGCCATCCTTGCCGGAAAGGCGTAGCACGGAGCCATCGTCCTTGAGCAAAACAAAATCGAGGCGTCCGTCATTGTTTACGTCCGCTGCGATTACGGCGTCAAATCGCCCCGTTAGGCCTGGGGGTAGCGTTCGCGCGCGAAACTGCCCCAGCCTCTGGTTGGAAAAGACATGCGGCCGGCCGTCGCGGTCTATCAGGGCTACATCGGGGGCGCCGTCGCCGTCTATATCGGCGCTCGCGAAAGCTTTCAAGCCTGGGACGCCGCTGAAGGGTCGGATAACAGCGAAAGTGCCGTCTCCATTGTTGCGCAATACAATTGGATCGCCGTCGTTGGCGCCCAGAACAATATCCAGATCCCCGTCCAGATCCACATCGAACGCCCAGGCGCCCGCGTACGCCGCGTTGGTCACATTGGATGGAATTTGCGCTTGGGGTGTAACGTCCACGAAGTTCCTGAGATCTTTTTGCTGGAAGATACGGATACCATTCGCGCCCGCGAAAACCAGATCGTTCTTGAAGTCGTAATTCAGATCCACGGCCAAGATCGCATTCCGATTAATCGCGAGATTCTTGCCGGGAAGTGGAAGTTTTGCCCCGCCCGCGATCTGTACCGCGTTCTCGGTTGCCCACACGATGGACGCCTTTCCGCTGTCGTCGAACGGGATGGCGCCCACCCATAAAGCGCCTTGCGATCCGTCCGGCAGCGAGCCTGGTTCGAATCGGACCGAGAGATCCGCGGCCGCGGGCTCGGAAGGGGGAGAAGGCAATCTCAGAAACCTGGTGAAAGGATCGCTCACCGGATCGGTGGGGGTCTTCACCTCGTTCAGGTCCTGCCGGTATTGGGGCACCCGGATCAAGGTGTTCCGGAGAAACATGACTCGCACGGCCGCGGGGCGTACATTCGCGTCCGTTGCGGCCTGCTGGAGCGATTCCAGCTGTTGCCTCGCTGCGTCGGGCCACGAGTCCGACTTCGCCGCCAGCTTGCTCACTGCGCTTTCGAGAGCGCCACTATCGCCGGTCTTGGCCGCCAGGCGCGCCACCTCAAGCAGTGCGGCCACGCTGTTGGGGCGCTGTGCCAAGACTTGCGCAAAGAGCTTTTCCGCCTCGGCATCGCTGTTATTGGCCGCCTGGCGTTCGGTCTCCTCGGCCAGCGCGTAAAGCGCCTTCAGGTTTTTCGGATCGGCGGCGGTAGCTTTCTTGAAGTGCGCGATGGCTTCCGGAAGCTTGCCCCGTTTGCTTTCGATGGTTCCAAGCAGCTCTTCGATCCGGCTGTTATCCGGCATCCGGGAGCGAGCCTGGTCGGCATATTTGTAGGCGGTATCGAAATCCTGCTGCCGCAGCGCCAGCAGTCCCAGATCGGCCCAGCTGGCCGGCTCACCGGGCGCGATTTGCGTCGCCTGAGTAAGCTTTGCCTTGGCAGGCTCATCCGCGCCGGTCTGCAGCGCCACCAGCCCAACATAGAACGCACTCACCAGCTCGGCGTACTTCTGGGAGCCCGGTTCGGGTAAGCCCGCGTTGCGGCCGCAGGACGTACCAAGAACCAGGACGGAGACAAGCACCGCGGCGAAATGCCGGAAATTGGTGGTTCGCACTTTTCTATTATCGCGACCAGCCATCCCGCCGTCTTAGCTTCGAACGTACCCGTGGATCGCGCTGCGCTTGCCCCCCTGACGGTGCGCCTCATCGGACAGGGCGTGAACGCCGCTGGCGTCGATCCAGCGGTTGTAGAAGTTAAACAGCGCGCAAACGGTAATCGCAAAGTAAATCGCTTCGTCGGTCCATCCGGCGGCATACAACGGCTGCATATCTTCGGCGGTAATGCGCGGAGAATCGTGGTTCACCTTGTCCACGAAACGAAACAGCGCTTTATGTTTTTCGTCCAGCGTGGAAGTTTCCAGATCGCGAATTACTCCCCGCACCAGTTCCTCGTTGCCCAGGAGTTCCGCCGCAACTGCGGCGTGGGACTTCAGTCAAAACGGGCAATCGTTGCGATAAGACGTGTATGCCGCGATCAGTTCCCGAATTCCGGGACTGAGCGGCGCCGGGCCGCGCAGAATCTCCTGCGTGAATCGCGCCAGGTGGTCGGTAGCTTTCGGAAGGAATCCGAACATGTGCCAGATCTGCGGGTACTCCGGGCCGTTCGCGCGCATGGTCCGGATCATCGCCGCGTAGGGCGAGGGTTCGTCGTGCCGTTCCACTCCGGGCAGGAACATCGGCGGCATTCCCGCGCCCTGCTTGCTGTCCTCTTGATCGTCCATCGGCAACCTTCCGCTCAGTATAACCGCGCGGCCCGCAGCCACGCTATCGTACCCGCAGGCACGCTATCGTAAAAGGAACCATGCTGGAAGAATACGTCGAGCGAGTGGTGGATCTCACCGAACCGGAAGCGAATCAAATCTACAATCTGTCGGTGGAGGATGCGCGCGAACTAATCCTCAAACATCCCGCGGCAGCTCGTGACATTCAGGGTTCGTTCGCGCTCATCGCGCGCGAGGGCAAAACGGTCAAGATGGCGCGATCTCTCGATCGGCCCATGCGTTACTTTCTGGCCAAGCGCGCGAGCGGGCCGGTGTTGGTGGTGGCGCACCGCATCGACACCATTTGGGGCTGGCTCAACGCGGAAGGACTTGGCGAGCAGTTCCATCCCAGCTACACCAGGATGGTGCCCGCACACTACGTCGCCCAGCTGGAACTGATTGGTTGTCCAGATCCCGATCCGGTCTACACCCGGTTCTTCGCGCCCCAATCGGCATCGTTGCCGCCGGATCTGGACCGGATCGGCGAGGCTTACATTGGCGCGCTCGCGCACGAGATAACGCAATGGCTGTCGCACTTACCCGCGCGCGATCCCATCGGCGTCTGCTTTTCGGGAGGCATCGATAGCGGCAGTGTTTTTCTGGTGACGTATCACGTTCTCCGCAAACTCGGAATGAGTCCGGCGCGGCTGAAAGCGTTCGTTCTCGATCTGGGAGACGGCCCTGACGTCCAGCAGGCGCGCGCGTTCCTGGATGCTCTCAAGCTGGGGCTGTTTCTGGAGCCCGTTCAGGCGGATCGTTCTTCGCTGGATGTGGAAGACACCATCCGCGTTGTGGAAGATTACAAGCCTCTCGATATCGAGTCCGCCAGCATGGCGCTGGCCCTCTGCCGCGGCATCCGTGAGCGCTATCCGGATTGGCGTTACCTGATCGATGGCGATGGCGGCGACGAGAACCTCAAAGATTATCCGATCGAGGAGAACCCGGAGCTTACCATTCACAGCGTGATCAACAATCCGATGCTCTATCAGGAAGGTTGGGGTGTCGGAAAGATTAAGCATTCTCTCACTTACAGCGGCGGATTGAGCCGGTCCTACACGCGCACTTACGCTCCGGCACATCGCTATGGCTTTCACGGCTTCAGTCCGTTTACGCGGCCGTCCCTGATTGCGGTAGCGGAGGCGATTCCGTTTATCCATCTCACCGATTACAGCGTTCCGCGGCTTTATGCTTTGAAAGGAGAGATTGTTTCGCGGGGCGTTGCGGCGCTAACCGGTTTGCAGATGCCTGTATTTCCCAAGCGCCGATTTCAACACGGGGCCTTACCGGTGGATGTTCTCCGCGAGAAATTGCCTCACCGCGAAGCCGACTATCGCAGACAGTTCCTTTCCTTTTATCGGTAAGAAGGCTGTGCTATCCGTCTACCCGGAACTACCCGCGGACAGAGACCGATGGATTCTTGCGCGGCGTCCCGCTCGCCAGAGCCTTGATCCGCGGCGTCCCTATGCATTCTTTGTAGAAGAGGAATGTTCGAAGGATGGAAGCGCATTACCTGTCGCCACTGTCTTTCTGACGAATCGGGAGTGTCCGTGGCGCTGTTTGATGTGCGATCTGTGGCGGAATACGCTAACGGAAAGCGTTCCAGTGGGAGCGATCCCCGATCAGATCCACTATGCGCTGGCTCGCCTGTCGAACGCGCGCCAGATCAAGCTCTATAACAGCGGCAGTTTTTTCGACGCCCGAGCCATTCCGCCGGAAGACTTTCCCGCTATTGCGGATCGGGTGAAATCGTTCGAGCGCGTTATCGTGGAGAGTCATCCCGCGCTCATCGGCGAGCCGTCGCTTCGATTCCGGGATTTATTGCAAGCTCCGCTCGAAGTGGCAATGGGTCTGGAAACAGTGCATCCGGAGATCCTGGCGCGGCTGAACAAACGCATGTCTCTTCCCCAGTTTGCAGAGGCCGCCGAATTCCTGCGAGATCACGCGATGGATTTGCGAGTGTTCGTTCTTGTTAAGCCGCCATTCATGGAGGAGAACGAGGCTTTCGATTGGGCCGCGCGATCCATCGACTTCGCCTTCGATTGCGGAGCAACCGCGGTCACGTTGATTCCCACCCGCGGCGGTAACGGTGCAATGGACCTCCTGGCGGAAAACGCAGAGTTTTCTCCGCCGCGGATGGCGACTCTCGAAAGCGCGTTTGCCTATGGACTTGGTATCGAGCGGGGCCGGATTTTTGTGGATCTCTGGAACATGCAACCCACTGGATCGTGTCCCGTCTGCTACGACCAACGGGTGGAACGCCTCGAAGCTATGAACCTGCGGCAAATCATCCTGTCGCAAACACCTTGCCGGGCTTGCGATTGAGCGCGCCTTATGACATCGCGATCGCCGGTTCGGGTTTCGCCGGCTCATTGCTAGCGATGATCGCGCGCCGCGCCGGGCGTTCGGTCCTGATGCTGGAGAAAGGAACGCACCCGCGTTTCGCGATCGGCGAATCATCCACTCCGCTCGCGAATCTGTTGCTGGAGGAACTTGCAACTCGATATGATCTGCCGCGTCTCAAGCCACTGTCGAAGTGGGGGACTTGGCAGCAATCGTATCCGCGGTTGCCCTGCGGTCTGAAGCGTGGGTTTAGCTTTTATCACCATACTCCAGGCGCACCGGCGGCGAGCGCCTTGGATCGGGAACGGCAGTTGCTGGTTGCCGCCAGCCCGAACAACGCGGTGTCCGACACGCACTGGTATCGCGCCGGGTTGGATCATTTCCTGGTGCGGGAAGCGCAAGAAATGGGCGTGGACTATCTGGATGGGGTTACGCTGACCCGGATGAGTGAATCCGATGACGGCGTGACAATTCAGGGAGAGCGGTTGGGCAAAGCAGTCGCTTTTCGGAGCAGCTATCTGGTGGATGCGACAGGGCCCCGCGGCTTCGTGCATCGCGCCCTGGGATTGCAGGAAGAGACGTTCCCAGATTTCCCTCAAACGCAGGCTCTCTACACGCATTTTTCCGATGTCGCCCGGTTTGGCGGGACCGCCTCAGAAGCGCAAAGGGTGCGGCGCGCACCGCCAATCCGGCCGGGAACTGCTTCGCACCGCACTCCGTCTTGGGCGAGTTCCTCAAAAGATTCAACGCCAGCTCCCCCCTACCCGATAGAGGACTCCGCGCTGCATCACGTGTTCGAGGGCGGCTGGATTTGGGTTTTGCGTTTCAACAATGGCCTGACAAGCGCCGGAGCGGCGGTTACGAATTCACTAGCCGATCACCTGCGGTTTGAAGAGCTGGGCGCCGCGTGGACGCGATTGCTGGATCTTCTGCCCTCGGTTGGAGAGCAGTTCGCTGCAGCGAAGGCGGAGCTTCCCTTTGTTCACGCTCGCCGGCTTTCTTTTCTGTCCGGCGCCATCACCGGGCGGCGATGGGCCATGCTTCCTTCCGCGGCCGGGTTCGTGGACCCGCTGCTATCAACCGGCTTCCCTCTTACTCTGTTGGGCATCTTAAGGCTGGGCGAAATCATAGAGCTGGATTGGGGTTCAACACGTTTCACTGAGCGGATGGAAACGTACGCGGCTCAAACCAGAAAAGAGCTTCTCGCCGCGGCGCGTTTGATCGGGGCACTTTACGCCTCGATGGGCAATTTCCCGCTCTTTACGTCGATTTCGTTTCTCTATTTTGCGGCCGCCAGCTTTGCGGAAACCGCGCGCCGTCTCGATAAACATCAACTCGCGTCGTCTTTTCTCTTGTGCGACCACCCGGTTTTTGGCCCCGCCTGCGCACGGCTGTGCCGGCAAGCGCACCAGGTACGAACGGAGGCGGAATCCGCCGGCTTGCGCGCGGCAATCCTTCAGGCTATCGAGCCGTTCAATGTAGCGGGCCTCGGCGCGGAGGATCGCCGGAACTGGTTTCCGGTAGACCCGTGCGACCTGCTGCGTGGCGCGGGGAAGCTCGGGGTGACAGATGACGCAATTCTGAGTCTCATTCGGAGGTGCGGATTTGCACGTATCTCTGCTCCTCGTGTACTGTAGAAGAACGTTCTTGGGGCATGGTGCCTTCCCCCAAGTAGCCAACGTCCCGGATCTGGAGGGATCCGGCCAGCGCTTTTGACGCCGCCTCGTTTGCGCTCGTGAGAGTATCCTCTTATGGAAAACAGATGTTCTCCGGTTCCGGACGAGAAATGACCGCGAGCAACCTTTTGACGCGTCTGCGCCCGGTGGCCTTCATCGCCATCCTGCTTATCGCCTGGTACATCGCGATCGCCAGGCAGCGCACTCACCTGCTGCCAGGCCCCATTGCCGTCGGCGTCGCTTTTGTGGAACTGGCGCAGCGCGGATTGCTTGTCAAGTACGTTGTCGCCTCGCTATTTCGGGTCACCTGGGGATTTATCTTGGCGGCCCTGATCGCCATTCCTTTTGGCCTCACCGTGGGCTGGTACCGGCGGTCGGAAATGGCGTTCAACCCGCTGCTCCAGATTTTCCGCCCCATTTCGCCGCTGGCATGGATTCCGATTGCGATTCTGTGGTTCGGCGTCGGCGACATGGCAGCGATCTTTCTGATATTTTTGGCGTCCTTCCTGCCGCTCACCCTCACCGCCATTAACGCGGTGGAAAGCATCCCCGCTGTTTATATCAACGCCGGGCGGAATTTTGGCCTGAGTACCGCCAGCCTGGTGTATCGCGTGCTGTATCCGGCGGTCATGCCGCAGCTCATCATTGGTCTGCGCATTACTCTGGGCATCGCGTGGCTGGTGGTGGTGGCGGCGGAGATGATCGCCGTGAATTCCGGTCTGGGCTTCCTGATTGTGGACGCCCGCAACGCCGGCAACCGTTACGATCTGGTGGTCGCCGGAATGGTTATGATTGGACTCATCGGTTTGATGCTGGATACCGGGATGCGGTCGCTGGAGAAAATACGATCGCTGCGCTGGGGTTATTCGGAGGATTGATTCATGTCACAAACAGCGCCTAGCCTGGCGCGGGCGGTGAAAACAAAGCTGCGCGCGGAGGGAATCAGTATGATCTTCCGCCGGGATGGCAACGAGACTCCCGTCCTGGACAACATCAGTCTGGATGTCCGTGAAGGCGAGTTTATCTGCTTGCTGGGCCCGTCCGGCTGCGGCAAGTCGACCGTGCTCAACATCATGGCCGGGTTCCTGGCGCCCACCAGCGGGACCGTCGCCATTGATGGTGAACCGGTGGCCGGGCCCGATCCCCGGCGCATTTTTGTTTTCCAGGAGCGCGGCGTGTTTCCGTGGCTCACGGTGGAAGGCAACATCGGCTTCGGGCTCTTCAAACTTTCCAACGACGAACGCGCACGCCGCATCGCGCATTACGTCAAACTGGTGGGACTTCAGGGCTTTGAAAAAGCTTACCCGCAGGAGCTCTCCGGCGGCATGAAGCAGCGCCTGGAAGTGGCGCGGGCGTTGGCAGTCAATCCCGACATGCTCTTTCTGGATGAACCCTTCGGCGCGCTGGATTCCATCACGCGCCTGATCATGCGGGGCGAGCTGCTGCGGATCTGGGAAGCCGAGAAGAAGACTATTATCTTCGTGACCCACGACATTGAGGAGTCCGTCCAGCTGGCCGACCGCGTGGTGGTGATGAGCGCCCGCCCGGCCAGGATTCAACAGATTGTGGAGATTGATATTCCCCACCCGCGCGATATCAGCTCCACGCGTTATCTCCAGCTGCGGGACGGCATCTTCGAGCAAATCGGTCTGGCCCACAAAGTATGAACACCCTGGTCCAGCCTCGCAAGTGGGAAACGCTGTTCTGGCCGCTCCTGGCGATAGGTTTGTTTCTGGTTCTGTGGCATTACTCAGTGGTGGTGAGTGGGTCCAAGGTTTTTCCCTCGCCTACCGACGTTGCCAAAGGCATTCGGGAGTTGTTCCGCAAGGGCGTGCTGGGGGGCTATGTTTTCGACTCTCTGCGCCGCGTTTTCGTAGGGTTCGGTATGGCCGTCCTCCTCGGAATTCCCACCGGCCTGGCGCTCGGCTGGTATCCCGCGGCTGCCCAGGTGGTGAATCCCGTGATCCAGATGGCGCGGCCCATCAGCCCGCTGGCCTGGATCCCGTTGTCGATCATCTGGTTTGGCGTAGGCGACGCCGCAGCGATGTATCTTATTTTTTTGGGTTCGTTCTTCCCCATTGTGGTGGCTTCCATGAATGGCGTGCGCAATGTCCCTTCCATGTTCCGCCGGGCGGGACGAAACTTTGGCCTGGGACGGGCGGCGTTGCTCGCCAAAGTGGTTTTTCCAGCGGCCCTGCCGCAGATTATCGTCGGATTGCGTATCGCGCTCGGAATCGCCTGGCTGGTGGTGGTTGCTGCGGAAATGATCGCTGTGGATTCCGGCCTCGGCTATCTGGTTATCGACGCGCGCAACTCGGGGAAACGCTATGACCTGGTGGTGGCCGCCATGCTGATGATTGGAACCATCGGTCTGGCGCTCGATCTGATGTTCCGCCGTCTCGAAAAAATCAAATCCGTCCGCTGGGGGTTCCGTCTCGAAGCTTAAGAAACCGGATTTTGGTCTCAGGCCGCCATCAGCCAGCGGCGCTTCACCCGCGCCCACCAGCCTTCGCGCCGGATAACCATATTGTCCGGAGTGGTACCGCTTACCACGTACAGTTCTCCGCTGCCGTTTTCCCCGTGCCGGAGTCCGTCGCGTAAACCCTGCCGGTACGCAAAGTTGACCGCTTCCACAAATGTCGCGCAGCGTTCGGGGCTAATGAAAACGTAACTCTTCCCGTTTTCGTCAATACCAGGCCCCCGCAGCAGGACGCGATATTCGTGGTTGACTTCGTCCGGCGAAATACTAATATCGTATTGCGTCATACCAACCTCGTGCAGACATCAGTTTACCCCAATCCGAGGCCGGCTGCGGTTCAGCGGTCGGGTGTCGTTTCCTGCAGCATCGGTTGGGCCGGAATAAAAGATTCCAGACTGAACGGGTTTAGTTTCCATTCATACACCTGGCTGGAATCGGCGAATGGCGCGTAGTCCCGGCGCATGCGAACCGGGTCGAAGGTAGTGCTCCGCAGCTTCAGGCTGGAGACGAATGCTGCATTCAGCAGGACGCGCTTGTCCCCCAGAACCACGGCATAGACGTGAGCCAGTATGTGCCGGGCAAATTCCTTCATCCGCTGGACGTGCGCGTCGAGCTGGTTTTCGGCTTCTTCCAGGGTCAGCCCGATTTCATAGAACAGCTTCTCAGACGCGCGCAACGGCTCCATGTCGTAAAAGTCGATGTGAACCGGCCGGTCCAGCGGCATCAGCCCCTGGGCCTTCTTCCAGTTGAAGTAATCCCGCAGGAACATCTGCAGGTTCTTGTTGATAGGACCCATGAGCGCATACTTCCGCAAATGGGTCCGCATAAAAAGGTGATTCGTGAACAGTTGATTGATGAACGGCAGCACGAAGAATCCGAAGTAGATCGCCAGTTCGAACGTGTACTTGAGCGTCAGGGTCTCCGGATCGCCCAGGCAGTTGTAACTGAGCAAAAACGACGGTACGTACGATTCGTACGTTACGCGCATGATCTGCTCGTAGAATGCGCATTTGGCCTCGAATCTCGACTGGTCTCGGGTCTCGATGGCGTCCACGATCAGCGTGTTGTAGATGGCGATCAGATCACTGCCGGGGCTGTAAAGCGGATCGGAAAATCGCCCGGCTTCGCCCGAGATGGCCCAGCGCCGCGGGCTTATGGTCCGCTCGGCGTCGTAGGAGAAATCGACGAAACGGCCCTCGTCCAAAATCCTTCGGTTTTTGAAATCGTCGGCGAACAGCGGCCAGTCCTTCGCTACCCAGTCGAGCATCTTCCGGCCATTCGATACCTCTTCCGGATTCACCACGGCGTGGTCGTAAACCAGGCCAAGGCTGGTCATCCCATGCAGCGGTATCACCCAAAACCAGCGGCCCTCCCCGCAGAAGTGGTTGGTGGCGAGGAAGAACGGATAGTTCCCGAGTTTTTGCCGGCTGCGGTGGACCAGACGCTCCCGATGCGAATACTTCGACAGCAGTTCGGGATTCACCAGCCCGTCTACCCAAGCCCACGTCGCGCCGTGCCGGATCTCATTGGGTTTGGCGAGCGAAAGGCTGCGTTTCAGAATGCCCGGCCTTCCCGATGCGTCCACAACCCAAGTGCACGCCGCCTCACCGCCCAGCCAGGTCACCCTGTGGACAGCGCCGGGGCCGTTAGCTCCAGGCTCCGCGAGATCGATCCCGACATTCTTGGCTCCGCCGATGAACCTGAACCTTGGGTTCTCGAGATTGATCTCCAAAAGATGCCGCTCCAGCAGATTCCGGTCAACCTGGAAAGTTCCAATGTTGGACTGCGTGCGGATGGATGCCGACGACACATCGTCCCAATAGTCATGCCGCCCGGTTGACGTCTTCCAGTGAAATCGCAGATTGTATTTCGTGTAGTGGCTGCGCAGCAGGTGCTCTTCCAGATCGAGCGTTTTTGAGAGGTAATAGCCGCCCAACTGCACCAGCGACTCGCCAACCTTTTGCCACGTACCAGGAGGATTCTCCCGTTTGTCGAGCAGGAGAACCGTCCGTTCGGTGTACAGCATCAGTTGCCGCGCCAGCGTCAGACCGGCCAAACCCGCTCCGGTTATGATTACGTCGTATTGAGCCTCTTCACTCATCACTGGCATGTCCCAGGTCGCCCGCGGCGCCAGGCGTCAAGCTCTTTTCGCGTAGACGTCTCTCCAGCTTTCCAGCCCTTCCGTGAATTCGAGCGTTCTGTTGATCGGCAGTCCTTTGAAGATCTGTTTCAACCCGCTCGGCCAGCGTACTTCCAGGGAATCGACCGCCGCCATCTCCGCCAAACCGAAGTGCTGTTCAAAGGGCAAGCAACCGGCGTTGCTTCCGCCTGAAACCTGGCGCATCTGGCGGCGCCCTCCGGCTTCCATCGAAACGCGCGCTCCAATCGCCGAGCGGTTGCTCCTGGTTCCCACCAAACGCACGTTCAGAAAATTACCTACCAGTTTTTTCGGACAGTAAACGTTGGCCGTCAGCAGATCCGCGGGATATACGCCACCAGCCCCCACCAGAATGGACATCCGCCCATCGCCGAAAAGATCCCCGATGTTGACGCCGTGGCTCTTGCCAAGGATCGGCAAGCCGGCGGAAAACGTGATGTTATGGAATTTCTTTCCGTCGTATTGGTACAAGGCTATGGGCTCCAGGCGATCCATCTTCGGACTGCCATTGCCGAACACGATGTCCACGTACCCATCGTTATTCAGGTCCGCCACGTTGCCGCTCATGGTTCCGAAGCAGCCGCTGAGTCCCAGGTCGCGGCCCACTTCGGTGAACGTACCGTCGCGGTTGTTGTGATACACGCGCATCGGATTCCCGCCCGGCGGCCCTTCACCGTGCTCCCAGGTGTACATCACGTCCTCATGATCGGACCAGGAGAACTGCGCGATATCCAGCCATCCGTCGTTGTCGTAGTCCCACCAAAACGCCGGGCTCCCGAAGCACAGCGCGTCGACGCCCGCTTCCTTGCTGACATCGGTAAACGTGCCGTCGCCATTGTTGCGGTGCAGCTGTGACCGGCCCAGGCCGTTGCTAAGGAAAAGATCGGGCCGCCCATCATTGTCGTAATCGCCCCACGCGCCGCAGGTGGTGGGCCACAGCGAAGCAAGCCCGGACGCCTCGGTCACTTCGGTGAAGGTACCGTCGCCGTTGTTGTGGAACAGCCGGTTCGGCGTCTTGCGCTCAAACAGGCCGCCCAGGTTGTTCGCGATGAACAGATCCAGGTACCCGTCGCCGTCGTAATCGATCCATGCTGCCGTGAAACAGGGTCCCCAAACCTCCAGCCCAGACTGCTTGGTCACGTCGGTGAACGTGCCATCGCCGTTGTTGTGGTAGAGCTGGCATTCGCCGGCATAGAATCCGAGGCGCGAGGCGAAAACGTCCGGATACCCGTCGTTGTCGTAATCGCCTACCGTCAGCGCAAAAGCGTTGACACAGGCGTCCCAGCCGGACCCGATGGAAACGTCGGTAAAAGTGCCGTCGCCGTTGTTGTGATAGAGATTGCAGCCGCCGTGCGAAGCCGCGATCAGGATGTCCAGATAGCCGTCGTTATCGTAGTCGAAGATGGCGGTTCCGCGCCCGCCGCTGGTTTTGTCCAGCCCGATCCGCGCCGCGATGTCTTCGTACTCAAGCGGCGTGGCCTCGTAACCGGCGCGCACCTGAATGCGATAGTTCTGCGGCACGAAGTCCGGATAACCGCCCATCTTCTGCGCCGTCATCCAAAGCCAGGATTTTGCGCGCTCATTGCCCGGGTTCGCGTCCAGTGCCTCAACCGCGGTGCTGGCCGCCCCATCCAGCCGGCCCGCCCGATAGAGCGCCACGGAAGCTTCATAAAGGGCCATCGCGTGATAGAAGGAATCTGGCGGAATCTTCCGCAATTCCGTTTCGGCTTGTTCGTAGAGCCCGCATTTGATCAACGTCTCGCCCAGTTCGTAGCGAATGCGGTGATCGTCCGGCGCCACCTTCAAGCGCTCCTCGCACTTCCTGATCAGGTCCTGGTATTCCAGCCCCACGTAGACCGGCAGGTCGGTAAACATGTTGAAGAAGTCGAGCATCAGCTTCGGGATCCGCGAGGGCCCCAGCATTTCGTAAAGCACCAGACCACGCAGTGCGCTTTGGGCCGCCAGGCTTCCCGCCGCCAGCATCAGTTGCGCGGGCAGAACGATATTCCGCGGGTCTTTGAAATCCAGATACCCGAACGAACGGCGCGCGGCGGACAGCAGGCCGCGCGATGCGCCGGGAATCTCGCGTACGTCGAACGGCGTGTAGCGCACGATTTGCGACGCCCGGTTGGCGAAGTCCGACACCGCCGTGTCTACGTCATGCGGTCCGTCCAGCGGCGCGCCTTTCAGCGGTCCCTGAGCCTGGCCCGTCAGGGTCTCGATGGCGCCCTGGGCGGTTTCCAGCGTGGTCTGGACCACCGCAAGGCTGGTCTCCAGCATGGCGGCAGGAACGTTCAGAAGCCGCAGGAAGCGCGTGGTCATAGCGCCTTCGGCAGGATGTAGTAAACCGAAAAGATCGCGCAACCGTAGCTGGCCGTCTCTTGACGGCTCACCGGTTCGCCCTTGAGATACGCCTCGATCGCCGGTTCCAGGTAGGGGACATACTCGGGGTCCTCCGGGTACTTGTAATTGTCGATCGCGCCCCGGTAAATCAGCGTCCGCTGCGCGTCCATCAGAAACGCGCGCGGGGTCTGCTGCGTGTACCACTGTTTGGCTACCACGCTGCCCGGATCGTAAAGCAGTGGGAACGTCAGCTTCCGGTCGGCCCTGGTTTTGCGGATCGTCTCCACCGTCTCGCCGTGCCGCGAAGCTACCGCGATCAAGGCCAGTTCCGGATGCCGTTGTTCAATCTCATTCAGGTACCGGTCGTAACGCTCGCAATGCGAGCAAACGCCGGACCAGAACAGCACCACGCCCCCTTTTTTGCCCTCCAGGCGCTGACTTAAGCTGAACGTCCCGCCGTTGATCGCGGCGAGCGAGAAATCCCCCAGCGCTTCCCCGAACTTTTGCTTATCGTGCTCGTTCTGACTTGTGTTAGCGATGATCTATTCTCCTTCCCATTTCCTGTTGAGTCAAGAATTCAAGACCGGCTCCTCACTCAGACGGCCTAGTTCTTCCGATGTCCGGAACGAATACAGCGCGGGAATCTTGTTGTGGCGTTCCAGTCCCGGAAAAAAATTGGCCAGCGCCTCGCGAGCCGGAGTATCAATCCACTGGTTCCAAAGGACGGCTTGAACATTATGGTTCGTCAGAGGGCGTGTGTAGTTGTTTAGGTAGCGCATGTCATCGGGAGCCATGTGGCGCCAAACCAAAAGGGCCGAGATCAAACCGTTGATAAACTCGTCTCGCATCTTCAGCTCGGAACAGACCGGCGCGAGCGATCGAACCACCGGGGGTTGCGGAAGGTTTACCAGAGTCACGGCCCAGATCAGCCCGGCCAGGACGTTTCGCCGATCGTCGGGATGGTTTGTTTCCTGGGCGGCGCTGTTCAACATCCGTCGATGTGCGCCGGCAATGGGAAGGAAGTTCATCGGCTGAAAGTAGAGCGAGCGGCCAACGCCGTGCCAGAACAGCGATCGCAATGCCGTGGTTACCATTCCCATCTCGGCGCTCACAGCAGCCACCAGGCTCGGGTGGAGCAGACGTACCACCAGGCCGGCGGACTCGATGCAGGCATCCTCCCAGCCCGGCCTGCAATTCGCGCGACAGACGTCGAGAAAACTGTGAACCGTGTCGCGGATCTGGGCCTGGGTGGGGTGGGAGCCCAATCCCCCAAACAGCTTTTCGCCGAAGGCGGTTCCCATGCCGGCGTGAAGTGGAATCATCGCACGATCCGGCAGGCGGGAGCCGGGGCCTTCCGTAAGAAGGCCTTTCACACTCATGCTGGATGCAGTGGTTTTTATATAGCCTACCCCCTCCAGCATCCAGATCGCCCGGAAAGCATCCCGGGCCAGCGTCCGCTCGACAACCTCATCCAGGGGAGTGCAGTCCACTGGCAAACGAAGTTCACGGTCGGCAGATTGAAAAAGGCGAAAGGCCTCAATCTTGTTGTCGAGCTCCGGCCAATCCCAGAACAAGCCTCGTGCAGGCATGAAGTTGCTCATCAGCCGGGCCGACTGCTGCATCATCTCGATCACGCTCAGGAATCCGTCGCGCGCGTTCACGCTTTCCAAGCTTAACAATGATTCTGTGTTCGCCGTTCACTCACCAGCTCTGTGGCGCGAACACTCGTGTCTGCCGCGTCGCTCAACATAACCTATCCACTTCTTTGGCAAAGTCATCGCCGTGCTTCCCGTCAAACTGACGTGACGGCGACTTGTACCAAGCCGACAATGGGCCGACGACTCCTGAGTTGCCGACCAACCTTCCGGGATCGGCCCAGAGCCGCTTCGGAAACGGTCGCACCTCGGACGTTCGAGTGCGAACCCGTGAATCCTGAGGAGGCCTTTTGCGGATTAGGCGCGGATGTCGAGCTTGGAGTTAGCAGTCTTTAGTAGCCCTTGCAGAGAACGAGGGTCGAGCCCCTCTGGTGATCCATTACCACCATGAACGGAGTGTCTCGAAGAAACAAAGCGGAGTCTCCCTTCGGTGTCCAACTCTGGCCGAAACATTGCCGATAAGTAGGGGACACCTGCTCCAACGGGCGGACGTAGCCAAAGCGAGTCTTGAGTTGATCCTCGGTTGCTCCTCTGATGAGCTGATCTCTATCGGGGTCCAGGTAAAAGGCTGCCATAGCTGTATCCAGGTTCATGTTCCCGCTCAGTCCGCGCTTCCAGAGAACATAGTGCGGGTTCCGTGGATCGCCGGGATCATAACGCCAATCCGAGTACGCGAAAACGGCCCGTGTCCATAGTTGGGTGAAAATTCGCGGCCCGGCGACGGTACAGACCACGAGGGCAACAAGCACGCCCGCAACGCCAAGCCGCTTGATACTATTCACTTCTTCAAAATAGAACTTTTCGATGCCATTCGCTAGGCCTCGCCGGTTCTGGTCCACTGACGGAGGATTCCGAGCCTGTGCCATCCGGAAGCTAAACCCTCCAGTTTCTCAGTTGGTGACATTAGTCCTCTGAAACGCCGTCCACGGAATCCACATGGCCGATTTGTCGCCGTCGCCGCCTCTGTTCCTTACGTCCGTTCCCTCAACAGGCCCGTTCTCGCCGTCCATTGCCGACGCGGATCACCGCACCTCGCGGCCGATCGTAATCTTGACAAGGCGCCCTGCACAATTCCCGCCCATCCAATCACAAACCTTCCCCCGCTCTTTCTACTTCTTCTTCCAACAAACAACGTCCGCCGGTCGGTCAGCCCATCCTCGCCCGTGTTATCCCGGTGGCCGAGGTGCACAAATGGCAGCGGCAGCCCAAGCTGAAGCAACACCAACAACAACGGATCCCGTCGAACGCTGGCTAGCCCGGCGCGCCAGCACGACGCCAACCCCAACCCCCCAACCCCTAATCCCGGAGACTCGCACTCGCGCGAACCGCGCGAATGCGCGGCTCTCCACCGGCCCTCGCACCGAATCGGGCAAGCTGCGCTCTTCGCTGAACGCGCTCCGCCACGGCTTGACTGCCCGCACCGCCGTCCTGCCCACTGAGGACCCCGAAGCCTACCAGCGCCACGTCCAGCAATTTCTCGGCGAGTACGCCCCCGCCAACCCCACCGAGACTCAACTCGTCCACGAAATCGCCAACACCGCGTGGCGCCTCAACCGCATCCCATCCCTCGAAGCCGAGCTTCTCTCCCAAAACCCCAACCCCCAAACCCTAATCCCGATGCTGGCCACCCTTGGCCTCCACGGCTCGCGCCTCTCCCGCCAGTTCCAAAAAGCTCTCGAGCAGCTCCGCGACATCCAAGACGACCGCCGCCGCCTGGAGCGCCGCCAGCTCACCGAAGCAGCCGAACTCTTGATACGCCATCGGCACAAAGGACTTTCCTGGGAGCCCTCGGACCATGGCTTCGTTTTTTCAAAAGAACAAATTGAGCGCCACGCTCGACAGCTGATAAGCAAGAACCCGGCCTTCTACGCGACCCTCCGCCATTTCCAAGCAGATCCGCCGGCCACGGGAGCCACGCCTTCCCCACTGTCCTGACAAGCGCTCACAAGAATCGTCGAGCTTTACAGACGGATTTCGCCCTGCGGATATCGCCGCTCCCAGCAGGCACGGGATCATGGATCGCGCGCTATAATCAAGGGACTCAATTTGACCTCGCGCCACTCTCTAGTCGAGTATTTCAAAAGGCTCTTCCAAATCCTGCGTATCCTGCTCCGGCAGCTGACCACTCTCGCGCGCAGGCGTCTCTCTGGACAGCCCGTGTTGGGACACCTGCTGCTGCGCGAGGGCCTGGAGCAGGTAGGCGGTTCCTTCCTGAAGCTGGGACAAATCATGTCGCTGCAGATTCAGACACTGCCCCGGGAATACTGCGATGCCTTGCTGATGCTGCTCGATAACGTCCCAACCTGCAGCCCGGAGGCGGTGGCCGGAGTCTTCGTCGCCGAGTTTGGGCGCCGGCCCGAAACCCTTTACCGGACGTTCGATTATGACGCGATCGCATCGGCCTCCATTGGCCAGGTTCACAAGGCGACCCTCGCCGACGGCACGCCGGTTGCGGTGAAAGTTCGAAGGCCGGGCGTCCAGCGGGACTTTCATCGCGACATCCTCCTGATGAGGAGTTTCGTGCGGCTGATCTTCGCTCTCCGCATTCGAAGCCTCTACTTCATGCGCGATCCGGTTCGCGAACTGGTCACCTGGACGCGCGATGAACTCGACTATCGCCGCGAAGCCACCCACTGCGAAATGCTCAGGGCCAACGCGGCCGATTCCACCACCGAGCGCATCCCCAAGGTCTTCTGGGACCTCACCCGGTCCCGCGTCCTGACCATGGAGTTCCTCACCGGGTACACCGTCTCGGCTTATTTCCGAATGGTCGAAAACAACGACCAGGAAGCTCTGGCAGGGTTGAACGACGCTGGGTTCGATACCACCATATTCTGCGGCAACGTGGTCAAGAACTTTCTTCGCGATGCGTTTCGATTCGGTGTTTTCCACGCCGATCTTCACCCCGCAAATCTTCTGATTCTTCCCAACAACGTGGTGGGATATGTGGATTTCGGCATCGTCGCGAAACTGACTCCCGAGGCGCGGTACAAACAAATCGAACTCACCATGGCGTACTCCGGGGGCGACCCTGAGGCCATCTATCGCCAGTTCCTGAACATCTGCATCATCACTGCCGACGCGGACCTGAAGGGGATGCGGCAGCGTATCGCAGAGATGTCGCAAACCTGGTACGAGGAGCCTTCCGTGTATGGCCAAGTCCAATTTCGCGTCTCCATCACAACCGCCATGATGGACCTGCTGACCGTCTGCCGGAACTACGGCGTGCTGGTGGACCGGGAAATGATCAAGTACATTCGGTCCACCGTGCTGGTGGACGGGGTGATATCGCGAATGGCGCCCGGACTGGACATGGCTCATGCGCTCCGCGATGTCACCGAGGAATTTCTCTACGAGCAGTCTCGTAGAAAGGTTCTTTCGGCGGGGGGCGCGATTTCTTTGTTGACCGATCTGGCCATTTGGATCAAGAGTGGGCCCGCTTCCATGGTCCGGGCGCTGGAACTCATCGAGCGGCGTCAGATGAACGTAAAGACCGGGCCGCTGCCGGAACCGGACCAGCAGCAGCCGCTTCGCGCCAAAGCTTTCGCCGGAATTGCGGTATGGGCTTTGGTGATGGTGTTTTTGACGCTGGGCGGCAGGCCTGCGGCCGGGAACAATTCGACGTTCTGGGAAATCATCTTGGCGGCTTTTGTGACATCATGGACTATCTGGCTGTTGTTGCTCCTGCGCAGGTTGGTGCCGCGGAAGGAAAGGCCAGGCTCGTAATTGGGTGCCGGGATTACCGGAATCAGGAGGTCAGGATGCAGGAACTATTCAACTCGATGATCAGACTGTCAGCGGCTATGACGGTCTTTGGCATGCAGCAACTCCAGACCACGGTGGGGTCCATGGACAGCAAGGACTCCGTGGACAAGGTACGTGAGGTCATCGACGCTATGGCGGATGTCTTAGCATCGAAGGTCGACGCATCCAGGCGCCCGACCCTGGAACGTTTGTCCAATTTGCCGCAGGATATTGTCAATCGCTCCTGGGACTCAACCCGCGAGGTTGTACAAGACACGTCCGACATGTTCAAGACCACCTCCGACTGGATCGCAGGAACGATAAAAGCCGACGGCGTCGCGAGCGCGTCGGAACCTAAACCTGCCGAAGAAGCCTTGTCGGCCAAGTAAGGCAGGGGAGCCGCCAAATCGGAATCGATGATCGAAACCAGCCCGAATTCGGCGGCGGTCTTTGACCGCTATGGGTTGCGTGCGGCTGGTCGCTTATGGGGCGGCGCCCCGGTTCCAGACGATGAAAGTGCGGCGGAGGACATCGGCAAGCGGCTGCGGGAAGCCTTCGAGCAACTAGGCGGGCTGTACGCCGCATTCGGACGCTTTCTCGGCTGGCGCGCCGATTTGCTGGACTCGTCATTCATCGGGAATCTGCGCCATCTGCGGCTCAATCTGCCGGTTGTTCCGGTTTCCACGGTCCAGAGGATTATCCGGCGCGAACTGGGAGCCGCCGCCGTGGAATTAGCAGACCATCTGGAAGATTCGCCGGTCTGGAATACGCTGTCCCGCACAGCCTATGTCTCCCGCTATCGGGACCAACCGGTGATTGTCCAAGTGGCCCGCGACCCGGTTTCCGAGGAAAGTCTCGCGGCTTTTGAAAAGGGCCTTCGTGCTCTGAGCCGGCCGGAAGTGGCTGGTATGGTCACCCCGGCCGTGCTATCGCAATTCCGTGAGTGGATCCGTAACAGCGAATCCTTGACGCGGGAGCGATCGTTGCTTGACGCGCTCGGCAATTACGCCGGCGAGACTCTGGCCGAGTACCCGCGCGTGATTCCGGAACTCACAACTTCCTCGATTCTCTGCTGGCCCGACGTTCCAGGACGCCCTGTGTCGGAGCTCATTGCACGGGGTGACACGCAAACCGTCGTCCTGATCGCATCCGCGATTCTGGAACAACTCTACTCGCTGTCCATTGTGGCCGCCGATCTGGATCTGGACGCAATGTTCGTTGGCCCGAATAACCGCTTGCATTTCCGCTGGCTGAGCGGCGCCCTGTCGGTTCTGCCAAATCGAGTCAATGCCGGCATCCAATACGCGACCGCGGTAGTTGCGGGCGACGCCTCGGTTTCAGCGCAGAAGCTTATCGGCCTGATGCTCTCGCGGCCCTCGCTCGACCTCGAGAAGCGATTGCTGGATGAGTTTTCGGGCATCGAGCCGGAATTAAAAGTCAACTTATGGTTTCCTCCGTCAGCGGAGGCGTTTGAGAATAATTGGCGCGCGCTCACAAGGATTTTTCCCTCGCGTCCTTTGTTCCTGGATTGCCTGCATCGCAACCTGATCGCCGCTGGATACTGGAATTCTGACGCTGTTCGCGCCGGTGCGCCAACTTTCGATGCCATTTCGGAAGCCCAGTGGCCTGTGGTTGGGCAGCTGATTCGTACTCAGTTTGGTATGCTGATGAATCGGAAATCCGCCCAGGACTGGGCCATCGGGTCCGGTCTGCTGATGTTCGGCGCCCTGCGAGAAATGAATCGCCTGGTCGAGGAAATGCGCGACGATGATATCCAGGTCGGCATCGATTTTGACGAGCCCCTCCGGGAGGAAGGTGGCGGTCCGCGGCCTTCGTTCGGTTTGGTTCTAGGCGCCCTGCTGGTGGTTTTTCTGGCAGGCCTGCGCTGGGGAAGCGACGCTCCGGAACCTTGGTCGGCGGTACTGAAAATCCTTGCGGCCGGCTCATTGCCCGCCATGTTCTGGGCCATTTCAAGGATTCGATGAAGCGCCCGGCAGCGAAAAGATCGGTTGGAGATCTGGCGTTTTTCGCGGGTCTCGACCGCACACTGCTGCGCAAGCTCGATGAGAGCACCATCGCCTGCCGGTATGGCAAAGGCGAAGTCATCGTCCAGGAAGGTGAAACTGGGCTTGGTATGTACGTCATCCTGACAGGCCGCGTGGAGGTGACAGAGAACCGGCAAGGGTTCGCCATACGTCTGGGGGAGCTCGGCCCCCAACAGTTTTTTGCCGAAATGTCCCTGGTCGACGACAGGCTACGCTCTACCATCACGACCATGGAAGAGACCGAGTGCCTGTTGATTACTCGCGATAGCGTAACGCGCTTGATGAACCGCAATCCACAGATTGCGATTCAGCTGACGCGCGGCTTGGCGGAACGCCTGCGGCGGGCCGATGAGCTCAACCAGGTTTTATCGGGCCCACCGGACGGAATCGCTTCGCCGTCCGTGTCGAACGGCCGCGAGGATGCCATCTCCGCCGCAGGCGTGAAGGCGGCCGTCCAGGCCGGACTGCTCAGCACGTTTGAACGGCTTTATATGGTGAAGGCCATCACCCGCTTTTCGGTCGCGATATTGGGTTGTCCGGTAGAAGGCAGGGCGTCTAAACTCATCGATGAAATTCGTGTGGGCGACGTCAAGGTTCTGATTGTGCCGGCCGGGGAACCGGTAGAAGTGCGAATTGAAGCCTACGGCGCCGGCAGTTGCACCCTGCACGTGTTCACTCCGGAACTTGCCGGTCCCCTTCGATTCGGCCCGTTGCCGATCCAGCCGCAGGACCTCTTTACGCTTCGTTTTCCATCCGTCGCACTGGCTAAGGGGAGGCTGCGGGTTGCGTAGCGGGCTCCAGCTGATCGGCGAGCCGTCGAAGCGATTCCAGACCTTCCACGTCGCGCTCCAGTTCGCTCAGAACTCGAATCTCTTTTACTTCTTCCGGCCCAAACGTTTCTCGCAGCTTTTCGATTGAGCGCTGGTGAGAAGCGCTGACGCTGCCGTACCAATCCAGCAGTTCAGCCGCAAATCCCGGGGGCGCCGATCGAGGCATGGCGTGAGACCAGGTCCGGTTCACGCAGATCATGCCAATGGCGAAATCTCTTTTCTTTAATTCCCCGACGAAGAATCGGGCATCGCGAAGCGCCTTGTCGGGAATCGTCACTACGCGAAATTCCGTCACATTGGGATCGCGTATCAAGGCCACCGTGTGGCGAGCGCGGTCCGAATAGCCTTCCGCGATGGGATGGAACAAGGAATAAAAATCCAGGATCTCCTTCACCATACTGGTCCCCATGATCGACTCCACACGCCCGTAAACTTCCAGGGCGCTGCGGCCGATCGCCGTCAGGCCCAACGCTTCGGCGAATTTGTAGGTCCGGCTGACGAACCTCACCTTTCCGGAATCGGAAAAATCGGCGAAGAGCATCGGTTTGTCGAAGATATCGAGGGCATGACGGGCGGGAGCGGTATCGATTACCAGATTGTCGAATCCGCGCCGGATCAGCTGATCGATGCGCTCTACGGCCATCAGTTCCTGCATTCCGGACAGCGAGCTCGCGATCGTACGATAGATCGGATGGCTGAGAATCCGCTCCTGGTTGACGGGCTTGGCGTAGAGCCGGACCGCTTCATCCAGCGTCGCGTTGACGTCCAGGAGCGCGGCCCAAAGCTCGCCCTTGGCATCGTCAACGGGAACCTGTTGCTCGAGCAGGCCCTCTTTCAGCCCCAGCGCGGTCCGGAGGCGAAGCGCGGGGTCGGTTGTCAGGACCAGGCACTTGGCGCCCTCGCGCGCCTTGGTCAAAGCAATGGAGGCCGCCACCGACGTCTTACCCACTCCGCCTGTGCCCAGACAAACGACGATCTTCATGAGAATGGGGAAAGGTCCATTTGACTGCCGATTTTGGCGAGCAGGTCCAGATCGTTCGCCCAATGAGTGATGCGCGGAATCAACACCTGAGGAACGGGCAAAGAGGCCGACAACCCGGCGCGCCTCTCCCGTTCCATTAAGCCGCGATCCACCGCAAAACGCATGGCCGCCGACGATTCCCGGACCATTCCTACTTCGGCCATGTCGAATTCGGTTGCGCCGCACAGTGGCGAGGCGCAGTTGATCAGAAGCGCGGAGCAGGAAATCTGAAAGTCCTTAGCCATGGCCTCCACCGTTTCCAGCGTCTCGGCAATCGCCATCTCTTCCAGCTGCGTTATCGGGAAGAGTTGAATATTTCTGTGGTTGGAAAAAAACCGGTGCAACTGGGCTCCAGCGGTGGCGAGCGGGCCGGTTAGATGCACCTCAAAGTTCTTTGCGGAACGCAGAGTGCCAAGAAAGTGTCCGCTGGCGGGCGCGTCCCAAATCAGATAATCGAAGGCTGGAACGGCGGTTGACGAATTGCCGTTGCGGCGCTCCGAGAGTTCCTGCAGCCTCTCGAGGAAGAAAAACTCCTTCAAACCTGGCGCGATTTCGATCAGGTTTTTGAAGATGGAACTATCCAGAATCCTCTGCGCCATCACCGGCACGGGGAAATGCTTGTTCACCAAATCCGCGATCATCTCCCGCGGATCGATATGCACGACAAACAAGTTCGGCGCCGCGGACGGAAAGCGCGCCGACAAACCTTCGAGCGAGACGGCCAGAGCCAATTCGGGCAGCGGATGAGAACTTACGACCAGGACTTTGCGCCCCTCCTTCGCGTGTCTCAATCCGGCTGCCAGACTCAGAGTGGTCTTGCCCACTCCACCTTTCCCGCAAAATACAATCACGCGCGCCGACGGAATCATCGAAACTTCATTACAACATGGCCGCGCGGCTGTACTATCCCAAGAAAAAAGTTTTCCTTCAGGTTATACTGATTCGCAACACATCCATGACTGCGTCGCCAGGGGATCAGCCAAAGCCAACTTGGCTCTGGACAAAGGCGGCCGATTTGTTTAACAAGACGTATTTCTCGCGCGCCATGGCGTGCTCGACGAGAGGAAGAGTTCATGCACCGAGTCAAAGTAGTTGTTTTAGCGTTACTGCCTATCGCGGCCGCTTACGCTCAACAGGCACCTAATCCCGATACCATCCAGTTCGGCAACGTCGATTTTTCAGGATCGCTGCGCCTTCGTCTGTACGGATGGGACTGGTTCCAGGCCAAGACCGGCGAAAACAGCTACATCTATTCCGGGAACCTGCTGCGTTTCAACTTTGCCGAAACATTGGATACCTGGGACTGGGACGCCGAATTCTCCGTCCCGTTCCTGTTGGATCTGCCTTCCCACGCCACCGACGCAGCGCCCCAGGGGGGACTCGGGCTGGGCTCCAACTATTTCACGGGCAACCATTCGGACACCTACACCGGCATGATCTTTCCCAAGCAGCTGTTCGTGCGCTTCCATGACCTGGGCGCCCAGGGAAGTTCGCTGCAGGTGGGGCGCTTCGAGTTTTTCGATGGCCTGGAGATCACGCCCAAGAACGCGACGCTGGCCACGGTGAAGCGCGATCATGTCTCGCAGCGGCTGATCTCCAACTTCGGATTCTCGGACGTACAGCGCAGCTTTGACGGACTGCATTATTCGTGGTCGCCGTCGGCTTCCGATAACGTCACCTTTGTGTCTGCCGTGCCCGACCGCGGAGTCTTCCAGGTGGATGGCTGGGGTTGGAACCGGATCGGCTTCGGATATTTGTCATACACGCATGAATGGGGCCATGGCCGTCACTCGGCTGACACGCGCGTCTTCACGATCGAATACGACGACTTTCGCCACATTCTGAAAACCGACAATCGGGCGCTTGCCATTCGCAAGACCGATACGGAAAATATCCTCATCAATACCATCGGCGGGCACAGCGTCCACGCCATCGAGACCGGCGCCGGCACCATCGACCTGGTGGCTTGGGGCGCCTTTCAGACCGGCCGTTGGGGCACCCAGCAGCAACGCTCGGGAGCGTTCGTTACCGAAGCCGGCTATCAGCCGCGCGTGTTGCCCGCTTTGAAGCCCTGGCTGCGTGGTGGATACACATATGGTTCCGGCGACTCCAATCCCAAGGACAACACGCACGGGACTTTCTTCCAGCTTCTGCCCACGCCCCGCCTATATGCGCGCTTCCCGTTCTTCAACATGATGAACATGGAAGACGCCTATGGTTCTCTGATTCTGCGTCCTCACCCCAAAGTGAGCTTATCCAGCGAAGTTCATTCGCTGCGGCTGACCGATCCGCAAGACCTTTGGTATAGCGGCGGCGGCGCCTACCAACCGTGGACTTTCGGCTACACCGGCCGTTCGGCGTCCGGCGCGCAATCGGTCGGCGATCTTTACGACACCCAGCTTGAATACCGCTTGCATCCGAAAGTGACGGCCACTGCGTATTTCGGCTACCTGGAGGGTCTGGCGGTGATGAAAACCATCTATCCGCAAGGCAAAGATGGCCGTTTCGGATATCTTGAACTGCTGGTCCGATTTTGACCACGCACGCAACGGGCCGCGCGCCGCCCGTCATGCACTGGTGGAATCCATAGCCCGCCCCAGATACCTTTGCACCATCTCCACCGCGTCGTTCACGTTCTTGATCTTGGCGAATTCCTCTTCCGGGATATCCACCTTGAATCGCTTATCCACGGTGACCATAATCTCCATGCCCGCCAGCGAGTCAATAGCCAGGTCTTCGGTGAAGAGAGCGGTATCGGAGATCTCCCCCGGCTCCCGCTCGGTGATCTCCGCGATCAGTTCCTTTACTGCGGCTCGAATCTGTTCAGACGTGATTTCATTCGGTGCCAAGCTGCGTCCTCCTAAGGCTCGTGAGCGGTGGAACCAGACTTAACGCCGGCCTGGTATTGTATTCCCGCAAGTATTTCTGATGGTACCAATCCTCTGGAAATTTTTCTTCGGCGCTATAGGGGTATGCGCCCATGGCGTGAAACGGCAAAGGCTCCACGGTCTTACCGAACGCAGTATTGGCATCCGCGTCTTTGGCCCAACCTTCCACCCGCAGGATGAAATCCCGCGTCCAGCCGTTCTTGAGAGGAGGCAGTCCGGCGGCGTCAAACAGCATGCGGGTTTCATCTCCAGAACCCATGAGCACCATTCGATCGTCGGCCGCGGCCAACAGCTCGCCCACTTCTCCATACCGGGTGTAGAAGCCGAGTGTCGGATTCCAAGGAGCTTCCATCGAAACCTGATCGTACAGGAACTGTTCCGGCTGTTTCCGCTCCGGATGGATCACGGTCCTCGAAAAACCGCGGAAGTGCAGATCTGCCTGCAAAGGAGCGAGAGGAGTTGTCGCAATCTCGCCGGCCGAGGGGGGGGCGCTCAAGACGTCTTCACTCAAGAAGATTTCGTCCCAATAAACGCACAGATTGGTGACGATTCGCACCTGGCGCGACGCGGAAAGAAATTTTCCGCTGAGATCCACGACAATCGATTTGGGCTTGCCGGAGGGGATGCCCATATCGGCAACCACGGTTCGCCAGTTTCCGGCCGCGTCTTTCACTTGCAGATACGGCATCGTCAACGGCTCCGCCTTGCCCTGAGATGCCGCCAAAAATGTGCTGCCATCCGCCCAATCCACCCAGCCGTTCAGTACCAGGATGGCGCGGCCGTCCGGCGCCGCCTTTCCGAAATCTAGATCTAGCGTGTGCATAGCCGCGCGACCGGCGTAATCGCGGGAAAAAGTATCCACGTAGCGCCGGTCGCTCTGGGCAATTCGAGACAGAACATCGTTGCCGTCCTGGTCCACAGCTGTCCGCGCGTAGACGCGGCGGCGTACGCCAAAAAGCTTGGAATCTGGAAACGGGGGAGCCTTGAATTTTTCGTTGGTGAAGATTTCGAGCCCGCGCGGATGATCCACCGCAATGAGCTGGACCTGATCCAAATACGAAACTTCGCGGAGTTCCTCGGTGATTCGCACTTCATACCTTCCATCCGCCGCCTGGAGCGCGCCGGCGGGGATCTGCACGTACTCGGTGTGGTCAACCGGGAAATAGGTCCCGTCGCCGGAACTCGCGCCGAGCGGCGCAACGCCCAAGACGTCCGAAATGAACTGAAAGCCCTTGCCATTCCAGGTGAAAATCATGGGACACGATCCAGATAGCCGCGGCGCTTCCTTGTACTCCATGGCCAGGCCAGCTTTTTGGTTCACCTGATTCTGGATCAGGCCGTTAGGCCAGGTAATGCGGACGGTCTCCGCGTCTTTGTGCAAACCCATGCCGAAGTCCAGCGGCACGCCGGCGTACATTTGTTTCTGGTAAAGCGTGCCGGCCTTGACCTCCACCTTCGCGCCATACGCCAGCTTGAGATTTTTCACGCCCAGAAGTCGGGTTCGAAGCCAACTGGACGAACCCTGCGTTTGGTTGACCTGTAGAGCTACAGTGCCATCTTTCTCGAGCACGGCAAGGTCTACGCGTCCGTCTAAATCCACGTCCGACTTGGCCAGAGCGACAGCTTGAGCGGTCTGGGGGAGATTGGACGGGCTGAACGGATCCACGCCACGATTCCGGAAGGCCACGCCGGCTCCAACCAGATCGGCAGCGCCGCGGTTCTCCAGATCGGCAAACAGGCTGGGGCCATGGCCGGGAAGGCTGGCGGAGGGGTCCAGCGCGCCGCCATGGTTCAGAATGGGCGTGATCGCCGAAGCGTTCGAAACCACCAGGTCGGTCCAACCGTCGTTGTTGAAATCATACGCCGTCACGGTCTGGGAGCCTGCCGGGGCCGAAACAAGCTCCTGTGCCTCATAGCGTCCGCCGAGCCGGTCGCGATAGAGAACGCCGGGACGATCGGCATATACAACCACCAGGTCCCGGCCATCCGTGTCTTTCACGGCATCGAACAGCACGCCGTCGGCAGCGTTGCCGGAGACGAACGGAAAGGTCGCGGTTTGATCGCTGAAGAGGGAATCGCCATCGTTCCGCAACAGTGCGCACTTGGGGCCGAGTAAGAGTAAGTCCAAGTCGTAGTCGTGATCATAGTCCACCCAAACCGCCTTCACAAAGGGACCTTGCGGAAGGGTTGCGGCAAGCTTCTCGAACTTGCCGTTCTTGTTCACGTAGAGCTCCACGCCGCTTTTCGTTATGACAGCCAGATCGGTGTGCCCGTCGTTGTTAAAATCCCCGGGCGCGATGGAGATCACGTCTCGAAGAGCGCCCAGGCCGAGCTCCTGCTCTTCGGTCCCGCCATTCAGGAAAACACGAACCTTGCTGGCCGACCAGACGATCAAGTCGGGACGCGGGTCGTCGTCGACGGCGGCAAACACCAACCCAGCCGGCCCCTTCTGGAAACCCGCGCCTAGTTTCTTCTCTTGAAACTTCAGCGGCCCGGCTGGAGGGATGCTCTGGTCTGCCGCCTGTTCCGGGGGATCGGCAATCTCGGCATAGTAACTCCACTCCAGATCTTCGGGCACAGCCGCACCGGCTTGACGCTTCTTGATGTCCTGAAATAACTTTTCTTCCCGCGCCGCATCCTCCGCTCGGCCGGCCTGCCGGTACGCGTTATAGAGCTGGAAGTGCGGTCCGGCCAAGTTGGGGTTTAGCCGTTCGCTGGTTTCAAACTCCCTCAGAGCCATATCCGGTTTACCGGTCAATTTGTAAAGAACCCCGAGATTGTAGTGCGACACAGGCTCGTCGGGAGCCAGCTTCACCATGCCTTCAAACTGCTCGACGGCTGCGTCGTATTGAGAATCCTTTTTGAACGCGATTCCGAGGTTGAACCAGGTGTTGGGAATTCGAGGGTCCTGCTTCTGCGCCTTTTGGAGTTCCGCAATCCCTTCGGCCGTTTTGCCGGCGCGAAGAAGGGTTAGACCGTAGTTGACGCGATCGCGGGCCGAGTTGGGAGTAAGCTCTAAAACCTTCCGAAACTGATCCACGGCCTGCAGCTGGGTGGTAGGGTTCTCATAGAATGCCTTACCCAGATTACGCAAGCGGGCGATTTGTTCCGCGCTGGTATCCTGGGCCCGGCCGCGAACGTAAAAGAGCCCGGTCGCCAGCGCAGCCAAAGCCACAGCGGAAAAAACACGGTTCATTTGACAGGCTTCCTGTACGACTTTTCCACCATCCGGTTGTCACCCTCAGTGATTTGGATAATGCGGTTCCCCGAGACGTTCCGGAATACCTGCGTGATGCCGGAGCGGGGCCATTTTACCGTCAGCTCGTCGACGGTAGCAGCGTCGCCGAGCCCGAAGTGCTGCCGCAACGAATTCTGCGATCCGTAGCCGTCCCCCAGCACAACTTCCCGCATCTGGCCTTGACCCTTCGCCCGAAGCGAAATCCGCGCTCCCACCGCGTCCCGGTTGGATTTTACACCCACCAATTCCACTTCCAGCCAGTTACGTTTGGCGTCAATCTCATTCCTCAACAAGGCGTGCCGGTATCCCGAGGAAGAGACGGCAATATCGAGCGATCCCCGGTTCCAGAAGTCGGCCACCGCCACGCCGCGGCTGTTCATCACCAGATCCGTTCCCGTGGCGCGGCCGATCTCTTCGAACGTTCCGTCGCCGCGATTGCGCAAGTAACGGTTGTGCTCCCAACCGTGCCAGGAGTTGCGCCCAAAATGTTTCGGATCGAAGAGAATGCCGGTCTTATATTCGTCCTGGTGGCTGACAACGTTGTTGAGAAATTCGAGCTCGATCTCCGTTCCTCTGTCGCCGAACACCCAGCCGTCGGCCTCGTAGATATCCTGCCAGCCGTCGTTGTCAAAGTCGGCGAAGCTGGCTCCCCAAAACCAGCCGGGAGGGGCGGCGTGCGATTTCTCGGTGGTGTCCTCAAACGTTCCGTCGCCCTTATTGCGGAGGAGCGTGTTCCCCGACGCCATTTGTTGAAACACTCCCACGAAGTTGGTGCCGGACTGGCGGAAAATCTGCCAGTAGAGCGGCATGTCCGTCTTCCATACACCTTGCCTCCAGGAATTTGTCATATAGCGCAGAACGGTTGGCCATTCAGCGAACCAGGCTTCTTCCGAGCGGATGTTGGTGGAGTAAATATCCAGCTTGCCGTCGTTATCGTAGTCCGCCATGCTGGCGCTCATCCCCGCGCCGTAGGCCAGCGTGCCGGTTGCCACCGTGACGTCGCTGAAGGTGCCGTCACGATTGTTGCGGTAGAGCGTTTTCCGGCCAAAGTCGTTAACCACGTAAATATCGGGGTACCCGTCGTCGTTGTAATCGCCGAACACGGTTCCCAGGCAGAGCCCTGTGTCGCCCACGCCGGCTTTCACTGTGACGTTGGTGAACGTGCCGTCGCCATTGTTGTGATACAACTGGTTGGGCTCGCCGTTGCGCGCGTAAAAAGTTGTGGGAATGTCTTTCCGCGGGTCCAGATACCGACCTACGTACAAGTCGAGCAGGCCGTCGTTATCGTAATCCCCCCAGGAGGCGACGGTGGTGCAGCATTCCGTCCCGAGCCCCGATTTCGCCGTGACGTCGGTAAAAGTGCCGTCCCGGTTGTTGTGAAATAGCTGGTTAGGCTTGAACGTCCGGCTGACGAACAGATCCTTGTAGCCGTCGTTATCGTAATCGGCGAAAAGCGCCACGCTCACGCCGTCCAGGCCGGCCAAACCGGCCTTGGCAGTGACGTCTTCGAACGTGCCGTCGCCAAGATTGCGAAACAGCTTCGATTCGACGCCGTCGGGGATGAACAGATCGTAAAAGCCGTCGTTGTCGAAATCCACCGCCGTGATTCCGGCCGGACCATAGCGAATCATCCCGAATCTGAGCGGCTGATTCAGAAACGCCGGGTAGTAGCGATTGGCGAAGTCGATACCGCCCTGGTGCGCCACGTTTTCAAACTGCGGGCGATCTCCGATGGAGCGGTTTCCTTCGATGAGTGAAGCGGAAACTATCTTCAATCCTTGCGCGGTTCGCACAAATTGCATGCGGAAATAAGCGCGATCGATCCCCGCCTGGCTCGCGCCTCGGGGTTTGCCGATGAGTTCGAAACGTACATTGGCCTGCAACGTCGCCCCAGACCACTTCTCCAATCGGAAGATGTGCAGCCCCACCTCATCAATCGATTCAAAGCCGTTGCGGTAGTTCTGCCATTCGGCTACCGCCGAGGACCGGTCCGCCGGTTTACCGTCCCCTGCGAATACAAGCTTGTGAACGCCATCCTTGTTTTCCGTTGCAGTCAGATTCAGAAGACCCAAATCCGTCCCGTGGAACTGAGGGGCATAAGAATCTTCAATGGCCGCCGCGCCGCCGGCTTGAACAGCTTTAGCTAAAGCCGTCAGCGTCGTAAGAATGTCCTTGCCATTGTTGAAGAACGTGGTGCTGGACCAATCGGCGAAACGAAAGAATCCAAGAGTGAACAACACCAGCGCGATCACCACCCCGCCTGCAACATAAAGCCAGGTTCGAGAGCGCCTGGGGGTTTGACTCGCCGTTTTAGGATCTAAGGGGCTCAGTTGCATTGGCGCTGGCCCTCGGCTTTTTTGCGGAGTTGGTTGTACTTCATAGCCTGTAGTGTGTTCCTCTGATTATGGCATTGGCGCATGACAGCGGGCTGCTCAGCTGAGCGGCGAGGGGGTCCGTTCTTAGGAAACAGCTCCCGTCTTTCGGAAGGTGGCGTGAAAGCCGGGATGCACTCGATGGCGCAGAGGCAACCGAGCGATGGGGCCGTTGCGCACGTCGGCGCTGTCAAACAGCAAGTATTCGGCTTGTTCGGAAGCCGGCATGAAGTGCTGGACTATTACTACGCCTTCCTCCCCGTTCCCGGCGTAAACGGGTTCTCCGCCGAGGTACTCGCCCGCGGGGACGCGATATATATCGCTGACGTCGCCATTTTTCCACGAGCCGTGCGCCAGTTCGTTGAAGAACTTGCGGCCGGATCGGCCACTCTCGCTGATTCCGGTCATCCAAAAGTCGTGGTAAGGCGCGCCGACCAGCGCGTTATCAATGGAGGGGAAATCGGGGGACCGATCGTAGTTCAGCTCGATCCGATCAATCAATTTCCTGGATTCGGTGTCCACCACGAAACGCACGGGACGCCCAGCCGAAACCGTGCCAAAAAGGTCGGGAATCGGCTGATACTCGCGGTATACGGGCTCGTCGAGCTCGATAACGTCGATCATCAAACGATTGCCTTCCTCGAAACAGTTGATGAAGTGCAGACAGTAGCCGCAACCGGCGTCGACCGAAAACGCGCCGGCGTCGCAGGAGACGCGCGGGGTAATCAGAATGGAACTTCCCCGCTCCGGTTCCCAAGAAAGCGACTCCATCACGGACCGGCCTTCATCCCAAAAGCGCTGGAAGTTCATCACCAGCGGACTCAGGAAAAATATCGCGTGATGGCGCGTGATGCCGAAGTCGTGGACGGAGTGCTGCAAATGGAGAGGGAACCGGCGCCGCTTCAAAAGGCGGCCGGCGCCGTCGAACTCGTAGACGTGCAGCAGAGGCTGCGTAGCCGAGAACGAGATGCCAAAGTTCATGAAATGGGAATCTAATTTGGCATGCGCCGAAAACGGGCTGATCTGATTCAGACGCCCTTGGAAATCGTATTCGCCGAGCGTCTCAAGGGTAACCGGGTCCAACTCATAAGGCAGCGTTTGCTCGCCGAAGGCCAGCAGCCGGTGGCCATACATTTGGACGCTGACATTCACTGGTGGCTCGAGCATCAGCTTCCGCCTCAACCGGTCCTCGGGGAAAGCCGTTCCGAATCCGCGATACAAAAAGCGGCTCTCCGCCGTTTCATCGCGGAGTTTCGGCGTGTCCACAAACCGGCTGGTGTAGTAGATGCCGTCGCCGGTAAAGCGGAGCGAAGCTATCATGCCGTCGCCATCGAGCCAATGATTGTATCGCTGCCCGGAGCGCTCGAAGCGAGCCGGGCCATTGACGTAGTAAGTCCCTCTGAGCCAGTCCGGAATCCGGCCGGTGATTCCGGTGATCTCATAGGAACCCTCGAAAGCTTCGAAGAGGAAGAGGCGTTCGAGCAGCGGGGCGAGATCTTGGGAAGCGTGAGCGGTGGTCACGCGGAAACCGCTCCCTTACGGTCACGGCACCGATACGGCGAAGTGGGGCGGACGGCCGCGTCCGCGCCGGTCCCAGCGCCGGTCCCCCTGTCCGCGCCGGCCCCCCTGGTCCGGCTTTCTAACGCACGCAACACGGAGGCCGACGGGGGCGTCGGCTGCGGTCCAGGGGGACCGCCCCACGGGAACAGGCGTTCGAGCAGCGGGGCGCGTGCGGTGGTCACCACAGATACCGTTCTTCATGGTCCATATTAACGATCACTTGGTGGCTGAGTTCTCGCCTTCAACAAATTTGGCCAGCGCATTAATGGGGGGCGGAGGAAGCTTTTCCACTCTTCCGCTGGGCCAGTGAATTTCCAGTGCGTCGATCTTGGTGGCCTTGCCAATGCCGAAGTGGGCCCGCCGCATGCTCTGGCCGGCATAGCCGTTGCCGCCGTCGATTTCGCGAATCTGCGTGAGCCCGCCGGCCGTGATAGTGATCCGCGCCCCGATCGCGTCGCGGTTGGACTTGGCGCCGGTCAGCAGGAACTGCACCCAGTTGCCGCCGCCATCGGTCACACCCTGATAAAGTAAACTCGGCTGGTTGGCATTGGTTTGGAAGATATCCAAGCGCCCGTCGTTGTTAAAGTCGCCGATCGCGATCCCCCGGCCGTCCTGATCGTTGTCCACGCCCGCCTGCGCGGAGATTTCCTTAAACGTTTGTCCGCCAAGATTGTGAAACAACTTCTTCTTTTGGTAGCCGCTCCAGGTCATGTTGCCGATCTTCGGCCAGTTTTTGACGTCGGTGAAATCGACGCCCGGCTTGGTAATCAGGTCCAAGAGAACGGGTATATAGTTCTCCTTGCCGGCTGAGCGCAAACCGTTCACCACGAACAGGTCCGGCCAGCCGTCGTTGTCGAAATCGCCAAACTTGGCGGCCCAACCCCACAGCGTGGCGCACGTATTGGTCTCCTTAGAGACGTCCGTAAACGTTCCGTCGTGGTTGTTGTGCCAGAGCATGTTGCACTCTTTCATGTACTCGTCGGTGATATTCGTAACGTAGATATCCATCCAGCCATCGTTGTCATAGTCGGCCACGTCCACGTTCATTCCTTTACGCGTGTCGAAGCCGATGGACTTCTCCGTGGCGTCGCGGAACGTCCCGTCTCCGTTGTTGAAGAAGATCCGGTCGGTGCCGTAATCGCAGGCCAGGTAAACATCCTGGAGGCCGTCGTTATTGAAATCGCCATGTCCCAAATCGAGCGTCCAGCCGGTGTGCTTGCCGAATCCCGCCTTATCGGTAACCTCGACGAAGCTGCCGTGTCCCGTGTTGTGCCACAACGTCACGCCTCCGCCGTTGACGGCGTTGTCCAGATCGTTCGGCAGGACATGGTCATCCTTTCCATCCAGCAGGTTCACCGGCTTGAAGTAGTTGCCGAACATGAGGTCCAGATATCCGTCATTGTCATAGTCGAACGCGATCACAGCGATGGTATTGCCGAATTTGTTCAGGCCGGAAGTCTTGGTGACGTCCTTGAATTTGCCATGGCCTTCGTTGTGGTACAAGATCGGCGTACCGAAGCGCGCCACCAGAAGATCCTCGCGGCCGTCGTTGTCGTAGTCGAACCACAGAGCATCGGAGACAATGGTCCCGGGATCGTTGCCGCCCGCCACTCCCGCCGCCACGGCCACGTCGGTGAAGGTCATGTTCCCGTTATTGTGGAAGAGATGATTGGGTTTGCCGGTGGCCGAATCGGTGACAAACAAATCATCCAGACCGTCCCCGTCATAATCGCCCACCGCTACGGAGGCGCCGCCGGAAGTGAACATTCCCAGCACATCGGCGTACGGTCCGGTGAAGGTGTGCGTGTGATGCTGGACGCGCACGCCCGCTTTTTCCCCGATTTCCTGGAAGCGGATGATCGCGATTCCTTCGCTCCACGCCAATGCCGCTACAAGAACCGTCGCGATGCTGAAGAGGGCGACCCGGAGCTTCATTTTACTTTCGTACCTTTCCCTTCTTCGATCAGATTCAGCCGGTCCACCGCGACATTTGCGAACGTCTCTTTCCCGCTGGATGGCCAGCGGACTTCCAATCGATCGATCTTGGCGTCCGGTCCAAGGCCGAAATGGACGCGCCGCATGGATTGACCGGCGAAGCTGTTGCCTCCATCCACAAACCGCAAATAGGTCTTCCCGTTCGTGGTAACGCGCACTTGAGCTCCTACCGCCTCGCGGTTCGATTTGGTTCCCTTGAGCAGGAACTGCGCCCAATGAGGGCCGGCCGGCATGACGTTGTGATAGAGATACGGTTCGGCATTCGCATTGGCCACGAACAGATCAAGCCGGCCATCGTTGTCGAAGTCCGCTACGGCCACGCCGCGCCCGTCGCGCACCGAATCCAGGCCGTGCCGCGCGGCCTCATCCTTGAAAATCTGCCCGTGTTCATTGTGGAAAAGACGCTTCTTCTGATATCCGCTCAGGCTCTTGTTCCCCATGGGCGGCCAATTTCGCGCGTCCGCGAAATCGATGCCCGGCCGCGTGATCATGGCGAAGATGTCCGGAACGTAACTGTCTTTCCCTGCCGACACCCAGCCGTTCATGACGTACAGGTCGAGCCATCCGTCGTTATCGTAGTCGAAGAACTTGGCGCCCCAGCCCCATCCCGTGTCCGACGTGCCGGTTTCGCGCGCGACATCGGTAAACTTCAAATTCCCGTCGTTGTGCCACAGGAAATTGCCTTCCCGCATATAGTCGTCGGTGATGTTGGTGACGTAGATGTCGAGCAGGCCGTCATTATCGAAGTCCCCCCATTCGGCATTCATCCCCTTTTTGGTGTCGAAGCCGATGGCGGATTCGGTGATGTCGGTAAAGGTGCCGTCTCCGTTATTGCGAAAGAACCGGTCGGTGCCGAAATCGCAGGCGACATAAAGATCGTCGTCGCCGTCGTTGTCGGCGTCCGCATGGCCCAGATCCAGGGTCCAGCCGCTTTGGGCCAGCCCCGCCTGCTTAGTCACGTCGGTGAAGGTGCCATCTCCGTTGTTGTGGAACATGGTAACGCCTCCGCCGTTGTTGGCGGTTTCGAAGCTCTCGGGAAAGAACCGCGGCGTGGCGGGATCGAAGATATTCACCGGCTGGAAATACGATCCGAAGAGAATGTCCTGGAACCCGTCGCGGTCGTAATCGAAGGCGATGGCTTTGATGGCGTTCATATAACGATCGATCCCAGCCGTTTTTGAAACGTCCTTGAATTTGCCGCCGCCGAGATTCTGGAAAAGCTGGCTATGTCCGAAACGGACGACCAGCAGGTCTGGCCGTCCATCGTTGTTAAAGTCAAGCCAGAGCGCGGCTGAGGTTGCGTTGGATGCGTCGTTTCCATTCGCGACGCCCGCTTGTTCCGCTACGTCGGTGAACGTGAGGTTGTGGTTATTGTGATAAAGGTGATTGCGGCCGTCGATGCCGGAATCCGTCACGAACACGTCGTCGTAACCGTCACCGTCGTAGTCCGCTACCGCAACGGCCGCTCCCAAGGCTGTGTAGCCGGCCATGATATTGGCATAGGGATTGTGAAAGGCGCGATTGGTATGCCGATGATTGATCCCGGCTGCATGGGTGATGTCGACGAACCACGAACCGGACTCGGCTGCCCAGAGGAGAGCGCCCGCGCCCACCAACGACGCCAACGCTAACGCAACCTTCATAGCGTAAGACTCTCCTCCCAAGGCCTGTATAAGCGAACACTGCTGTTCACCGATGAACCTCAGTGTACCGCGAAGCGGCTTCGGTTCAATAGCGCGGCCTGCCCGGATTTGGTAAGTTGAGTAATCTCTTTCGCTCTTATGGAACGCGTCGTAATCACCGGTGTCGGCGTTGTTACTCCGATCGGTTCCGGCAGGCAACAGTTCTGGTCGGGATTGCTGGAGGGCAAGTGCGGCATCGGGCCGGTAACGTCGTTCGATACTTCCGCGTATCCGGTGCACATCGGCGCTGAGGTGCGGGACTTCGCCGCGGAGCCGTATTTCGAGCGTCTGGATCCAGCCGGCATCTGCCGGGCGTCGCAGATGGCGGTGGCCGCGGCGCGCATGGCCCTGGCGGACGCGAGCCTGGACCTGGCGCATAGCGATCGCTGGCGCGTCGGCGTCTCCATGGGGACTACCTCGGGTGAAGCCGAGTGCATCGAGCGCTACAACGATTCCCGCAAACAGCCCGCTGAAGCGGCTTGCGCGGGTAAGGCGCTGGTCGGCTATCCGTCGCACATGATTCCCCGCCACGTGGCGATCGAGCTGGACGTGCATGGCGCCTGCGTTATGATTCCGGCGGCGTGCGCGGCAGGTAATTTCGCCATCGGATACGGATTGGATGCAATTCGAATGGGACGCGCGGACTTGATGTTGAGCGGCGGCGCCGATCGGTTTACGCGAATTCCGTATACCGGTTTCGCGCGGCTGGGCGCCATCGCTCCGGAGCGCTGCCAGCCCTTCGACCGGAATCGAAAAGGAATGGTTCCCGGGGAAGGCGCCGCGGTGCTGGTATTGGAAAAGCGCGACGCCGCCATCGCGCGGGGAGCGAAGATTTACGCCGAGGTGCTGGGGTACGGAGTGAGTTGCGACTCTCATCATATGACCGCGGCACATCCGCAAGGGGACGGGGCCATCCGCGCCATGCAAGCCGCGATGCGCGAAAGCGGCGTCACCACGGACGACATCGATTACATCAGCGCGCACGGCACGGGTACGCCCACCAACGATCGCGTCGAAGCCATGGCGGTGCGCACGTTGTTTGGGCCACGCGCCGGCCAAGTTCCCATGAGTTCCATCAAATCCATGCTCGGGCACACCATGGGCGCCGCGAGCGCCATCGAAGCGGTAGCCTGCGCGCTGGCTCTCGATACCGGCTGGATTCCTCCGACCATCAATCACGAGACCCCCGATGAGGACTGCACGCTCGATTTCGTTCCCAATCGCGCGCGCCATACGTCGCCCAAGGTGATTCTGAATAACGCTTACGCGTTTGGAGGGAATAACGCTTCCCTGTGTCTGACCCGTCACGATGGATAACTCCGCGCGATGAATACCAAGGTGGTGGTAACAGGCGCTGGTGTGATCTCGCCGCTGGGCGCTGGAATCGATGAGTTTGAACGCCGGCTCTACGCCGGGCATTCGGCGCTTATGCCGAGCGCTCAGTTCAATGGAATGACGACGGCGGAAATCACGGATTTCCAGCCGCAAACATGGCTCGGGAACAAGGGCGTGCGCGTGTTAGACCGAACTGCGCGCCTGCTTTGCGTCGCCACCCACATGGCGCTTTGCCAGGCCGGAGTCGCGTCGCCGGCGCCGCCTGCGCAAGGACTGGAACTTGGGTTAGTGTACGGCACCATGTTCGGCAGCATGCGCAGCATCGCTGCCTTTGACTGGACCAGCGTGACGGAAGGGCCCAGCTATGTCAGCCCGATGGAGTTCCCCAATACGGTGATCAGCTCTCCGGGGGGGCAGGCGGCCATCAAGTATGGGCTGCGTGGGGTGAATTCCACAATCTGCGCCGGATCCTCGGCAGCTCTCCACGCGCTCAATATAGCTGCCGAGTTCATACGATTTGGACGCGCTCGCGCGGTTCTCGCGGGCGGAGCCGAAGAACTGTGCGAAGAGGCGATCCATGCGTTCCGGTATCGCGGCCAGTTGTCGCCCACGGGCGTTGTCCGGCCCTTTGCGCAAGATCGGGATGGTACGGCCTTGGGCGAAGGCTCCGCGTTGTGGATGCTGGAGGACGAGGAAGGAGCGGCCGCGCGGGGAAAAACCCCCTTGCTCGAAGTGTGTGGCTTCGGTGAAGCACAGGACGACGCCCCGACGGCGGAGTGCGCCGCGGCAGCGATGCGGCAGGCTATCAAGAACTCCGCGATCAGTCCGGACCAGATGGCCTGCGTGGTTGCCGGGGCCAGTGGCAGTCCTTCGGTGGACGAAGCCGAGGAGCGCGCGCTGCTTGAGGTATTCGGGCCGCGCCTCGGGGAAATCCCCGTTTGTGCGCCGAAGGCTTCGTTGGGCGAAGCCATGGGTGCCTCGGGCGCGTATTGCGCCGTGGTTGGTGGACTCGCGCTGATGAGGCAGAGCGTGCCTCCTACCGCGAATCACGACGACCATTCATCCGGTCGTCTCTCGCTTTCCTCGCAAGCACTGGATATCCGAGGCGAGTACGCGCTGGTAAATGCTTTCAGCGATGATGGAAATGCCACATCTCTGATCCTGCGGAGGCTAACATGATCAAAAACGCACTGGACGCTCAATCGCCTGGCTCTTTGACTAACGCAGGGCGCGCCATTGAAGGTGCAATATCCAGGATGGTCCAGGGCATGCTAGCGCCTCCACGCAGTCTTTCCGCCGAAGTCGATCGCTTTCCAGCCGTCCGGAAGAAGACGCTTGGCATCCTCCAGCAGGTGACTTCCGAGCAGGCGCTTTGGCGATCGCGACCGGGCACGTGGTCCATCGCGCAGATCGCCGATCATCTGCTGCGCTCCGACGAACTCTACCGCGAGCAGTTTCGGCAGCTGATTCAAATGGCAAGAGAGGGAAAGGTGGGAACGGTTCCGATTCGTTTTCAGGAATTGGATACGTCGCTCGCGATGGTCCCGCGAGAAGTGATTGCAATGTTGGAATTTCCCCTGCGGATGTTTAACGTCTTCGTGCCCCACGCGCTGCGGGAGGCCATGGTGCGTTATCCGGTAATGAACGCTCTACACCCCAAAGTCTCCGAGCCGCGCGCCGGGTTAACGCTTGAAAAACTTCGGGAGGATCTGGCGGAATCGGTTGTCAAAACAACGAAGCTGCTGGGTGGGCCGATGCCGCCGAACCTGGGGCGCCTGACGGTGAGCCACGCGACGATGGGAAATAACAGTCCGGTTGAACTGTTTAGTATTATGATTGCCCACGAAGAGCGGCATCAGGCGCAAATGCAGAGCCTGCGGAGCAACGCGAACTTCCCGAAGGCTGCCGTTACTCCGGCTTGATCGCGACAGCCCCTTTGGATCGGGAAAATGGCGCAATCCCGGGGGAAGTTCCATCCAGGAAGTGTCCCATCACCAGGCTCTTGCGGCGGGAGACCATATCATCGATATTCTTCTGCACGATGTTTTGCACATAACGGCTGAATTCCTTCATCAGTCTGTCATTTTCAGAATCTTCCGGCTTGAGTCCGTCCAGGGGGACCGGCTTTAGAATGCGGACGTGCCATTTCGACGGCAGCGGAATGGGCGCCAGTGGAAACATGGGCGCGATCGGCAGATAGGGCCAGCCTACCTCTTTCACCACCCAGCTGGAATCGATTCGGCCGATGATCGGGAAGATCTCGGCGTGGCCGATCACCGCCGCCGGGATAATGGGCGCCTGATGCCGGACCGCAAGTCTCGCAAAATCGCTACGGCTGAAGTCCCGCAGTTTGTGCGTCCGCTTATAAGGCGTGAAGGTACCCCGAATGCCTTCCGGGAAAATTCCCACCAGGTTTTCCTGCTCAAATAGCCGGGCGGCATTTTCCTGGCTGGCGATCACGCCCCCGAGCTTCGTCAGAAAGTTGTTCAGGAATGGGGTGCGCAGCAGAGAATGAATGATAAGGAACCTGGGAACCCGGTTGCGATGAGTAAAGATCAATGACAGGTGCATCACCGCATCCAGCGGCATGAATCCGCGGTGATTGGAAACCAGGATTCCTCGGCCGGTAGCCGGGATGTTCTCCATGCCTTCGTAATCGATACGCCAGTAAATGTTCCGAAGGAACGCAAACCACCAGCCCCAAGCGCGGATGTAACCGACATCCAGGCCCCAATCGTCATATCCTTGCCGCAGACGTTCCGGATGGCCGCCCGGCTTGGTCGCCGCAAACTCCGTCAGGGCTTCGACGGTGGATTTTTCCGGATGCCAGTGCAGTTCTTGGGCGGCGCGGCTTGCCGACAACGTCCAATTGTATTGGAGCTGGGCCAGCCGCCGGGACTTTGGAACCCCGATCTGGCGTGTGCCCGCCGCGCGAAATGCGTCGGCGAGAGGAACCGCCCCGGGGCCAGCGGCGTTGAACAACCCGGTGCTCTGCGATTCGGCTGCTGCCGCCAGCACGTTGGCTGCATCTTCCACGGTGATGAACTGAACATTGGGATTATATCCGGCGATCTTGGTGGCAAACCCGTGGGAAAGCTTGGCCGTCAACAGATCGCCTTCGTCCGGATTCGTTACGTTGGTCAGCCGCACCACCGCCGAGTTTGGGTGTTCTCTCGCGATTTCTTCCAACTGGAGCCAGCGTTGCGCTGAATCCGCCGGCGGCAGCAAAGAGATCCGCTCTTCCGTCAACATCCCCGGGTTTTTTGGATTTGACCCGTAGGCATAGCCGTGGCTTCTGAGCACCAGCCTCTTCAGGCCCGGAGCGGTTGTTAGAGATTTCAGGGCCGCCTGATCCCCGGGGAAATAGATCGCGCATTCGGCGCCGTCGCCAGCCACGGTATGGCCGCGGCGCTCGAGTTCGGCTCTTGTGGCGCGGGCCAGGGGGCCGTCGAAGCCAAGGACGGCAACTCTCATCGCTTCAAAACGCCGCGCAGGAACGTGCCGCACATGGTGTCCAAAGCCCGTTCGTCGTCAAAGGTCTCCACATGTTTGCCGCCGAAAATCTCATGCATCATAAACATGCCCGTGAGCGAAGCCAGGAACATCGCAGACGCCGCCTCCACATCAACCCCGTCGCTTAACTCGCCACGTTCCTTGCGCACTTTGAGAAATTCCATAAACAGCAGTCTGCCCTGAACGATGAACGTGCCGTAGAACAATCCTCCCACTTGAGGATTGAGCATGGTTTCGTTCAGCATCTTGGATAGAAAAGAAATTCGCTTCCGGTACTGATCGAGAATCACGCCGGCCAGCAGGCGTAACTCGTCGTTCAGAGTCTCCCCCGGCATTCTCAGTTCGGGCGACTGCGCGGCCGCGGCCATCAGTTCCAACTCGCGTTCCAGCACGCACTTCAGGATGTTTTCGCTCGAATGATAGTGGCGCACGATATCGAACGATGCCACTCCGGTTTGCTTGGTGAGCATATCGAGAGTGATATCGCGCAGGTGATGTTTCTCGAATAGCTGCATGGCGCCATCGAGAACAGCCCTCTGTTGATTGGCGTCAAGTCCTTTCATGGCGAACATTCTCCATCCGCATGGCGTGGGCGCGCGCATTGAAGCTGAAGTAATCGGCCGCGAGATCTTTTCCTTCATCCCTTCCGGTAAGGACGATTTTCGCGACTCTCTGGGCGGAAACGATGACGGGAGTAATTCCACCGCCCGGCTGCGTCCAATGGCCGGTGAGGTAGAGGCCATCAATGGGCGTAAATAAAGGCAGGCGGTTGGCGCCGAGTTGCTGGGGTGACATTTCCCAGCCGAGCATCCCTCCCTGACGGTTATTCGTGAATCGAAACGAGGTCATGGCGGTAGCACTGCACTTTATCACGATGTGATCCTCAATTCCAGGTAGCACCTGCCGCAGGCGCTCCATGGTGCGGCCTTCGAGCTCCGCTTTGAGGACATTCCAGTCTTTCACTTCATCGAAATTTACAGGCGACGGCCGCTGCACGATCAGTGTCTGACATCCTGGCGGCGCGATTGCCGGGTCGAAATGTGTCGGGATAAAGATCTTAAAAACGTTTTTCATGATGTCACTCTTGTCGCACTCGTTCCAGTAGTAGCCCTCCGCCGCCGCGAGCTTCTCCGGGTCCATGCCTCTGAGACCGATGTGGGTGAGGAAACAGGCGAAGGTGGGTTTCTGAGATTCAAGGTGCTCCAACATCCAGGGGCTGCGGTATTCTTCGCTCATGAGATCCCGGTAGGTGTGGAGCGCGTCGGCGTTCGACACGATGACCGGAGCCTCGAATTCGAACTCTTCCGGCACCCGCCTGGAAATGGTTCTGACGCGCACGCCCCGGGCCTTCCCGTTTTCCGCCAGAATCTGGCGAACCTCGGCGCACTTCAGAATTTTTCCGCCTTTTTCCACCAGCACGCGCCCCAAATCGTCGGCGAACTTCTGCGAACTGCCTTTGGGATAGTAATTGCCGAGGAAGTAGGAAAGCCGCAGCATGGCGTCGAAAACATAGGAGGTGCGCTCCGGCGTGGAGCCCCAATGCGGCGCGTCTCCCATCAGCAGGATCCTGAGCCGAGGATCCCGAAAGTGCTCGTCCAACTTGCCGGCCATGGAATACTTCTCGAGTTTCTCGATCTGATCGTTGGCGACCCCGCGGAAATAGTAGAGCAGGCCATACATGTACGCCTGCTTCAACTCTGCAAAATAGGAATCGATACGCTCGCTCTCCTGGGGAAACCATGCCTTGAGCTTTTCCACGTACGAGCCGAACTCGGATGGAACCGAAAAGACCGGCAGGCCCGGCAGATGAAACTGATCCACCGGGTCCATTTTGATCCATTCCGTGGCAACCTCCAGTTCGCGCACCAGCTTGCCAGTGAGCGTCGCGGGATTTCCCAGCAGCGGGTAAAAGTGCGTGGCGGCGTCGAAGACGAAACCCTTCCGGCGGAACGTAGAACAAAAACCACCCAGCATGTAGTGCCGTTCCAGCAACAGGACCTTCATGCCGCCGCGAGCCAGAAGATTGGAGCAGAACAGGCCGCCGATACCGGCGCCGATCACGATTGCGTCGTAGCGGCCGGGATATTCACGCCCGAAAATCGTTTGGCTTTCCGTCACCAGTTCGCCTCCTCACGCCAACACCGCGCGTCAGGTCCATCCTTGGTCAGGTCAGTCCTCCATCGATATTCCACACCTGACCCGTTACGTACTTGGCCTCATCCCCGGCGAGATAAAGAACCAGCCGGGCAACATCCCGCACCGTCCCCGCCTGTCCGGAAGGGATCTGCGCGTAGAGTTTTTTGCGGGTGTTCTCATCGATAGACGCGGTCATATCTGTGTCGATGAAGCCGGGGGCTACGGCATTCACGCGAATGTCAAAGCGCGCCACCTCTTTCGCGAGCGCTTTCGTCAATCCGATGACGCCGGCTTTGGAAGCGCTGTAGTTGGTCTGACCGGCCATGCCGATCACTCCGCTGACGCTGGTGACGTTGACTACCGCGCCTCCGGTTCGAAGCATTCCTCCCACCACGGCGCGCGAATAATTGAAGGTCCCGGTGAGGTTTGTGTCGATGACGTCCCTCCAGACAGCAGGCTCCATTTTCATCAGCGGAACGTCGCTCCTGATACCGGCGTTATTCACCAACACCGATATTGGTCCATATTTGGCGATGGTTTCCGCCACCACCTGGTGGGCGCGGTCCAGGTCACGCACATCGGCCTGCAGCGCGGTCACCGTCGATCCCAGTGTTTCCACCAGAGCGCCGGCGGCGCTGGCATTGGAGCTGTAGGTGAAAACCACGGAATAACCGGCCGCGCTGAACTCCTCGACAATCGCCCTGCCGATGCCGCGGCCTCCTCCCGTTACCAGGCCAACTTTCAAGCCGGACGATTCCTTCCATAGCGCTCGTGAGCGCCTACAAACTCCTGGGATGCAATCGCTGCGCCCATTGAAATCTCACCGCCTAGAATCGCGCCCGCCACGATTTCAGCCAGTTTAGCCGCCTTCCCCGTCCCAAAGCAATCCACCATCTCCAGGGCTTCGCGCTGCGTTGGCAGACCTGTGCCTCCGCCCACCGTGGCCACGGTGAGAGCAGGCAGCGTGGTGCTTACATAAAGGCCGTCGGGATGCGGTTCAAATGAAGTGACCGCGCACGCCGAATTCACCACGTTGGCGACATCCTGCCCGGTGGCGATGAAGATTGCGGCCAGCCCATTGGCGGCATGCGCGTTGTATCCGATGGCGCCGGCGTTTAAATGGCCAATTACGGTGGATTGCCAGACGCGGAATAGCTGGTCCGCCGTGACGTGCAGATAGAGCCGCAGCACGTCGTGCGGCACTAGAGCCCCCGCAATCACACGCTTACCCTTGCCGCGTGTCATGAGGAATCCACTGGCGCGCTTCTCGGAGCACATCCCGCTGAATAGGAAGTAGCTCGCGATCGGATAATTGGCTTCCACCCAGCGGCAGACCGCCTCAGTGGCCCGTACGATCATATTCATGCCCTGGGCATCGCCCGTCCGGTAGCCGAAGTTCACCAATACCTGACGCCCGGTCTGGTAGCACTTGAGTCCCGTCAGCTTGCCGTGACGGGTGGTGCCCGCCACCACCTCCACCAGAGCTTGCAGCTGCGCTTCGATCCATCCGGGGAAGGCGGCCGCGGCTTCCACGTCGCGAAAGAAGAATGTGGGGGCGGTCTGATTCTCATCCGCCATTACCGCGGTTTGGACGCCGCCGGCTTTCGTCAGCGCCACCATCCCGCGCTCGTAACTGCGGATGAGCGCTCCCTCGGTAGTGGCCATGGGCACATAAAAGATGCCGCGGGCGTTTTGGCCATGAATCAGCAGAGGTCCGGCCACACCCAGCGGCACTTGCGCGACGCCGATGGGGTTTTCGATGTTGCCTCGCATTAACTCGGAGTCCCACCGAGCGCCGCCGACATGGCGCAACTGGGCTCCGGTCTTCTTTTCCGTCCACGCCCGGCGCCGGCCGACGCGCTCGGTGTCATAGCCGTTGTCTTTTAGCCGCGGAAGAAGGTCAGAAGGTCCAATTTCAATCGAATCGGGCCGGCGCGAATCGGGCCGGCGGGGATCGGGCTCCGCATCCAGCGGCTTGATTAGCTTTTCCATAGCCGGATCACCCGCAAGTGGGGTGGATCGTCATTGAGTCATCCACAGTTCGCGCAGATCGGTATCCACCCGCTTGTTGGGATCTAGAACGCTGTCGAGATACTCCTTCATGGTGTCGTCCCCCCTTGACAGACGCGCCTTCAGCGGTTCGCTGTCCGGGAATTGCGCGATTCCCTCTTTCCAGATGGCGCGAGCCTTATCGACGTTTTCGGTCAGCCAATAGGCGTCGCCCAACGAGATGTAGACGCGAACGTGATAGCTCTTCTTGCTTTCGGCCTTCTGGATGGCATACGCTCGCTCCAGATCCGCCATGCCCAGCGGGTACTTGCCGAAGATCTTCGGCCAAAAGAGGTAGCTGTTGCCGCGGGTGTACAGCGCAATCCAGCTCGGTTTCAGCTCAATGGATTTCGTGAACAGCCCCAGTGCGTTATTGGCGAGAATCACCTGGGAAATGGTGCCCGCCGCCGGGATCTTGTCAACATAGCTGAAGCCATAATTGAGAAACGCGTTGGCCGATTTCGGGTTAGCGGCCGTGAGCTTTTCGAAGAAGGCGATTTCGCGGTCATAGTCGGCGGGAGTACCTTCTTTTATATGCGGATCGTTGGCATGCGCGGCGAAGGCCCGCCGAATGGTGGCCTGACGGTATTCGCTAGCGTCCCGCAAACTGTCGGGGTCGGCCATCAGGGCTTCCTCCAGCGACGAAATCGCTGTGACGTAGTCTTTGGCGCTGAGTGCCCGCTCGGCCTTATCGAAAGCGTCGTCAGCCGCGATCAAAAACGATGCAGCCAATAGTAACGACGCCAAACCCGCGTACACGCGAACCATCACTTTCCTCCTCTTGCTCCCTCTCAGAAAAAGTGTGCGTAACCCATGGTTCCAAAACGATGAGATCTGGCGGCCGCACATGGGCCAGCACACGGTTGCCCGGTCACCTGGACAGGAAAACAGCACCCGTGCCCGCACGAACAAACCAGACTTGTATTGTACAGCGATCGCTATATCACTGCGGCGAAACTGTTCACCATGCCGCATTTTCGCGCAGCTTGCCAACCCGGTAGAAGGTGAACAGCAGGATCGCGGCCACGCACATCGCAACGCCTGTGAACATCCACTCCGCTTTTCCCCGCGCCACCTGTTGCAGAGTCCAGAAAAACTGGAAGACGCAAAGCGCCGCAACGAAATAAAGCAGCCGGGTGCGAGGCACCACGCTTGCCAGCCAGGCCCCGGCAGGCGCTCCGAAGATTGCCAGGGGGCCGGCTGCGAGCAAGTCCATTACGGAGCGCCGCTCAATGTCGCCAAGCCACATATGCAGGGCCACTCCCTCGGCCGATGCCAGCGCCGCGGCGCAAACGGCCGTAGGGATCGCAATCCTGAGGTCGGTCCGGTAGATCAGAACCATGACGACATAGACACACAGCTCAACGCCGACGCCAATGATCCCCACGACAAGCCCGCCGATCACGCCCACCAGCAATCCAATCCGCTGCGTGTTGGCGGTGTTCGGCGGCGGCGCACCCTTCAGGCCGCACAGCTCCGCGCTTCCGAACAGGATCAAAAGCCCGAAGCTCATCCAAAGGCAGGAGAACAGAAGCTTGGTTATGCTGTTCTCGACATGGGGGCCCACCAGGAACGTGCCCAGCAGCAGGCCGATAGGAGCGCCCACGGTGCTTCCGAGCAGGAAGCGAAAAGGCAGCTGAATCTTGCGGCCGATCATGAAAAACATTGCCGAGCTCATGCCCAGCCCCTGGATGAGGAGGCCGAAATTCCGGGCGTTGGAGGGCGGCTGATGCAGGATGAGCACCAGTATCGGAAACGCCACCGTGCCGCCTCCCATGGCAGTTGAGCCGGCCACCAGGGAGCCTGGGATCATCACCAGCGCCATGGGCCAGTGTTCGACGATTTCGCGCCAATAGTGCAAGCCGAACGCGACCACAACCCAGACCGCAAGAACAGCGGCTACGTACGTCTTCCAATAGATCATGGGATTCCACCCTGTGCTGCTCGGAGCGGAAGTAGCGGCGTGGCTCATTGGACTACTGTCGTTCATTTCGCTCCGAACTTCAATCGCCATTGACTGCGGGCACGGTTGCCGTATCATAGTAGAACATCCGGATTCTCCCCAGGCGAGCCGCGAATATGAGCATCAAACTAAGGAAGTGGATCGGGATCGGCTTTATCGTGCCGTCATGCAATGAGTCTGGAGGGGCTGAGTGAAGGTATTATTCGGAGCGGCGGCTTTGTGCGTTCTCGCCGCCGCAATTGCGGGCACGCCGGGGCCTGCGGACGTCACGTTCACCGACGTGACTACATCGGCCGGCATTCATTTTGTACATAACGCGGGCAAGTCCGGCAAGAAGTATCTTCCGGAAACGCTGGGCTCCGGCGCGGCGTTCATCGACGCCGACGGAGACGGTTGGATCGATATTTTTCTCGTCAATGGCAAGGACTGGACTCCCGGCGGCCGAAAGTCGCTGGGCGCGCTCTACCGGAACAACAAAAACGGCACTTTTACCGATATCACCGCAGGCAGCGGCCTGGACGTCGAAATGTACGGAATTGGCGTCGCGGTCGGGGATTTTGACAACGACGGGCGAGACGACATCTACGTGACTGCCCTGGAGGGCGACCATCTGTTCCACAACGAGGGTGGCGGCAAGTTCAAGGATGTCACCAAGACTTCGGGCATTCAAAATGCGAGCTTCGGAACCAGCGCCGCCTGGTTCGATTACGACAAGGACGGGAAACTTGACCTGTTCGTGGCCAATTACGTTCAGTGGACCCCGAAGACCGATCTGTGGTGTTCCATCGACGGGGCAACCAAGTCGTATTGCACGCCCGAATCCTACAAGGGCACTCAGAGCAAGCTTTACCACAATCTGGGCAATGGACGTTTTGAGGATGTCACGGTGAAAGCGGGCCTCGGCGAACCCACCAGCAAATCGCTGGGCGTCACCGTCATCGATTACGATGGGGACGGCTGGCCGGATCTGTTCGTCACCAACGACACCCAGCCCAACAAGCTTTACCACAACAATCGCAACGGCACGTTCGGCGAACTCGGCATGTCCGCCGGGGTGGCCTTCGGCGAGGACGGCGTGGCGCGAGGAGCCATGGGAGTGGATTGGGCCGATTACGACCGTTCCGGACGGGCGCACCTGCTGGTGGGAAACTTCTCCAACCAGATGCTAGGGCTGTACCACAACGAAGGCAACGGCTTGTTCGTGGATCAAGCTCCGCTTTCGACGGTCGGCCGAGAGAGTCTGCTCTCGCTGGTATTCGCCGCGTTCTTCTTCGACTACGACCTCGACGGATATCCCGACATCCTGACGGCCGCCGGCCACATTGAGGAAGAAATCGGCCGCGTCCAGCCCAAAATCAAGTACAAGGAGCCGCCGCTGCTCTTCCGCAATGTCGGAGGCAAGAAATTCGAGAACATGTCGGCCAAGGTAGGAGAGGCCTTCACCGTTCCGATGGTGGCTCGGGGCGCTATTTTTGGCGACTACGACCACGATGGAGACCTGGATATCCTGTTTTCCACCAACAACGGTCCTGCCCGCCTGCTGCGTAACGACGGCGGAAATCGCAACCATTGGGTATGCATCAAGACGGTTGGGACCAAATCGAATCGCGACGGAATTGGAGCCGTGGTTCGAATTGAGAGCGCCTCCGGCAAGCAGTGGAACACGGTTCGGAGCGGTTCATCGTATGCATCGCAGAGCGACCTCGCCTTGACCTTCGGTTTGGGCGGCGACACCAGCGTGAAAACGATTCAGGTGGAGTGGCCCAGCGGGACGAAGCAGAGTTTCACGGGCATTGCCGCGAATGAGTCGATCACGATTGATGAGAGCAAAGGCATCGTCGCAAAAACGGGTAAGTAACCGCGCCGCGGATTCACTCGAGCAGCGCGGGCGCTTGCCAGCCTCCAAATATTTCTTCCAGCCGGCTTGTCACGGCGAGTGCGACGTCTTCCCTCCAGGGCGGCGCCACAATCTGCACGCCGATAGGTAAGCCGGAGGCGGATTCACCACAACGGACCACTGCGGCCGGCCAGCCCGTCAGGTTGTACGCCATGGTATGGCTAAAACCGCGAAAGTTTTCATCCAGGCTGGACGTGCCGTGGAGAAGAGCCGCCTGGGTATAGGTTGGGCACAGAACTACGTCGTAGCGCTGAAGAAATGCGAACATCTCGGCGCGGTAACGGTCCCACTCGGCCCAATAATCCTCAAAGCCGGCGAGGCTCACACGATAATTTTCAAGCTTCTCCAACCAGCTTCTCAGCAGGGGATGGACTCGGGTGGAACCCAGATCTTCCAGGTAGCGCCACAGTGAATCTCCCCCGTCCGCGCCTAAGAGCTTCATTTCCAGGTCATAGGCATTCTCCAGGCAGCCGGGCCGGTCTTCTCTCACTAGCAGGCCTTCTGTCTCCAAGGCTTCGGCTACCTTGTGGATTACCTGGCAAACTTGCGGATGCGCGGGAGCGAAACCGTTCGTGGTATAGAACGCCACCCGCAATTTGCGAAGGTTCACCAGCGATGGATCGGCGAAGGGCATGCTCACCACACTTGAATCGCGGCCGTCGGAACCAACCAGCAACGGCATGATTGTGCATAGATCCAAGGTGTGGCGGGCCATCGGACCCATTTGCCAGAGCGCCTCAATCCAGCCACCGGCGGGAGGAAAGTGGCCGGTGCGCGGCAGCCGTCCGGAAGTCGGCTTAATGCCGGCGATCCCACAAAACGCGGCTGGCAGGCGCACACTGCCGGCTGCATCGCTGCCCAGCCCAAACGGCGAGCCGCAGCACGCAATTAACGCAGCCTCGCCGCCGCTGCTTCCGCCAGCAGTGCGCGCCAGATCATAGGGGTTATTGGTGGCACCGAAGATGAGGTTGTCGCTTTCAAACGCGAAGAGCAAATCGGGAAGGTTCGTCCTGGCAATAGGAATGGCACCCGCGGCGCGCAAACGATGAACCAGCGCGGCGTCTTCGGTTGAGGGCTTGGCTTGCGCCCTGCCCAGTGTCCCCGCCGTGCACACGCACCCGGCCAGCTCAATCGAGTCCTTAACACTGAACGGAACACCATGTAACGGTCCTTGGCATTCGCCTCGTGCAACTGCCCGATCGGCGGCGCGCGCTTCGGCGACGGCCTGCTCGCCCAACACCGCAACGGCCGCGTTGATGGTTGGATTCAAAGTCGCGATCTGGTCCAGGTGAGCCTGCACCAGCTCAAACGACGACACTTTGCGCTGCCGGATGAGAGCCGCTTGCTGTGTGGCGGAAAAACTCAGAAGTTCGTTCATGATAACCGCTAACAGTTTGGCATACGGGCGCTACAGTTTAGATGAACCTGAAGTACATTAGAGGAATTGGAAGCTACGCAAAGGCGGATCAAATCTTCAAATGGCAAGACGCAAAATTGAGGTAAGCCAGGGCGGACTGGGCGGTCAGCACGAGTTCCCGGCTCTGTCTGCCGAGCCCGCCAGCGCCGCGACGCCGGTAGACCCGGCCACGCTTGACGAAGCCGATCGCGAGATTCTCGCCAGCGTGGAGCGTTACCTGAAAGACGGGCTGAGCCTCAAGGCCTGGTACGAAAAAGCGTCGGCCGAGGGCAGCTTCGCGCAGCGGTTCGAACTGGCGCGCACCGAAAATCGTCCGGACCAAGGCTTCGGTTTCTTCGACGCGATTCAGATACAGGGCCGCACCAGACCGGTGATGGGCAACTACCAGGAGATGTTCTACGACCACCCCGGCGCCATGAAAGAATTCGATGACAGCCAGAAGCTGGAATGGCGCAGGCAGGTGCGGGAGTTTGTACTGCACTATTTCATGCGCGTCAGCAGTTTCAGCGAACCCACGGCCGAGATCAGCAGCGGGTATCCCGATCCCTCCCGGTATCTGGGAGGGTTGAGTTGGTGCCAGTCCGCGGCGCGCCAGCAGCAAGGATTCGGTTTTTCACAGCTCTACTCGAAGGTCCGCGATACGGGCGAGATCTTGAAATTTCCGGCTCATGAGCGGAACGCGATTCTCGACGTGAGGGAAGTAGTGAAACGGTACGAATGGGTGGTCCTGCGGGTTGAGATTTTCGATTTCGAGCTCAGGGTGGAGCCGCTCGGGCCGGGCGGGCCGGGCGTGGTGGCAAATCTGGCCGAGGCGAGTTATCTGGTGCTGTCTCCAGATTTTGTGATTGACCAGGAAAGTCCGGGAGAAGCCGTCGAGAGCCGCTACGGTTTCGGTTACGCCTTTATAAGAAATCCTAAGCCGGGACTTGCGGCTTACGGACCGGGGGAGCTGGATGCGGCATTCGAATCGATCGAATTCGATATAGCTCCAACGGGAAGAATTACGGTGCGGATCGCTTTCGTTTCGAACCGGCCGGAGCAGGCGACGAATGTGACAGTGAACCCCTTGCAATGGGCTTACTCTCTCGCCGATACCGCTTCCCTCGGCTGGGTGGGACGCCTTTTGCCGGGCGCGAAGGAGGCGCTTCCCGCTTTTGGGCTGGGCAGCTTTGACCCGCTGTATGCTTACATCCGGGTGGCGAACCTGCTTACGGCCGGGCAGGCGGCGGACGCGCTGTGCATCTCGCGCGATCACCTCGACAAACGTTTCCTGCTCCAGCATTTCACGCAGCACTACCAGACCATGGTGAGTTCGCTGATGACGTGGCGTCAAATTCCAGACTGGCTGGACGCGGAAGCGCTACCGAGGTGGGTGGTAACGGGTGGATTGATCGATGGCTAAAGCGGACCACGGCAAAGGCGTCCAACGGGACGTTGGGATCGTGCTGTCGGGCGGCGGGGCATTCGCCGCCTACGAAGCCGGAGTCATGCGGGCAATCCTGTCCGGTGAAACTTCTGCTACCGGATATCAAACCGTGGATCCGGGCATTATCACGGGAACGTCGGCGGGGGCCCTCAACGCGGCGCTCATGGTTTCACGGCTGGATTCGGGCGTCACGCAAGCGCTCGACTACCTGGAACGCGTTTGGCTGGAGGATCTGGCTTCCAGGCCTCCGTTCGGTGACAACGGTGTGTTCCGGTTCCGCCTGGACCCGCTGCGATTCTTCAATCCAGGCACGCTCGCAAGCCATCCATTCCGGCCCTTTGCGGACTTGGCGAGCGATGGAGCGTCGCTGGCCCGGACTTTGGTGCGGCGCGGATCGAACTTCGTTTTGTCCACCGGCAAGATTGCAACGCGAGCCATGGGCTTAATGGATATGGCCGCGCTGATTGCGGCCGACGCATTGCCCGCAACGCTGCGGCGGGTTCTGGATCTGAAAGCGCTCGAAAGATCGGAGCGCACCATCACCGTGGCGGCGGCGAACTGGACCACGGGGTCCATCGTGTTGTTCGCAAACCAGGATCTGGCCGGCGAGCATGGGTATGAGGCGGTGCGGGCTTCGGCGGCGATCCCGGGCATCTTCCAGCCGATCATGATTGGCGACAACATCTACATGGACGGCGGACTGATCATGAACACTCCCTTGAAACCCGCAATTGACGCTGGTGCATCGACGCTGCACGTGCTGTATGTGGATCCGCTGGTGAGAAACATACCCTCCACCAAGCTCGACAGCACCCTCGACATCTTCCAGCGCGCGATGGCGATTTCGTTCGCGGGAACCACCAACCGGGATATCGAAACGGCGGCGCAGATCAACGAGGGGTTGCGCCTGCGTGCAGGCGGCGAGAAAAAGAGCTCGATAGTGCTGTCGAAGAAAACAATCGCCGGATTCGAGAGGCGAATGCGGGCCGCTAGCGCGCCGCGGCGGCTGAGGCCGTTGACCATTCACCGTTACAATCCACAGCAGGATTTAGGAAACGGAATGGGGATTCTCGATTTCAGCCGGGACGCCATAAAGGCGTTGATCGAGCGGGGATTCCAAGACGGCATCCGGCACGATTGCGCAACCAGCGGGTGCGTGATCCCAGAGAGCGCGGCTGCCGAAGAGCGTCCCCTGAATTGAACTACTGCACCGACACCTTGACGGCCGGGCTGGTCTCGCCGGCAACCGAAATCGTGACCGAAATATTGTCGCCGGTGGGGGCGTCGGACGGCACCGTTCCCGTTATCTGGTAGATTCCGGGATAACCGGGCACAAGTCCGGCGAATGTGACCGGGAGGCTCTTGCCGCCAATCGCCACCGACACTGTATTCACGGTACTGACAGGCTTCGAGGGCGGAGCCGTGCCGGCAGCTAGCGTCTGATTGATGGCGCCCAAGCCGGTGCAATAGATGACCAGATTCTCACCGGACTTCAGCGGAGATGCAGGTGCGGCCAAAGCAGGAGTAAAAGGCGTGCCCGCCGTCAAAAGGTTCCACAAGTTCTGTGCTACGGACGCGCTGTTGCTGGTGGCAATTTGGAGAATATCGGGCTGAGCGGCGCCGACCGTGACCTTGACAGGTCCCGATATGGCGTAACCCTGGCTTACGATGAGCTCATATTGGGCATTCGCCGCAAGATTGTATGGCACGATGGCCAGGATCTTTCCGCTGCTGGAGTAAAGCAGCGGCAAAAAGTCTCCCGCAAAGAAGACCTGCGTGCCTGCCAGATCCATGCTGAGCGGCAACTGAGCGCCGGAAATGGGGGCTGCGGCAAAATACTGGCCGGAAATGGTAATCAGATCTCCAGGAGCGACTACAACCTGGCCTGAGACCTCCGCTCCACTGGTAACTCCGCCGGAGCTGACGGAAGGTACGTTCGGATTCGGCGCCAGTTTCCCGGTGAATACGGCCGACCCGTGCAACGACGGCGAAGCGATGTTTGCGTTGGCGGTGATCACGATTTGATTGGCGCTCAGGTTCTGGCCCAACCAAATACCCTGCCATTGCCCATTCTTTAGAGACACCAGGGAGAGCCGCGGATCGCCATTTGAGAAATCGGTTGTGACTTGCCCGGCGATCATCGGATTTCCGCAGTCGTCCACCGATTGCACCTGGATCGGTAATGGCCAGCCCGCTGGAACGACAAACCCCTGGGTGAGCGAAGTGAATACGGGATAGAGTTTCGCCGGCGTGCAACTGGCTGCTACGGCGTGCGGTCTCAACGACGAACCGGAGACGGTAATGACCGAAGGAACAACCACGAAGACAACGTTCACGGTAAGCGCCGTGCCGCCAACCTGCGATGTTATGGACGCCTGGTACACCCCAACCGGCAGAGAGCCGACATTGGGTTGCACGGTGATCATCTGCGACGCCCCCGGCGCAATATATCCGTTGTCCGGCGCCACAACCAGCCAGTCGCCCCCGTCGGTGGTGGTGGCGCTCACCGCCAGCGGCGCTTTCGACGAGCTTAGATTGGAGATCAGGAAGGTCTGGGAACTCGGACTGTCCCCGCCGGCCGGGGCGGTGAAGATGAGTCCTGAAGGCGCCAGTGTAGCTGCCGCGGTTTGTTCCGTTGAATGCACATTCAGGACCACCTCGAACTGTTGAGGCGAGTTTACGGTGCCTGCCGAAGACACCACGACGAATCCGTAATAGACCCCGGGAGCGAGCCCCGACGGATTCGCGGATACGGTAACCGAACCGAAGCTGGTTGCTGAAGAACTGCCGCTGGCCGGCGAGATGGACAGCCAGGATCCGCCGGAAAGGGTGCTGGCTTGCGCAGTCCAACTGAACGGGATGGTTCCAGTGTCGAGAACCTCAAAGCTTTGAGGCGGTGTCACTGCCCCTCCTGCGCCCGCGGTAAAGGTGAATCCGCCTTGCGGGAGCGCCATTTTCTGTACGGCCGGCGCAACCGTGACCGTGACAGGGATGGTCACAGACTGAAAATCCGTGCCGACGATCAGCAACGTAGCCACCGTGGTTCCACTGGGAAGCTTGGATGGATCGGCCGTGATGCTCACCGTGGCGGGCAGATTCGGCTGCGTTGTTCCCTGCGCTATGGAGGCAGTGAGTCCCGCGCTGGCGTCGCCGCTGAGGACCACAAAAAAGTCGATCACACCGCTTCCAAGATTCAAAACTTCGAGCGACTGGCTCTGCGGCGTTCCGCCGTTCAAAGCATATGTGAGCTGGGTGGTGTCGGTGGCGAGCTTCGGATCGGCTGCCGAATCCACCAGGAATGTGACCGGCACAGTACACAGCACCGTGTTATTGCCGGGGGATGTTAGAAAGACGTT
>Ga0302326_10000459_pt1 | contig 114336 bp, 82 predicted proteins | sample Palsa_T0_3_FD_202264 | JGI IMG/M metagenome (GOLD analysis project Ga0302326, IMG submission 202264) | Peat permafrost microbial communities from Stordalen Mire near Abisko, Sweden - Palsa_T0_3 | ecosystem: Environmental > Terrestrial > Soil > Palsa > Peat permafrost | place: Sweden: Abisko... | reverse complement strand
CAGGGCGCACAGTGGGGGCAATGGGTGGCTGTGGGAGAGCCGCACGAATGCAGACCATAATATCGGGGAAAACACTACACAAGGAGCGCTTCGGCAACGCGCGAATCCGGCCTGCGCCTGCGCCATACGGCAAACCCAACCAGACAGATAAATCCCGCTCCGGAAATCGCGGCTCCGGCCGCAAAAGAAGCAGGTTCATAAGCGAACCGTACCAAATGTCTGCCCGGCTGCAGCAGTACGCCACGAAATAGATAGTTTGCCGTAATCCGGTGCAATCGTTGTCCATCGACGTACACGTTCCAGCCGGGATAGTCGCTGTCATTCAGCACCAACAGCGCGGGCCGCTCTACGGCGGCATCTATCCTCACTTCCTGCGAAGTGTACGATAGAATTCGCGCCGCGCGCACCCGCTCGGGAGGCATGCTGTTGTTGAGGCTCCGAATGGCCGCCAAATCCGCGGGGCCCAGGCCCGCCGACGAAACAACGGCAGTTTGAAATATGTCGAGTGCCGGAGACCCCAGCCTGGCCAGGGCCGCTTCGTCATCCTGCACAACTTCCACGCCGGAAAACAGCGCGGCCCGCGGAAGGTAATCGAGGTATTCGTAAATCTTGATTTCATGGTCGTACGCCAGACGGAACACCGGTTTTGGGGCAACATCCCCGTTGAAATGCGGATCGCCCCAACCCGCCCAAGCCGCACAAGTGTCTCCGGCCGGCCCGGGTTTAGTCGTGAATAGCAACTCGACAGTTTGCCCTAGGTACTCGCTCAGATCGACCGACGCCGGAATCCAGCGGCGCTCCGCGGGATTATGTTTTGGATCGATGTAACGGTCGTACAACAGCCGAATCCGTCCGGCGCCGTCCCGAAGCTCCAATTGGAAATCCACGCCCGCTCCGCATACGGGCATGGATCCGTCATAAACGGCCGGTTGCATGGCAACGTTGAAAGAAAACTCGCGGCTGGCAGGCGTGATCGCAGTCCTGAACGGCAACCGTTCGTACGGCGGATGCTCGAACAAAACTGCCTGGGTCTCCCCTGAAATCGTAAATGTCCGGACTTCGATCAGGTTTTCCCGTCCCGGCAAGATCCGGCCCTCATTCTGCCGGATGATTTCCTGTGCCCGCCCGGGCTCCTGGCCATACGGTTGCAGCGTCAACAGGAATTTCACCGACGAGAGTTGCAGCAGCCGGCTCTTGAGAGGACTGTCGACAGCCAGCCACCGGAAGCCGGTGAAGCGGTTTACAAGATCCCCACGCGCGCCCGGCGGTATTTCCTCGCGCAAAAAGAACCGGATAAAGTCAAAGTACTTGCGGTAATACATAGCGTCTAGCCCGCGGATATCGCCAAGCTGAAAACTACCCGCCCAGTCCGGGTGCAGGATTCCTTCTCGTCCGAAGACGCGCTCGTGGGCTGCGATCCCGGTTTTCAGGTAATCGATGTAGGGAGCTCCCCGGTATGGATTCGCGTCGTCACCGGCAGAGCTTGTCAACCCGTAGTAAACCGGATAAATGTAGTTACCGGCCATCTCCGCCGCCAGTAGGGTCACCAGCGCGGCGGGCAGCCACCTCCTGGAAGCCGGCCGGGCTGGTCCCAGTAGAGCGAGCGCAGCCAGGAACAAGATGGCGCCGGCTCCCGCGAGGCTCAGGTAGAATTCATGAGGTTGCGCGTTTGCCGCCAAGACCGCGGCCAGGGAAAACGCCAGAGCGGCAGCTAACACCCCAAAGACGATCAAGAGCGAGATCACGAGACGCCGGCGGCTCACCATGTCGGTCAAGACCTGATGCAAGCCGAATGCGCAGAGTGCGGCAAGCGCGAAGGCCAGGAGCGGCTCCGCGTATTTCGGAAACAGAATAAGTTGGCAAAACGGCAAATGCCCGATCGAATTGATTACGGGCGCTCCATACCGCTTCAGCACGACAGCCAAAGAGGCGGCGAAGAAGAAAAGAGTGAGGCGGCGCTGGCCAAGGAATCGGCTCTCCGGCCGGCCAATCACGCCTCCCAGCGCCACGACTGCAAACAAGATCTGCACGACTCCCATGAAACCCCGCACGCCGTCGTATCCGCCTAGGCCGGGACCGATGGCGTGCCAGGCAGGTCCGAACAGCGTGGGTATCGCATAGGTAAACAGCGAGAGCCCAAACGCGTCGTGCTTCAGGCCGAGAATCAGTCCGTGCAGGTTAGCCGGTTGATGCGAGTCCAAGGAAAGCTTCATGAACTCGAAAAACGGCAACAGCAGAAAGGCCGCCAGCGTCAGCCCCAGCGCTTGCGCGAAGAGGAAGTACCGCAGTTGAGTAAGGCGCGAAACGCGCGCGCGCGGACCCGCGGCCAAACGGAATAGGAAATAAGCGCCGCCAAACGCCAGGGCCAGAAACGCGCTTTCCGGCATTCCACCCACAATGCACAGGAAGGTGACTGCGATCGACAGTATCGTATTACCGGCGCTCTGCTTGCGAAGCAGGCGCTCTGTGGCCAGAAACAGGGCGGGAACAAGGATGTTCACGCTCAATTCAGGCATGTCGAAAAAGAGGATATAGTAGCCCGACAGCATGCACGCAATCCCGCCGGCGAGCGAGGGGATAAAAGGGAGGAAAAGCCGTAAATAAAGGTACGTGCAGAGGCCAGTCAGAAGAAAGCGTGCGAGGATGAAGAAATTGTAAGTGCGCGGCCCGGGGTTCATGGCAAACAGAAAAAAGAGCGGGTTGAACGGCTGCGACTGCATGTTCGCGGCTAGTGGCGCGCCATACGATTGATACGGATTCCAAAGAGGCAAATGCCGTTCGCGGAAATATTCATCGTGGACCAACGCCGCATCCGCCTCCAGCAGCCAGCCGGAGGCGCCCATGTCGTTGCCCCGGGAGAAGGTAGGCCCTTGGGCGCCACCATACCAGGCGCCATTGGGCATGATGCTGGGGATAGGGCCGCGAGAGGCGGTGAGCAACGTCCTATTTCCCCAGATGAACGGAAAAAAGCACAGATGCAACGCCAGAACGAGCAAGAGTGCGGCCGAGAGAGTCTGGCGCTTGGCCAGCCAGACGGCTACCTCCATGCCGCCGGCTCCCGAAGATCTTGCAATTCCAGTCCGGCGTCCTCCGCAGTGCGCCGGAGATGGGGGCTGTAGAAAGGGTCGCCACTCTCCAGCCACGCAGCCCAGCGCTGCTCGAACAGATAACGTTCTTCCAACCGCACGCCCGCCTGTCGCGATTGGCACTCATAATGGCGCAAGAGGGCCGCCGGTTCCACAATCGCTTCGTAGCCGGCTTGGCGCGCGCGCAGGCACAGGTCCACGTCGTTGTAGTTTATGGGGAAGGATGCATCGAAGCCGCCCAACTCCTCGAAGACGCTCTTGCGGATTGCCAGGCAGGCGCCAGTCACGGCGCTGACGTTGCGCGTGAACGGCAGCCAGTTCCAATACGGGGAGCCGAAAGTGTTGCGATGCAAGTGTCCGGCGCCTTCCATGATGCCGGTGACGATGCCCGCGTGCTGGATAGCGCCCGAAGGGTATACCAGCTTCGCGCCGACAGGCCCTACCTCCCGCCGGTTGGCGTGCGCCAGCAGGGCGGTTAGCCATTCGGATTCGAGCGGCTCGACATCGTCGTTCATAAAGACCAACACGTCGCCGGTGGCATGCCTGGCGCCCAGGTTATTCATCGCCGCGAAGTTGAACGGTCCGGTATACGGTACACGCACGCAGTCGTAAGTATCCAGCAGCCGATCCATGGCCGCGATGTCGCCTGCGCGGTGCTGCACGATCACGACTTCACGGTGGGCGTAAGCGGTGCGCTCCCCAACTGTCTGCAGGCAACGTTTTAGCAGCTTCGCATTCCGCGAACAAACGATCAGGCTGGCGCGCAGGTTGGCGGGGACGGACCAGCGGACGCGATAGGTATTAGGGAAAGCCCCCGCCGTCACTATTGCCTGTGCGTCGCGCCGCGCGACCGCTTCTGAAAGGGCCTTCCATCCGGCGGCTTGCGTATAGGGCTTGGCGGCGGCGTCCAGAGCCGTCGAATCCGGGTGCTGCCGCCAGTGATAGAGCACCCGCGGAATGTGCCGGATGGCCGCCGTCCGCGCGGCTAGACGAAGCGCGAGATCGTAATCCTGGCTGCCGTCGTATCCGGCGCGAAACCAGCCCAACTCGCGCAGCTTCGCCGTGCGGACCACCAGCAGATGTCCCAAATACATGCCGCACCGCAGCAGGTCCGGAGAAAAGGCGGGCTTGAAAATCGGCTGCACCCGGCGGCCTTGGCTGTCCAGGTAATCCTCGTCGCTATACAACAGGTCGGGTTGCGAATCTTGCACGGCCTGGGCCACACAATCGAGGGCGTAGGGCGCCAATACATCGTCCTGATCCAGGAAACCGGCGTATTCCCCATCCGCCAATTCGCCTGCCCGGTTCAAAGCGCCCGCAATGCCTAGACGCTCACTGGAGCGCGCAAACCGGACGCGGGGCTCGTTCGACATCAGGGCGGTAAAATACTCGGCTACCCAATCCTGTGCGGAGGCATCGTCGCACACACACAGTTGCCAGCAGCCGTAGGTCTGGCCGAGGACCGAGGCAACGGCCGCCTCCAGCCAGCCGCGTTGGGGATTGTGAACCGGCAAGATCAGGCTGAGGAGCGGTTCTCTGGTGCGGCTCCGCGCCCTCGGCGCCTGTTCGCTTTCGACCCATAACCGGTAACGGTCCACCGTAAAGTGAGGATGCGCCAGCTTCAGATAGAGCGGATGCAATGGAGAGTGCAGCAGCAATTGGCCCAAGCGCCCCTTCCAGTCTCCCAAGAAACGCCCGGGCCACTGGAGGGTACGCAGGAAACGGCTATTCTCGATTTCGAGCAGCCGTCGTTCCAACTCGGCATAATGCCGGACCGCCTGTTTCTCGCCGGATTCGATGTGCGAAAGGGCCTCTTCCAAAAACTCCGCAAGCGCCAGGAGTTCCCGCCGCGACGGCGGCGCATCCGCATGACGCAGCAATTCCCGCAGTTCGGCGATTGCGCGGCGTATCTGTGTAGTAGTTCCGGGCAGGCTTTCCTCACATTACGCGGGCGCGGTCTGCCGCCCGGCATATGCTTCCATGACATCGGCCACCGCGCCGCTCAGCATCAATTCGCCATGATCGAGCCAAATGGCGTGGTCGCATAACTGCCCGATCATGGTCGTGTGCGACACGCACAGCAGAGTTTTCCCCGCATCCCGGAATTCATGTATCTTCTCGATGCATTTGGCCTGAAACGCCGCATCGCCCACCGCCAGAATCTCGTCGATCAGCAGGATCTCGGGATCCCGATTGATGGCCACGGAAAACGCCAGCCGCATCATCATGCCCGTGGAGTAGGTCCGCAAAGGCTCATCGATGAATTCGCGGATACCCGAAAATTCCACGATGCGTTCGAACGCCTCTGCGGTCTGTTTGCGCGATAGCCCCAGCAGCGCGGCATTTAACCGGACATTCTCCCGCCCCGTCAAACTGGGATGAAATCCCGATCCCAATTCCAGTAAAGGCGTCACCTGCCCGTTTACCGTCACAGAGCCTTCATCGGGCTGGGAGATGCCCGCCACCAGACCCAGCAGGGTGCTCTTGCCGGCTCCATTGCTCCCAATCACCGCCAGGCTTTCGCCGCGCGCCACGGAGAAAGAGACGTGCTTTAACGCAAAGAACGGATCGTCTTTTTGCCGCGTAAAAAACCGCGTCAGATGATTGCGCAGCAGCATCTGCCCGGCATGCCGCGTAAATTTCTTGGAGACGTTGTGAAACTCTATCACTGGCATGGTCTCTCACAAATGATCGGAGAACCGCGGCTTCAGGCGTCGAAAGACCACCAGGCCCGCAACCAGCATGAAGATCGAAACGCCGGTGAGTTTCAACAGCAGCGAAGGGACAGGGCGCGTTCCCTCCATCAGGATGTCGCGCATGGCCATCACCAGCGCCGCCAGCGGATTGAGTTGGTAAATGGGCCTGTAGTTCGCGGGGATAATGGAAAAAGAATAAACCACGGGAACCAGCCAGAACAGAACGGTGTTGGCAGACTCCACCATATAGCGCATGTCTCGGATATAAACGTTGAGCGCGGAAGTGATCAAGGACAGGCCGCATACGAAGATCACTTCCAGCCCCCAGATCAACGGCAGCCAGGCCCAATGGCGGTTGGGGGTCTTTCCGAACAGAAACGCCAGCGCAATCAAAAGGCCGATCTGAATGAATAGATGCAGGCAGTTCGAGAGCACCGCAGCCAACGGAATGATTTCGCGGGGCGCAGGCACGCGTTTGATGAGGCCGGCATTATCGACCAGGGAAGTCGTCCCGGAAATCCAGGCGATGCTGAAAAAATTGAAGGGCACCAGGCCGCACATCACAAATAGGGCCCAATCCGGGTTGGAGCTCTTCAGTATCTTGGTGAAAACGAACGTAAGGACGCCCATCATCACCAGGGGATTCACGAGCGACCAAAGCACACCCAGGGACATGTTGCGATAACGGATCTTGAAGTCCTTTACGATCAAGCTGGATAAAAGGAAGAGGGCATCGCCGCGCCACATGGTAGGGGCCGCATTTGGAAACTCCCGAGTATAGCACACGCCGCGCTGCCACGTTCTCCGGACGAATTGAGCTAGACTGATCGTTCAGTCTCCGTGGACAGGCCCCCGGCCTGCCGCTGTCCGGATATTCCTAGACGTGTTGACACGCCTCACCCACTGCTTGGAACTGGTGGTCCTGCCGCCACCGCCGCCGCCCGGAGTCGCCGGGGCGCGGGATCGGTCATGACTGGCGGCGAGCGCCTGCGGGAGATCGCGTTCGATCTGTACGAGCGTTATATTCTGCTGGAGCACATCGGCAAGTTCTTTCGGCCGAGCGAGTCCACGTACCGCGTCCTGGATGTAGGCGGACATACGGAGGCCTTCTGGCCGGGATTTTCGTCTTTGGCCGGAGTTTTGATTCCAGACGCCAGGGTGGCGGTGGTGGACACGATTCCCACCGCCCGGTTGCGGAATTACATTCGCGCCAGCGGAGCGCAGCTTCCGTTTCGCGACGGCGCGTTCGATCTGGTCTGTTCGCTCGACACGCTGGAACACATTCCCGGCGAACAACGGCCGGCATTCCTGTCGGAACTCCTCCGGGTCACTCGGGATGGCCTGTATTTGGCGTTCCCGTTCGACTCCGCAAGCAACCGCTGGGCGGAGTCTGTGGTCGTAGAGTACGCCAACGTTGTACTCAAGAATCCTATTCCGGCCTTGCTGGAGCACCGTCAGTTCGGCTTGCCGGATCGGGACCCGGTCACACACGTGTTCTGGGGCAGCTCGTATCCCTGGATCGGATTCGCACAAGGCAACACCGATGTCTGGCTGCTGATGATGCTGACTTACCACAGCCTGCGGACACCGGGTACGGATTTCGTCCTGGAACTCAATCGCCGTTTTAACCAGGTGTACGCTACCGCGGATTGGGCGGAGCCGCACTATCGGGCCGCATACTTGCTATCCAAGCGACGGAGCGCCGCGGATCTGGAAGCGCTACGGGCATCTTTCGGATCTGCGGGGCAACAGGCCGATCTGCAGAGCGTGCTGGCGTTTTGCCAACTGTTCCTGGGAATCGCCCAAATTGGGCGAGTGACGGCCGATAGGGACATTGATCACGGCGACCATGGCGCGATGGCCGACATGCTACGGCGTCTGGCGGGCGGGCGGGCCGACCAGTCGCGCGCCGGGGATATTGATCGCCGGCTGTCCGACATGGCCACGGAGTTGGAAACGATTCGGGAAATGATCGACGGCCGGATGCGGAACCTGGAAATCGGTCTGGTCACCAACAAGCGTACGATTCAGGCGATTTACGATAGCCACATCTGGAAAGCGTTGTGCGCCATGGGTGGATTCGTGCAGCGGCTGACGGGCCGTAGCGCCGTTTCGCGGGGCGGTAGCCGGGTGTGGCGGGAACGCTTGCCGACCGGCCCGGCAGCTCAGTCTCACGACGGCATCGCAGACGATTTCCTGGCGTTGGTATGCGACAATCCCCGCGACGGCGGCGTCCTACCCGTGCGGGATATAGTCGAAATCCGGGGGTGGGTGCGCGCTGAATCCGGGGTCGATCGTGTTCTAATCCAAATCAACGACGATCCGCCAGTCCCGGCATCTTACGGAATTCCGCGGCCGGATGTCGCGCGCAGCCATCCCGGGGTCGTGGACGCCTGCCAGTCCGGCTTCCGGTTTTTTTGGGATCCTGACGGGTTGCCGGAAGGCCCGTGCACCGTGCGTGTGATTGCGGTTGCCCGAAGCGGGCAAATGCGCGAAACGATCAGCAACGTCCTGGTCGAGTGGAAGACGCCGCCCGGTTACGACTTGTGGATTGCACGCCACGAACCAACCGCCGCGCAGTTGTCCCAGATGCGGCGGGATGCTGGCAAGTTCGCCGTGTGCCCGCGCATCAGCATCGTCGTTCCGGCATATAAGACCCCGACCGCGTTGCTGGCCCGCTGCATCGAGTCGGTGATGCACCAAACCTACCCTGCTTGGGAACTTTGCTTGGCGGACGACGGTTCCGATGACGCGGAGCTTGCCGCGCTTCTTGTGAAATACGCACAACGCGATCCTCGCATCCGGCTCGTCACGCTGCCCCAAAACGCCGGAACTGCCGGCGCTACCAATGCGGCCCTGCGCTTGTGCACGGGAGAGTATGTGGCCTTTCTGGACCATGACGACGAACTCGCCGCTTTCGCCTTATCGGAAGTCGTCCGGACCATCAATGACAAACCGGACACCGAGCTGTTCTATTCCGATGAGGACAAAATCGATGAACAAGGCCGCCGCTACGACGCATTGTTCAAGCCGGAGTGGTCCCCCGACCTGTTCCGATCGTGCAATTATATCTGCCATTTTGCAGTCATGAAGCGATCGCTGGTGGAGAGTCTCGGGGGGCTGGACGAAAGCTACGAGGGCGCCCAGGACTACGAATTCCTGCTGCGCGCCAGCGAGCGGACGCAGAAGATTAGAAGGATACCCAAGGTGCTCTATCACTGGCGGGCGGTCGCGGGTTCCGCCGCCAAGGCGCCGGAGGAGAAGCCGGAAGCCAACGCGGATGGAAGACGGGCCTTGGCAGCGTATCTCGAGAGGAACGCGCCCGGTGCCCGCGCAGAGGAGATGGGGGCGTGCCGCTATCGCGTCCGCTATCCCATCGCCGGAGATCCGCGAGTCACTATTTTGGTACCTACCGGCGGCCACAAGAACGTCTTCCGGGCGCTGGACTGTGTACTGGAAAAGACGGCCTACAAGAACTACGATATCTTACTGATCGACAACTCGCGCACAGGACGCGTGCAAGAATATGTCTCCCGTTTGGCCGCGCGCAAGGCGCCCGTCCGATACTTCGACTGGCGGGGCCGGCCATTCAATTTTTCCCAGATGAACAACGCGGCGGCGCGCGCCACGGAATCGCCATACATCCTCTTTTTGAATGACGACACGACGGTCATCACGGCCGAATGGCTGACTGCGATGCTGGAGCACGCCCAGCGGCCGGAGGTCGGCGCGGTCGGCGCGCAGTTGTGGTACCCCAGCAACTTGATTCAGCACGCCGGCGTAGTGATGGGCATCTATGGCAATTGCGGCCATGCTTTTAAGGGTGTGCCAGGCGAGCTGCCGCATTACTACTTTGACTTTCCCAATCTGATCCGCAACTGCAGCGCCGTTACAGGTGCCTGCTTGCTGGTCGCGCGCCATAAGTTTTTCGAGGCCGGGGCATTCGACGAGGTCAACCTGGCCGTAGCCTTTCAGGACGTGGATCTGTGCCTGAAGCTGCTGGAACTTGGGTTTCGCAATGTGTACACTCCGTATGCCAGACTCTACCACTATGAAGCAGCTACCAAGACCGATAAAGACAAAATTCCGGACGCCGCGGAGGACGCTTTCATGAAGGAAAAATGGGCTCGGTATATCGCGGACGATCCCTACTACAACCCCAACCTGGCCAGTCTGAAGGAGGATTTCAGCCTGGCGTTGGACTGAGACCGGGCAACCATATGGGCTTGATTGGCTGTGTAGACAAACTCTGGGACACATGCATCTCTGGATGGGCTTCCGATGACGCCGATCCCGGCAAGCTGGTTCAGGTCGACGTGGTGGTCAATTCGCTGCCGGTGGCGACGGTCCCCTGCGTGGCCTTTCGGGAAGATCTCCTTGCGGCGGGCATTGGAGACGGGTGTAAAGGTTTTTTTTTCGATCCCACCGCGCATCTGAAACCCGGCCGCAACAATCTGGAAGTGTACTATAGCGGCTCCGGCTTAATGGTCCCCAAAGGCCGGAGTCATTGGGTCAGGCGGCGGGAAGGCCGTATATCGGATCGGGAAGCCGCTTTTGTCGCGGCGCTCGAGGGGTATCGCGAATTCAGACCGGAGCACCATGTTTGCGAGATCGGACAAGGCGCAGGAGAGCTAATGCGTGTTCTGGTCGAAGCGGGGGTTCCATTTCGAAAGTTCACGAGCATGGAAGCGCCATGCGCGCCGGATGGCATCCGGCTGGCGGAGAACGCGGATCTGGTGGTTTCATGGGCGTGGTCCACGCCAGGGCCGGAGGCGGTCCGGGTCTTGAAGCAGCTTGTACGAAACCACATGAATAAGCCCGGGTTTCTGGCAATCGGCTTTAAAGAAACCCCGGGAGTCTTTGAGCAGATCCGCCAGGCTTTTCGTGAGTGTAGCGCTCCGGAAGTGAAGTTGGAATCGATCGCTCCGCCGGGGGGCGGTCGCCGGATTTTCGCCTTCGCGGAAACGCTGGTGGCGGAAACTACGCCGGTTCTGGCCCATATTCACGTGCCGAAATGCGCGGGGACGTCGCTCCGCGGTCTACTGGAGCGGTACTTCGGACCGCGGCACTTGACGCTGTACGTAAACGATACCTATTTCGTGTACGGCGACGAAGCTCTCCGGAGCTACTTGCTCCAAGATGGGGAGATACGGGGATTCAGCTCACATCACGTGCGGGTGTTCCCGCGCTGGCTGGCTGGCCGCGAGATGTTGTATGTCACCTTCTTGCGCGATCCCATCCAGCAATTCGTCTCGTACATGACGCACATCAAGAAGCACTATGCTGGGATAACTTCGCAAAGCCTCCTGGAAGCAGTCCCGCCGGACGCGCCGCAACTGACCTTGCGCGAGTTTGCGAGATGGCTTCTGACCCAGGACCGCGACGTCCCCTTTCGCGAAAATCACAATGTAAAGTTTTTCGCGCGGCATAGCGCACCCACGGCCCCGGACCGTTTGGAAGCGGCCAAAGCGGCGCTGAACGGATTCTTCTTCGTGGGCATTACAGAGCGGATGGAAGAGAGTGTAGCCAAGCTGCGGGGCTTGGCGCGAGGGGCCGGCTTGGACTTCCCGCCGGGTCCCATGCCGGTCGAAAATACGTCGGCCGATTATCGGGACGACCTGAGTTGGATCAGCCTGGACGACGAGGTCGGGTCAATGCTGTTGCGTTCGGTGCAGAAAGACCAGCAGCTCTACGATTGGGCCGTAGCGCGTCTCAACGAGTAATTCGAGTCGCCGGGGCGTGGGTCGAGAGAATGCGCGTCGAAGACGAGAGGCTGGACCGGCGGCGCAACGGACGCCGATGGTTGTCGACACCAACAGGTTCCTATGTCACAACAGTGTTGATACAATTGTCTGAGTGGAGCGGCGAGAGGTTGAGTTCGAATGGGACGAAATCAACCGCGGCCACCTCGCCCGGCACCGGGTCGCTCCGCGTGAAGCGGAAAGCGCCGTTCTGGACAACAATGCGATGCTCCTGGAGCTCCAGTTCGAGGCAGGTGAAGAACGCACCAAAGCGTTGGGGATGACAGCTTCCGGTCGCATTCTGGCAGTCGTGTTCACTCTTCGTGGCGACGTAATCCGGCCTGTCACGGCATACAGCGCGCCACGGCGGTTACAGAAATTGTATATGGAGCGTAGAGGAGCATGACGGAAAAACGCAAGATTCCGAGGTTCAAGTCGGAAGCGGACGAAGCGGCATGGTGGTATGCGCACCGCGAGGAAACCGCGCGATGGATGGAGGAAGCCGCCGCAACCGGCCAGACCACCACACTTTCCGAAGTGTTGCAGCGCGCACGGCGGCGGGCGGGCACGACACCAACGGTGTCAATCCGGATCGCTCCGGAAGATATCGCCCGCGCGCGTGGGTTGGCGGAGAAAAAGGGCCTGCGCTACCAGACTTATCTCAAGATGCTCTTGCACGAAGCGCTCGAGCGGGAGCAAAGACGGGTGGCGGGTTAGACGAGTGGAAACGAGGCTGACTTGACGCTTGTCGCAGACAAGGATAAAGCTAGGCACATCCACCGAATACGGACAGTCCTCCCTATGGACATGGCCTACGTTGACGCACGACCGATCACAGGCCTGATCGTGAGTGGTTGAATCCTTAGCTTAACGGTGCACCATCCCTAGCCACAGCGGCGCAGGTGTTGAGCGATTCGGCGTGGCTGGCCCACCCCGACGGGGCAGTCGGCGAACAAGGTGATGTCTCCCGTTACTTCTTCTCCGCCCGGAACTTGGCCCACGCCAACTGCGACTTGCCCACTTCAAACAACATCTTCAGCGCGGTGACTTTTTCCGGGGGCACTAACTCACCCGCGAGGAATTGCCGCAGGGCCTCGGAGCGGCGGAGCTTGCCCGAGGACGTCCGGGGCAGCGTCCCCGGTTCCAGCAGTTCCACGTCGCGCGGCTTGAGCGAAAGCCCGGTCAAGATGCGGTGGTTGATCTCTGCGATGACATCTTCCTCGGGTCGCCGTTTGTTGTGCGGGTCCTTTTCCGCCAGAATGATGAGCTGTTCGCCTTCGCCTTCGACCATGGTGCTCACGGCCACTGCGCAACCCTTGCGCACGCCTTCCACATCGAGCAGCAGTTCTTCCATCTCCTGCGGAGCGTAGTTGCGCCCGCGGATGATGATGAGGTCCTTGGCGCGCCCGGCAATGTAGAGCTCGCCTTCGTGAAAGAAGCCTAGATCGCCCGTGTCCAGCCATTCGCCATGAATCATGCTGGCGGTCAATTCGGGGCTTTCCCAGTAGCCTTTGGTGATAGACGGCCCTTTGACCCAGATGCGGCCCACACGCTCGTCCGGCACGCGCTGTTCCTGGTCGTCGAAGATGGCCACCTCCACGCTGGGCAGCGCCCGGCCGACGGATACGATGCGTCGTCCGGGTCCCACATGCGCCGTGCCGCCGTTCCATAAGCCCTCGCGGCTGAACTCGGTGAAGCGGGGCAGGTCGTCGAGGGCGGTGAAAGTGACGCCCAATCCGGCTTCGGCCAGCCCGTAGACCGGCGTCATAGCGGCGGGCTGGAATCCCCAGCGCACGAAGCGTTCGGTGAATCGCTGCAAGCCGTCGGACTCGATCGGCTCCGCGCCGTTCAGCGCGGCCCGCCAGTGCGATAGGTCCACGCCTTGCATCTCCTCGTCTTTGATTTTGGTGGCGCACAGGCTGTAAGCGAAATGCGGCGCCGGCGAGATCGCCGATTTGTACCGCGACAAAGTGCGCAGCCAGATGGCCGGCTTGGCTAGAAAAGTATCGGGTCCCATGTAGGTTACGGTGCCGGGGTAATACATTCCCAAATACACGCAACCGACCAGCCCCATATCGTGATACAACGGCAGCCAACAGACGCAACCGTTATCGATTTCATCCTCGCCCCGGTATGCGAGGCATTGCTGCATCATGGTCAGGTTAGCCAGCAGGTTGGTGTGCGTCACCATAACGGCCTTGGGCTCGACCGTGGTGCCCGATGAGAATTGCAGAAACGCGGGTTGATCCGGATCCACGTCCACCGGTTGCCAGCGTTCGCCGCCGGCCTGTAAATCCTTGGCTTCCAGAACCTCGCGGAGGGATTCCACACCGACGACACCAGGTCCCAGCAGCTTCCGGATACGGCCCTCGGTAATCAGATACTTTGCCCCAATCTTGGTCAACATTTTCCGCAAGCGGGCGAAATATTCGTCGAGCTTGCCTAAGCGGAACGGCGGATAGAGGGCGGCTGGAATACCGCCGGCAAGCTGCACGCCCAGCAGAGAATCGAAAAACTCGATCGACGTGGAAAGGATCAGGGCCACGCGGTCGCCGCGCCTAAGTCCCCGCGCCTGCAGTGCCGCGGCGGTTTTCTGCGCGCGGCGCAGCACGTCCTGGTACGGATAAAAGGTGGCTTCCTCGGACGGCGCCACGAAGCGCGCGCCCCAGCGGGTGCAGGTTTCCAGGTTCAGCAAGATTTCGGGTAGCGTGGCGCCCTTCAGCGTCAGAGCGCTCATGCCTGCGGCTCCTGCTCGCAAACCCGGCCGGCGATCATCTTCACCAGATCCTGCACGGTTTCCAATTGCTGCCACTGTTCCAGCCCGAAAGCGCAGCCGAAGTCCTGTTCTATGGTGGTTACCAGCACCACTTGCGCCAGCGAATCCAGTTGCAGGGCGTCCATCAGCGAGACGCTGGGACCGATCGCCTCGATCTGTTCCGGCGTCAGGTTGAGCTGTTCCTTGGCGATTTTCTTCAGGTGCTCCAGAATCGTTTCTTCATTCCATTTGACTAGCGTCGGTTCGGGCATGGGGTCTCTCTTCTATTATCTTTGATAACCGCCGACGGACATCACCTGTCCGGGTCGCGGGATCACTAAAGGATCTGGCTGCTGGTACATTTGCCGGATCCACTCGGCGTACTTGCGTTCGAGTACCGAACGGCGCACTTTCTGCGTGGGCGTCACCAGCTCGGTGTCCAGCAAAGCTTCCTCACTGAGGAAACAGAATCGTTTGACCCGCTCGAAGGACGAGAACTCGGTTTGCAAACTCTCCAATTCTTCGCGGAAGAGCGCCACTACGGGCGGAGCCAGCAGTAATTCATCATAGCTGTTGAAAGCCAGCCCGTGCTGAGTGGCAACGCGCGCCACATTCTCCGGATGGGCCACGATCAAAGCGCCGACGAACTTGCGGCCGTCGCCGACGATCAACGCCTGCTGGATATAAGCGCTGCGCTGCAGGGCGTGTTCCAGGGGCGCGCAGGGTACATTCTTGCCGTTGGACAGAACCAGAATCTCCTTGCGACGGCCCGTGATCGTGACGCAACCATCGGCGTCGATGCTGCCCAAGTCGCCGGTTTGTAGCCAGCCGTCCTGGTCGAATATCTGGCGAGTCGCGGCTTCGTCCTTGTAATAGCCGAGCATCACGTGCGGCCCGCGGGTGAGGATCTCGCCATCCGCACCGATCCGCACTTCCACGCCAGGCAACGCGGGGCCCACGGAGCCAATCTTCTCCCGGCGATATTCGTTGAGGGTGATCACCGGAGAAGTCTCCGTCATGCCATAGCCTTGTAGCACGTCGAAACCGGCAGCCCGGAAGAATACTTCCACATCCGGATTGAGCCAGGCGCCGCCGGAGATGAAGTATTTGAGGCCGCATAACTGGCGATGGACCTTTGGAAAGACCAGCACGTTGGCGAGCGGCGCCAGCAGCTTGTGGGAGAGGGCTGCGGGCTGGCCGCCCATAGCGGCCCGTGTGCGCGCCACGGCGGCGCCGAGCAACTTCGTTGCGATCGCCCGCCGGTGCGGTACAAGCTGGGCGATCTGGAACTCCACCGCTTCTTTCACTTTCTCCAGAATCCGCGGCACGACCCCGATGATGTCGGGCTTGTGTATGGGCAGCAATTCTTTCAGATCGTGGGGATCGCCGTAAGCGATGCGCACGCCCTCGTGGAAGTAGCCATAGCTGAGCGTGCGCTCCAGGACATGCGGCAACGGCAGGACCGAGAGGGCCTGATGGGCGGTATTCGAGGGGACGCGCGCCAAGCTGCCCCGCAGGTCGGACACGATGTTGCCGTGCGAAAGCATCACGCCTTTGGGCGTGCCCGTGGTTCCGGAGGTATAGACAATCGTCGCGAGATCGTGCGGCTCGGCGGCCAGCGACTCGGCGCGGATACGGGCCATTGCCGGCTGGTCGAATGCAGGCGCTTGGTCGACGATTCGCGGCAAGGAAGTATGCACACCCGGCGTTTCCTCAATGCTGACGACGGTATCCATTTCCGCCAATTCCGGCAGTAGCGGCTTCAGGACTTCCCATTGCGTGTCGCCCGCGATAATAGCGGCTCGGCAACCGCTGTGCCGCAGCAGGTAAGCGACCTGCGAGGGCGAAAGCGTGTTGTAAATGGGCACCACCACCAGGCGCGACAGAAGAAGGGCGAAATCCGCGATGTGCCATTCCGGCCGGTTCTCGGAGAACAGCGCCACCCGGTCGCCCGGCGCCAGGCCGGAACTGAGCAGGAACTGCCGCAGGGCGAAGACCGACCGCGAGAAACGCTCCGTGGACCACACCATCAACTCGCCGCGATTATGAAAAGTCAGGAGCTGGTCGAAGCGGTAACGATCCAAGTGGTGAAAGAAAAGATGGTTCAGCGTGGCAACGCTGTCGTTCGACTGCATGCGGCTTCCATGGGGTTCGGCGGATTAACGCTTGGTGTCTTTGAGGCTAACACGAAAGCCACAGTAGAATCAAGCGAATGCAGGCCACCGAGGGGCCACCGAGGTCCTATGTTTAGTACCAGGAAAGCGATGCTTGTCCGTGCATATCCGGCTTGCGGCGGCGCAGCCACATCAGATCCGGCAGTGGATAACCTGGTAGCCGCGCTAGAGACAGTGCCAACATGCTCAGCATACCCAGCAGCAAAGCGCCGGCCGCGAGCAGGGCGCCGGGCATCAAGTGGATCATATTTCCCAGGCTGGCGCCGAAGGCGGTCAGTAGCCACAGAATCCAGACTACCTGCCTTTGATCGAGACCCAGGGATGCCAGGCGGTGTGAACTGTGGTCGCGTCCGCCCTGTGAGATCGGCCGTCCGGCCAGCATGCGGAGCACCGAAACCAGCGCTATGTCGAAAATCAGATAGGCAAACGTCAGTGCCGGAGAAAAGAAGGCAACCAGCGCTCCTTCCCGATGCTGCAGCGGCCCGGCTAGGATCAACGCGGCCAATGCGAAGCCGGCGGGCAGGCTTCCGCAATCGCCCATGAAGATGCGCGCCGGATGGTAATTGAAAAACAGAAAGCCGGCAAACGCCGCCGCCAGGATGGCGTAAAGGTCCGCATCCGCGCGGTATCCCTGGGAGGTCAGCAGCAGGAAGCGGAACAGACAGATGACGATCACCACTCCCGCACATAGTCCATCCATGTTGTCGATGAGGTTGAAGGCGTTGGTGATCATAACGATCCAGAAAATATTTAGGATTGCGTTCGGCAGATACCATGGAGTTACCGGAAAGACGGCGCCGCCCAGGACCACAAAGCCGGCCGCCGCCACCTGCACCGCAAGTTTGAGCGCCGGTCTGAAGCCCAGGCGGTCGTCGAGGAATCCGAAGATCCAAAGCGCCGCCACGCCCAGGGCGATACACGGATAGCGGCCTGGACACACCACCCAGTAGGCGGCCGCGCAACTCAGAAAAATTGCCAGTCCTCCGCTCGAGGATGTCATGCAACGCAGCGCGATCCGGCCCGTCGCCCGCAATCACAAACCGTATGCCTGGGCTGCGTTGCAGCGCGTTTTCCATGGTGGCGGCCAGCAGCGCGATGTTCTTCACCGGAACCATGCGGCCGAACCAGCCCACCGTTAGCGGGCCGTTGCCGGCCGGGCTGCCTATATTCAGCCGCGTGACGATACGCACGACTTTGGGACGTTCCCGGTCCAGCCGTGAAGTCACGAACCGGAACTTCCAGTTCGCCGAGCGTGGAATGCGGTCGGTACGTGGAATCTTGGACGGCGGCGGCCGCCCGGCGTCGGCACCGGAGTGTGTTGCCCGGCCGCCAACGCGCGGGGGCCCAGGAGCCGCTACTGGACGGTGCTCACTGCGCTGAGGACTGCTGCCACATTCGCCCCAATATCGAGGCCGTCTGTTCCGGCGTTGTGGTACAAGCTGCCGGGCGCAATGGCAAGCCCCGCAAGGTTCGTCCCGGCGCTGCCCCCCGCAAAGTCCAGGAATCCAACCATCCCCCAATCAAGCGGCCAGCACGCCGCGATTGACTTAGGAACAGCCGGACCTGTAGGGGGCCAATACTCGCTCCAGTCACACGGCGCGCTGCCAGCCGGCTGCGTGGGCGAGTCCACCGTCGTAATTCCCTGCGGGTATGGGGGCTGATAGATCATTGCGGGGGAACCGGGGCCGGCCGGGTAGATGTTGGGCCAGTAGTCGCCCACGAACAGGTCGCCGCCCCATGTAGCGCCGACCATACCGGCCACTACGCTACCACCCACCATGCCGGTTGCAAACGGCGTACCGTAGTGCATGCTGTTGGTCTCCTGGAATCCCGGCAGGCTGCCCGGGTCGAGATCCACGCCCGATAGAATGTTAGTAACCGTGCTGGGCTCGTTGATCCAGGTGTTGTGATCGAAGCGCATACCTGGCGCGCCGCTGGGGCTGTAGGCGACGCCCGTGAGCCCGCCCACGTTCCCCCAGTTGTCGGCGGAAATGTCTATGGCGATGTTGTTGCGGAAGAGGTATCTGGCGGTCTGCCCGTCTCCGTTGCCCGCAATCTGGGGTCCGACGCCCGCGTGCTTAATCAGGTTGTTGGTGAAGGTGGCGTCGGAACAGAAGAACGGGTCGTCCCCAACCTGCCCAAAGCCGCAGTTCGCGATAAACACCTCGCCCGCCTGCCCTTCTGCAAACACCGTATCGAAGATGTTGGAGTCCACTAGGACGCGCTGGGCCATCTTCCATTCCAGTAGGGTCTTTACGTCGTAGCACGGCGGAGCACCCGTGGGGCAGGACGGCGCGTTGGCTGGGCAGCACCCAGCCGGCGCATTGCGCCAGGCTGCCAGCTTTACGAAGTGGTTCAGCCGAAGGGTGATGTCGGACGGGATCAGGTAGGAATTGGGCGGGCAGGTCGTCGCGGGCGGCGTACAGTTGACGTTTACCTGAATGTTCTCCCCGGTCGCCTCCAGGTAGTTGCCCACGACGAACAGCGGCCCGGTGGTGTCCATCACGGCGATAGCCTGGGTGTCCTGGCCGACGTTGGTGATGTCCCAGATGTTCGAGAACATGACCGTGCCGTACCTAGCCATTAAGTCGATCCCGCCGCGGACAAAGGCAGTTCCCTCCCCTGCGTGGACCAAGCACCTGTCGAACGTCACGTAGGAGGGCTGAGCGGCGGCCACGACGTTACCCTCCCCGACGGCCACTATGGGATACACATACGCGGGCGGAATGGTCGTGAACTCGATCCCCGCGGCGTAGAAGCCGCTCGTATTTAGTTCGACTGTGAACGCCGCAGAGTTGTTGTTGCTCTCGATTACGGCGGAGTGGGGACCGCCCGCCAGGCTCTGCGGCGGGTAGGTAGTACCGAATGCGGGGAAGTAGGAAAGATCGCCGTTAACAAGGAGCACGGGCTGCGTGCTGGGACATTGTAGCTGCGGCGCCGTAAAATTCCCTAAATAGGTTCCCGGTGCCACCGTGATCCCCTCTCCGCAGGCCGCGGCGCCCAGGGCCGCCTGCAACTGCTGCGCCGTGGACACGCTTACCGTTGACGTCGGCGTGGGGAACTGCGGCTGATAACAGGACTGCGGAAGAGCCGGGAGCACGCCGGTCAAGGGCGGCAGGCCAGTATCGGCGGCGCTGCACAGGTCCACCGGGGCCGCGGGCGCGGCCGCCGCGACAGCGACCGGGATGCCCATTCCCCACAGTATCTTGACGACGGCCTTCGCCTGTGTGCTGATGACGGACAGTGAGCCCGTACGCTGGCTCACCACGTACACCTCGGAGCCCGCCGGAGAAACCGCCGCGAAGGTGGGTCCTGCCGGGACCGCGACGGTAGCCACGGTCTCCAGCGACGATGCGCTGAGCTTGGAAACCGACGACCCCCCTGCGATGACGCTGCCGTTCGTTACGTATAGCGCGCCCCCGCTCGGAGTGACGGCGATGGAGTCCGGGTAGGACAGACCGCCCACGGTCTTTGATACGATGCCAGAGACAGTGTCGTATAGCGCGATCCGGCTGGTCGCGCGGTTTGCGACATAGAGCGTGCCGCCATCCGGGCTAAGAGCGAGGCTGTCCACTCCAGGGGCCGCCGGCCAGTTGGCCGTTACCTCGTTCAGTGCCGCACTTATGACGGATATGCCCGAAATGGGCCCAGCGACGAATACGCGCCTGCTGTCAGGCGCGACGGCCAGCACCGTGGGGGACGGGCCGACCATCACGGTGGCTACCACGGCGTTGGTCGCCGTGCTGATCACGGATACGGAGTTCGACGCAGAATTTGCTACGTACACGGCCAGCCCGTTCGGGGCGGCGGCGACGCCCAGCGGCGACTGGCCGACAGGCACAGTGGCGACCAGGGTGTTGGACCCGGTGTCAACTACTGCCACGCTGCTGGCGGCGGCCTGCGCTACGTAGAGCGCTTGGCCGCCGGGCGTGAGGGCCAGGCCCGCAGGCCCGCCCGTCACCGGTATTGAGGCCACAACGGCTAGCGTCTGGCGGCTGACCACCGAAACGCCTCCGCTCGCGTTGGACACGTAGATGCTCTGGGCGGATAGGCGGGCCGCGCCTCCGACGCCGGGCAGGAGAGCTAGGAGCCATACTCTAAGCAAGGTACGCTGATTCATTCGATTTATTCCTTTCAAGGTACGCTGATTCATTCGATTTATTCCTTTCGTCGGCCTCGCTCCGGGCCGGAGGGGGTAGGGTCAATGGCAAGATCCTACGTCGGGCCGAACCGGCCTGCTAGTATGATCGGCGGGCGCCGCTAGGTACTTTACGGCGGCGCCCCCGGGCCGAGCCCGCCGGGCGGGGCGTCTCTGCTGCGCGCCGTTGGCGGCCGCCAGCACCGCCCAGACGTCAGCCCCGACAGTCCGACCCGTCCGCACCCGCGAGGCGGTACGGGCCGGGCTCGGAGGGACATCGCGTAGCTAGGGCGGGCCGTCGCAAGAGCCGACGTCCGACGCGTAGGCCGAAGCCCGTTCCCGGCCTGCCGGTCCGTCGAGCGGGGGCTGAGGTGATAGCCGCGCCGTCCTCAACGAAATCGCGCCGCAGCCCGCTCGGAACCCAAAAAATCTAAGAGGTTTTGCCGAACGCAGCCACTCTTGCTCCAGACCGCGTATCCGGGGCGCGGTGGTGCGAGTCGCCCAGAAGGGAGGTCAGCGGAACAAAGATGCCAGATCCGATCATCATCGTCATCGGTGCGCTTTGCCCCTAGAGGAGAAGCCCTCTTGCGGGCGGTCGGCGAAAACTTCTCGCGAAAATTCCGACCCCGCAGCGTTGCCACCTGGCGAAGGGTCCTCGTCGAAGGGCTCGACGCCGTCCACCTCGGGGGCGCGGCAGCCCCCGGACTTGCACCCAGCCTGGGCCGGGGCTCCGGGCGCTGCGGTCCAGCCGGCCCGCCGTCAGCGCCTCCGCCCGTCCGGGCAGCGCCCCCGCAGGGAGCTTGCCGCCACGCCGCGCTCCCCCAAAGGCCCCTGACCGAAGGGACTGCCCGGCGGGTCCGCGCCCGGTGCTGGCCGCGCAAGCTCCAGCAGGACGCTGCTTGGGTACAGTTGAGGGTAGCGCGGCATAACCGGCGCTGAGAGCGCAAGCTCCCGCAGGATCTCGGCGGCGCTCGAGTACCGGTGATTTCTATTGCGCTGGAGGCACGTGCAGATGATCCTGTCGAGGAGGGCCAGGCATTTCGCCTCGGGGGCTCTTTCGCCTTTCTCCCGCACTCGCGTCACATAGTGGACGCGAAGCCAATCCAGACTCTCAGTCGAAGTACCACCCGAGAGCATGTATAGGAGGATCGCCCCGACGGAGTAGAGGTCCGAACGGAAGTCTGCCGGCACGCCCGCGAGCACCTCCGGGGCGGCGTAGGCCGCCGTTCCGCAAATGCGGCCGAGGGTCAGCGACGCCTCCCCAACCCGGACCGACCGGGCCACTCCGAAATCCGTGATGAGAACGCCGCCCGTCCTCTCGACCAGCAGGTTACCCGGCTTGAGGTCGCGGTGCACGATGTCGGCCGCGTGGACGGCGCTGAGGCCCTCGCAGATGTCCCTCGCAAGTGCGCACACGCTGGATGGCGGCAGGTGGCGCAGGCCGATGAGCTTACACAGGTCCTTCCCGTCGATCAAGTCCATGCTGATGGCGGGGTCGCCCCGAACCTCAACCAAGTCGTGGACCCGCACGACGTGGGGGCTCAGGACCCGGGACGCCAGGAGGACCTCTTTCCTGAGCAGGAACAGCATGTCAGGGTCAGAGGCCAAACCGGGGTTCAGCACCTTAAGGGCGACGGTCCGGCCCAGCGTGTGGTCCAGCGCGCGAAAGACCGTCGCCATCCCTCCCCGCCCGATCTCGCATAGAAGCTCATACCGCTCCCCCCCGGCTCCCTTCACGACCGAGGGCGCGGCAGGGGCGGCTAGGACGCGCGCGGGCTTGTTGTTCTGGGCACGTGGGCCTGATTTCATTAAAGGAACCTATCGTGGGCACCGGGCCGGGCAGCCCCGGAGCGCCCAACAAATGGGCATCGCGGAGCGGCTGCCCGCCGGGAGTATTTGCTGGGGACGCCCAAGGGGCGTCCAAGTTTACTTTTCATTTGCCTCATCGTCTATTGCGCTCCCGTCGCGGCTGCAGGGCGTTCCGCGGGGGTCCGCTCCGATACCGCTTTCTCGCATGCGGGCACGATGCGACCCCTCAAGTTTTGCGAAGTTTTCGTGTATCGCGATTGCCACTGCAAGGATGCAGCAGGCAAGCATTATGTACACGGGAACTCCTGGACGAGAAAGGGCGTCCCAGATCCAGCCCCTAGGCCCCCGCTTGCAGACAAATCGGTGGGGCAGCCGGGTGGTCTTGGGCCCGGCGTCAGGGGCTGTACAACCGCCGGGGCAGATTAGTGGACGGCCTCCTCGCGGAGCGCTTAGCGGGCCAGTTTTTGAATTGCCGACAGGCGTCTCAATTGGTGCTACCGGCGACGACACTGGCCAATCTGGGACGGACGCGATACTGAGTGAACTCGTGGCCTTGGGGTCTGACGCGACCAAAACCCCAAAGCCTGAGCCAGGTAGGCGGCCACCGCAAGTCCGGGTGCAGGTTGCGCATAGGCCAGACAGCCCGCAGGGAGAGGGCAGGCTGGCAGCGGACAAGGCGCACGCTGCCAGCAGATGGAATGCGAACAAAAGGCAGGTTAGGGGACTGCCGCCGCCCCGGTCGTGCCGGGCGTTTCGGGCACCCACGCCGGCGCAGCTTCCCGCCACCAGCACGGCACGATATTCCAGCGCGGCCAACTCCCGCGTCAGCAGCAGCGTGTGGATGGCCGGGCCGCCTATGTTCAGCCGCGTCACGATACGCACGACTTTGGGACGTTCCGGCCCAGCCGTGAAATCACGAACCGGAATTTCCCGTTCGGCGAGCGTGGAATGCGATCGGTACATTCAAACTCCAGATGGATGCCGCGCCCCACCCGGGCGCGGAGGTTGTTTTCGAGCATTTGCAGATCTTCGGCGGTAAAGCGCGGCGCGGGGACGAAACGCACGCGCAGCACATCCAGCGATTCCTGCTCAAGCTGACTCTCGACAATGTTGCGGACGCCCTTCAATACCGGATCCAGGCGCCCGAGAAAACCGCGTTCGCGGGTATACACAAAATCGTCCAGCCGGCCGCCGATCTCCTCAATCACCGGCATGCCGCGGCCGCAGGGGCAGCTTTCGATGGCGAAACGGGCGGTATCGCCTACGCGGTAGCGCATGAGCGGCATGGCGTGGTTCACCAGCCCGGTCAGCACGACTTCGCCCATTTCGCCGGGCGCCGCCGGTGTGTTGTCCGGACGCAGGATCTCGGTTACCCCGGCCAACGGATGGGCGTGCATACGGCCGGCCTCGCATTCGTACCAGAAACTCTGCATTTCCGCTTGGCCGTACTGATCGAAGACGCGCGTCGCAAACGTTTCTTCTATGGCGCACCGCTGGTGGTCGAGCAAAGTTTCCGCGGAAGTGAGCGCGGCCCTGAGCCGCGGCGCGGGACGGCCCGATTGGCGGTAATAGTCCGCCAGCACGAACATCGCCGACGGATAACCGGAGAGATATGCCGGTTGGAAACGCTCCAATGCCGCGGCGTAGAAGCGCAAATCCCCAGGCAGTAAGTGGACGGTAGAGAGCAGCAGCGTGTGGTTCGCCAGGTCGCGCCGCCAGAAAGTTTTCGTGGATTCGGATTGGCGCGGCGGCACAATCATCTTGCCGGTGAACTGCCCCCGCCGGTCGTCTTTGTTGACACCCGCCGCGTTCCGGTACAGCTCGACGAAGGCCCACATCCGCCCGATCGCTTCGCGGCTGTGGTAAACGGTGAGCGGCTTTCCCGTGGTGCCGCTGGTGTGCCAAGGGATCAGCGCCCGATGGGAAAAGGTGTCTGCGATGAAATCGCCGGGCCGCTCGCGAATGTGATCTTTGGTAGTGAAGGCCACCGCGCCGTGCTTCCGATAGTGCGGCACGTTCAAGGCAACAAATCGCCGGAGCCGAGTGATTTCGACTTTCTGCAATCGGATCAGTTCTTCGGCGGGCAAGTACTCGGTGCGCTTGAGCATCTCCAGATGCCTATGGAATACCCCGCCATACCGCCAGTGGTAATACCTGGCGCCCTGGGCCGTGGCACACGCGTGTTGCAGAGCGATGGGCAGCGCGGAATAGAGTTGTTGCAGCATCGCAATAATGTGTTCTAAATGACTAAGTAGGGAAGAATCGGATCTTTATCTCTTGAGATTAAAAAAGACTTTGCACACCGTGCGCGAGAGGTTTTAGGGAAAACACACGATGACAGACCTCCGGCCAGGCACACCTACGGGATATGCGGAACTGCGGCGTTGCTTGAAACAGGAGAGGCGGAGCCGGGTTTTGGCGTCAGGACGGCGAGTGGCCGTCACTCGGTGGGTTCATCGACATTCGCGAACAGGGCGTTGAAGTCCACGCGGCCAACCACATCCGTCTCCGGCGCCAGGTCCGCGCGATGGCGGATGCCGTCGTGGTCGACTTCCTGCACGGTGTGCTTGTACGGATCCACGAGCCAGATATGCGCCACGCCGAACCGCAGGAAGTCGGCCACTTTCGCCAGAATGTCCGCCGTCTCGTCCTCCGGAGACCGGATCTCGACGATTAAGTGAGGTGGGGTTGAGAGCACAGGCTCGGAGCGGTAGGGCAGCGCCATCACGCAGACATCCGGGATGCGATACCGATTTTTCGTCCCCAGCACGCGTAGGCGCTGCTCGGTGAAAACGTGGAAACCCTGCGTACGCTCGCGGGGGCCGAGTTCGAGAACCATTAGCGCTTGAAGGCGGCTATGCTTACGTTCACCCACGTTCCGCTCCACAAGCTCTCCATCCACGTATTCCATATCCGGATGGTAGATCGTCCGCAAATACTCCTCGACGGGGACACTGATTGACGTCGCCATGCACTTAAGTTTACTCCTTCCGGGCCGCCTCGATCTCGCCTTTCCATCCGACTGGCGCCTCGAAGTGGCCGATGCTGCCGGGTACTGCGGGGGTCTCTCCACGGAACTGGGTGAACGCGTGCGCTTGGGCATCGCACAAATGGCTCAGCAGTGGAATCTTGCGCCAGTCGAATCCCATCAGGGTGGCGCAAGCGACATCCACCATGCCGGGATCTTCGCCCCATACCAGCAGCCCGCAGTGTTTGGGACGCGGCTTCAAGGGACCGCAGTCTTCGCCCGCAACGATGGCATCCACCAGTGTCAGGATGGTGCGGGGCCGGGGCCGAGGAACGCCGCCGACATCGTAATTGCGCGCGATATCTACCAGATCGTGTACAGTGCGCCATAATGTGTCGTTCCCGTGCCAGCCGCCGCCGTGGATCAGCGGCGACGAAGCCGCTTGCGCGCCCGCACGCGCCAGTTTCCACATCCACAATGGCGCGCGCGTCTGCAGAAGCTTCCGTACGGGGCTGGCGGCGTGGCTGAGCCAGTTCTTGTCCGGGTATTCGTCGCCTCCGGTGCGCGGAGAGCCGGACCGAAAATGCGGCAGAAAATCCTTCGACCCGATGATGCCCACGAAGTTCTTTAGCGCGCCGGTTATTCCTGTCTTCATGTGCGTTTTGAGCTTGGGAACGTTCAGGATCACGTCGGCGCCCAGTACAGTGTTGCCGACCGGATAGCAGTGCGGGGACTGGCTCTGCCGCGCGTGGTAATCGGTGACCCCGAAGCGCGCATTTACGCCGAAGCACACGAGGCGGCTGCGCGCCCCCAAATCCACCAGCGAATAGCCGTTCGGATCGCCCGCGAGCGCGTGTACGCCCCGCACATAACTGCTGGCGTCGTCGATCTCGGCCCACTGCTTGCGCAAGTCCAGAAACGCGACCGGCGCGCGCGCGTAGTCCTTCTCCATTTCGGCAAGGCCGCTCTGGCGGCGGAAGCGGGCGAAATCGGAGCCCTGCAGGGGCGCATCCGCCACGTAGACGCGCCCGTCGCCGGCGAGCGCCCGCAGCGCCGCGTCAATGAGCACGCGCACGAGCGATGCGTGCGTGAAGAGCACGTTGCGGCCCACGGTCGAGCCGAATTCGTGCTTCACCCAATTGGGCTTGACCACTACGGTCATGCCCGGCCGTATCCATCGGCCCAGCGGATTGGCGGCGTCGAGGCCGAGGAAGCGAAACAGATCGCGCACGCTGGCTTCCACCGTGCTGTAGTCCGGCGCGGACCAGACAACGGCGGGCGCGACCCGCGCCCTTACGACACCGAGTCCCATACCTGCCGCCATTCCCGTAATTCCTCCTCCGTGAGCGCAGCGTAGCGCGAGCGCAGCCATGCGGTATCGGCGCGCGCCGCGACCGCCAAAATATCGCGGCAACTCTTCAATACTTCGACCGCGCCCACGCGCAAACGGCCGGCGCGATCCAGATATTGCCCTGCGCAACGGCTCCACATCCAGCGGGAGCGCAGACACTTCCGCAAATCGATGGCGCCTTGCCGGTAACCCAGCACGATCTCCGGCAGGTTCGCAAACCGGCTGCCCGCGCAAGCCCGAAACAGCAGGTCGTGGTCTTCGCATCGGATGGCGTCGGCGCGATAGCGATACCGCCGGAACCAGGACGTTTTCCCCATGAATGTGGGGTGGATCAGCTTGAACGAATAGAGAGGCCGGCGGGCGATCTGGCGGTGTGCGGCAGGATCGGCGCGTTTGCCGACAGGCGCGCCAGCATCGGCGAAGAGCACAGCCCAACCGCCGGTGAGGTCCACATCCGGATGGCTTTCGAGAAAGCGCAGTTGCTTCTCCAGGCGCCGCGGGTAAGCGATATCGTCGGCGTCCATGCGCGCCACGTAGTCGCCGCGGGCGTGTTCGATGCACTGGTTCAAGCGCGCTCCCAATTGGAGGCGTTGCCGGTCGCCCCACAACACAATGCGCGGGTCGTCGAATGCGCGCGCCACCTCGCGGCCCGCATCCGTGGAACCGTCGTCGCAAAGCAGGAGCTCCCAATTCTGGTGACTTTGCAGCAGAATCGACCGGACGGATGCGCCGATGGTGTGCTCGGCGTTGAAGAACGGCATGGCGATACTCACCAGCTGCGCGTTCATAGTGCGGCGTAGACCTCCTGGCATCGCTGGGCGATGCGAGGCCAGTCGTAACGCGCGGCGTTTTCGCGCGCGCCTGTCCCCAGCGCGCGCAGCAAATCGGGGCTGTCCAGCAGCGCTCCCAGATGGGCGGCCAGGTCGGCGGCATCTCCAGTCAGGAAACGCGCTCCGGCCGAGTCGGGAACCGTTTCGCGCAGACCTCCATGATCGCTGGCGACTACCGGCTTGCCACAGGCCTGCGCCTCCACCGCCGCCATGCCGAACATTTCCAACTCCCGCGTGGGCATGGCGAAGATGTCGCAAGCGTTGTAGATTCCCGGCATATCGGCGTCGTCCAGAGGAGGCAGGTAGGTGCCGCGGGCTTCCTGGATCTGGGAAACCAACGCGCTGAGTTGCGTGTTGCCGAACTGCCCGCATGGGCCGGCCACCACCAGCGCGGCCGGCCGCCTCAGCATGCGATAGGCGGCGATGAGCAGGTCGGTGCCTTTCTGCTCGCATAGCCGGCCCACATACAGAATCGTCGGGCGCGCATCGACGCCCAGGCGCGCACGCCACTCTGCGCGCAGTGCCGCGTCGGGACGGAAACGCGCGCAATCCACGCCATTCGGGATCAGGGCCAGTTTGCCGTCCGGCAAATCCCAATACGTGTGGTAGACGTCGCGGCAATAGTCCGAAACCGGCGCAATGCGGTCGCAAGACATCAAACAGCGCCGCCACACGGCTTTGCTGATCTTGCGCAAATGCGCGAATCGCCGCCACGGCTCGAAATGGTAATCGCAGCTCAGCAGGGCTGGGCCCAGACCGGCGGTCTTTGCAATCCAGGCGATTTCCGCGCGGTTGTGGACGTGAATTACGCGCGGCGTGCGGCGCGCCACATCTTGTGCGAAGCGCAGCGCGAAGTCTGCCCGCGATCCGCTCAGGTAACGGATGGAAATGCCGCGATATTCCCGCCAACCGGTCTCCGGGCCGCCCGAATACACGATGACACGCTCGCCGGCGCGGGTCTGCGCCTCGGCCAGTTCCATCATGCGCCTCTCGACGGCGCCGCCGTGCCGCGCCGGCAGCGGCAAATGGGATGGTCCTACGTGAACGATCATCGCGGGGCCCTCCACGACACCTGCGTCACGGCCATGGCACACAGCCATGGCAGAAATGCCAGAAACGTGAGCGGGAACCACGACGTAGACGCGGTAGCCAGTTGATGCACGGCGCGAAACAGGCACAGTCCATAGCCGAGCGCGATCATAGGATGGCGGTTGTGATGGCAGCGCCCGTCCAGAAATGCCGCGCAGAATCCCACGATCAGGAATCCGCCCAGTACGCCCCAATAGCTGAAGTTGGCGTATAATTCGCCGACCAAAGAGGCTTCCTGCGAAACGAGTCCTTGGTCGAAGGCGCCATAGATCAGTTCGCCCAGTTCTTCGCGTACTCCGCGGGAACGCTCGAATCCGGCGGAGACCGGCAGCACCTGCAATGGCGCCATCATAAATGTCTCGCCGTAGTAATAAGGCAGCGTTTCGCGATTGACAATCAGCGCCGCCGTGGTATCGAACCGGCCGACGGAGTTGTCCACCATGTCGAACACTTTGTCGCCGTCGGTAAGCGCGCGGAAGTCTATGGCGTCCGCCGCAGCGTACCAGCCGGTGTTCTTAGTGGCCTCCATCCAAAGCGAGACCATCAGCACTACCGGTAGGGCCACCGTGAAGTGACGCGCCCGCAGGGTGAAGATGCCGCGCACCTGGCACAGGTGGAAGACCAGCAGCATGGTACCGGCCCACATCAATCGCCGGCCGCAGCCGAGGTGGAGGGCCGCAATCAAGAACAGGCCGGCCATCGTCGGCACGCGGGAATAGCGCTGCTTTGGCGTGGAAAGATACCAAAGCCCCACGGCGGTGGTGGGCAGCATGAATAGCAATGCGGTATACCGGCCCATACCCTCGCGCGGAGAAAGTCCCACATGATCGAAGAAAAGCTGTTGCCGGCTGTCGGGATCGAGAAGCAGAACAACGATGCTCAACACCCCAGCGACGGTGAACAAAAGAAACACGCCGCGCTGTAGCCGCTCACGGCGAAACGCGTGCCGGCGGGCACGGAGGGCGGCGATCAACGCGCGGACGGCGCTACGCGCACCGCGGCTGATCCGGGAACGGGCGAAGCCGGCGTGGGCTCCGCAGGCGAACGCCAAAAACGCGAGAGAGCCCACCAGGTATGTGCGCGAATAGGCTTCATCCATCGACGCCGGCAAGGTGTCTTGCTCCGCTGGAGCACGGAAACGGCAGTTCCGTAGAAACAATAATCGAAGAGGAACCAGGCCTCCACGAGTCCAGTCAGGCTCAGCCAGTAATTCTGCCGGCACATTCCCCGGCTGTAAATACCAAAAGAAAGCAACAGCACGGCTAGGAACACGTAGGTATTCGCGCCGTCTGGCGATCCGTAGGCGAGGTGTACTGCCCCGGCAACCAGGGCTAGAGTCACGATGAGAGCGGTCCTCATGCCGGTTCGAGCCCCCAACCCGCTGTTGCGAGGCCGGTGGCCAACGCGGCTTTGACGCCGGTCTGCGCGATCAGCAGCGCCCAGGCCACGCCGATCGCGCCATAAGCCGGCGCCAGCCATACGGCCATGGCGCCGAACAGCAGCGTGATCAAGGCGTCGGATGCCGTACACCACTCGGGGCGTCCCGCGCCGTAGAGCAGGAATTGCACAGGATTGGCCACCAGCAGGGCGATCTGCGCGGTGGCCAGCAGTTGGAAGACGCGCATGGCGTCCGGCATGGCGGAGGGAAACAGGTGCGTGGCAAGCCGCCCGCCGAGCCAGGTGGGAATGAGCAGCGCGGCGGCCAGCAAAGCGGCTCCCGGCAAGTAGCTGCGCAGATAGCTGCGGCGGCGATCGGGCGTAGTGGCGTCTACGGCTTCCGGCAAAAGCACGGTGCTGGTGGTGTTGATCAGGAGCGCGAAGCCGCCGCTCAACGACATGCCTAGCGTATATGTTCCGAGGGCCGAGGCGGCTGCCCAGCGCGACAGCGCGATTGATGGAATGTAGTTGTAAAGCGAGCCGATAACCGTGGACAGCGTGATCCAATTGGCAAATAGGGCGATGGGTTTCCAGCCGGGCCGGGCACCGGGCTGCCGCGCAGCCGCCAGCACGGCCGCGAGCAGGCTGCAATTAGCGGCGACGATCCACAGGCGGCTGAGCACGTCGCCGGCGAACAGGCTGGCCAATCCAAAGGAGCCGGAACGGAGCAACAGCAGCACCGGCAAAATCTGCAAGACGGCGGCGGCCGCGCTCAGCCACGCCATGCGGGCGAACTGGAGCCGCGACTGCAACAACACCAGGCTGAACGAAGATATAGATGCCACCGCTGCGCTTCCACAAGCCAGGCGAATGGCGGAAGCGTATTCGGGATGCCGCAGCAGTGTACTGCTTGCCAGCGGCGCCAGCAGGAAGACGGCTGCGACGACCCCGGCGGTCAGCGCGATGCGGAGCCGCAGAAAGCGCGAAACTGTGCGCAGCCAATCGGGACCGGTGGCACCCGCGGCGAATTTCAGGCAAGCAATATTGATGCCCAACTCGCAAAGGTTGCCCACCACCAGGCTGCTGCCGGCGTAGATGGCGCATGCGTCGAATCGCGCGGGCGCCACCACATGCGACACCAGCAGCAACGCGGCGAAGCGGCTGGCCGAAAGGCCGGCCTGTCCGCTCAGGACGAGTCCTATGTTGCGGGCTGTGGCGGTGAGTCGCCGGGACCGGGGGAAACTCCGGCCTGGATCAGCATCGCGCACGGTGTCTGCGCTGGATTTTCCTGGAGCGCTCGTATAAAGTAGTGTTGCCATTGGCGATTCAGTTTGGAACGTACAGGTGTGGGCAAGAACCGTAGCCCGAGGCGGTAGGCCCGGCCCAATGTCAGCGGACCCGTCCCCATGCAGAGCGGGCCGTCTACGCGATCCCAGAGTTCGCACATCCGGGCCGATAGATAAGGCGTTGTCCGGACCGTAGAGAAGCCGGCTCTGGACAGCGCCGCTATCCAGCCGTCCTCCGGCAGCAGATTCAGGTGCTGCAACTGCTGGGCGCGCAAGCGCGCATACCACGCGCCGCTTAGCAGCAGATGCCGGTTCATCTCAATGAGGGGAACAGTGGCGACGAACGCGCCTCCCGGGCGAAGAACGCGCCGGCACTCCGCCAGCACCCGGTCCAAGTTGGGGATATGCTCTACAACGCAGTTGGCGAAGACCGTGGCGAAGACGCCGTCCGCAAACTTGAGCCTGCGCGCGTCCATCGACGAGAGCCGGCCATAAAGGCCATTGCTGCCTGCGCACAGCTCTATTTCGCGCGGGTTGAGGTCGATGCCCCAGTCCACGCGCTCGAATAGCAACGATGCAAAGCGTCCGTTGCCGCAGCCGATCTCCAAGATCGGCGGGACGAAGGCGCATTGCCGTAGCGCCTTCAATTCGGCCGCCCGCCAGGCAGCCAATGACGGAATGTCGTAGATGGTCTGCGCCAAGCCCAGGAGCTCGGCGTCGGAACGATTAAGCAGCGCGCGCATGGGTCTCCAGCAGTTCCTCGTAAAGCCGCACATGGCGGTCGATCATCTGCCGCACACTGAATTGGGCATGGGCTTTTCGCCGTGCCGCTTCGCCGAGCCGGTGGCGCCGGTCGCGGTCGGCAAGCAGGGCGCAGATGGCGCGGGCCAGCGCGGCGCTGTCGCGGGGCGGAACGATCACGCCGGTCTGCGCGTCCAGTTGCTCGCGTATGCCGCCGACGTCAGTGGCTATTACGGCCGCGCCGCAGCACATGGCTTCCAGCACCACCGTAGACAGGCATTCACCCAAACTAGGCGAGATCACGATGTCGGCGGTGGAATAGAGATAAGCCAAGCCGGCGGCTGTCTTGGATCCGGCGAATTCCAGACAGCCGTTCAGTCCGAGCCGGGCAGCGTGCGTCCGGTAATGGCCGAGCAACGCGCCGGTCTGATAGACGGCCCGCAGTTTGACGCGCGGATAGGCGGCGCGTACAGCAGGCAAAGCGTTTAAGAGATAGTCCAGACCCTTGAATTCCTGGAGTTGGCCGACGAACAACAGGTCGTTGGTGGATTCGGCCGGCGAGGAGACCCGGTCGAATACCGCTGTGCCGATGCCGTTCGGGATGACGGCAATACGTTCCAGCGGCAGCCTCCGGCGGCGTATGAGGAAATCGCGTTCGGCATTGGAGAGGGCCACTACCGCGTCGGTCTTGCGCAGTATGAAACCATCCGTCACACACCGCCTCCAGCCCACTGGCAGCCCGTTCATGGCAAACGGATCGTGGGTGGTGAGGACAAAAGGCGGCCGCGTGGTGGCCGCCGCCAAGCGCAACGCCGCCCGGCCGAAATGATGCACATGCACGAGGTCGAAGTCGCCCGGCGGCAGGGGCGCGGAGTGTCCGGCAAGCGTGACTTGCCACCCGCGCTGGCGGAGACCGTCGGCCAAAACCGTCTCAGGGGAGATGGAATGGCGGTCGCGGTAATCTGCCGGTTTGTCGAAGATGCCGCCCACAATGCAAATGTGCATGATTGGATGAGGGCTGCTGCCCCGCCCCGAATTCGTTTGCAGGAAAAGAAGTGGCGGTTTGGGAAGGAAATCCCAATATATTTTGACTTATCTTTAGAGGGCCGTTCTGTTACGTATGTGCACAGATGGGCAGAATGCCGATTCCATTGCTTGGATCGACAAACTCCACTCCCCTGCTCCGCACCACCCATTCCAGCTTGGCTTCGCGGCGCCGCTGCAGGATGGCTTGGGTTGAAAAAACGCGGTAGGTGGTGCCGATGGATTCGGGCGTGTTGTAAGGCGACAGAACCTCCAGAGCTAACTTGCGGATCAGACGTTGCGTATTGATTTTACAGTTCTTAGGAGTCATCCTGCAGAGTTGGGACATGCCGCGCCAGCCGACTACGATGGTGCGGGTTTCGGCGGACTCCGGTTGGGCCGCTTTCCACAGGGATTGGTAAAGGACCTCTTCCCCAAGGGAGTGGCCGTCGTGCGCGGCGGCGCACCTGCGGATGCGAAGGCGGTGGCCTGGAACGACTGCAGGGAGTGAAACAACCTCAGGGGTCGTGTCGGCTGAGCCGTAGTTGGTGCTTGAAATAACCCCAGGGGATGTATTAGGTTCAGGGATTATATCGCGTTTTCCTGGGGTTAATGCAGTCTGAGGGTTTGAATCAACCACAGGGTTTCTAGCAATCTCAGGAGATGAATTTAACACTGGTGGTTCAGCGGACCCAGGGCCTAAATCGACCCCAGGGCGCTGCGTGAATGCAGTACCCGTTTCTTGAAGGTGGGGCAGGGGAACCGGGCCATTCAAAAAGGACAGATAGCCGCCCATACCGGGCTGGCTGACGATCTCGTCCCAGCCGAGCGGCTCCATGGCGGGTTTACGCCTGGACCGTTTGGACGCTTTGGGATTCTCTTTGACTGGCTCGTTCATCGAGCAACTCCAATAGCTGGGATCCTGCTATCTCATAGTCTTCCATGGCCTTACATTTCGGGTCATAATCCACCAAAAACTGCCGCGCGCGGCCGCACTTGGCCACGGTCACGTCGGTGCGGATGGCCGGGAGCAGAGGAATCTTGAACTTGGCCGAGAGGTCCTCCAACGACTTCATCATCACGGCGGTATGTTGGAACCGGCGATCGACCATCACGGGCAGGAGACCGGCGGGCCGCACGTTGACCCGGAAAAGTTCGTTCATCATGCGCGCCGTCTCCAGGCAGGCGCCTGCGCCTTGCAGGCTGAGGGTATCCATACTGACCGGAATCAGCACGTTTTGGGCGTAAACCATGGCGCACGTTTGCATGAGCGTGATGGACGGGGCCACATCGATGATTACGATGTCGTAAGGCTCGTCGACTTTGGAGAAGAGCAGGGAAAAGGACATCTCCCGCGCCGGCACTCCCATCAGGGAAGCCTCGGCCTGGATCGTCTCGCGGCTGCTGCAGAGCACGTCGATATTAGGTGTGGCGTGCACCAGGCAACTTTCGAACAGGTGGTTATAGACCACAAAATGGTGCAGGAACTTGTCGGCCTTCAAGCCCAACGACATGCCCACGGATCCCTGCGGGTCGGTGTCGATCAGCAGGACCTTGCGCCCGTGATCGGCCCATAAGCGCGCCAGCGTGGTCGCGGTGGTGGTCTTGGCCACGCCGCCGCGTTGATTGGAAATTACGACCTTAATCACTGTGGTTCTCCGCGATGGTCTGCCGGATGCGCTCGACGTCCTGGGCGGTCCAGCGACGGTAACGGTTCGCCCAGTTGCGTTCGGGTTCCTGAATTTTCTGCGTGCGCAACCAGTTCATGAGCGTACGCTTGGTAATGCCCAGGACGTCTGCCACCTCCTGAGATTTCAGGTATGGTTCGCTGCGAGTCTTCATCAGATCGTTACACTCTTGATCCTAAGCTGTGGTAATCCACGATGTCAACGATCAAGTGATGAAAGTAGTGAAAGGTACGTAATCATATCCTGGGCTTGAAACGACCACAGGGGCCGAGTTATTTCCCTACGGTTGTGTACGGAACAAAAGTCGCGGCATAATAGGCACAGCGGCAAAAGGAGGGAGATCTTGCCCTACATCTTTGGGTACGGCTCGTTGATAGAACAGGCATCGCGAATGAAGACGACACCGCGGGCGATGTACGTATTGCCAGCCCGGGCGCGCGGGTTTGCCCGTGGTTGGTGGGCTCGCACAGGTTCCATCGGGTTCACCACCACGTTTGTCGGAGCCATCCCGGAGAAATCGAGATTCGTGAATGGAGTCATTTACGCGGTGAGCGAACTGGAGTTGGAAGCAACCAACAAGCGCGAACAGGGTTACACAGCGACGGACATTACCAGCGACGTTGAGATCCTCTCCGGCGGCTCCACGCCGAAAGGCAAGGTTTGGATCTACGTCAACGATTTCAAGAATGACAAAGAGCGGCAGAAGAGTCTGCCTACGCCTCAGTTTCCCATCGTGCAATCGTACGTCGATATCTGCCTGACCGGGTGCCTGCAAATTGAACAGGGGTTTCCAGACGCCGGGGACTTCGCTGGAGAGTTCATCGAGTCCACGCAGGGATGGTCGAAGTATTGGGAGAACGATCGCGTACACCCGCGCCGGGCTCCTTTTACCGTCCCGCTGGCTTCGAACATTGACGAGTTGCTTCAGAAGCATCTGCCCAAGCTGTTCGCTGAGATCCAGCTTGCGCCCGGGCGCTGGTAAAAAGCCGGAATGCGGTTACAGGGGTTGGGAAAGCAACCCGCGTACTGCCGCTAACAGTGTTTCGGGTTCGAACGGTTTCTGCAGCAGCGAGGTTCCTGGCGGCAATCCTTGGTCTTGTGCGATCAGGCCGTCGGCATACCCGCCCAGGTACACACTCGTAATTGCGGCTGGATGCGCGCCAGACGCGCGGTCAGGTCGGGCTCGGGCCGACAGATCACCAGGTCCGGCGGTCCGAGCGTCTCCGTTACCCGCAAAGCCTCGGCGGGGTGCAGAGCCGCCAGCACGCGGCAGCCGCGCTTTTTCAGCAGATTCGCCATAACCGCGCGCATTCCGTCGTGGGACTGCACCAGAGAATGGTGGCGATCGGTCTGTGGCTCCGGCAGGGCAGGCAGGTGCGTTCCGGCGAGGGGGAGATAAATACGGAAAGTTGCCCCCTTGCCGGGCCGGCTATAAGTCCATAGCCGGCCGCCGCTTTGCCGGACAATACCGTAAACCGCAGCCAACCCCAAGCCCAGGGATCGACGATTAGCCGATCCATTCGCCTTGGTACTGAAGAACGCCTCGTACAAGTGCGCCCAACTTTGGTCGTCCAAGCCCGGCCCGCTATCGCTCACGGCCAGCATCCCGTAAGGGCCGCCGGATATCTCCATGCTTCCGAGGCCGGGCTCCATGGCTGTGGCGTTAGCGGTCTGCAGACAGAAGGTACCGCCTTGCTCCATAGCCTCCAGCGAATTGACGGCCAGTTTCAAGACGATCTGGCGGACCTGCACGGGGTCGGCTATTACGGACGCCATATCGTGGGTTAGATCCGGGATAATTTCGATATGTCGCCCGAACAGTTGCCGCAACCTGGGCAGCATGCTTTCGACGAGATCGCTGAGGGCGACGGGCCGGACCTGCATTTCGGTCCCTCCGCTGAATGCCAGCAACTGTCCGGCGATCGCGCTAGCCCCCCCGTGGCCTGCCGGATCTCGTCAATTCACCGGTTACCGGCTGGACTTGCCCTGCTGCGGCTAATAGCAGTTCGCCCGTCGCCAGCAGTGGGCGATGCAAATTCCGGAACTCGGCGGCCGCGCGCGCAGCCAGCGCGCGATGCGTCTCCATGCGATCGGCCAGCCGCGCCTGTTCGCGAACGGTGGCGTCCCGCACCTCCAACTGAATCACGCCGCCGGCCGGGGCGCCACTCACTTCCGGCAGCAACCAGCGCCCATCGCCGCTCCGGAGCGGAAACGCCACGTCCGAGATGGCGCCGCCGGCAAGCAAATGTTTGTGAATCTCGGCGCCTGCGTCGGCATTCGCGACCAGCGGCGGCTCCCAGAAGCTCCGGCCTTCTACTTCGGCGCAGGGGCGCTCGGCCATGTGCAGGAACGCGGCATTGGCCTCCAAGATCCGGCCGGTGGCCTTTTCCAGCAGGAGGAGGCCGGTTTGCGCATTTTCGAAAAAACGAGCGTAAATATTGCCGGGAAGCATCGGCTAACTCCTACAGTGTTCCACAAATACGCCGTACGCCCTTCAGTATCGCGCCGTACAACAGTTGGATGTGCGCCAGTACGTAAACTTCGGATCCGCCTGCGTGTAGGCCGCAAGTGATAGAAACATATGGGTACTAGAGAAACATTATCAGAAAACTCTTAGGACCGAATACGTGAGTGGACGAATTGACTTGCGGTATTACACCTCTGAAATAATTGTAATCTGATCCTCCAAAACCGACGATATTTGGAATCAGTGAGTTAGCGGCACGCAAAGCTTGCGGGCCACCCCATTTTTATGAGCGAAGCCTTGGACGCAGCGCTGGAATGTTTCGCAGGCCACCGGACGGCGCAGGGCGATCCCATGCGTCACAGGTTTGCCGTGCTGCCGTCGCGTCAGGCGCCGCGCTATCTGCTTCCGCTGGGCGACAGCCGCACCACGTTGGAGGGCTTTCGGGTTTACACGCCGTATGGGTTCGGCGCGCGTGTGCGGAAGAGCTTGCTCGCGGGTATCGTCAAGACGGGCTGGAGCGGTTGGGCGATGCACTCGCTGTACGTGGGCGAGCCGCTGGGGTTGAAGGCCCTGGTGACGAATGTGACGGGAGAGCGCAATCCGGCGTTCGCCATGCTGCTCGGCATGCCAGGCAAGTATCGCAAGCTCACCATCCAAGTGATGCGGCCCGGCGGCGAAACTTTGGGCTACATCAAACTGGGACTGACCAAGCCGGCGGGCCAGCGCGTGCGGCATGAGGCCGGCGTGCTGGAAGAACTCTCCGCGTTGCGGCCGCAGGCGCCGCGGGTGCTCTATGCGGGTGAATGGCAAGACAGCTACATGCTGTTCCAGTCGCCCTTGGGAGGCCGGCCTGGGCCGTCGGAACTCGCCGGCGTACACGTGGAGTTTCTCGAAAAGTTGGCAGCCATCCGGCGCGTGAACAAGCCCGGGCTCCGGGTGGTCGAAGAAATCGGCGCTCGCTGGAAGGAAGGAACCTGGCGTTGCGATTGGCGGTGGCAGCAATTGGGCACTGCGGCTCTGGCTGCGGCGCGCCGCGATCTTGAAAGTGTCAGGGTGCCGTGCGGTTTCTGGCATGGCGACTTCGCTCCCTGGAACACGCGCGTGCAGGATGGCCGGCTGTCGGCTTTCGATTGGGAATCTTGCGAAGATGGCGTGCCTTTGGGATGGGACACATTCCACTTTAGCGTGCAGGTGGCGAGCCTGCTAAAGAAGGGCTGGAGAACCAAGTTCGACCTGACCGCGTCGCCCGGCGCGCGCGGCTTGTTCTTGTTGTACTTGCTGGCGAGTTTGGGCAGATCGCTGGACGAGCGCGCGGAGGACAACCCGGCTCTCGAATACCGTAAGCAGGCGTTGATTAGGGAGCTGCAAGAATAGTAGACAGAAAGTCAGAAGTCGGAATGCAGTCTACCTAGGCGCGGCTTTGGACTTTCTTGAAGAACTCCAGTGATTCGTTGGCGCATGCACCCCAGCGGAACCGTTGCGCCTGGATTCGGCCTGCCATCGCCAACTGTGCTTGCTTGGCTGGCGAAGTGAGCAGACGCTCCAGGGCGGCGCATAGTTCCGATTGGCTTTGCGGATCGATCAGGGCGGCCGCTCCGCCCGTCACTTCAGGCAACGACGACAGGTTGGAAGTGATCACCGCCACGCCCGCCGCCATGGCTTGTGCCACAGGGAATCCGAAGCCTTCGTAGAGCGACGGATAAACGAAGACCGTCGCGCCGGCCGTGATGCCGGGCAGATCGGGCTCCGGCACATAGGCCAGGTAGCGAACGCCGGGAGCGGGCGCACGCAGCCGGGCCATGGTTCCGGCGGACTGCCAACCTTCGGGACCGGCCACCACGAGATCGAATTCTTTACCTAGCGCGGTAGGCAGGGTTTGCCAGGCGGCCAGCAGGCGATCCAGATTCTTGCGCGGCTCGACGGTTCCTACGTATAGGGCGTAGGGGCGGTGGAGTCCGTATTTCAGCCGAGCCGAGGCGCTGGTTTCGGTGGTGGCTTCGAAGAACGGCTCGGCCACGCCCGGGTAAATCACCTGGATGGCTTCCGGGTTCAGGCCCAGGACCCTCACGGCATCGCAGCGGGTGCTCTCGGAAACGGCGATCAGGCCGGCGGCACGTTTCCAGATATGCTCGGCAAATCGCTTTTCGGCCGTTACGTTGGCGGGCTGGTGAAGTTCGGGCAGTAGCCAGCAGGTCAGGTCGTGCAGAGTCGCGGTCAAGCGAAGCTGGCGCGGCGGATGGACCAGCTTGGTGGCATGGAAGATACCGTCCCGCGGCGCCATCAGGTCCGCGGCGTGGTTCGTCCATAGGTTCATGGCAAAGAGCAGGGCTTGGCGGGCGAGCGTGCCCGGCGGATCGGCGATGGAGCCTTCGTGGTCCAGGTCCGGCAGGCGGTCCAGGAAAGGGAAAAGCCGGACTTGTTCGTCGCCCAGCAGGCGGCGCAGATGCACGATCCAGTGGAAGAGGTAGTTCTTGACGCCGGCGCTGCGAACCAGGAGGGGGATGGCGTCGATGAAAATCCGCATGCAGGTGAGCATAGCTCACCGTGGCTGGCGATTGGTGGCTGGTGGTAGTGTTAAAGCCTGTGCCACGATAGTAGGGTGAGCGGGAATCTGTGACAGAGTTGGCGGTGGTCCTGTTTTTGGCGGGCGCGGGGTTTGCCTTTTACATTGTGGCAGGATATCCGTTGCTGCTGGCAGGGCTGGCACGATGGAGGCCGAAGCCGGTCCGCAAGCGCTTTACAGATACAACTGTGACCGTGCTGCTGGCCGTCTATAATGGCGAGAAGTGGATGAGGGCGAAGCTGGAATCGATCCTGCGGCTGGATTATCCGCGGGAGCGCATGCAGATTCTGGCCATTTCGGACGGCTCGACGGATCAGACCGACAGCATCGTGACGGAGTTCCGGGCGGAGGGCGTGGAACTGCTTCGTGTGCCGCATGGCGGCAAGGCGGCGGCGCTGAATGCGGGCATGGCGCGGGCCACGGGCGACATCCTGTTCTTTACCGACGTGCGGCAGCCGTTGGAGCCGGATGCGCTCCGGCGCTTGGTGGACTGTCTGGGCGACCCGGCGGTGGGCGGCGCTTCCGGCCATATTGTTTTCGTGAAGAGCGACGGGGGCGGGGAAGCGGATGTGGGGCTTTATTGGCGCTTCGAGAAATGGCTGCGGGACAAACTGACCGAGGTGGATTCGCTGCTGGTGGCGACCGGCTGCGTCTATGCGTTGCGGCGCGAACTGGCCCGGCCGCTGCCCGCCGGCGCGTTGATCGACGACGCTTATCTGCCGCTGGCGGCTATCTTTGCGGGCTACCGGTTCGTCTTCGAAAGGGGGGCCGTCGCCTACGATTACCCGACGCAACTGGAAGTGGAATTTCAGCGGAAGGTGCGTACGCTGGCGGGCCTCGTTCAGGTGGTTCGCAGCTATCCGCGGCTGCTGAATATTCTTACGCCGGTGGGCTTCCACTTCTTCTCATACAAACTGGGGAGGCTGCTGCTTCCGTATGCGCTGCTGCTGGTGGCTGTGAGCGGCTTTTGGCTGCCGCGCCCGTGGGCGGAGGCGGTGATCGGCGGGCAGGCGCTGCTCTACGGACTGGCGGCGGTGGACCATTGGGTACCGGCCGGATTCTGGTTGAAGCGGTTGTCGGCCGTGTGCCGCACTTTCGTGATGTTGATCGCGGCGGCTTTTTGGGCGGGATCGATCCTGTTCGTGCCGGCGGGCAGGCTATGGAAGGAGACACGGGTGGCGCTTGGCGAGGATTGAGGGAGCGGGGCTGAACTGAAGCCCCCGCGCGAGATAACCCCGCCCCCCTACTTGGGTTCGCATTTGACGAACTGCAGCGAAGCCGAGTTCATGCAGTAGCGCTGACCGGTCGGCAAGGGGCCATCCGGGAAGACGTGGCCCAAGTGGGCGTCGCACTTGGCGCAGAGCGCTTCGGTGCGCATCATGCCGAAGCTGGTGTCGGTTTCCTCGGCGACATTGTCTTTAGCGATGGGCGCCCAGAAGCTCGGCCATCCGGTGCCCGACTCGAACTTGGTATCGGAGCTGAACAGCGCGTTTCCGCAGCATACGCAACGATAGATGCCCTTGTCGTGCAGCTTGTAGTACTTGCCCGTGAAAGCCGGCTCGGTGCCCTTCTTGCGGGCGACCGCAAACTGTTCGGGCGTGAGCTGGCGCTTCCACTCTTCGTCGTTCTTGATTACTTTTTCGGTTGTCACAATTCCTATTCTCTTTCCCGAATCCGAGAAGTCAACCAGCCGTACCTTGCCGGGGTCGCGCCGCCTGGCGGCGGGGGCGGCACTGTCCGCGCTACGCGCGGTGCCGCACGCCGTGCCGGGCAGGAAGGCGGACGCAGCCAGGAAGAAAGACCGGCGATTGACAGGCTGTTCGAACAGGTGCCCCATTTCTAAGATGTTAGCGCACTAACGTGGTACCCGGTACGGTACAGCCAGTTCTTTTCGCAGGCGCAGCGGAGGGCTTAGAATTCAGTTAGGCGGAAAGTATGCCGCCGGTTTTTTCCTAGGTTTTGAGCCAGGCGGCAAGGGGGCGGGCGGAGTCCAAAGGGCTCCGCCCCTTGCCGTATTCAAGGGCATTTCATACTTGCCGCGAACCGCCCTCAAACGGAATCCACGGATTCCATACCACCCGTTGGTGGTGTACCTACTTCTCTCTAGACGTCATGTAAGAATTACCCCGTTACCGCGGCAAATTCAAGTTCCAAACCAATCCTAAACATTTTAGTTTCAATCGGATCCATTCCATTTGTGGTTTGGCACGCCGATTGCCTGCGATGTGCTCTTTCAAACCATAGAGAAATTGCCTGCCACCCCCATAGGCCACGGGTCTGGCGGGACGCTTCCAAGGAAATTGGCTCTGCACAATTACAGTTGCGGAAGGGGATGTTCTCACGCATTAATTCTTATTCGCGGCGTGTCTTCAATGGATGTTTCGGGAACGGTTAACGGTTAACCGATTAACCCAGATTATCCAATGAGAAGATTGATTCACGCATTTCGATAGTGGTCTTGTATGAACAGAGTCGATAAGGTTGCCGTGGGGTAAAAAGCCGGCGCGGCACGCGAGACTCATTTGGCGACACCGGGAAGTTGGTGGGATTATGACTGTTTTCGATGAGAGAGACGATAGACGCAAATACTCGAGGTGCACTGAGAATTCGGACCCCTTGGTGGAACTAGACAAAGGGAAACAGAATATGAGACCGTTCACTCCTTTATCTGCCTTGGCCAAATCCATCTGCGCCGTATGCGCCATACTGGCGCTGCCGTTGGCGTTTCCGCGCACCATGCGCGCGCAGTATCCGCCGGTACCGGCGACTTTTCAGCCGATATACACCGAGCTCGACAATTATCTCATCAACTTCAACGCGACGCTGCCTGCGCCGAGCGGTCCCGCGTATCCCACTCTGATGACGGGTGCGCTCAAGACCGCCGAGGGCAACGATGGGCCGGGATTGCTAAGCAACATGACCGGCACGCCGGCGACATTGTCGCAATCGGGCGGCCTGATGCTGCAACTCAACGCGTTAAAGGCCACGGGAGTACAGGCTATCCTGATCAACATCGGCTTCCCGATGCTATACGAGCCTTTTATGGACAGCCAAGGCGCGAACTATCAGACCCAATTCGTGGCCTTTTATGCGGCGGTGGCCAACGCGGTCCACTTGGCGGGCATGAAGCTCATCATCGAAAACGATACGTTGCTGGTGAACGATATAGCGGCCAACTGGAACGCCGCGCCATTTTATGCCACGCTGAACTGGACGCAGTATCAGCAGGCGCGCGCGCAGACCGCGCTGACGATTGCGCAGAAAATGAACCCGGATTACATGGTGCTGCTGCAAGAGCCCATAACGGAGGCCACTGACAGCGGGCAAGCCAATGCCAACACCGTCAGCGGATCCCTTTCCCTGTTGACCACGATTCTGGCGAGCGTACGGCAGCAGTTCCCCAACTTGCCGGTGGGGGCGGGGACGGGCACCTCGCAGGAGAATTCCCTGTCGTACATCCAGGCATACGTGACTCTGCCACTGAACTTCATCGACATACACATCTACCCGATCAACAACGGTAACCTGCCCATGGCTCAGCAGATGGCCGGCGTGGCGGCGGCGGCCGGCCTGCAGTTCAGCATGTCGGAATGCTGGATGTGGAAGGTGTTGGACACCGAACTCGGGGTCCTGACCGACGATCAAATCCGGGCGCGGGACCCGTTCAGCTTTTGGGCGCCGCTGGATGCGTATTTCATACAGACCATGCAAAGCCTGGCGAACAACACGCAGATGCTTTTCATGAATCCTTATGGCGCGGAATATTACTTTGCGTACGTGCCCTACGACGATTCCACCGCCGACCTGTCGCCCGCGGCGATAATGAACGACGAGAATGCCGCCACAAGTACAGCCAACCAGGAAGCGCTGGGGGACACCACCACGGGAATGAGCTACTACAACTCGATTGTCGTGCCTCCCGATACGACTCCGCCAACGGCGCCCACGGGAGTGGCTGGGGTGTCCGGCAATCCCACGGAGACATCCATAAGCTGGAATGCCGCCACCGACAGTGTGGGTGTCGCCGGCTACTATATTTTGCGCGGCCTGCAGGGCAATCCGCAGACCGTGGTCGGACAAACTGGAGAGTTGTACTTTCAGGATTCGGGGCTGACGGAGTCGGCCACCTATACGTATTCGATCGAGGCGTTCGATCTGGGCGGAAATGTCTCCGCCTCTTCGGCTCCCGTCAACGTTCAGACCCTCAACGTAACACCGCCGACGACGCCCGGCAATGTCTCCGCTGCGTCCGGTTCCTGCAGTAAAGCGACCGTGACGTGGACGGCTTCGCAAGATAATACCGGAGTGGAGAAGTACTTGATGTGGATGGGTTTGTCTTCCAATACTCTCTCGCAGATTGCCACCCCTTCCGGGAAATGCACGCCAACGTGCACTTACAACAATTACAACTTAAGCCCGGCGACGACGTATTATTTCGGAATACAAGCCACAGACAAGAACCGCAACGTTTCGTACATGTCCGCGATCGTGCCGGTGACTACGCCGGCGCTGCCCGTGCCGCCCGCCAGCGTGTCGGCCACGGCGGACTCGACAACGAAGGTGACTGTGACATGGTCGCCGTCGACGGGTGGCCTGCCGGTCGCTCACTACATTGTCTATCGGGGCACGTCGCCTTCGAGCCTGATCCAGATCGCCATGCCGCCGAACCCAACGTACTCGGACATGTCGGTAGTGGCCTCGACCACATACTACTATGCCATTGCGGCGGCGGATTCGGGAAATCCGCCGGCGCAGTCCGGGCTCTCTCAGCCGGTCTCAGTCACTACGCCTGCCGGGCCATCGGTACCGGCCGGCCTGACGGCGACGCCCATCTCGTGCACTAAGGTGACGTTGGCGTGGTCGGCCGCGACTACTGGCGGCGGCCTGCCTATTGGGAACTACCACCTTTATAAGGGAACGACGGCTTCCAATTTGGCGCAGGTCGCGGTGACGCCGAATACCACGTACACAGACACTACAGATACGGCCCAGACGACGTATTACTACGCCGTGCAGTCGTCGGACACGGGAAAACCCCCGGACCTCTCGGCAATCTCTCCTCCGGTGGCGGTGACCACGTTTGCATATCCATCCGTGCCGGCGAACTTGACCGCCATACCGGAATCGAGCGGTAAAATCACGTTGAGTTGGTCCGCCTCGATCAGCGGCGGCCTGCAAATTGGGAACTATCACGTCTACGGGGGCCCATCGCCCAACAATCTGAGCCAGCTCGCGGTGACGCCGAACACCACGTACAACAACGTTTCCCTGACCGCCGGGCAGACATACTATTATGCGGTGCAGGCGACAGATACGGCGAATGACGACTCCGCGTTATCCAACACAGTGCAGGCGACTACGTTGCAACCGCCGACGACTCCCTCGAATGTGGCGGCGCAAGGAGTGTCCAGCTCGGAAATCACGATTAGCTGGTCGCCCTCCAGCGCTAGCGGCGCTCTGAGCATTGCGCGCTATTACATTTTCCGCGGGACCTCGCCGACCGGCCTGAGCCAGGTCGGCACTACGACTAGTCTCACGTACAACGACAGGTCTCTGAGCCCCGGGACCACGTACTACTACGGGGTGCAGGCGGCCGACACGGCTGGCGACCAGTCGGCGGTATCGGCTCCCGCGGCGCCGGGCACTACGCAGCCGTAGAGGGCAAGCTTCGCACGCCAGCGGGTCCGGGGGCAGGTCCGAGGTGGCGCCCCTCGGACAGTCGCGAATCGTGTTGCACCGGGTTGGGGGCGGCGCGTCGGCGTTTTCGTTTCCCGTTCAACGGCGGGCGACTTGGGTTATCCAGGATTTCGAGGAAAGTATCCAAGGCGTGGTTGCTCAAATTGTAGAGCCGGTCGCGGCAGGCGAAGACGAATTCGGCGCGGGCCTGTCCTACCGGTGCTTGGTGGTTAGTTTGTGCGGCGCATCGCCATTCTTGATGCCGTCCAAATCCGTGTCCAGGGCCATGCGGCTACCCGATCCCGGCGGGACGCCCATGACGGTCAAGGTGTCTCCGGCGACGATGAACGCCGTCAGTTGCGCTTGGGTGAACGGACCCAATCCGGTGGTGTCGGTTTCGTACGTGCCGCTGGTGGGCTGGTAAAGCAGCCCGTGGACTGCGCCCGAAATCGTGCCGTTGGCGATCAGATCGATATTGCCCCCCCCAGCCTGGCTCTGCAAGGTGGTCCAATCGCTCTGCGCCGGCGCGGTGTTCACGCTGGTGGCAGTGAGCGTACGCGAATAGCCGGTGGCGGGCATGGTTCCCGTGGGGAAGCACATCTCGAATGCGTCCAGGGCTTGCTGGTCCGCCGGGCTCTTGGCGATAGCCGGGAACGAGGTCTGGCCGGCTTGGGCCGCAAGGCCGCCGATGGCGCCGTCGTGATTGAAAGCAAAGCCGTTGACGCTGACCCCGCCCGGGTTGAAGTCCACATTCGTCTTCTGATACATGTTGCGCAAGTGCGGAATCTTAAAGGGCTGCTGGGAGGACGGACCCGTGCCCGTCGGGATTCTCACGTTCAGGTTTGTCCCGATGCCGGTGATTACACCGTTGGGACCGGGCGTGGTGCTGGTGGTATGACAAGTAACGCAAAACTGGGCAGTCTCGCTTGGGTTCTCAATATCCGTAGTCAAAAAGACATTCTGCCCCTGAGCCGGACTGGCTGACACGCCCGGAACATCCACCAACTCGATCATAGCCGGGAAACTGCCGTCCAGGTTCAGATTGGGATTCGGTTGATAGACGATGGTGTTGATAAAGTTGGTAAAAGCCGTCATATCCGCGTTGGAGAGTTCGTTTCCGCCCATAAGGGCGCTGAAAGCGCCGTTGAAGGCCGCGAAGTCCGGTTTATCGCCCCTCCAGTGATACGGCTCCACGTTCGCCAGCCCGCGCAGGCTTTGGGTGGTCATGGGGCCTTTCATGGGGTTGAACTTGTACTCGGTATTTTTTTCGTACAAGTAAGTGAAACCACCCGACGGATCGCCCAGATTCCAAGCCAGCAGGTCCATTTCGGCGTCGACGTGGCAGGAGGCGCAAGCGGCCGTTCCGTTGCCCGAGAGTTTGTGATCGTACAGGAATCCGCGTCCATTGCGGATCACTGCCGGAGTCGGATCGAAGGAGCCGGTGGCGATCTCGGAGGTCACTGTATTGTTCGCAGTGCTGACGATGGAAATGGTGTTGGAAATCCGGTTCAACACGTAGAGGATGTTGGCGGCGGAATTCAGAGCCAAGCCGCGCGGGCCGCGTTTGCTGGCGGGGTTGGCGATGGCGCCGATGGCTTGCGGGTCGATCTCGATGATCTTGGCTACGAGGCCGGTCGAAGTACTCAAAACTCCAATCCGGTCCGTACCGAAAGCCGCAATGTAAAGATAGCTCCCCGTAGCTCCGCAGACGATCGCGGTAGGCATCGCCAGCGCCTTAGCCATGGCGGCCGGGTTTTGCAGTTGCGAATAGTCGATCCCCGGATTGAGGTCCCAAATGGCGGTTTGGCCGGTGGTGGGATTCACCGATGTAATCTGATGGTTGACGATGTGGCCATTCAGGGCCGTCTCAAACATGATCAGGTTGAGAGCGTCGGTGTTGGCCACATACAGGTTTCCCGATTTGGGGTTGACGGCCAAGCCCAGATTGATGGTGCCGAGGTGCGGGTAATATTTGGTCACGTTCAGGCTGGTGGTGTCGATGGCCGCCACATCGTTATCCGGCATGGTGTACGAGATGGTGCCGCTGGAGGGGTCGGCGGCATTCACGATCAGCGCGACCTGCGGCGGCGGATTTATACCCGGATTCACCGGCGGCGGGGGCGGCGGCGACTGCGTGGCCGGAAGGATGGTAGTGCCGTTGCCGGATAAGGCGAAAGCCACATAAACCGTGCTGCCGTTCGGGCTCACGGCGAGGGCGCGCGGCTCTTCTCCGGTCAGTGGGATGGATTTAACCAACGCATGCCCCGTGGAAGTGCTGTAGACGTTCACCAGATTGCTGCGGGCGACGCTGACAAATGCCAGCCCGCCGCCGGCGAATACCACATCGGAGGGCTCGGCTTTGGCGTAGATGGTGTCGGTGACAATTCCCTTCGAAACCGAGACCACGCTGACGCTGTTGGAGATTTGATTGACAACCCAGGCTTCATCGTCAACCGTGGCGCTGTTGGGATTGATGTTGACCGAAACGGGTTCAATGCCCACGGGGATTTCGGCGATCAACGACGGGTTGGCCGGCTTTGTAAGGTCGAAGACGGATAACGTTCCGTTGGGAGTGTTCACGGCAAACAGGCGAGTGCCATCGGCGGAAATCCGAATCGGATTGGTCTGCGCGCCTTCAAAGTTGACGAAAGCGCTGGGCGGAACCTGGGCCGCGACAGGACCGGCTGCCAGCGCGGCAAAGAACACACTCAGCAAACCTAATTTATTCGTTTTCATCATGCCCCTCCTGAAAACCGCGCCCGGAACGGTCGCGGCTCGGTACTGTGTTTTTAGCCCAAGCGGAAACTACGTTTACACCAAGTACACGTACGCTAGCGGGGTTTTAGAGTACCACGGCCAGTCAAAAATGGTCAACGAACAGGGTACTAGAACCGCTTTCCCTGGGAGTTCGGGCGAACTGCGCTCGCGTGCGGTGACACGAGTGTCAGCGCGGCAGGCGGTGCCAGGCAGGATGCCCGCGCCACGGACGGCATAATTTACGTTATGGGACCAGTACCTATTCCGGCCCGCGCGGCATGGAAATTGGCCCTGCGCAGTTGACCGGGAAGGATTTCTACCCTATGCTTTATGTTGCAATGCTTTATGTTGCACTCCGAGGAAGGATTCGCATTATGCATACATTTGTTTCGATCGCACTGGCTAGGGCAGCACGGCTCATAGTCCCTATGGCCGTCCTGGCGCTGGCTGGCACGGCGCAGACACCGTCTTTAACCACTCTCTATAGCTTTGCGGGAGGCGCCAGCGGCGCCAGTCCCACGGCCGGCGTCATTTTTGGGCCGAACGGCAGCCTGTTCGGCACCACGCCGGATGCCGGAATTTACCCTGGTTCACATATTGCCTGCCAGAATAGCCATGGTTGCGGGACGGTGTTCGAGCTGACGCCGGGCACTCCGTGGACTGAGAACGTGATCTGGAGTTTTCAGAGCGGCACCGATACGACGGATGGGGCCAATCCGGGCGCGGGGCTGACCTTAGGCAAGAAGGGCGTGTTCTACGGGACGACTTTCGCGGGAGGTAGTTCGGGGAACGGCACAGTGTTCCAGTTGACGCCTCCGACGGAAACCGGTGGCGCCTGGACGGAGACGGTGCTATACAGCTTCGCCGCGGGCCCTGCCATCGGACTCGTGAATGTCAACGAGTCAACGGTTACTCTGGTATCCGGAACCCCATTTGTCACGGGCACGACCTGGAATGGCGTCTCCATTGACATCATGGGATCCATTCTTACGGTTGCGAGCGTTCAATCGTCCACCGAATTGACCTTGACGACCCCGTTTCAGAACCCTGTGAATGGGGTGGGTTACTTGGTCGATTCTGCTCCGGCGGGGCCTTGGGCGGGTTGGCCGGACGGCAGCGGTCCCGAGGGTGGCGTGATTCTGCTTCCGAGCGGCAAACTGTATGGTACGACCTCGGGAGGCGGATCGGCAGGCGCGGGCGCGGTATTCCAATTGACTCCTCCGGCGGGCGGAACGGGTCCATGGACCGAGGAGGTCATAGCAAACATTGGCGGTGGCGCGCTTGGCAACGGTCCCCAAACCGGATTGGTAGCAGTGAAGGGAAGCTTGTTTGGCACCACCTGCTGCGGCCAGGTGGGAGGGACGGTCTTCGAGCTGTCGCCTGCCGGGGGCGGGGCGTGGAAGAAGCCAGTGGTGCTTTACAGTTTCACCAAGTATGACGTCGGAGACGGTCCCTTTGGAGGTCTGGCCATTGACGCCAATGGCGTCCTATATGGGACGACTACGGCTGGCGGCCCTGGCGGCGCGGGCATCGTTTTCTCGCTGACGCCGACCAAGGGGAAGTATACCCTTACCACGATCCAGGCGTTCTCGAACGCCGGCGCTTCGGGACTCGTGAATGTTAACGGGAACCAGGTTTCTACCACGACGCCCGCAGTAACGGGAAGTCCATTTGTCACGGGCACGGCCTGGAATGGCGCTCCGATTAACATCAACGGAACCGTGTATACGATTGCGAGCGTCTCGTCGGCTTCCCTGTTGACGCTGACGACCTCGGCCGGTACTCAGACGAAAGTGAGTTACTCGGTTCAAGCGCAGCCAGGAGACGGGGGATCCCCTTACGGAACAGTGACTCTCGGTTCCAGTGGGCAATTATACGTTACGGTCACCTCCGGATGCGCTTATGGGGTAGGTGGCGTAATTGAGTTCACTCCGCCGGCCGCTCAGGGCGACCCGTGGACCGAGACCATCCTTTACAGCTTTATGGGCGGCACGGATGGGAGCCAGCCTTTTGCCGGCGTCACGCTGAACAAGGGCTCGCTTTACGGCACGACGGTATTCGATGGCGCGTCCGGTTATGGCACCGTGTTCGAGTTGACGCCGTAGTCGGGACCGCTGGTATTGTGGGCAGGATGGCATCCCGCGGGCCGGTTGTTCTATCGGCCCGGCGAGCGTAGCTCGCCACCCGATCGGGATACGAGGGCCAGCCTGCCAATTTTATTGTGAGGCAGGTGTGGGCATCTTGGGTCAAAAGCGGCAAGTGATTGAAAAGGCAGAGAGAATTTAGTGGCGAGTTGGGTGAGCTTCGCTCGCCGCTGGAGTTGGGATTTTCTCGTGGGGCAAGCGGTTCGCCTGCCAATCGGCGGGGGTTCTGAGAATTCACATCTTGTTCAATCCGGCCCCGCCGGTGGCTGGGCTGGCTCCTCCTGACTTCCATATCCCGAAGGGATATCAAGGCGACTACTGCGGGACACCCCGCATCGGGGTGCTGCCATTCTGATTTCTGACCCCCATCCGCATCGCGCTTCGTTCGCCCCTGACAGTTGTTTTCAATGCACTAAACCGCTGCGCGGTAGCCCGTCTTCCAGCAGCATCCCATTCGCCAACGTAGCGTGGAGCGGGGCTCCTTTGAAACACTGGATTCGGTTGTCCTCACAACGACCAATGCAAAATTTCAAGGAGCCCTCGCATGACAACGTTACGGCAACGCATGATCGAAGACATGTGCATTCGCAATTTCGCGAGCACTACACAGCGCAGCTACATCCATTATGTCGCTGAATTCGCCAAATACTTCAACCGCAGCCCTCAAGAGTTGGATCTGGAAGCCGTCCGCCAGTACCAGCTTTATCTGACGCAGGAGCGCAAGCTCTCCCCGGAAGCGTCAACACGTTCGTTTCGGCCGTTCAGTTCCTCTACCTGGTCACCCTGGAGATGCCCTGGGACAAACACGATTTTCCTCGTGCCCGCCTGGATCAGAAGCTGCCCGTCGTGCTGGCCCCCGACGAAATCCAACGCTTCCTGGAGCACGTCGCGGGCGTCAAGAACCGCGCCGTGCTGTTGACCTGCTATGGCTCCGGACTCCGCATTTCCGAGGCCGTGGCTCTGCAAGTCTCCGATATCGACAGTAAACGCAAATTGATCCGCGTCCGACACGGCAAGGGCGCCAAGGATCGCTACCGGGAAGCGGCATAGTGCCGCAGCGTGTGCGGGGTGACGCGCTTGGTTAAGCCGCTATGCCGCCAGGCTTCGCGACAGGCCGATTGCACGGCTGCCTGCATCCCTATTTCAGGTCCAACTCCAGAACAAAACCCATTAAAGACCCGGCATCAGTCCGCGGTTTAGTTCACTGCACGGTTTCATCACTTTCGCGGCGATCGGCTGTGCCCTGCTCTCCCGCTCTCGCCCGCCGCGAAACTGATGAAACCTTTTTCAGTCACAAGTCGAGCCAAGAAGTTTTTGCCCCACACCTCACACCAACCAAAGCACTTACCGCCCGCCCTCTTTCCGGTAGGTTCGTTTTCCCGCACTCGCCTTCTATCCTGAAGGCGGAAGTGGGGTGGTGCCATGCGCCGCCTCACACTCCAAGAAAGGAAACTCAAATGGTAATTTCCGACAAACAGCACCAAGCCAACCGTCAGAACTCACAGCAGAGTACCGGCCCGGTCACCCCGGAAGGCCGCGAAGCAATCCGCTTCAACGCTCTCACCTACGGCCTCCGCACCCGCCAAACCATCCTCCCACGCGAAAACTGCGCGGAATACTCCCAGCTCTGGGACGAGTTGGATGCCGACTGGCAGCCGCAAACCCGTACCGAACGCATCTACCTGGAAACCATGGTCACCTCCCAATGGTTGCTCCGGCGCATTGCCGAGAGCGAGCGGCAAATTTACACCATCCCCGACATCGAACACCGGTTCAAAATGCTCGCGTACGTTGCAAAACAACGCGCGCAACTGGAGCGCTCCTTCCGCACCGCCATCGCCGACATGAAGCAGTCGCTGCAGGAACGCAAGGCCGTCCAAACGCAGCCCCCGCAAACGGAGCAATCCGCAAAGCCCGCAGAAGCGCCCGCTCACAGGTCAGCCGCACCGCAGGCCCCACCCCCCGATTTTGTAATGTCGGAGGGTGCCGAGGCCCATCCGGTCTCCTGCGCCCCCGCCGCCACCGACACCCGTTAGCAGTCTGCCCCCTTGGTCTTTGACAACCTTATTGCAGGCCGCCGCCGGTACGCAATAACTGTCTCTGCACCACTCCCGAATATGGACCTTGCGGGGCAGCGCCATGCGCCGCCAATCCGCCCGACCCCACCACCAACCCATCACTTTCTTTAGATCCAGCCACTTGGGCTTTGATCGTTTCCTGTGGGGCAGGTTGGCAAGTGCTTTCAGGCCGACAGACCTGGACCGTCCCACGCGGGCATCCGAAATGTAGACTCTGGAGCGGGGCTAAAGCCCCGCGGCGGCGCATGGCGCCACCCCACTTAAAAAGTGAGGCGGCTGCCTAGCTGAAAGGCGCGCGGGCCGCCAGTGCCGAAGATATTCGAGGTGCGTTGCGAGGCTTCGCCGAAGCCCGGCTCGTTCAGGACTTCATTGTAGAAGGTGAGGTTGGCGATGTTGAAGACGTTGAAACATTCGCCAAACACCGCCAGCCGGACGCGCTCGCCATGCAACCGGAACGCCTTGGTCACGCGAATATCCTGGGAAGTGAACGGTCGCGGGAATGCATAGTTCGAGGGTAGAGTGAGGAAGGGGATGGGGTGTCCCAGCGGGTCGCTCTTTCCGGCGTAATTCTGGTTGAACTGGTTGACCAAGTTGGCCAGATCGCCCTTCCCTTGGTTCACGTCGAACTGATTGAACCCGCCGCCGGGCAGGGCCGGTCCGGGATATAGGCTTTCGCCGGCGGTGGCGAACACGCCGTTGCCGTTGAAGTCGACACCGGCCACGAAAGGCTGGAAGGGTGCGGCGCTCTGAAACGTGCTGATCCCAGACACCTGGATGCCGCCGGGAAGGAACGCCACCAGCGAACCGGTGATGGTCTGATGACCGGCTTGCGGGCCCCAGCTTGCGAACCAGTTGCTGTTATCGATCAAACCGTTATAGCCGACGATATCGGCATAGGCGTAGGCTAGGGTGGCGGTGGTGCGGTGGGAGAGGCGCTTGTCCAATTTCATCAGCAGGCCCTTGTAGTGGGAGCGGCCGCCGGAGATTTCGGTTTCGATCGGACCGATCGAGCATTCGGCCAGCGCGAGCGCCTGGGATGGCGCGCATTTGGGGATCACGGGACCTTCCACGCTGTTATAGTGATTCAGGTCTGTGTTGTTGATCAACTGGTGCATGTATTGCCTGAACACAAAGTCGGCGCTGAACACCAGATCGCTGCGCAATTCCCGCTGTATTCCAATGCTGGCATGCTCGGAATAGGGCAGCTTGAAATTATCCGGGATCAAACCTTGTCCCGTCTTAAACAACTCGACGTTCGGAACGTTGAGAGGCATGTCCAGCACCTGCTGAGCGTGCGACACGAATGTCGGAAGGAAAAGCTCGAATTCGAACCCATCGAAGGCGGTGGGTTGGCTGCTGAAACTGGTGGCCGGAACCGGCGCAGGCCCGAGGAGTGAGGGCGGAAGCTGTCCGAAGAAGGAAGAGTCCGGCAGCGGAATGCGTCCGACGCCGAGTGGGCTTAAAATGACGCGCTCGATCAGCCGGTTGAAGATATCCCACGTGTCGTAATAGATCGCGGACCCGCCCCGGACCACCGTCTTGTTATCTTTCGTCACCGACCAGGCGAAGCCCAGCATGGGGCTGAAATTGTGCGGCTGGTGCTGCTCGTTCCCCTGTCCGAAGAGAGGCGCCAGATACGCGGGCTTAGTCAGATCGAAGTTCAGCGCATTGCTTTCATACGACCAGGCCAACCCGTAGTTCAGGCTGAAGCGCGGGCGAATCTTCCAGGCATCCTCGCCGTAAAAGTGGAACTGGTTATCGTGGTTGGCATTGCCGCGCTGGAACAAAGGCGGCTGCGTGGGATTGCCGATCCCGATTGTGAAGGCATCCACCGGCAGCCGCAGCAGTTCGGCCATGGTATTGAAGGAGGACGGGATTGAAATTTGGTCGGGCCCGTAGCCTTCACCCGTAATTTTCTGATTGTAGGACTGCACCAATTCCGGAGACCAGAGCTCCATGGCGGCGGGGTCGGCATAAGCATAGGAACCGGTCCCCTTCTGATATTCCCAGTAGCCGCCGTATTTGATCGAGTGTGTGCCTTTTTGCATGCTGACGTTGTCGGCAAAGATGTGCCGGCGCACCAAACGGCTCTGCGGCGTGGTGGCGGACTCGCCCAGGGCGAAGTTATTCACTCCCAGGACCGTAATCATGGGACCGTCGGAGTTGGTGGTGTAGTCCCACCCATAGCAAGGGGCGGGGCACTGCGATAGCGTTGGGGGCGCGTTGGTGTTGGACCAGAAAGTATACGAATAACGAAACTCGTTGACGGTGGCGGGCGTGATCACGCTAATCAGCGAAAAGACTCCGGAATCGGCCCAGTTCGTGTTATCGGCCCAGTCCGACGGGAGGTCGCCGATGCCGGGCGGCGCAAAGGAGTTATTGCCATCGTGCGAGTAGCGCAGGAAGGCGTTGTGCTTATCGTTGATGCGCCAGTCCAGCCGTTCGGTGAGCTCGTTGGCGTGATAGGGGCTGGCCGCATTGGTGCCAAATGCCTGAAACAACGGATCGCTGGGGAAGGCGCTGAACAGGGAAGTCTGGTCGATGTGCTCGAGGCTGGTAAAGAAGAAAAGCTTGTCCTTCTTGATGGGTCCGCCGAACCAGAAGCCTTCCTGCTTGCGGGCGAAGTAGGGGCTGTTAGGCTCGCCCGGCTCGTGCGCCAAGAATGGAAAAGCCGACATCAGGTGATCGCGGTAGAAGAAAAACGCGCTGCCGTGAAAGTCGTCGCCGCCGGAGCGGGTGACCACGTTGATGGCGCCGCCCGCGCCGATGCCGGTGGAGAGATCGAAGTTGGTCGACGAAAGCTGGAACTCCTGAATGACCTCCTGCGAAAAATTCTGCTGCGTGCCGCCGGTGATGGAGTCCTGGACGGTAGCGCCATCCACGGTGATGCGCACGGAGTTGTTGGCGGAGCTTGCGCCCAGAATGGATACGTCGAACTGCTTGTTATACTGGCCGACGTTATTGGGCGTGACGTTGACGCCGGGTTCCAGCATGGACAACTGCAGGAAGCTGCGGCCGTTCACCGGGAGGCTCTCAATGTTCTCATGCGTGATCACGCCCGAGATTTCATGGCTGTCGTATTTGATCTGGGTGCCCTCGCCTTGCACGTTGATGACTTCGGCTTCGGCGCCAAGCTGCAGTTCCAGGTCGACGTTGGTCACCTGGCCGGTCTGCACGGTGGCGGCGACCTCCAGGGTGCGGAAGCCGGTGGCCGCGGCCTTGACGGTGTAGTTGCCGGCGGGGAGCGACGCGGCGCTAAAGATGCCTTCCCCGGAGGTGGTCATGGGGCGTTGCAGCCCCGTGTCCTTATTGGTGACGACCACGCTGACGCCCGGCATTACCGCGCCGGTGCTGTCGTGCGCGGTACCCATCAGGGACCCTACGGGCGCCTGTGCCAGGCAGGAGGCTGCGCTCCAAACCGCCAGATTCAAAAGAGACACCAAAAGCCGCTGTCGATAGAACATTAACAAGCCCTCCCGGGGTACGCTCCATTTAGAGACGCACCACCTGCATAGCATGGTTATTATGAAATGTTTTGGTTCCGCAATTGTTAAGACCCTGCTGCGGCGCCTAGTGTAGTCAGTGTACCATGCCGAACACGTTCCGGCACCGGAACGCCGGTACTAGGGAGCGGGTGGCTTGCTCGCTCGGGACCCGAGGATAAAACCTCTGCCGTAGGGCGAAAGCCTGAGATCCACAAGGTCGCACGGCCGAAACCTCTCCGCAACCTCTTGCAGGCAGGCCCGTCCCCGTGCTGGACAAATTCAAAACCAATGGGATACCTTAGGGTAATGCCAGAGTCTATCAGCGATGACGAGCTTGTCACGTATATCAAAGCCCCGGTTAGCAAGCTGTCGCCCGACCAGGCCCGTGAAATCGGCCAAACGCACCCGTTCGCGATCCTGGGCGGGCTGCATCGCAGCGGCACCACGCTGCTTTTCCGGATGCTGCGGGAACATCCCGAGATCAGCGGTTTTGCGAACAACCAGGACGCCAATGAATGGCTGGGCGCGGAGGATGAAGGCCAGTATTTGCAGTCGGTGTATCCGCCGGCGATTTTTTGGGGAGGGCCCGGCAAATTCGCGTTTTCCCCCGATGCAAATTTGACGGAAGAATCCGAGTTTTTGACGCCGGAGAACAAGACCCGGCTGGCACTGGAGTGGTTTCCGTTCTTCGACCTGTCGAAACGGTACCTGCTGGAAAAGTCCCCCCCCAACATTCTGTGGACCCGATTTTTGCAGAGCGTCTTCCCGAACTCGTGGTTCGTGATTATCGAGCGGCACCCGGTAGCCGTGTCGCTGGCCACCGAGAAATGGAGTCCCACGGGACTGGTTTCCCTGGTGGAGCACTGGCTGGTGGCGCACGAGACTTTCGAGAAGGATCGCGCGCACCTGCGCCGCGTGATGACGATCAAGTACGAGAATTTGATTTCGCAGCCGTTCGAGACGATCGGCACTATTTATAAGTTTCTGGGGCTGGATCCGCATCCGACCACGTTCGAGGCCACTTCGGAGCACAATAAAAAGTACTTCGGCCAATGGCTGGCTTTGAAAAACGATCCGCAGTCGGGCGCGTCGGTGCAGGACTGTATCGACCGGTTCGAAGGGCGCGTGCGGGCGTTCGGGTACAGTTTGCAGGATTTGGAGTTACTGTAGATCGAGCACTTTGACAGGCCGCCAAAAAGCGACGGCCTGCCCCCGTTACAGCACCGGGGGATTGTAGAGGTTCGGCATCTGCCAGCCGCGGTAGGCGTAAGACGAAGCTTGCACGTTCATAATCACCGCGCCCGTGGGCGCGTTGAGCGTGGGAGATATCTCGAGGGCTTCGGCCGGTACGGCGGTGCTGATTCCAGTCGAGAAGAAAAAGTTGTTGGGCGTGGTGTTGGACAGGAGCTGGGCGCCCCCCAATGCGGTGGTCTTGACTTTCAGATCCTGCAGAAACACGGGAGTCACCGTCATGTTGGTCTCGTTGACGATCAGAGCCATGCCCCGGCTGTTGCAATCGCTCGGCCCGCAGTTGGCGCCCAAACCCAGCGGAGGCGTCGAATAGCGGGTGTTTCCGTTATCGTAGATCGTCAACAGGGGATTGGTGTGGCCGTCGATGGTCAACTTTTGGCCGCTATTGGCATAGGTGACGTCGTGCTGGTGTGAAAACCATGGCCAAGGGTTGTTGCTATTGATGGTAAAACTGTTCGGCGGAACAGGCAGACCATCCGGAGGCCCCATGTACCAAACAATGCAACTGGCGGCCGGCGGCGGCGCACAACTGCCCGCGCCATTGTTGTAATGGATTCGGATCACCTGGTCCTGGTCCCGCATGGAGACTAGAAAATCGCCGGAATCCGGGTTCTGGCTGCTGCTGGCCGACACGTAGTCGACCGTGTTGGCGTGCGTCCAGTCATTGGCCGCGGTACTCAGGAAGAGATTCGTGGGACAATCCGACGTGCCGGCCGAGCAGACCTCTCCGAGCGGCGCGGCCCGAGCGATATCGAGCTGGTCGAACGCATCGTAATACCAAACCACCTGCCAGCTCGAGTTCAGTACGATCACCATCTCGCTCAGCACATCCACCGGATTGCTGCCCGAGTTGCCTTGCGTTCCGGCCTTGAAGAGCTTTTCGATGTGCGCCATAAAAGCGGTGTACTGCTGGCCGGCGATCTCATAACGAATGGCATCGTGATGAAAATCGTTCAAGCAGGCGTCGCCCACCTTGGGGGGTTGGGCGATGTGGCCGCACGGAGTGGCATCGGTGGCGCCCAAGGCCACTAACTGGTTCGCGATGACGCCCGTGTTAGTCTCGCGTACGGTATTGCCTGCAAAGTCGATTTCGCGCAGGAGTTGTTGGGTAGTGTTCGATGAATCCCAGGAAGTGCCGTTCTGGATGGTCAGCATGGTTCCCCCGGCCACCGGACGGGTCAGCAGGGTACTGGAGCCGTTCCCGTAGTACCAGTTGATATTACCGTTCAAGTCGGTGGCTACCGGAACAATGAGCTTGGTAAAGGACCACAGCAGCATGGGATTCGGATCGCCGGCAGGCGCCGCGGTATTCACTGTAAACGAGGGGAGGAGGCCGGAAGGCAACTTGGAAGGCAATGCCTCCGTAGTGAAACTGAGGGTCGCGCCTTTGACGATCTTGCCGTTGGTGTCGGTCTGAGAGTACATCGAGTAGGTGGTCGAGGGCAGCATCCCGGCGACATAGAAATTCATGCTTATCGGAGGATTGCAGTTCGCCCATGCGGTGTAGTCCGGCGCGGCGGTCCCGGTATTGAAGGCGACCCGCATGAGGCTTCCTGTAGCGCAGGAGGGCGCACTGAACAGGGCCACCAGGGCGTTTCCGGTCGGGTGCACGACGGCGGCTCCCGCCGACACGCGCGAGTCTAACTTGAAATTAGCCGTCTTTGTGGCTGTGGCACCGGAAACGAAATCCTTGGCGACCACCTGAATGACATAGACGCCTTCCCCGGCGATGGCCGTCCAGACGAAAGGCTGGGAAGTCCAGACGCCGGCCGACAACGTTCCGACGTTGAAGTCCTTCACCATGGTGAGGGAGCCGTTAGGGGGGGTAACGTTGAACTGGAACGTCAGATTATCGGGGCTGGAATCGGTGGCCTTTACGGTCCAGGTTACGGTCGCACCCAGCGCTTGCGGAGGGGCTACGGAAGGCGTGAGAGATTCAATACTGACGGTGGCGTAGAGCGGGGCCATTCCCAGCGCACCCAGCAGTCCCGCGGCACAGAGAATATGTAGTTGTTTCAAATGGAAACCCTTTTCAAAAGAAACGCCGATGTGTGCAACGCGGGCGCGCGCAGATACGCGGCAACGTGGCAGTCAAGTCACGCCAGGCGATTCCCTATCATGAAGACCCCTGCGTGGCAATGTCAATTCATATCGTACCGGTACCAGATCCGGCCTGGCGGCTCCTGTCAAAATCGGGTCACAGCAGTGTCTGGATCGGGTGGCTGCCCAGGAGCGTTGGCGGCCAAACTGCCTAGTACTGATATCTGTGCTCAGTTTGACAGTCGTTGCTATACTACATACTTCAGTTGATAGCGGGGTTTTTCTGCGACCGAGGGAAGAAGCATCCAAATCATTGAAAACACAAGGTCATGGCGGTTGTACCGCGGATCGGCCGCAGAGGTTTGTTTTCGGTGGCCTTGTTAGCCTAGGAGAGATTTCATGAAAATGCCAAACAAAACCTTGTCGTTTTTAATCGGGTTGTCGACGGTGCTGTCAGTGCCGGCCTTTGCCACCATCACCGTTCCGACCTTGACGCCTTCGGTAGCGTCTCCGCAGCCGATCGGCACGAGCATCGCATTTACAACCACGGCCACGGACACCGGTACCGGCCCGCTGGCCTTCCAGTTCCTGATCACTCCTCCTGGCGGGACAAACAATATGATTAAGGACTTTGTCCCCGGCACGCTCAGCGGCGGCACCTGGAAAGGCCCGTCTTTCGTGTGGGTTCCCACCGGGATCGAAGGCTCCTATAAGATTCAGGTGGTGGCCAAGGACTTCGGATCCGGCAAGGAGAACACCAAGACGATCACTTACGTGGTGAGTCCGCTGGTCACCGGCAGCACTCCCGTGGTGGAAAAGACCGCCAATCCTCTGGTGGCCCTATTGAGCGCGCCCTCCTGCGCCAAGGGAAGCGAGATGCGGGCCGCTTATCAGGAACACGGAAAAACGGCGGTATTGGTCACAAACTGGGTCGCCTGCCACCCTCCCAATACGATGACCTTTGAAGTGGCCGGCATGTACCCTAGCACGGCGTACACCATATACCCGGAAACAAACACCGGCGGCACCATAACGCCCGGCACCAAGCTCAGTTTCACGACAGGCGCTCTGCCGCGAAAAACCGTCCCGTTCCCCACATTCACTGGCAGCCCGGCTGGCACCGATACTGCGAATCCGGTGATCCTGCACAACTTCATCACGTTTTCCGCGGGGGGCACGACCACGATCTACCCCGACGTGGCGACCGACTTACACGGCAACATTACCTGGTATTACTACCCTAACGATGCAACCCACAGCGACGTACTCACCCGTCCGCTCCAGGGCGGCGGGACCCTCACCTTGCAAGACGATCTCGCGTGGGACCCGACCATTACCCAGGAGCAATATCTGCGCCAGATCGACTTGGCGGGCAACGTGGTCCGCGAAACCAACATGGGCGCGATCCAGCAGGAACTGATCGCACTGGGAGCGGTGGACGGCGGGTCTTGCACCGGGATTACAAGCCCAACCGTGGGCACGGCTTGCGCGGGATCTTTTCACCACGATGCCATTCAGACCCTGCCGAACGGCTATATGGCGGCCCTGCTGGATGTTGAAAGAATATACCCGGCGGGAACGCAGGGGACGAGCGGTAATCTTCCCGTGGACATCATCGGGGATATGATTGTCGTCATGAATGCGAATTGGCAGGTAGTCTGGTATTGGGACGTATTCAATCCCAGCGGCGGCGGACAAGGCTACCCGCAACTGCCGATCACGCAGACGGCCCCCTTGGGAGAAACTTGCGGGGCCAGCACATCGGGGTGCCCGCCGATGTTCCTGCTGCAGTCCGGCATCACCGCCGTGGCGCACGACTGGCTGCACGCCAACAGCCTGTATTACTGGCCGGCGCCCCAGAACGGCAATACCACGGGAGGCGACCTCATCTTGTCCCTGCGGCACCAGGACCGCATTTTACGGATCAATTATAAAGACGGCGCCGGCGACGGCAGCATTGTGTGGCAAATGGGGCCGCCGGACGATGGCCTGCTGCAGCCCAGCAACTTCACGTTGACGAACACTTGGAACGATCCGTGGCCGTGGTTCTCGCACCAACACGAAGTGGGCATCGAGAATGGCGCCACCAATCCCATGACGCTGTTCGACAATGGCGACACGCGGGTGGTTGCCGATCCGCCTCTGGGGCTGGGCGGCACTACCGGCGGCGTCTCCAACTGCTCGCCGCACGACTGCGACAGCCGGGGCATGGTCCTGACGATCGCCAGCCAACCGTCAGGCGCCACGGATGGGGTGTTGACGCCGGTTGCGAGCTTCGATCTAGCGGGCTACTCCACGGCCATGGGCAGCGCCCAGTTGCTCAGCGATGGCAACTACTTTTTCGTGAATCCGATCGTCTTTGTATTGGCGAAGCTTAGCACGTTCGCGTACAGCGAGGAGGTCTCTTCCACTTCACCTCCCGCGCCTGAAGTCGGGCCTGCCGTTTTCGATATGAATCTGGAAGGTCCGCAACAGTACCGCGGCTGGCAGATGCCGAGCCTTTACAATCCGCCTACTACGTAAGAGCGGGCCTACCCGGGGAGGCACGCCCTGCAAATCCGCCGCACCTCGCAGGTCCGGCTCATATGAAGAGATTTTATGAAAATGCCAAGCAGAACTTTGCCGTTTCTTGTCGGGTTGCTGACGCTGTTGTCGGGGCCGGCGTTTGCCGCTGTCGCTGTTGTGACACTGACGCCGTCGCAACCCTCTCCGGAGCCGATCGGCAAGACCATCAAGTTTACGGCCACGGCTACGGACACCGGCGGCGGTCCGGTGGCCTTCCAGTTCCTCTTTACACCGCCTAAAGGAACGGTCACGATGGCTAAGGATTTTGTCCCAGGCACGCTCAGCGGCGGCGCCTGGACGAGTCCGTCTTGGGTGTGGGTCCCCACAGGAACCGACGGCGTCTACAAAATCCAGGTGGTGGCCAAAGACTTCGGGGCCAGCCAGAGCGCCACGAAGACGATTTCGTACACGGTGAAGGCGGTGGTCACTGGCAGCACCCCCGTCGTCGAAAAGACCGCCAATCCTCTGGTGGCCTTGTTCAGCGCGCCTTCCTGCGCCAAGGGAGGCACGATCCGGGCCGTCTACGCGGTGCAAGCCGCAAGCGCAATGCCCATCCAGGGAGGGAACACGAATTGGGTGAATTGCGAACCCCCTTCCCCCATGACATTTGAAGTAGCCGGTATGTATCCCAGCACCGCGTACTACATCTACGCGGAAACGAACACGGGCGGAACGATAACGCCCGGCACCAAGGTCAGTTTCACGACAAGCGCTCTTCCGAAGGGCGTTACGTTCCCGACGTTCGCGGGGAATCCGAACGGGACCGACGCGACTAACCCGGTACTCCTCCACAACTTCATCACGTTCGCGGCTGGTGGAACGAGCACGGTTTATCCCGATGTTGCAACGGATTTGAGCAACAATATCATCTGGTATTACTCCGCGAACGACGCGACCCACAGCGATGTTCTGACCCGTCCCCTGCAAGGCGGCGGGATGCTCACCTTGCAAGACAATTTAGCCTGGGATCCGACCATCACTCAGGAGCAGTATCTGCGCCAGGTCGATTTGGCGGGCAATGTCGTACGCGAAACCAATATGGGCGCGATCCAACAGGAACTGATCGCACTGAAAGCGGTGGACGGGGGGGCTTGCAGTGGAATTACCAACCCGGCCGTGGGCACGGCTTGCGTGGGATCTTTTCACCACGATGCCATTCAGACCCTGCCGAACGGTTATATGGCGGTCCTGCTGGATACGGAAAGAATTTACCCGATAGGAACCCAGGGAGATAACAGCGGCAAGCCGGTGGACATCATTGGAGACATGATTATCGTCATGAATGCCAACTGGCAGGTGGTCTGGTATTGGGACGTATTCGATCCCGACGGCGGCGGCAACGGCTACCCTCAACTGCCGGTCGGTCAGACGGCTCCGTTGGGAGAAACTTGCGGAACCAACACGTCCGGCTGTCCGCCGATGTTCCTGCTGGGCCCTACCATCGCCCCTTTAGCACATGACTGGCTGCATCCCAACACCCTGTACTACTGGCCGGCGCCGCAGAACGGCAACGCCACGGGAGGCGATCTCATCGTATCGGTGAGGCACCAGGACCGCATTTACAGGATCAATTACAAAGACGGTGCCGGTGACGGAAGCATTGTGTGGCAAATGGGGCCGTCGGACGACGGCCTCCTGCAGCCCAGCAACTTCACATTGCCGAACACCTGGAACGATCCGTGGCCGTGGTTTTCGCACCAGCACGACGTCGGCATACAGAACGGCGGCGCCGGACCCATGACCGTCATGGATAACGGCAACACGCGGGTGGATGGCGCTCCGCCTCTGGGGCTGGGGACTGCCGGATGCGCGCCGGACGACTGCAACAGCCGCGGCATGGTCTTGACTATCACCACCCAACCAACCAGCAACAGCGCTACAAATGGGGTATTGGCGCCGGTGGCGAGCTACGATCTGGGAGGCTTCTCCTCGGCCATGGGCAGCGCCGATTTGCTGAGCAGCGGCAACTACTTCTTCGAGAACGCGATCGTCTTTGTGTCGCTCAAGGTGGGCACGCAGGGCTATACTGTCGACGTCAGCCCGACGGGTCCTCCCGCGATCCAGGTCGGACCCGCCGACGTGGTGATGGACGTTGCTGGTCCGCAACAATACCGCGCATGGCAGATGCCGAGCCTTTACAATCCCCCTACTACGTAGGAGGGTAGGCCCGATACAGTACCAGTACTTGATATCGGCCTATGGCATTGGAAAGCCGCCTCCTCTTTTGAACCCATGGCAAGGTGTGCGCTAATCTAGGAAACACGGCACTCCGGCTCGGGATGGAGATTTCATGAAAACGCTCAACTGTACGCGGTTCTGTATTCCGGCGTTGCTTTTTGGGTTATGCGCGCCGGCTCTTGCCACGGTGACCCTGGTATCCTTCACGCCGTCGCCGGCATCGCCGGAGCCCATCGGCAAAACCATCACCTGGACGGCCACGGCCACGGATTCAAGCACCGGCCCCCTGACTTTCCAGTTCAATATTCTCGCCCCTGGCGCGACGGTGTTCGCGTTGGTGAAAGATTTCAACGTGGGCACGCTCAGCGGCGGAACTTGGACTTCGCAACCTTTCGTGTGGATGGCCACGAACGTGGAAGGTCCTTATGAAATTCAAGTCGTCGTCAAGGACTTCACCACCGGTCAATCGATTTCGAAAACGGTCCCCTTCACGGTGAAGCCGGTAGTTACAGGCGACAGCCCGGTAGTCGTAAAGACGGCCAACCCTCTGGTGGTTTTGTTCAGCGTGCCTTCCTGTGCCAAGGGCAGCACGACACGCGCCGTGTTTCAGGCAACGACCTCCAACCCGCCGGCGGCCACGGCCACGAATTGGGTGGGTTGCCATCCCCCCGGCAGCGTGACGTTTGAAATAGCCGGGATGTTGCCCAGCACTCCCTACAGCGTCTATGCGCAGACCAAAACGGGAAGCACGACAACCAACGGGACCGCGGTGCCCTTTGAGACCAGCGCGCTTCCGGACAACATCGGGTTCCCCGCCTTCACGCTGCAATTTCCGGCGAACGGTATTCCTACGGACACCAGCAACCCGGTGATCATGCACAATATGGTTCAGTTCGGAGGGGAGTCGACGTACCCGGACGTGGCCACGGACTTGAACGGCGATATTATCTGGTACTACTACCCGCAAGATCTGACGCACGGCAACGTGATGACGCGTCCGCTCCAGGGCGGCGGTGTGATCTCCCTGCAAGACGATGTTTCCTGGAATCCGCATGCGACCCAGGAACAGCTCCTGCGCCAAGTGGACCTGGCGGGCAATATCGTGCGCGAAACCAATATGGGCATCATCCAGCAGCAACTGGTGGCGCTGGGATCGAAGGATGGAGGCCCGTGCAACGCCATCGCCAGTCCGCCGCCGGTCGGCGCGGCTTGCGCGGGCGCGTTTCACCACGACGCCATTCAGACGCTGCCCAATGGCTGGACCGCGGCTCTACTGGACGTAGAAAAAATCTTCCCAATCGGCACGCAGGGAGATACCAGCGGTCTTCCCGTGGACGTCATCGGAGACATGATCGTAGTCCTCGACACCAACTGGCAAGTACAATGGTATTGGGACGTGTTCGACCCCAAAGGCGGCGGCAACGGCTATCAGAAACTGCCGGTCAGCCGCACGGCCGTCTTGGGAGAGACCTGCGGAAACAGCACGGCGGGCTGCCCGCCGATATTCCTCCTGAGCCCAGGCAACGTCGCTCCTTTGGCGCACGACTGGCTGCACGCCAATTCCCTGTATTATTGGCCCAATTCCGGTGGCACCAACGGTCAGCCGGGCGATATCGTCTGGTCCGCCAGGCATCAGGATTGGGTCATGGAGATCGATTACCGGGACACCAAAGGCACGGGAGACATTGTTTGGCGCATGGGACCCGGCGGCGACTTCACATTCGAGAACACATACGGAGACCTCTGGCCGTGGTTCTCCCACCAGCACGACGTGGGCATCGAGAACGGCGGCGCCGGGCCCATGACGATCTTCGATAACGGCAACACACGGGTTTCGCTGCCGGGCCAATCCACCGGGGGCGTGCCCGGACTGGGCAACAAGTGCGGGCCCAACGACTGCAACAGCCGCGGGATTGCGGTCATTTTCAACGAAACCGCGAAGACGGTAAGTGTGTCCCCAAACGGCGTCAGCATCGACTTGGGGAACTACTCGCCGGCCATGGGGAGCGCGCAACTGCTGGCCAACGATAATTACTTCTTCGAGAATCCGATCGTGGTGCTCAGCCTAAACGATACAGCCGGATACAGCTTGGAGATCGGGCCGACGCCGCCGGTGCCGCAACTCGGTACCAAAGATCTGATCCTGGACTTGGCCGGTCCGGAACATTACCGTGGCTGGCAGATGCCGAGCTTGTATTTTCCGCCGACGACATAGGAAATCGGGAGTGCTTCGCTCGCGATAGGGCGGCGCATGGCACCGCTCCACTGCGCCAAAGGATTGTATTACTTTTGTAATACAATTTACTACAATGCTCGGCTAGCACCCTACTCCAATTGTTAAGCCGGACTACAGTAAGACCGCGCAACCATCGCCTGCCATTGGACTTATGTAGCACCAACGAAGTACTAAATCCCCTCCCGGAACTTGACTCCAAGGGTGCTGTCGTGGTCTGATGCGTTAATAGCGAAGCTAGCAGGTTTCCAAGTTTTACCTCTGGGCGCGGGACGACATCCTAAGCGGTTTTGAAGAAGGCATGACGTGAAGACTCTTGTCATTGGGCTGGATTGTGCGGCTCCCGAGATTCTATTCCATCATCCCGGACTGAACAATATCCGGGCACTGATGGAGCGCGGCTGTTATGGCCGGCTGGAGAGCGTGATCCCGCCGATCACGGTGCCGGCCTGGATGTGCATGTCCACGAGTCAGGATCCGGGATCCCTGGGGGTATACGGCTTCCGCAATCGCAAAGATTACTCCTATCATGGCCTCTCGGTAGTGAATTCCAGTTCCATCCAGCAGACGGCTATCTGGGATGTGATGGGGATGCACCATAAGGACGTGGTCGTGGTTGGGGTGCCTCCCAGCTATCCCCCGCGGCGCATGAATGGCGTCAATGTGGGGTGTTTCATGACGCCGGACACCAAAACGCACGATTACACGTCCCCCCCCAGCGTCAGGCAGGAGATCGACCGTTTGGTCGGCGAATACCCGGTGGATGTCAAGGGCTTCCGCACGGAGAACAAAGAGTGGCTCCGCGACCAGATATACGACATGACGCGGAAGCATTTTGAGGTGATCCGTTACCTGATGGCCACCCAGGAGTGGGACTATTTCCAATTCGTCGAAATCGGCGTCGACCGCATTCATCACGGCTTCTGGAAGTACCATGATCGGCAACACCGTCAGTACGTTCCGGGCAATCCATACGAGACGCTCATCGGCGACTACTATGCGTATGTCGACCAGGAAATCGGCAACCTGCTGGAATTGCTCGACGACGATACTAGCGTACTGGTGGTCTCCGATCACGGCGCGCAACGCCTGGAAGGCGGCTTCTGCGTCAACGAATGGTTGCGGCGCGAGGGTCTGCTGGTGTTGAAAGAGCCGGTCGCCAAGCCCACTCCTTTTTCGCCCTCCCTGGTGGACTGGGGCCGAACGCGGGTCTGGAGCGAGGGTGGCTATTACGCGCGCGTCTTCTTCAATGTGGAAGGCCGCGAACCCCAAGGTATTGTGGCGGAATCCGAGTACGACGATTTAATTCAGGAGATGACCGCGCGGTTCCACGCGCTGCGCGACGACCGCGGCGAACCGATGGGATCGCTGGTATTCCAACCGGGGGATCTTTACCGTCGCCTGCGGAACGTGCCTCCGGATCTGATTGTGCATTTTGGAGCGCTATACTGGCGCTCCATTGGCGGATTGGGATACGATTCGCTTTATCTGCAGGAGAACGATACCGGCCCCGACGATTGCAATCACGCGCAGTTTGGCAGTTTTTTGCTGGCGTCGCCCAATCTGCCGGTGAGGGGCGAGGTGGAAGACATGCATTTGTTGGATGTGGCTCCCACTTTACTTGACTTGGCGGGCCTGGAAACGCCCGAATCCATGCAGGGAGCGAGCCTGTTGGCGCGCAGCCGCAGTGAAGTCGGCTGCGGACGAATGCGTTGAGATTTAGTTAAGAACCACACAATCCGGGGATTCCTCGGGTTGACAAAGGGCGGTAAGGTACCGTAGAGTTCTGGTACTAGCCTGACTGCCGTCGCGCCAGCCGGCAGAGTATCCTTAGAACTTGCGGGAACTGGTTGGCTTTGATCGCCAACACGAGTATCGATGCCAGTTTTGCCTGCGTTGCGCCCCCGTCCATCGCGCGAAAAGAAAAATGAAAACAAAGGACTTTCGGAGAAAAATGGAATCCAAGAATAAAGTCGAACTGAACACGCCTTACGGCGGCAAATTGATCGATCTTCGGGTGGAAGGCGCCGAGCGCGAAGATTTGGCGCGCCGCGCTGGTCGGGGACCTACCCTGCAACTGTCGCCGCGCAGTTTATGCGACCTGGAGTTGTTGGCCTTCGGCGGGTTCTCCCCGCTCGACCGCTTCATGGGCAAGGCCGATTATGACAGCGTGCTGAACAATATGCGGCTGGCCAATGGGTTGATCTGGTCGATCCCAATCACCCTGCCGGTCGCCAAACTGGACGGCATTCAAGAGGGCCAGGAGATCGCCCTACGCAACGCCAATAACAACCTGATCGCCTGGATGCGCGTGGACGAGATTTTCGAAGCCGACGCGCATGAAGAGGCGGCCAAGGGCCTGGGATGCTCCGATGAAGAACACCCCACCTACCGTGAAATGCTCTCCTGGGGCAAGTATCGCCTGAGCGGGCCTCTGAAAGTACTGGAGATGCCGCAGCATTTCGATTTCCCGGAATTGCGTCGTACCCCGGCTGAAGTGCGGGAATTGCTGTCGGTAATGGGTAATTCCGATGTGGTGGCCTTCCAGACTCGCAATCCCATGCACCGCGCGCACGAGGAACTCACCAAGCGCGCCGCGCAGGAATCCGGCGCCAACCTGCTGCTCAACCCGGTGGTCGGCATGACCAAGCCCGGCGATGTGGACCACTACACGCGCGTGCGCATCTACAAAGCTCTGGTCGAGAATTATTACGACCCGAAAACTACGCTGCTCAGCCTGCTGCCGCTGGCCATGCGCATGGCCGGGCCGAGGGAAGCCATCTGGCACGCGATCATCCGCCGGAACTTCGGTTGCAACCACCTGATCGTGGGCCGCGACCACGCAGGCCCCGGCAAGAACTCCAAGGGCAAAGCTTTCTACGATCCGGCAGCCGCCCGCGAACTGCTGAATAAGCATGGCGACGAAATCGGGGTCAAATGCCTGCCCTACGAGGAGATGGTGTACCTGGCTGACGAGGACCGCTACGAGCAGGTCACCGACGTCCAACCCAACCGCAAGGTTTTCTCCATTTCAGGCACGCAGGTGCGCGACAATTACCTGATTAAGGGCCGCCTGCTGCCCCCCTGGTTCACGCGCAAGGAAACCGCGGAGATCCTGAGCTCGGCGTACCCCGCGCGCAACAAGCAAGGCTTCTGCATCTGGTTTACGGGCTTGCCGAGCGCGGGCAAGAGCACCATCGCCGACATTCTGACGGTCATGCTGATGGAACACGGGCGGTCTGTCACGGTCCTGGATGGCGACGTGGTGCGCACGCACCTGTCCAAAGGCCTGGGTTTTTCAGCGGAAGATCGCGACACCAATATTTTGCGCATAGGATTTGTGGCATCCGAAATCGTACGCCACCACGGCGCGGTCATCTGCGCGGCAGTTAGCCCCTATCGCGAGACTCGCAACCGGGTACGCGCCCTGATGCGCAACGACGCCTTTATCGAGACGTTCGTGGATACGCCAGTCGAAATCTGCGAGCAGCGGGATGTGAAAGGGTTTTACGGTAAAGCCCGCGCCGGCGTAATTAAGGGCTTCACCGGCGTGGACGATCCCTACGAAGCGCCGCTAAATCCGGAAATCACCCTGCTCACCGGAAAGACCACCCCGCAGGAGAACGCCGAACGCATCATGGAGTACCTGATCGGCCAGGGGTTCCTGCTGCGCGATACGGCGGAAATCGCCAAGGAAGAAGGCGCGGAGTTGCTCGCCGCCGGCTAGTCTTTTTCAGCCCCGCGCGGTCTTAGCGGCTGCCGGAAGAAGGCTGTATGCCGAAGCTTATGCACAGAGTGGTCATCACCGGAATGGGCATGAGCACCTCGCTCGGCCCGGATCTGCGCACGTGCTGGCAGCGGCTGCTGGCGGGCGATAGCGGTATCGCTCCGCTCACCTTCTGGGACCCATCGGAGTACCACGCCAAAGTTGTGGCCGAGGTCAAACACGTGCCGCGGGAGACCGGGGCGGATTTCATCCCTTCGGCGTGGTGCCGCCGGGGCGTGCGGCTGTTTCTGCCGGTCGCCCGGGAGGCCTTGGCGGATGCCCAAATGGACCGCTCCGATCAGCGCCCCCCGGGCTTCGCCCCCGAGGATATCGGAATCGCGGCGGGCACCAGCGTCAATTATCTCGACATGGCCCTCATGAAGCACTATTTCCAGCTCCGCAAACCCGACAGCCCGGCGCTGGATATGGCGCGCTTCGCGCGTGAAGGCCGGCAGCCGGACAACAGTTTTTACCGCCGCTTGGGCGATATGATTGCCAGCGTGCCGGCCAAGCTGCTGAAACTCGCCGGGCCGGCGTTCGTCATGGATACGGCCTGCGCGGCCAGTTCGCACGCCATTGGCGAAGCGTTCCGGTTGGTGCGGCTGGGTAAAGTCAAAGCCATGCTGGCCGGCGGCGCGGCGGCGTTAGTGAGCCCGCTACCCATCCTGGCATTCAGTCTGTTAGGAGCCTTGAGCCGCAACGCCAATCCGGAGCTGGCCTCCCGTCCCTTCGACCGGCAGCGCGACGGCTTCGTGATGGGCGAAGGCGGCGGCGCCGTGGTGCTGGAAACTCTCGAGAGCGCCCAGGCGCGTGGCGCGCGTATCTATGCCGAGCTCGCGGGGTATGGTTCTAGCCTGAACGCTCACACGCTGACCGACCCCTCACCGGATGGCAGCGCCGAAGCTCAGGCCATTTCGATTGCTTTGCGGCAGGCCGCTCTGGCCCCCGAGGAGGTGGACTATATCGCCGCGCACGGCACCTCGACCCCCAAGAACGATCCCATCGAGACGGCCGCCATCAAACGCGCGTTCGGTCCGCATGCCAAGAGGTTGATGGTATCCTCGAACAAGGGCCAAATCGGCCACACCATTTCCGCGGCGGGCGTCTGCAACGTAATTTGCGCAGTAAAAGCGATCGCCGAGGGCCACGTCCCGCCCACCATGCATCTAAGGTCGCCGGATCCACAGTGTGACCTGGACTATGTTCCCAATCAAAGCCGCGCCGCCACGGTACGCGCCGCTTTAGCTAATGCTTTTGCCTTTGGCGGCCAAAATGCCGTGCTGGTTGTGCGTGCTTGGGCCGGATAAGGGCGCCGCGCGTGTTTTCGAAGGAGAAGTCGAAATGCCAGATATGACTGAATTGGAGGTATTCGATAAGTTCGTTCAGATCGTCGCGAAAAGCTTGCGCATCGACGATACGTCGCAAATCGCCCTCGACACGCACTTGACCGACCTTGGCGCCGAATCGCTCGATCTGATCGAGATCACCATGGAGACGGAGACCCAATTCCACATCTTCCTGCCCGACAAGTCCATCCTGGAAACCGCCGTGGAAGTTTTCGGGCCCGGCATTTTGGAAAAAGACGGATATCTCACCGAGGAGGGTAAGCGGCTGCTGTTGTGCCGCATGCCGGAAGCCGACGCGCGGTCCTTCGAGGGCGAAGTCGTTGTGAAAGATCTGCAGCATTATTTCTTGAAAGTCGGCACCTGGGTGCGGATGATCCAAGCCCTGGTGCAGTTCACGCCCGCAGAATGCGCATTTTGCGGAGGCCCCATGGCGCCCTCCATGGGCTTTCGCATGAAGTGCGCGAAGTGCGGCGTCGAGATCACGTTGCGCTCCGGGGAAGAAATCAACCGCGAATGGGTCCGCGAGTATTACGATAAAGAATACCGTCAGCAAACGGGGGCCCCGGTTTCAGCCGCCGCTGTCCACTAGCCGGCTCGACACGGCCCGGTCTGTTTATGGATGCCTTTGATCGCATGGTTTACGATTCGTCTGTAACCCCGGCGTGGCGGCCCGCTGGGCGTCCGGCGGGCCCCAGGGCGGAGTCTGTCTGCAGCCGGCTGGATGCCTTTCCATGCGAGCCCGCTGTCCTGGCGGACCTGATCCTCAGCCCGGGTGAGCGGGAACACTGGAATGCGATGCCTGGGGTGGAGAAACGCCGTCACGAATGGCTGTTGGGCCGCGCGGCTGCCAAGGAAGCCGTGCGGATGCTGCTGGAAGAGAAGTTGGACCTGGTTCTATCCCCTAAAGAGATCGAGATTGCACCGGATGCTTACGGCCGTCCGCGGGTGAAGTATTGTGGCGCGGGCATCCACGCCTGCGGCGGGTCTCCAGACCCGCCTTCCCTCTCGATCGCACACAGCCAAGGTACTGCCGTGGCGCTGGCCGTCCTGAATTCTTGCGCCCTGGTAGGCATCGATCTGGAAAGTCTGACTCGCCGCCGCGAGGATTTCGAAGCCATCGCGTTTAGCCCGGATGAGCGTCGCCTGCTGGCGGCGCTGCCCCCGGATTCGCGCCAGGAATGGGCCTTGCGCATGTGGTGCGCCAAAGAGGCCGTGGGCAAAGCGCTCGGGCGTGGCTTGAGCGCCGGCCTGCAAGCCTTCCATATCACCCGGGCCGATACCGCGAGCGGCATGATTGAAGTGGAACTGCGCGACGGCGCGCTCAAGCAGTTTCCTCAGTTGCAAGGCACGTCTTTAGCGGTTTCGACTGCGCGTGAACCCAATTTTGTATTTTCCGCGATTATTCATCAACAGGGAGCAGTCCGCATGAGGCCAAGCCGGCAGGAGATACTGGATTACCTGCTGCAAAAAATGGGCGAGTTGACGCAGGATTGGGACTATCCCGATCCCGTCAGTCCGGAATCGAAGCTATTCACCGAGTTGGGTTTTGAATCGCTCGACGCCGTAGTTCTGTGCACCGCCATCCAGGAACATTACCAGACCCCGATGCCCTTCGCGGAATTGCTGGCGGAGATCGGCCAGCAACAGCGCGATTTGTCGATCGACGAACTCACCGATTTCGTGAATACCCACCTCGGCGGCCCGCAGGGAGCGGACGCTACAAGGCGGGTCCAATGAGTATCCGCACGCTGCTTATCGGCCTGGACGGCGCCACTTTCTCCGTCCTCGATCCGCTCATGGAGCAGGGCGTCATGCCCTTCCTGAAGTCCTTCTTCGCGGAGGGCGCACGGGCCGGATTGCGCACTATCGTGCCCCCCCTGACGCCCCCGGCCTGGACCTCTCTGATGACCGGGCGCACGCCGGGCCAGCACGGCGTGTTCGATTTTTTCCGCATGGATTCGCCCGTCAGCCGGCACATCCGCTTCTTCAACTCCAACGACGTACAGTGCGAAACCATCTGGTCGCTGGCCTCCGCCGGCGGCCTGCGCACCACGACGATCAATTTCCCGGCGATGTTCCCGCCGCCGCACATTTCCGGGTACGTGGTTCCGGGCTGGGTGCCGTGGAAGCAGTTGCGCCTGGCGTGCTGGCCGGAGGGTCTGTTCGAGAAAATCAAAACCATCCCCGGCTTCAACCAGCGCGAACTGGCCATGGATATCAAGCTGGAGGAAAAAGCCACAGAAGGTATTTCCGATCACGCGGAGCTGGGGCCTTGGATCGAGCTGCATGCGCGCCGCGAGCAAAACCTGTTCCAGGTCCTGCGGCACCTCACCGAAGAAGATCCCTCGGATCTGACTGCCGTGCTGTTCGACGGCGTCGATAAGCTGCAGCATCTCGGCTGGCGCTTCCTCCGTCCCGAGGACGACCGGCCACTCACCGAGGAGTGGGAGTTTCATATCCGCGAACTGTGTCTAAATTATTTCCGTTGCGTGGACAATCTGCTGAAACAGATGTGCGGCCTGGCCGGGCCGGAGGCGACCGTGGTGATCGCTTCCGACCACGGCTTCGGCCCCACGTACGACGTGCTGCACATCAACACCTGGCTCGAACAGCACGGATACCTGGCATGGTCGGAAGCGGGAGAAGCGCACGACACACAGGGCGCGCTGCTGGGAGTCGGACAAGTGGCCAAACACACCTGGCTGATGGATTGGAACAAGACCAAAGCTTTCGCCACCACTCCCACGAGCAACGGTATTTATGTCGTGGTGAGCGACGGGACCTCGCCCGGCGTGCCGGCCGCTGAATACCCCGCGTTCCTCAAGAAGCTTTCCGATGAATTGCGCCAGATCCCCAGCCTGCGGACCGGCGAGCCGCTGGTGAGCGAAGTCTACACGCGCGATGAGGTCTTTCAGGGGCCGCACCACGACGCCGCGCCGGACCTGACGCTGATACTGAGCGACGGCGGCCTGGTCTCTATTTTGCCCTCGAAAGAAACCGTGTCCAAACGGCCCTCGGTGTCCGGTTCGCATCGCGCGGTGGGAGTTTTCGGAGCGCGCGGCCCAGCCATCCGGCGTGGATTCGTGGCCAATGAGTTGTCTATCCTGGATATCGCGCCTACGGTACTTTATAGTCTGGGCTTACCCCTTCCTGAAGATTTGCAAGGCCGCGTGCCAGTGGAGATCTATCATGAAGCTGTTTTGAAAGAGCATCCCGTGCGCAAAGTAGCCACTGGGACTAGTAAGCCGGGACAGGCGAGCAGCACCCCCGTACCAGGGGAATTGGAGGATGAGGAGACAGTTTTGGAGCGACTTCGCGAGCTGGGATACATCGAATAGGGATCGGTTTGCTTGTGGGCAGGATGGTGCGCGCCGATTGCCAATCGGCGCAGTTTCGTTAGGCCGATTAACAATCGGCCTGCAAGGTTGCCAATCTGCCCCACAAACTGCACCCATATCGAAATGGGGAGCTGTCTATTTGAGCGATGCCGAAGATCAAAGCTAACGGGGTGAACTTACATTACATCACGGTCGGCGCGGGCCCCGATATTGTCATGCTGCACGGCTTCCTCGGCAATCTGGCGGTTTGGCACCTCTACATGGCACCGATCCTGCGGCGGGAGTATCGCGTCACTACTTACGACCTTCGCGGTCACGGATACAGCGACGTGACGGACACCGGCTATACGGCGGCCGATATGGCCGAGGATCTGCGCTGCTTCCTCGACGAAATGGGAATCGAACGCCCCATCCTGGTGGGCCACAGCTTCGGCGCCGACATCGCCATGTACTTCAGCCTGCTCTACCCGGAGCGCGTGCCCAAATTGCTGGCGCTGGAACCCGGGCTGGCGGCACTGGTCCACCTGCGCAACGATAAGGATTGGATCGGCTGGGCGGCCTGGGTAGCCAAGCTGGAAGAAGTGGGCATCCACGTTCCGGAAGACAAACGCACGGATGCCGAATTCCTTTTGCAGCTCAGCCTGGAAACTCCCAAGTTTTACGGTCCGGCGCGCGGATTGCCGCGGAATCGCGAGCCGTTGCTGCACCTGATCCGCAATACCACGCTGATGAAGGACTACGAAGTGGTGGGCGATATGACCTTGGAGGCGGTGCGCACTATCCAAACGCCCACGCTGCTGGTTTACGGCCGCCAGTCGCACTTCATCAGCTCATATGACTTCCTGCATAGAGCGCTGCCTAACTGCCAGCAGGTACTGCTGCCGGGCGGCGAGCATTTCGGCCCGCTGGAACAGCCCGAGCTGCTGACCGGGCACATCCTGCAATTCCTGCGTGAGCCCGTTCCGGAAACCTCGGCAGAGGTGGTGGAGGCACGCTGACCGCCGCGGGGAAACTTCCCCGGCTGCCCTTGGCCCACACCCCATGAGTACCCCCGCCATCACCCCGGACACCTCACTGGCTGTGGACCCGCGTCCGCTGCCACTGTCCGCCAAGCTGCTCTACGGCGTGGGAGAAATGCCCATCACGGTCCTGATGGTCATCTCTGGCCTTTTCATGCTGTTTTTTTATAACTCCGTGATGGGCTTGCCGTCCTTGCTGGTGGGTATCGGTCTTTCGTCCAGCCTGGTGTTGGATGCCCTTCTCGATCCGTTCATCGGCCACATATCGGATCGCACCCGCCACCGTTTCGGACGCCGGCACGTATTCATGCTGCCGGGCGCGCTGGTCATCGGACCTAGCTTCTTCCTGCTCTTCAGCCCGCCGCGCAGTCTGGGACATACCGGGCTGTTTGTGTGGCTGCTGGCCTGGTCGATTGCCTTGCGCGCCGCCAGCGCGGTATACCGGATTCCTTATCTCAGCCTGGGCGCCGAACTGAGCCGCGATTATGACGACCGCACCAGCACCATGGGCCTGCGCACCCTGTTCGGACTCTTGGGAACGCTGGGAGCCTCGGCGCTTTCGTTCTTGATTTTCTTTCCAGCCACCGCCGACAAGCTGCACTACGCCGGATATCCGCGCATGGGGTTGGCCTTGGGCGCCGTCATGACGGTGGCCGGCCTCATCGGCACCCTGGGCACGCTTCGCTATCGAACTTCCGGCGGCGCTAACGACTCGGCCGGGCTGCACTTTTTTACCGGCTTCCGGATTGCCATGCGGAATCGCGACTTCCGCAGTATCTGGTTCTCGACAACCGTTTTCTTCCTGGCGGTGGTGCTGAATTTTAGTATGGCCATTCACTACTTCACATGGTATGCGCAGGTCAGCCGCGGCAAGGTCTTGAGCCTAATTCAGACTTGCTTTTACGCCGGCGCATTGGGAGGCGTGGCCTTGTGGATGTCGCTGTCCCGGCACATGGAGAAACGCACTCTGTACATGATGGCCGCCGTCTCCTCGGCCACCCTCTTGTTCATGGCGACCTTCCTGATCGGCATCGGTCGGCCGCTGGGCATAGGCCACCCCTTACCGCTGATCGTCGGGCACGTGGTGGGCGGCATTTTCGCCAGCGCGGTCTGGGTGGTCCCGGCGTCCATGATCGCCGATGTGACCGATACGGACGAATTGGCCACTGGCCTGCGCCGCGAAGGCATCTATTTCGGCATCATGAATTTCGGCGAGAAGCTCGCTGCCGGAGGCGCACTGCTGTTTGCCGGCGGCCTGTTGGGCGTTTTCCGCAAAATGTCGCCGGCGGGAGCCGGCTTTGGCACGCCGGGCAATCCTCCGGCCGCCATTCCTTACGTGGGCCTGCTATACGGCGCCGTGCCGGCGGCGCTGCTGGTTCTTTCCCTGGTTTTCATTCTTCCGTATCGCTTGAACCGGCGCACGGTTCGCGGCATTCAACAGCAACTGGCGGCGCGCCGCACTGTGACCGAGTAACTGCATGACTGACGATCGACCCGTTGTATTGATCACCGGCGCGGGCTCCGGCTTGGGGCTGGCATCCGCCTTATTCCTGGCCGTCCGCAATTTCCGCGTCTACGGAACGGCGCTCACCGCAGCCGAAGAACAGGAGTTGCGCCAGGAGGCCTCGCGCAACAACGTGGAAGTGTCCGCGCAACGTATGGATGTCACCCGCCGGGCCGACATCGATCACACCGTGGAAACCATTATCCGCGAAGCCGGCCGCATCGACGCCGTCGTGCATTTTGCTGGCATGGGACTGCGCGGCTTCTTCGAAGATCTCAGCATGCAGGAGATCCGGCAACTCTACGACGTCAATGTCTTCGGCATCATGGAGCTGACCCAGGCCGTGCTGCCGCACATGCGCGCGCGCCGCTCCGGACGCATCGTGATCGCCGCCTCGGCCGCCGGGCGCATGGGCGAGATGAGCATCGCCGGCTATTCTTCCGGCAAGTTCGCGGTGGTGGGTCTCGGTGAATGCCTGCGCCAGGAAGGCGCGCTGTTCAATGTTCAAGTTTCCGTGCTCGAGCCGGGGCTGATCTACACCCCGCATTTCGGGATCAACCGCAATCGCGCTCGCCGCGCGCAGGATCCTACGAGCCCTTACTACTTCTGGTTTTGCCAGCACGAAGCCATCGTGGACAAGCTGCTCGCCACAAATAAATTCACGGCCGAAGACATCGCGAGGGTGGTGCACAAGATTCTGACCGTGCGGAGGCCCCGCCTGCATTACATGGTGGGATTCAAATTGAAGCTGATGGTGGCGTTGCACAACCTCATCCCATTCGAATGGTTCGAGCGCATTCACGAAAAAATCATCGTCCGCATGGTGGCCCATCCGCGCCATCCGGCGACCGGCCTGAGCGGCCTGGACGCCGGCATTGGCGAGCGGGCCAAGTCCCACCATGCGGCGGAACCTCTCTCTAAAAGTCCATGATCGATCTACATACACACACCGACCGTTCCGACGGCACCGCCTCGCCCGCGCAATTGGTGCACGATGCGAAGGCCATGGGCCTCGAAGCTCTGGGCATCACCGACCACGACACGCTGGACGGCTACGATGTCGCCGCGCCGCTGGCCGCCGCGGCCGACCTGGAATTGGTTTGCGGCATCGAGTTAAGCACGCGCCCCGATCCGCCCCCGGACGGGTCGCGGCCGCCCTCGGTGCACCTGCTCGGCTATTTCCTGCAGGAGCCGGCCTCGGCGGGATTCCGGCAGTGGATCAAGGGCCACCAGGATAGCCGCCGCGAGCGCAACCGCAAGCTGATCGCCAAGCTGAATTCGCTGGGCGTCGAGATTACGCTGGAGGAAGTGCAAGTGCTCGGCAAGCACCTCACCGGCCGTCCGCACTTCGCCAAGATCCTGCTGAAGAAAGGCTATGTGAAGACCACTCAGGAAGCCTTTGACAAGTATCTGGCGGACAATGCCTCGGCCTCGGTGGAGCGCGAGGAGCCGGAGTTGGTGGAAGGCGTGCGGCGCATCCGCGAGGGCGGTGGCATGGCTTCACTGGCGCATCCCGTGCGGTTGCCGGAGCGCGACCGTTCTTCGCTCGAAAAGCTGCTGCGCGCGCTCATCGACAATGGCCTGCAAGGCTTGGAGGTTTACCACAGCGAGCACGGCCCAAAGGACACGGCGCTGTACAAGGATCTGGCCGGCCAGTTTCAATTGATCGAGACCGGCGGCACGGATTTTCACGGGGATAACAAGCCGTCGATTCAGTTGGGCACAGGCAAGGGCGGCAACGTAAATCTGGCTTATGGGCTGCTGGAGAATATGCGGCGGGGTGTGGCGGAGATGGCGGCGCGGTAGAATCGGAACGGGATCTTGGTGACCGGCGCAGCCATAGGCGAATCAATTCGAGAGCAGCGTGAGGCGATCCTTTGCGTTGCCGCGAAGCACGGCGCAACTCAGGTTCGGTTGATTGGGTCGGTGGCGCGCGGCGAAGCCGGCCCAGATAGCGACGTCGATTTGCTCGTGACGTGGCAGGAGGGAACCAGCCTCCTTGACCAGGCGGCTCTCAAGCTGGAACTCGAGAGCTTGTTGGGCCAGAAGGTCGATATAGCCAGCGACGGCTGGGTGAAACCCTCGATACGGGAATCGCTTTACCGCGATGCGATCGCTCTATGAGGAGCAATGCGGACCGGCTGAGCACTGTCCCGCAACCGACGCGCTGACGCCGTCGCGCCCGTCAGAGAGTCAAAAATCTGCAGCACTTGTCGAGCGGCCCCAATACGAACTCGACCGGTTCTAGCTTGTCGCGTGCGTTTGGCGGTAGCCAGGCCAGTCTATACTCCCGTTGCCAGGCATAACGAAAGTGCTTGGTGAAAACCACATCTACCGGACGCGGGCCTCGAACTGGATGGTGCGGATCGCGGTAGGTTACAGGCGACTCATAGAGGTCCCATCCAGGTAGTTTTATTTTGCCGCACTCGCGCATTCGGTCGATGAACGCCTGTGGCGTAGGAATGACCAAACACGAGTCATACGGTTTTGGGCTCCCACGCGAGAAGTCGTCAAACAGCCGATAATCGTACCTCATTCCAAAGCAAGCGACGTAGTAATCCGTGCTAGATTTGGCGACACGTCTAACGTTTCCAATTATGTCCATCCGTGTACTTTGTCCGTTCACCGCGTATGGGCTGTTCGGCGGCGCATTAACGGTCGTTCCATAGCATTCCTCCGTAAACATCACTTCGCAGTCCCGGATTGCCGGATTTAGCGACGGATCGTCGTAGTTCTTCGCATTCGCAATTCGAATTCGGCCCTGCTTGAACAGCGGATCCATATGCTTAAAACTCCCGAACTTGAGCAGATAACGATTCTCGGGTAATCCGCGGCCCCAGAGTTCAGCCGCCCTTGCGTGGTGAGAGTAAGTTCTCTGCATAAAGTCGCCGGGGATACGCACGTTCCGAAATTCGAACTCAGCGTGAACGTGAGCAAGCAGGCGGCGAAACTGTTCCCCTTCGTCAATGATCAAGCCGCCACCGGCGTCGATGGTTAAAATGTTGTCCATCAGGTCGGCTTGGCGCTGAATCAACTGTTCCTCCGAGTCGTGCCGCAGATAAGTTCTTTGTAGATACTCTTCCCTCCACTCGTTAAAAAGTTGTAAGTTTTGCATTTGCGCTCTGCGCCAAACCCAATCTCGCTGACCAGCCCCGCCCTCCCCGGCAGGAGGTACAGAGGTCATTCGCCGGTTGCCGGCCGGAACGGGCAACCCCCAGCCTGCTTCCCTTATTTTAGCTCCGGGCCGCGCCCGTTGACTTGGAGAAATCCGGTGGCCCGTGTACTGACATTGCGCTATCCTGGAAGGAATGACTGCCGTTAACCTGGAACTGCCGGCTGATCTGGTGGCCGCCGCGAAGCTCGACCGAGGCAACCTATCGCATGAAGCGGCCAAGCTCATCGCGCTGGAGCTGTACCGTGAGGGCGCGGTTTCGCTGGGCCGGGCTGCCGAGCTCTGCGACACGCCATTGGCCGCATTCATGGACTTTGCGGCAGGTCACGGCGTGCCCCCCCTCAACTACGGCATGGAGCAGTTGGAAGAGGACCGGCGCACTCTGGCCAAGCTTCGCACGTGACGGTTGTTTCCGACTCCTCGCCGCTCATCACGCTCGCGAAAATCGGGCGTCTCGAAGTGTTGAACCACCTTTATCGGACGATTACGATCACGCCGGAGGTTTACGATGAGGTCGTGGTGCGCGGCTCAGGGCTGACGGGATCGATCGAACTCGCCACTTGCAAGTGGATAGCAGTCAAGCCCATCGAGAATGTTGGGGCTCATGCGGCCGCCCGGGAAAAATTCGGTTTGGGCATCGGCGAGACCAGCGCGATCATTTTGGGCCGGGAATTGAACGCCAGCTTGGTCCTGATCGACGAGATCAAAGCTCGCAGGGTGGCGCGTGAATACGGCATGGCGGTGGTGGGTTGCGTCGGCATTCTCGAGGAGGCATTCGGCTTGCATCTGCTGTCGGATTTGGCGCAGGCGTATCGCCAATTGATCTCCGCTGGCGCTTACATTGACCGCCAAATCCTGGAGAACAGCCTCAATGCCTTGAACTTGCCACCGATGTAAGGCTTGGATTGCGCCGGGCTGAACTACACAATCCGGTGTTCCCCCGTCGTTTTCCCCGGCACGAAAACGCAGTACTGAAGGCACTGGTGCAAGAGCCTCCCGGCTGGGTATAATCGTGTAACACTCTAAACGGAAAGGGAATCTTCATTGCAAATGAACGACCAATACGATGTAGCCATTCTGGGCGCGGGTTTCGAAGGCGGGATGCTGGCAACCATTCTGGCCTACAAAGGCGCCAAAGTGGTGCTCATCGACGCCGGCTCGCACCCCCGTTTCGCCCTCGGCGAGTCTACAGTGCGGCACACCTTCCGCATGATCAAAATCATGGCGGAGCGATTTGGAGTCCCCGAGTTCAAGACCGAATTCAATTCCGGCGAGCTCCTGCATACGCATGTATCCAACCATTTCGGCGTGAAGAAGAATTTCGGTTTCGTCTATCACCGCGCCGGCGAGCACCAGCGGCCGGAAGAGGCCACCCAGTTGGTGATTCCGCCGTACCGGGAAGGCTACGAAGCCCACCTGTTCCGCCAGGATACCGATCAGTATTTGACCTATACGGCCATCCATCACGGCGCTACCGTCAAATACAACACGCGCGTCAAGACTGTCGAGACGGATGCGCAGGGCGTGACCATCTCGACCGAGAAAGGCGAACCCATCCGCGCCAAGTTCGTCGCCGATGCCTCCGGCGGCGGGCACGTGCTCGCCCGCCAGTGGAACCTGCGCGACAATCCGCCGCGCGTCCGGCTGCAGACCCGCTGCCTGTTCACACACATGATCGACGTGAAGCCTTACGACGATCTGACCCTGCCGAACGGCGTGCCGAAAGCGCCGCGCCGCTGGTACTCCGGCACCTGCCACCATATCTTCGACGGCGGCTGGCTGTGGGTGATCCCGTTCGACAACCGCGAAGGATCCGCCAACAAATGCGTCAGCGTGGGGCTGAGCTTCGACATGCGCAAGTTCCCCAAGCCCATGGATATCACGCCGGACGAGGAATGGCGGCAGTTTCTGGACAAGTTCCCAAGCATCAAAGAGCAGTTCAAAGACGCCAAGCTGGTGCGCGACTGGGTTTCGTCGGACCGGCTACAGGGATCCGTCAAGCAATCCGTGGGCGATCGCTGGGCGATTATGGCCGGCGGCGCAGGCAGCGGCTTCCTGGACGCGCTTTTCTCGCGCGGCCTGGCTTCTTCGGTGGAAGTCATCAACGCGCTCGCGGCGCGCCTGCTGCCAGCCATCAAGGAAAACGATTTCCGCGCCGAACGTTTCGAGTATATCTCCCGCATTCACGAAGCCAATCTGCGGAACAACGACCGCCTGGTCTTCGGCGCCTACACTTCGTTCCGCGACTTCGATCTATGGAACGCCTGGTTCCGTGTTTGGGCCTTGGGCGTCGGCCTGGGCGACTTGAAACTGGCCAGCATCTACCGGCGGTACTTGAAGAGTCACGACGACTCCATTCTTCCGGATGCCGAAGAGCCGATGGGGTTGTTCTACAGCCAACACAAAGGTTTCGGCGAGCTTCTGGACGCGGCGGTGGCCAAAATGGATGAAGTAGAGGCCGGCACGACCGATCCGAAGGAAGCCTCCAAATACATCTTCAACCTGATACGCAACGCCAAGTTCACACCGGCCGCCAATCACTTGGGAGACCCCGACTGGCATTTCATCAATGCCGGAACGTTCATCGTCTCGGTGAAGACGCTGGCCTGGCTGTTGACGTCGGCGCCACCCGATATCCGCAGCTTGTCGTTGGGCCTGCTGGGGGATATTGGCGGAAGCAAGGCGCATCCGGCACCCTCGGCGGGATAACTCGCGTCACACCGCTCTCAAAATCCGCTTCGCGTACGAAGTCAAGGACTAGTCCGCACAGAACTTGCGCCTGCCCTGCATTCTGCTGTACATTACCTAGAGCCACAGGCGGAAAAGTGGGCGCTTTTCCGGCACTCTATCTGCACAGAACATGAAAGCTCTAGCTTTGTTTCTTATTGTGGCCGCGCTGTCGGCGCAGGTCCAGCCGGCCCCCGGCTGGTGCTCCATGGCGCACTGCAATAATCAGATGACGGATTTCGCTCCCGTCACTCCTCCGGGTATCGGCGCCGGCATATCTATCGTCAACCGGGACGCATCGCGCCTGGGAGTGGCAGCCGGCTTAGGCTGCGTCTCAAACGGAACGAATCTGGCTTGCACATATCGGGAATCTCCCGATGCGGTGGTCTACTACGATGCCAACGGTACCGTGTTATGGACGTCAGGCAACCTGCTGGATGACAATACTTACAAAAATACGCCGATCATCCAGGCCGACGGGAGCGTGGTGATCGGAGACGACCTGCACCTCATCAAATTCAACAAAGATGGCACCGTGGCTTGGTCCACTTCCACCCCTGAAGGCGCCCCGGTCTCCCAAGTCACGACTCCCAATGGCGCCATTTTCACCGCCACCCACCCGGTAGCCGTCAACACGTGCGCACAAGACAGTTGCAACCTCCTGGTAACCATAAATAATCCTGGGAGCCAGTACACTTCAGCTACCGTGACCCTGACCGGCGGGGACTGTCCGGGCGCGACGGCCAGCGCAACCGTTTCCGGAGGCCAAGTTACGGCTATCACTACCACGAAGGGTGCTAACTGTTTTATCGCTCCTGACGTGATTATCACGGGCGACGGCTCGGGGGCCCAGGCGAATGCCACGCTGCTGGGTCCAGCCCCGATCTCGGTATATAACGGCAAGTCCGGCGCACTGGCCGGAAGTCTATTCCTGTATAGCAGCGGAACCAGCGGGCCTTATTACGAAACCATCAACGTTCCTTGTGTCGGCAACGGGAGCCATCCGAACCGGATTTACATCTCGACCAACCTGAGCACAGATCAAAGCCAGGGCGCGCTGTGGGCGGTGGACATCGATCCCACAAACCTGGCGAATCCGATGAGTCCGGCGTGGAGTGTGACATTCGACGGACCTTCGGGGGCTTCGCCGTTGTGCATCGGCAACAACATCTATTTCGACGGCGCTGGCTTCGTACCGGGCGACGACGCCGGCACGACTATCTTTGGAGTGCAGGATAACGGCAGCTCCGCTACCATGCTGTTCCATGTTTCACTCGGCGCCGGCACCGAGCCAGTGACGTGTAACTTTGCCATGGACCCCCGGGCGGAGGGAGGCTTTTGGCACGAGATCCAGTACGATACCAACATATACCACCGCGACGGCGCCACCGGGAACATCATCGAGACGCTCGACGTCAGTTCGCTGCTGGCCGCCAGCGGCGCGCCTCCGGCCACATACTGGATGTCCGGTGTGTTCAACACCGTAGGCACGCCGGATCACCCTTATATGATCCTTCCGGAATCGGATGTCAACTATGTGGCCAGCTATCTGACCCTGGTCGACATCACGGATTCGTCGCTCGTTTGGGCGCTGCCCCTCTATCCTGGAAATAGTCCGTTTTACAGCGATTCTTTCGAAGGCGGCGCCGCCATTGCCATGAATTCCAATCGGCAGCCGGTCCTGGCCATGGCCACCCGCTACGATGGCGCCTATTTCCTCGGCGATGGCCCGGGTACGGCGGTGCTCTCGTCGACCAGCCTGAGCTTCGGCGATGAGTCTCTGGCGAGCACCAGCGCCGCGCAGACCGTGACCCTCACTAATACCGCCAGCAGTACGCTAAACGTCACAAGCGTCACCCCCAGCGGCGATTTTGGCGAAACCGATAATTGCGCGTCCGCGCTGACCCCCGGGACCGGTTGCAGCATCGCCGTCACTTTCAGCCCAACCGCCCTTGGCCCGCGCAATGCTTCCATCACGATCGCCAGCAATGCCACGGGCAGCCCACAGGCGATCTCCTTATCCGGCGTCGGCATTACCGGCGCGCCCGGCATTAGCCTCTCGGCTTCCACTCTGAGTTTTCCGGGCCAGGTCGTCGACACAACCAGCCCGCCGAAGGTGGTGACCTTGACCAACGCGGGCACCGCGCTGCTGACCATCGACGGTATTGTGAACGGCGGAGATGCCGTCCAATCCAATAACTGCCCCTCCAGTCTGCCGGCCGCCGCCAGTTGTTCCATTAACGTCATGTTTACCGCCGGTGGCGTTGGAAAGCGCAACGGTACGATAATGATTGACAGCAACGCGGCGGATAACCCAAGAACGATCACCTTGGCCGGTACGGGTTTGGTGGCGCAAGGAGCGGCCGCTGGGCTGACCTCCACCAGCCTGGTGTTTCCGGGACAAAGCCTGGGCGCGGCGGGAACGCCTCAAACCGTCAAGTTGATTAGCGTGGGCGCCGCCGCGCTACACATCATCAGTATCGTGAGCGCCGGCACAGCGTCCCAAACCAACACCTGTCCTCAAAACCTCGCGCCGGGGACACACTGCACGATTACCGTTACGTTTACTCCTTCCACTACCGGACCGGGCAGCGGCACGATTACGATTGCCGACAACGCGCCCGGCAGCCCGCAGACCATCGCGGTCTCCGGCATCGCGTCGGGGAACCCCGTGCCATTGCTCAACCAAGCCGCATCGCCGGCGAACCCCATCGTGGGCGGCTCCGGATTTACGCTGAATATCCTGGGCGGCGCATTTCTTCCGGGCGCTACCGTGAATTGGAACGACGCCCCGCTCGCTACCAACTACGTCGGCAAAACGGAGTTGACCGCTATCGTCCCGGCCGCCAATATCGCCGCGGCGGGGACCGCTCGGATCACAGTTGTGAATCCGGGCCCCGGCGGTGGAACCTCGAGTCCCACTTGGTTCCCCATCACGACGCCCAGCGAATGGATTACCGTAAACCGTACGGACCTGCCAGCCAGCGCGGGGCCACAAGCCTTGGCCACCGCCGATTTCGACGCTAACGGCACACTCGATCTGCTGGTTGCCAACTCTGCCGCCAACACTGTTTCCATCCTGTTGGGCAATGGGAACGGCACATTCGCGCCGCCGGCCGACTACCCCACCGGTAGCAAACCGGTCGGGGTGGCTGTGGCCGACTTCAACAACGACGGCAGGCCGGACATAGTCGTCGCGAACCAGGCAGACAACGCCATATCCATTCTGCTGGGCGCCGGCGGGGGTGCTTTCTTGCCCGGTACGCCCTACCCCACGGGCAACGGCCCGGTGGCTGTGGCCGTGGCGGATTTCAATGGCGACGGAAACCTGGATCTGGCCGTAGCCAATCGGGCCGACAATACCATTTCGATTCTGTTGGGCAATGGAGACGGGACCTTCAATGCGCATGTGGATTTTCCCGCAGGGCCTTCCCCGGACGCCCTGGTTGCGGGCGATTTCAATGCGGACGGCAAGCTGGATCTCGCGGTGGCCAACGATTCCGCCAATGGATCCGTTTCCGTTCTCCTGGGCAACGGCGACGGCACCTTACAGGCGCCGGTAGGGTACGCCACTGGCGATTCGGTCGCGTTGGTGGCGGCCGACTTCAACGGCGACGGCCACCTCGACCTGGCCACGGTCAACCAGATGGCGCAAAACCTGATGGTGCTTTTGGGCAATGGCGACGGTACGTTCCAACCGGCTCTCAGGCAGTTGTTAGACCTGCGTCCCATGGGCCTGGCGGTGGGCGATTTGAACGCCGATGGAACACTGGACGTGGCCGTGGTCAACGCTGGGGAGAACACGGTCTCCATCCTGCCCGGCTACAACAATGGCTCCTTCGGCCTGCCGATAAATTATGCCGTCGCTGCCGGCCCCGTGGCGGTGGCAATCGGCGATTTCAATCGCGATGGCAGTCTCGACCTGGCGGCGGCGGCGCCCGCTTCGAATACGGTTTCCGTTCTGTTGCAGGCGCCGGCGATTACTTTCTCCAGCAGCAGCCTGAACGTGGGGAACGTAATCATCGGCCAACACGCGTCGCAGGCCGTAACGCTGACCAACACCGGCGGCGCCGTGCTGGCGATCGCGTCCATCGCCGCCAGCGGCGGGTTCTCGCAAGAGAACGCTTGCCCGCCATTGCTCGCGCAGGGAACATTTTGCTCCATCACAGCGACCGCCGTCGCCAAGACGAAAGGACCGCTCACTGGCCTGCTCACCATTACGGACAACGTCCCCGGCTCTCCGCAGACCGTTGCCCTGAGCGGCACGGCTGTAGGGGTGGACGTCACCGTGAATCTTTCCGAGGCCGCCATAGATAGCGGCAACCCAGTCGCTTCCAACACCATCGGCTTGAGCCATGCGGCGCCGCCCGGAGCGACCGTTGCACTTTCCAGCTCCAACCCAGCGGTGGCCTCCGTTCCAGCTTCTGTCACCATCGCGGCGGGAGCTACAGTTTCGGCGCCGTTTACCATTACAACCACGGGAGTCGAAGCGGCCACCCCGGTCACTCTGTCTGCCAGCTTCAATGGAGTGACCGCCACAGCCGTCCTGGCCGTGAACCCTGCCGTGCTGCTGTCGTTGACTTTGTCGCCGTCTGCCGTAACGGGCGGAATGTCCACTACGGCGAACTTCGCCACCCTGGACGGGCAAGCGCCGCCGGGCGGAGCGATTCTCAGCCTCAGCAGCTCCAACCCAGCGGTGGCTGCCGTTCCGGCTACGGTACGGATTGCGGATTATGCCACCCAATCGCCGACATTCACTATCACCTCGAGTGCGGTGACCGCGCCGACGCAGGTAGTCGTCACGGCTTCCTATGGCAGATCGCAGACCACGGACACGCTCACGGTGAACCCGACGGCGGGCTTGGCTTCCGTGAGCCTTTCACCCTCCTCGGTTGTGGGGGGCAACCCGCCGGGCAATTACACCAACGCGGCGGTTCTGAACGGACCGGCTCCGGCTGGCGGGGCCACCATTGCGCTTTCCAGCTCCAATCCGGCGGTCGCGTCCGTTCCGGCTAGTGTGCAGGTGGCCGCGGGAGCCACGACATCGGCTAACTTCCCGATTACGACAACGCCCGTGGCCGCGGGAACGCCCATAACCATCTCAGCCAGCTACCAAGGGGTCACCGTGAACGCGCAACTGATGGTTAATGTCGCCACACCTTTGGCGGTGCAGCTTTCCCAGGCCAGCGTAAAGGGTGGCACAAAGGTGCCATCCAATTACGTGAAGATGGATGGTCCGGCGCCTGCCGGCGGCCTGACTATTTCCTTGACCAGCTCCAATCCGGCGGTCGCCGCGGTGCCTGCTACGGTCACGGTTTCAGCGGGTCTCCGGAATTCGCAGAGTTTTGCGATCATCACAACCGCGGTGAAGTCCTCTACGCCGGTCACCATTTCGGCCAGCTATCACGGAATTACCCAGTCGGCTAACCTGACCGTCACCCCGTAGGCGGACGGCCAGGAGTCTCCGTATTGCGGCTATGGCTTGCGTGCCACCGCGCTTTGGGCGGTAACCCCGACTGAAAACAAAAAGCTATGTTGCGATTGCTGATTCGTAACCGTGATGTTGAGAGTGTCTCCGGCCGCCATCGGGCACGCTCCGTTTTGATTCACGTTGGCTATTAGCGATATCAAGCCGTCAGACCATTCGCCAATGGTCGCGGTGCATGGGTCCCCGGTGTAGCCCGCGCTCCAGTTTGGCGTTTGCGTGGTGTCTGTAATTTGCAGAAAGTTCGAATTCCCCGTGTATGGCAGGCCCAACGGGAAATAGCCGAAGCCTTGGCCAACGATGTTAAGGGGCGGGCTGGGCTGCACCACCACATACTCGCAGCCCCCGCCCTGAGTGAGGTCGGCGCACTGTGTGACGACCTTGGTAATCTCGATCGTATTAGAAGGCTCAATGGCGCATGTCTGATTTGCAGGGCTGATAATTGCCGGTAGACCGTTCGGATAGACGTCGCAGGCATTGCAGCTGAACTGCCCCGGTGGGCAGGTGATCGGAGCGGCGATCGCCGGCAACCCGGGCGAAGGCGCGGCGCCGGCGACCGGCTCGGTGATCCACGGCGAGTACAGGCCCATGAGACCGGTGATACCGTTGACCTTTCCATTCGTAGTCGTCGCTTCAAAAACCTTATACGGAACCACCTGCGTGGAGCAATCGAACCAACTGCTCGGCAGGATGTGCCGAATGGCGATCTCGTTCAGTTCCGTGTAGTTCGCGATTTTCGATAGGTCCAGCCACGTATAGCCGTTCGCCGCAGTCACCCAAGAGGGTTGGGCCACACCCGTGCCTACCACCAGGCTGACATTGCCGTTCGGGTCCTGGACCAAAGGCGTACACGGAGTTATCGGGTTCGCCGGACAACTGTCGGGAAGGCTGGCCAGCGTGCCTCCGCCGGTAGTCTGAAACGAAATGCTCATATATCGCATCTGCTCGTTCCCGGAGCGCGAACAGCCGTTTACACACGGCGTAGGCGGGGTGGTCGGGACTCGAAATTGGATAAGCATTACTTCGCCGACGTTAGCGAGGGTTTGCGGCAGGCCGGCCGCCACATTGGCAATCAGGTAAGCCGCATCCGGATTCGCGCCAGGCGTATACTCGTCTTGCCGTTCAAACTCTAACTGGGCCTCGCTGTATGGCGGGGGGACTATGCCCCAGCACTGGCCCGACTGCCAGTTCGCAAAAACATTGTGCTCTTGCACCTGATCCTGGTTCAGCCACACGTTTCCGGTAGCCGAGGCGCTGGTGACGATGTTGCCCAGACTCGCAATATAGGCCGCCGGGTATGCGCAACCGGAGGCCACGTCCCGCACAATGACGTGCGGCTGGTTGGCGGAAGTGGCCGTGGTCAAATCCAGATAGCTCCGGATAATCAGAACGCCGGCCTGGTTGGGATTGGTGTGCTCCGGCGTGTCGACCTCGTGAACCTGGTTGCCGGTGCCTTCATTGATAAAAGCCGCATCAAAATTCCAGTTGATGTACGGATGCCGTTGGGTGCCGTCCATCCAGTTGGTTTCAATGTTGTATCCGGTCATCATACAGCCGGTCTGGATTTTGCCCGGAGTCCCTCCCAGGTGGATGGCCGCGCCGTAGCGTTGCCCGTTCACGAAGGCCACTCCGGGTTCGTACGGATTAAAATCGTTGGAGGTCAGGGGCACGATGTTTACGTCCGTGATGTTCTGTGTAATCGCCGAATGGTTGTCGTAGAGCCCGAGCGAGAAGTAGCGCGTGTTCGGAAACTGTCCCAGGACGACGATCTCATACGGCGGTATGGTCACGGGCTGCACGCCCTTACTGGTGCTGCTAATATTGAAAAAAATCTTGTTGTAGATGCTGTTGAGATCGCCCGCCTCGTTAATCCCGCCGTTGCCGCTGGACAATGGAATCAGGTAACAGTTGTTGTTGAAGTTGCTCATGAAATTCCCCTTGGGGAATTGGTTCCCCGTGAACGACGTGGGAAGACCTGAACAATTCTCGGCAAATGCGCCCGCAGGCAACCAGCAGAAACCTGCCAAGACCAAGCACGCGATCGGCAGTCGTGTCATAAATGTAGCCCGGCCCCCTTTCGATGGCGGCGCGTTTAGCCTCGCACGCGACACATCCCCTGTCACACTCGTGTTCCCCAAACTCCGAGGCCTCACACTGCGAATAGTATACACCGAATTAGCCTACAGTACTACCCGAATCGTTGCCTAAAGGGAACGGTTTCTTTGGTTTGAGTACTACGTACCACATCGGCGCTTCCAGAGCGCCCGGTTCCACCACTTAACGACTGTAACGCTGTATGGACCGATGGAAATTGGGTTGGCGGCGGTGGCGGTCCGGATTTGCACGTTGTTGGGCGCCTGCGCCGTGTTGGCCACAAAGCCGCTGGCGCGGTGCGCCGTTCGACATAAGACCCGCCGTCATTATCGCGGCGCAAGTGGCGACGCAGAGATTAGTGAGGATTCGCACTTTCCCGCCCAGTATACATCAGGTTGGCATTTGGCCCGCCTAGTTTGGTACTGGAACGCTCGTGTTCGTGACAGCAGCGCTCAGTTAGCCCAAGCAGCGGTACTGGCTGGAGTAGAATATCAGCGGCTCGCTATCCTGGCAGTCCGCGTGTATGACTTCGCCGATTACGATATCGTGGTCGCCGGCTGTGACTACGTTGACCCTGGTGCATTCGAGGGTCGCCACTACGTCCGGCAGCAAGGGCACGCCGGTCTGTCCCGGATACCAACTGACCCCCTCGAAGCGGTCGTAGCCGCTGCCCGCGAACTTGTCGGATAGATCTTTCTGGCTGGCGCTCAGGATATTGACGCCGAAGTATTCGCCGATCCGGAAGTGCTCCCGAATGCGGGCGCGATGGTCCACGCAAATCAGCACCATGGGAGGCGTCAGCGACACCGAAGTAAAGGAATTGGCGGTCATGCCATGGCAGGCCCCCTCACTGTCCAGCACCGTCGCTATGGTGATCCCGCTGGCGAATTTGCCGCAAATGCGGCGGAACTGCTGCTTCTCGATCTTGGACATCGCAGGCAGCGGAGGTTGACTTGCCATAGGCGTTGAATTTATCACAATGCGGCGCTTCGCGCAGCTTTCAGCTATCGGCCAAAGCCGCGCGGAACGGGGAGCTGAAGCGGTGAGAGTCGATCGCTGAAAAAGCTGGCTGTTATAATTGAGCCTCCCATGGACGGCCCCACCCTGACCTTGTTTCTGGTGCAGATCGGCCTGGTTTTGGCGATTCCTTTGTGCATGGCCAAACTGCTCGAAAAGCTTGCGTTATCGCCCCTGGTGGTGGAATTGTTGTGCGGCGTCATGCTGGGCCCCAGCGTTTTCGGCATGGTTGCGCCGCATCTTTTCGCACAGGTCTTCCCCCCGCTGGGCCACGCCACCGAGGCGCGCGAAGCGGTCACCGAGCTGGGACTGCTGCTTTTCGTCTTCATGGCCGGTCTGGAGCTGCAGCCAAAGCGTTTACGGACTCTCGGGATGCCTATCTTCTGGACCAGTTTCCTGGGCATCCTGGTGCCCCTCGTGCTGGGCGTCGGATCGGTCCTATTGTGGCCGGCGTTCTGGCGCAACCAGGCGCAGGGTAATGTGCCTCTGCTGGCGCTTTTTGTCGGCACCATTCTATCCATTTCCGCTCTACCCGTGATTGCCCGCATCCTGATGGACCTGAATCTCATGCAGACGGATCTGGGCGCCATCGTGATGTCCGCGGCGATGCTTGACGACTTGGCCGGCTGGGGGCTTTTTGCGGTCATCCTGAGCAACTTCGGAGGCGAAGGCCACTCCGGCCGAAACTGGTGGGCCAGCCTAGTGGCCGTTCTGCTGGTTTTTGGGCTGATTCTGAATCTCTCCAATAAGAAAATCCAGCGCGCCGTAGGGTGGCTGAATCTGCCGCAAGACACTCTGCGACTGAAACTGACCTTCCTGGTATTGATGACCGCCGCCATCTTTTCCGAGGTGGTTGGCACGCACGCCACGCTGGGCGCTTTCCTGGCCGGCGTGGCATTGGGACGCATCCCGGATGCGCGCAGGCTGGCCCACGAAAGCTTCCATCAGACCACCGCCGGCATCTTTGCGACCATGTATTTCGTTTCCATCGGGTTGAAGGCCAATTTCGTAGCCAACTTCGATTTGCGGCTGGCCGGTTTCGTTCTGCTGGTGGCCTGCGCGGGCAAGATCAGCGGCGTTTTCCTGGGCGCGACGCTCGGCGGAAAGAAACCGCACGAAGCGCTGATGGTGGCATTGGGGATGAATGCCCGTGGCGCGGTGGGAATCGTCCTCACTACCGTCGCGCTGGAGTACGGGCTCATCGACCAGCGCATTTTTGTAGCCCTGATCGTGATGGCGCTGGCTACTTCAGTGCTAAGCGCGGTGGGGATCAAGCACTTGCTCGGCAGCGGCCAGATACACCTACAAGTGGAAGAAGAATCGAAGGCGCTGCCTTATACCAGCTAGTCAGTTTACGGCGTCATCAGGAACACGGTTCCATAACCACCCGCAGTGCCGCCCTCGACAGTTGTGCCGTACATATTTCCGCCCGTGGCAAGGGCGATGCCATTGGGGACACCCCCACCCGGAGTGCCTGGAAAGGCAATGAGATTGTTTTTGGTCCACTTGCCACCCTGCGTTGACGGCGGCTTAATGTAGAATATCGTGCCGCAGCCGGTGTACGCCTCCGGAAAACAGGTTTCCACATTCGCCCCGCCGCTAAAGGTCGTGCCAAAGAGCTCGCCGCTCGGGCTGATACCCAGATTTCCATAAGGATGGGCTCCATCGGGACTATGCCCGGTGAACGCATAGAGCACATTTTCCGTCCACGTTGTGCTGCCTTGGGCGGGGGGCGTCAACTCGAAAACCACACCGCAGCCTTGCGGGTAATCTCCGACTGGGCAGGCCGTGATTTTGCCTCCCCAAAATGCGTTGCCGAAAAGTGCGCCACTCTTGCCCATAGTCAGCCCGGATTCGGGCGAACCGCCATCGCTGCCGCCGGTAAAGGTGTAAAGTATGGTTTCGGCCCAGACCCCGGCGCCTTTCGGCGTCAACTCGAAGACTGTGCCCCAGGCATCCACGGTGCACGGTTGCGACGTGGTGCATGTCGGCGGATCGTTCGTGATGGTGAATTGGCCGCCTTGATAAGTCGTTCCATACAGCGATCCGTTGCTGGCAAGCAGTAAATTCGCAAGAGGATTTGCTCCGTCGGGTTGTCCCGTAACGGTGTTACCCAGGAAGTTATAAAGGATTTTCTCGCTCCAGCCGCTCACGGATGGAATCAACTCGAAAATTGTGCCCAACCCAGCACTCCCGCCGCCGTATGTGGTGCCGTACAAGACGCCGTTGGTGGCGATTGCCAAGCCTGCGGACGGGTTCTCTCCGTCGGTGCCGCCCGCAAAGCTGTAGAGCACCTTCTGGGTCCAACCGCCGCCAGTCTTCGGCGCCACCGAAAAGACGGTGCCGTAACCCTGCGTCCCACCGCTGTATGTAGTGCCGTACATGATGCTGTTCTTGCCAATCACCAAACCCGCGACGGGGTTGCCTCCATCGGCGCCCCCGGTAAAGTCGTAGATGGTTGTCTCGGTCCAGGTGGCGCCACCGTTGGACGGCACCAATTCGAAAACGCTACCCCATCCGGACATGCCGCTGGAGGTTGTGCCGAACAGCGCACCCCCGTTTCCCAACACCAGACCGGCTTCGGGAAATCCGCCATCGCCCAGGTTCGTGAAATTGTATAACGTTGTGAGCCCCGGAGTCGCGGCGCTCGACGGCGGGACGATCGCGACTGCCAGCAGCGGGATCATCCCCAGCCGGACAATTGTGGTGGTGTTTGGAATCTTAGGCATACCTCTGGATTCTGGGCCGATTTCAGGTGTAAAGTCAACTGTTCTGCGCCGGGAGGGGCCTAGTTTTGGTACCGTTATTTTTCCCGAAGATCTGCCGCCATGGAGCGGCGGCCTGTGATTTTCTTCACAGATGCCACCCGCTCTCTTTGCCACGCCGCCGGTTACATATGTATAATGGTCTGGAAATGGAGAGCAAGCGTATGTTCAAGAAACTATTGATCGGTTCTGCCTTCGGATTGCTGTTGAGTGCCGGCTCGGCGGTGTATGCCGAAGTGGTTATCAAGGTTGGGCCGCCCGCGGCGATTGTCGAAACACGGCCGGTGGCCCCCGGTCCAAACTATGTTTGGATTGGCGGCTATCACAACTATGTGAATGGCGCCTACGTATGGGTACCAGGCCGCTGGGATGTTCCGCCAAGGCCACACGCGCGGTGGGTAGCCCATCACTGGGTTCACCGTCATGGCGGTTATGTTCTGGTGGAAGGGCGCTGGCGGTAGATCTAGCGACGGCTCAGAGGCCGGTGGAAGTGCAGCGGCGCGCAATCTTGCGTGCCGCGGCTGCCCATGGGCACTAAGCCGGTGTCTTACCGGCGTGGATGGCGGCCTCCGCTTCCCGCAGGCGGGTGGCTTTGCGAAATGCGCGGTCGATCGCGAGATAAACCACCCATGGGAAGTGGCGTTGCGCGAAGATCGCCATCTTAGTCGGCCACGGAAGCGTCAGGCAACGTTTGCGGCGGTACGCGGCGGACACGATCCGCCCGGCAGCTTGGTCCGCGGTGAGCACGATCCATTTGTGGGGCCGCCGCATAGGCGCGTCTGTGTAGATCTCCGTATCGACAAACCCAGACATGACGTGCGTGACGCTGATGCCGTGCGGCGCCAATTCGTGGCCGAGGCCGTCGGAAAGACCATTTAACGCGAATTTGCTCATACAGTATGGCGTGCCGCCGGGAATGGAAACCATCCCGATCAGGCTGCCGATAAGCACGATGCGGCCGCGGGTCTCTTGCAGAGCCGGCAGTCCGGCCATGATGGTCCGCAGAGCGCCGAAAGTGTTTGTTTCCAATTGCCTGCGGTAGTCATCCAGCGTCAGCGCGAGAATCTGGCCCCGCACCAGAATGCCAGCATTGGCCACCACGGCATCCAGCCGGCCAAACTCCTTGCGCGCCAGATCCACCGTCCGTTCCATGTCGCCATCCCGGGTCACGTCGCCCATCGCCGCCACTGAACGCCGGCCACCGGCGGTCAGTTCCGCCGCCAGGGCTTCAATTCGCTCTACACGGCGCGCCACCAGTACCGTATGAGCGCCTTCGCGCGCGAATTCCCGCGCCAAGGCCGCGCCAATACCGGAAGAAGCGCCCGTAATCAAGACAACCTGCCCTTCGAATCTGTGACGCTCGGAAGTCGCCATGGAAATCCTATTCTCGCACTGTCGGGCGTCTGAAGACCGAAGTCAGAAGTGGGGCCGTCCGGCTCGGGCAGTTATCAAACCATGGTTCTAGTACTATAATTTGAGTAGCCTTCTTTGCACACGGTTCTTTCAAGCGCTATAATCAGACGTTTGATTTAAACGCCTGTGAACCATACCAAGGAGCGCATCCTCGATACCGCCGAACGGTTGTTTGCCGCACAGGGCTACGCCGCTACCTCCTTGCGCGGCATTATTGCCGAGGCGGGTGTGAACCTGGCTGCGGTCCATTATCACTTCCACTCCAAAGAGGCCCTTTTGGAAGCCGTGATTCTGCGCCGGTCCGTACCGGCGAACCTCGAGCGTTTGGCTTTGCTCGACCGGTTTGAGAAAGAAGCGGGCGGGAACCCACCTCCATTGGAAAGGGTAATCGAAGCCTTCGTGGCTCCCACGCTGCAAATGTCCCGCGATCCCCAAAACGGAAGCATGGTTTTCATGAAGCTGCTGGGCCGTCTGCACGCGGAAGGCGATCTGCTGCCTCGGATTATCACCTCGCAGTTCGGCGATGTGCTGCAACGTTTTGGCGCCGCCCTGCGCGCGGCGCTGCCGGACTTGCCGCGGGAAGAGCTGTTCTGGCGCCTGAACCTGGCCATCGGCGCCTTGGCTCAAACTTTGCGCGGCGGATCGAAGGACTTGGAAACGATCTCCGATCTTTCCTTTGCTCTCAATTCGGAGGCCGCGCTGGAGCGGCTGGTTGCTTTTCTGAGCGCTGGTTTCCGCGCTCCGGTGCCCACCCATACCATCCAGGAAGTTCATGTCGCAGTTCAGGAGAGATAAAATGCGCCACTATTTTCTATCGACTCTTTTTTTGGCTGTGCCTATTGCCTTATCGGCGGGGGACGCCGGGCCCGCGCCTCGCGAACCGCTACGCTTGACTTTGAAGCGCGCCGTGGAGATTGCTACTTCTCCCGAAGGCAACACCTACATCCAGCTTTCCGACGAGAACGTCAAACAGGCCAAATACCGGTCCGAGGAGGCGCGCTCGGCGCTGCTGCCGGATATCGAAGCCCAAGCCGACGAAACTGTCGCCATGAAAAGCCTGGCCGCTCTGGGCTTGGACTTGGCCACCAACCAAACGCTGCTGGAAGCCGAGAACAGCCTCACGGGCGCATTGGCGCCAGTCGAAAAAAGTCTGCTGAACGACATCATCAAAGATATTCCGCGCGTGGTGGGTCCCTTCAACTCCGTGGACGTGCGCGCCAAGCTCACTCAGAGCGTGTTCGATTTCAGCAGCATCCGCCGGTACCAAGCGTCCCGCATGGCGATCCGCGCGGCCAAAGACGACCGGGGCAATACCGACGATTCCGTCTCCGCCACCGTGGCCAAGGCCTATCTGGCCGCGTTGCGCGCCGATGCGGATGTGGAAGCCTATCAGGCTAACGTGGGGCTGGCCGAGGCCGTTCTGAAACAGTCCGAAAACCAGAAGGCCGCAGGCACCGGCACCGGCATCGAGGTCACCCGCGCGAAGGTGCAGCTTTCCAATGAAAAACAGCGCCTGCTGGCAGGCCAGAACGAACGCGCCAAATCCTACCTGCAATTGCTGCGTGTGATGGGGTTGAACCTCGCGACCGAGCTGGAACTCACCGATAAGCTGTCGTATGAGCCCACCGAAGCGGTAACCGTGGAACAAGCCGAAGCGGAAGCCCTCAAGAACCGTCCCGATATCAAGGCGCAGGCGGAACACGAAGCCACCGCCCGCATGAGCGCGAATGCCGTCAAACTCGAGCGGCTTCCCAGCCTGTACGCTTATGCGGATTATGGCACCACGGGGACCAACGGCAACATTGTCTCCCTACTGCCTACCAGGGATTACGGTTTCGCGATGCGCGTGCCGATATTCGACGGCGGCCGGCGGGACGCCCGGCGTGCGGAGTCGGCTTCCCAGTTCCGCCAGGAGCGTACACGCACCAACGACCTTCACGAGCAGATCGAGCTCGACATCCGCACGGCGCTCGATAGCCTGCATTCCGCCGAAGAACAGTTCAAAGTCGCCGAGGAGGGTTTGACCCTGTCCGACAGCGAGCTCACGCAGGCCCGCCGCCGTTTCGAAGCGGGCTTCGCCAGCAACCTGGAAGTCACCGACGCCCAGACCCGGCTGGATAGAGCCCGCGATAACCGTATCGCTGCCCTGTTCGGCTACAACGTGGCCCGCATCGATCTGGGACGGGCCATGGGCAATGTCCGCCGCATGATTCAGTAGAAGAGGAGTCGCCGCAATATGAAGAAGATAATTTTAATCGTAATCGTCATCGCAATCCTCGGGGCGGCCGGCATGCTGGCTTACCGCAGCCTCCATCCCGAGGCCACCAACAAAATCGTGGTTTCCGGCAATATCGAACTGACGCAAGTGGATATCGCCTTCAAGACCTCCGGCCGGTTGATTGAGCGCACCGTGAACGAAGGAGACGTGGTGGAGAAGGGCAAGGAGATCGCACGCCTCGACCGCGAGCAACTCTTGCACCAGCGCGATACGGCGACCGCCGCGCTGGCCACCGCCGATGCGCAGCTCGCCGAGAGCAAAAGCGCCCTGAAGTGGCAGGAGGAGTCCATGCAAGCCGACCTGCAATTGAAGAATGCGGATTTGAACGCCGCCCAGTCGCAGTTGCTGCAATTGCAGAACGGCGCCCGGCCACAGGAACTCCAGCAGGCCACGGCCGCCGTGGCGGCGGCGCAATCCCAGTACGATGGCGCGAAGAAGGACTGGGACCGCGCCCAAACACTGTACAAGAACGACGACATCTCCACCTCGCAATACGATCAGTTCCGGACCCGGTTTGAGAGCGCAGACGCCAACCTGAAGCAAGTTAAGGAACAGGCCAACCTAGTACAGGCGGGACCGCGCGCCGAGACCATCGAAAGCGCCAAGGCACAGGTGGAGCGCGCCCGCGCCGCCCTCAGAGCAGGGCAAGCCAATAGCATAGAGACCAAGCGCCGCGAGGAGGATCTGGTCGCGCGCCAGGGCGACATCGACCGCGCCAAAGCCCAGATCGCCCTGATCGATTCCCAATTGGCCGATACCATCGCCGTCTCGCCGATCAACGGCATCGTGCTGGTGAAGGCGGCGGATGTGGGTGAAGTGCTGGCGCCCGGTACCAGCGTCGTCACCGTAGGCGATATCGAGCACCCCTGGCTGCGCGCTTACATCCGCGAGCAGGACCTCGGACGCGTCAAGCTGGGCGATAAGGTCAAGGTAACCACCGACTCGTTCAAGGACAAGATCTACGATGGGCATGTCTCGTTCGTCTCCTCGGACGCCGAGTTTACGCCCAAACAGATCCAGACCGCCGAAGAGCGCGTGAAGCTGGTTTATCGCATCAAGATCGATATCGATAATTCGCGGGGCGAGTTGAAATCCAACATGCCCGCCGACGCCGAAATCCTCACGGGGAACTGATGGAAGGGATCATTCGCACCCAGGATCTCACCCGGCGCTTCGACGAGCTGACGGCGGTGGACCACCTGAACCTGCAGATCCCCCGTGGCGAGATCTTCGGCTTGGTGGGGCCCGACGGCGCCGGCAAGACCACCACGCTGCGCATGCTGTGCGGTCTGCTGGATCCCAGCGAGGGCCAGGCTTGGGTGGCCGGCCACGACGTGGCGCGCGATTCGCAAGCCGTCAAGGACTCCATCGGATACATGGCCCAGCGCTTCGGCCTCTACGTGGATCTGACCGTGGACGAGAACATGAAGTTCTACGCCGATCTGTTTGGCATTCCCGAGGCCGAGCGCCAGCGCCTGCTGCCCGAACTGTTGCGCATGACTCGCATGGAGCCTTTCCGCAATCGCCAGGCCGGCAAGCTCTCCGGCGGCATGAAGCAGAAGCTGGGCCTCATGTGTACACTGCTGCACCGCCCGGAAATTCTGTTCCTGGACGAGCCTTCCAACGGCGTCGATCCCGTTTCGCGCCGCGATTTCTGGGCAATTCTGTACCAGCTTGTCAAAGACGGGATCACGGTCCTGGTCACCACGGCTTACCTCGATGAGGCCGAGCGCTGCAACCGCGTGGGCCTGATGTATAAAGGGCGGCTGATCCAGTGCGGCGCCCCGGACGCCGCGCGTTACCAAGTCGCCGAGGATTGCTACCAGGTGGAGGCGCCCGATCCGCGGGGCGCGCGCGACGTGCTGCTGAAATCCGACGGCGTGCTGTGCGTAGAGCCTTCCGGCGCCACTCTGCACCTGTTCCTGAGCGCCGCCCGCACTTCCCCCGAGGAGTTGCGCCGCAAGTTGGAACAGGACGGCCACGCTCCGGCGGTGTTCCAGCGCATCATACCGTCGTTGGAGGATATTTTCATCGCGCAAGTGCGGAAGGCGGAGAAGCAATGACCTTGAAGCTGCCCAAATGGGGCAGGATGGTATCCTGCTCGCCGGCTGCCAGCCGGCGCCGCGTTGGCGGATTGTCATCCTGCCCCACAAGGAGAACCATATGACTCCCCCTGCACAGGACGGCCCCGCCCTCGAAATCCGCGACCTGGTCAAGACCTTTGGCGACTTCGTGGCCGTGGACCACGTTTCCTTCCAGGTCACCAAGGGTGAGATCTTCGGTTTCCTCGGACCCAACGGCGCGGGCAAGTCGACCGTGATCCGGATGCTCTGCGGGCTGCTCACGCCTACGTCCGGCTGGGGCGCGGTGGCCGGTTTCGACGTGACCAAGAATCCGGAAGAGATCCGCAAGAACATCGGCTACATGTCGCAGAAGTTCTCCCTCTACGACGACCTCGCCGTGGAAGAGAACATCGATTTCTTCAGCCGCATCTACAGCGTTCCCAAGCACCTGCGCGCGGAACGCAAAGAGTACGTGCTGCGCATGGCGGGTCTCATCGACCGGCGCACCACCGTCACCCGGCTGCTGGCCGGCGGCTGGAAACAACGGCTGGCCCTGGGCTGCGCCATCGTACATTCCCCGCGCATTCTGTTCTTGGACGAGCCCACTTCGGGCGTCGATCCCATCGCACGCCGCAGCTTCTGGGACCTGATATACCAGCTTGCCGAAGGCGGACAAACTATTCTGGTCACGACGCATTACATGGACGAGGCGGAGTACTGCCATCGCCTGGCGCTGATTTATCGTGGCAAGCTGATCGCTTTGGGCGTGCCCGACGATCTCAAACGCGATCTGCACTCACACAAGCTGTTGCAGCTCGAGACCTCCGACCTGCTGGGAACCATGCGCGCACTGGAAGGCGCGCCGGGGATTCTGGACGTGGCAGTCTTCGGCGCCGGCCTGCACGTGAATGTGGCCGATCTGGCCGCCGGTACGGAACAAATCCGCCGATCGCTGGAGCCGGCGCACATTCAGATCAAACGGCTGGAGCCGATCCAGCCGACCATGGAAGACGTTTTTGTGGGACTGATCGAAGCGGAGGAACAGAAAAACCCATGAACATCCGACGCACGCGCGCCATGTTCGAGAAGGAGTTCCGCCATATCCTGCGCGACTCCCGCAGCCTCATCATGGCGCTGTTTCTGCCGTTGTTTCAGATGCTGCTGTTCGGCTACGCGCTCAATCTGGACGTGGACCGCATTCCTACGCTGATCTACGACGGCGATCATAGCGTCGACAGCCGCGCGCTCATCGAGCGCTTCCGCAGCTCCCGGTTTTTTGAAATCGAAGGATTCACGAACAGTTATGGCGAGATCGAAAAGGGCATCGACAAGAGCAAGGTCCTATTGGGCATCGTGATTCCGCGGGATTACTCCCAGCGTCTGAATGGGGGGGGCAAGGCGAACGTTCAGATTCTGCTGGACGGCAGCGATTCCAACACTGCATCGATCGCCTTGAGCTACGTGGAAGGCCTATTGCAAAACTATGCGCTGCAGGTGCGCTCCAATGGGCAGGACCGCAGCGCCGGCATGCCGCTGGTTTCCCCCGTGGATTCGCGCGTAAGAATCTGGTACAACAGCACGCTGGAATCCACCAACTATATCGTGCCGGGCCTGATCGCCGCCATGATGATGGTCATCGCCGCGCTGCTGACTTCGCTTACGGTGGCCCGCGAGTGGGAGATGGGCACCATGGAGCAACTGCTTTCCACTCCCGTACGCGCCGGGGAGATCGTGCTGGGCAAGATGCTCGCATTTTTCGTGGTGGGCGTGGCGGATACCACGATCGCGGTGCTGGTGGGGATTTTCGTTTACGGCGTGCCCTTCCGCGGCAATGTTTTTTTCCTGGCCTTGAGCACCATGATCTTTCTGACGGGCGCTTTCTTTTGGGGCATCCTGGTTTCGGCCATTGCGCGCACGCAGTTGTTCGCGTTCCAGTTGGGGCTGGTCACCACCTTCCTTCCGTCGTTCCTGCTGTCGGGCTTCCTTTACGCCATCGAGAACATGCCCGCGCCCATCCAGATGGTCACATACGTGGTGCCGGCCCGGTATTTCGTTACCATCGTCAGAGGCATTTTCCTGAAAGGCATCGGCATCGAGCTGCTGTGGGCGCAGGTGGTGTTTTTGGCGGTCTTTTCAATCCTGGTGTTTTGGGCGGCGGAACGCAAAATGAGGCAGAAGCTGGCATGAGGGGCATCGGACAATTATGAGAGAACGAATTTTCGCCATCATTCGAAAAGAGCTGAGCCAGTTGTTCCGCAACCGGCGCACGCGCATGTTTCTTTTCGTCCCGCCGATGTTCCAGCTCATCATCTTCGGCTACGCGGTCAATATGGACGTGGATAATCTGCGCATGGGTTGGATGGACATGGATCAATCGCCGCAGAGCCACAATCTGCTGGCGTCCTTTCAGGGATCGGGACGGTTCCTGCTCACAGCCTTGCCGCAGAGCGAGAAAGATATTCAGAACGTGCTGGACCGCGGCGATGCGCAGGTGATCGTGCGCGTGATGCCAGGATTTGGGCGGGATATCCTGCTGGGCCGCCCGACCTCGGCGCAAATCCTGGTGGATGGCACCAATTCCAACACCGCCTCGCTGGCATCGGCCTATACCAGCCAATTGGTGGGCGCCTATTCGGCCAGCGTGGCTACGCCGCAGTTGCAGTCCCACATGATGGCGCGCGCGGGCATGGGAACCATGAGCATGAAAGTCGGCCGCATTACCGACAGCGCGCGGGTGTGGTTCAATCCCGACCTGAAGAGCCGCAACTACTTCGTGCCGGGCGTCATTTGCAACCTGATCATGGTCGTGACGGTGATGCTCACCGCCATGGCCATCGTCCGCGAGAAAGAAATCGGCACCATGGAACAGTTGATGGTGACGCCCATCCAGCCCATGGAACTGATGATTGGCAAGATGGTGCCGGCCGCGATGGTAGGCATGATGGACCTGGCGCTGATGACCACGGCGGCGCTGCTGATCTTTTCGATTCCCTTTCGCGGCAACCCGCTCGTGCTGGTACTGAGCGCGGCGTTATTCCTGTTGACCAGCCTGGGCATGGGACTGTTCATTTCGACCATAGCCAGCACCCAGCAGCAAGCCATCATGTCCTCTTCGCTGATCGCCATTCCCACGTTCATGCTGAGCGGCTTCGCCTATCCGATCCGCAACATGCCCATCGCAGTGCAGTATTTGACTTATCTGAACCCGCTGCGTTACCTGATCGAGATCGTGCGCGGCATCTTCCTGAAGGGTACGGGCATTTCGGTGCTCTGGCCGCAGATGCTGACACTGCTGGTCTACGGCATGATCGTCATGGGACTAAGTGCCACCAGTTTTCGGAAGAAATTGGATTAAAATATATAGCAGTTATGACCTTCCCTGAGCAATACCGGGCCGATCTGCTGAAAGCCATCGACTCAATCGACCTGGACAAAGTGAGCCAGGCTATCGAGTGGTTTAAGGAGTCCCGGGACACCGGCCGGCATATCTTCGTTTGCGGCAATGGCGGCAGCGCCTCCACGGCTTCGCACTTCGCCTGCGACATCGTGAAGGGGTGCAGCTTCAACCGGTCTTCGCGCTTTCGCATCATGGCGCTGACCGATCAGCTTCCCACCATCACGGCCTATGCCAACGACGTCGGCTATGATGTCATCTTCTCCGAACAGCTCAAGAACTTCGCGCAGCCGGGCGATCTGTTCATGGCCATCAGCGGCTCGGGGAATTCCCCCAATGTGGTGCTGGCCATGGACTACGCCAATTCCATCGGCTGCCGCACCATCGCATTGACGGGCCGCGACGGCGGGAAACTGGGGCCCAAGGCCCAGTTGAACATTCAGATCCCGGTGGCGCACATGGGGCGCATCGAAGACGCCCACATGAACGTGTGCCACATGATCGGGTACTACTTCATGGACTGCGAAGCGCAGACCGCCTGATTACCGGATCGTGGCGTCGTGCAAGGCGGCGTCTCCGCCCGTTGGCAGTGAGGCCACCAGCGACCCGCTTTGGACCGCCAGCGTTGTGGAGTTAGTGCCATCGGAATAAGTAACGATGGTATCAGCGGGAGTAAGCGCCACGGCCCGTGAACGGATGAATGAGCGGCTTGGCCAATGTACCGGCCGGCAGAGTGATCTGGGCATCAATCGTCAAACTGATACCGACTACTTTCACGGGAAAGGCCGTCTGGAATGGGTCGTAACTTGGGCCGACCGCCTGGCAAATACTAGCGCCCCCGCTGGCGATATTCACCGGCGTTTCGCCAAGCAGGCCGGAATGCACTTCGCCGGTCATTTTCAGAGGGCTAAATACGGCCCAGTTGCGGCCGTGCTTGATGGGCACCGACCCCGCGGCGGCCACGACGCTTATGGAGAACGGCTCGCCGGCCAGCTTCAACGAATCGGACCCGTTGACAGGCGGCGAGGCGAATGTCCCCGCGGCAGTGAAAATAACGTTTGGTCCCGTATCTGGCATAGCGCCGCTCGATCCCGAGGCTAGAAACCAGGATATTGCCGCTAACGCCGCTATCAAAGAAGCCTTCCTTCCAACAGTACCCAATTCCATTGGAACTACCTCCCTCTGAGCAGGATTAGACTACATCACTTTCAGAGTAAGATCGTTATGCCGCAGCTTACAAGCGGCGAGCGAAATAAGGGTACTAGCGCAGGGATCTTTGTGTATGTTGGCGTACGGCTAAGCGAGTCGGGTATCAAAGCCAAGTCATCGGCAGCGACCGGGGCTTAACGGCCTGCGCGCCAGCCAGCAACACAAACGCAGGCGCGGCCACCGCTGATCTCTCGACGCCTCCGCCGGCCGGAATCGTGGCAACCAGCGTCCCAGTCTGGATCGCCAGTTCCGTGGTGGCGGTGGGGTTTGAATACGACACATATGTGCCCGCGGTAGGTCCTAGCGTGACGCTTGCAAATGGACGAAGGAGCGCGGTGGTTAAAGTTCCTGCCGGCAGGATGATGTGAGCTCTAACCGTCAGCGCGATGCCGACTACCGTTACCGGAAAGCCGGATTGGAAGATATCCTCAGTGGCCCCCACAGTCTGATCGATGGCCGCGGTTGAAGCCATGACGGCTATAGGTTGGTTGGGCACCAGTCCGGAATAGACGGTCCCGGTCATCGACAGGGGCTTGAAGATGGCCCAGTTTTGGCCATGCTGGATCGGCACCGACGACGAGCTGCCCACCACGCTAATGCTGAACGGCTGGCCCCTCAGTTCCAGCAGATCGTTTCCGCTCAACTGCGTCGACGCGAAGGTCCCCGAAGCGGTAAAGGTAACATTCACGCCCTTATCAGGGCTGGCGGCCAGTCCCCTCGGGGCAGTCAGGCACAACATTGCCGCTGCCGCAATCGTGACAGACAGTATCTTTCGGACGTTCTTTGAAAACATAGCCATCTCCTTATTTTGGTCCATCTTAGAAGTCTAGACCTTGAGAGGACGGTTTTCAAGCCGGACTGCGATTTCTTCTAAAATAATAGGTACTAGTACTCAAGCCGGGCAACTTACTGGATGAGAATGTGGACCGGATCGGCGGTCTGGCCGTCCGCCGTCAGCGTCACGTCCGTGGCGCCCCGTCCCACCAAAGTCCGTGGCAACTGGACCATAACCTCATCCAACCCAGGGAAATAGCCCGACGCTCCGGCGTATAGCACGGGCACTTCTTCGCCGGCGATCTGCACATGCACTTCCGATGCGCCGCTGACGCCGGACGCATAGAACTTCAGCGTCACCGGATCCGCCGATATGCCGAGATCGGCAGGCGCCGCGCCGATGGCCCGCACCGATTCGGTCCCATCCGCATGCTGCGTTACGACCCGGGCGCCGCCGGAGTGCAACAGCACCGTCGACGCATTCGGGGAGCCGGCTGGGATGGTGGCAGTCAAGCTACCCGTTTGGATGGCCAGCACCGTACTGTTCGTGCCGTCGGAATAAGTCAGCGTGGCGTTGCCGGGAGCGAGCGACACGGCCTTGAAAGGCTGGAGCAGGAACTTGTCGAGCGTGCCGTACGGCATCACGATCGCAGCTTTGATTGTCAGACTGATCCCGACGACCTTGATGGGGGCTTCCATCGTGAACTGGTCATATTGTCCGGGATCGACCCCTTGGATGATGGTTGCCTGGCTGCTTCCGACAGTCACGGGGGTGTTGCCGAGCAATCCGGAGTGGACGGTGCCGGTCAGCTTGAGTTTACTGTACGCGGCCCAGTTCGTGCCGTGTTTGAACGGCACAGTCGCCTCGCTAACCGCGATGCTGACACTGAACGGTTCGCCCGCCAGCTTGAGCGTATCCGCCCCGCTGGTGGGAGTCGAGGCGAATGTTCCGGAAGCGGTGAACGTGATGATCGGCGCCGTGCCGGTAGCGGCAAGCAGTTTATTCGAGACCGAAGAACAACATATTGCCGCTACCGCGATTGTGATAGCCAGCGTCTTTCGTAAAGTCATAACATCTCCCTTATTTGCTAATGCTAAATGGCATATCGCCACAACATACGTTGCCAAAGGCGCACACCTACCCCAGCGCCTACCCGACCATCCCCTAAAGAGCGGCTCCGAGTTTACTCGGGGCAGTACGGCTGACCGCAGCTTGCGAAAGATGGGCCTCCCACAGCGTTGGAAGGGCTCGACAGGTCGCCGAGATTATCTTCGGCGACTACAAAATAGAGCGATTGCAGAGAGTTCGGCGGCGTCTCTACGTACGCCGGAGCGGTAACGCGGCCCAGGAGCTCCGGCGCGCTCGGATAGCCAAACAGCGCGGTGACGTTCGGCGACAACACTTGCGGCAACATCGAACAGATCGACGGCGCATTGGGCTGGCCGCACGCGGCGGGCCCGGCCGGCGGGGGCGAATCCACGCTGGGCGACATGGCAATCCGGTAAACCAGATAATCCATCGCTCCGGATACGGCGTTCCACTGCAGGGAGACATTGCCGCTACACAGCGTCAAACCGGAACAACTCTGCACTACCGGCGACGTCAGGATCACGGTCTTGGGCTTGTTGGCCGGCACCGCGCAATTCGCATGAGCGCATTGCGTCTCGAGCAAACGGACATCCGCTTCCGTGATCTTGCCGTCCTCATTCAGGTCCATCGGATCGTGCGGCTCGGCCTTGGCGTTCAACCGGGCCCGCATCAGACTCACATCCTTCAGATCTATTACGCCGTCCTTGTTGAAGTCCAGAACCGTGTTGTCCACATTGAATATTTGTGTGCCGCCTTGCTCTCGGGCCGTGCCCATGAACAGACCCATGGTGGTCGTGGCGGAGCTGCGGGTTCCAGTGTTATTGCCATCCCCCAAACCGACCTTGCTGACGAAGCTCCAGGCGACGCCGTCGGGGCTGCGCCAGAGGTCCGTGCCATATTCCTGCGACCACAGCTCGCCCAACGTCGGATTTTGGAAATATTCGTCGGTACTCTGATCCCATGTGCCCATGTACAATCCCTGCCCTCCGACTCCGAACCTCCAAAAGTGTCCGGTGAATCCGTTGTCGAAGTACTGTCCGATACCGCTCAGCGGAGCAATATACTGGGTGGCGTTGGGTGGGCCGGCGGGAATCGTGCGCGGGTTGCCGACGATTAGGTCCCAACTATCGTTGGGGTCCAGCGTGTAGTTGCCGCTGTTATCGAAATACACCGCGACCTGGCCCGTCTGATTGGGGTGGATGCGCACCATTTCGTTCGGCCGGTCGGTGCCTACGTACAAGCATCCGGAGGCGGTGGGGTCAGTGACCCCTTGCGCCGGCTGGCAGTAAGTGGAATCGGAGTAAATCTGCATGCTCATGGCGAAATCGGCGATCAAATTCGTGGCGTAGCCCCCATTGCCGATGACCGCGTTCCAGGTATAGGGCGGCGTCCCGGTAGCGCTCGTCGAGTAGACGCCATACTGCTCCTGCGTGCCGGTAATCGCCGGGCTGCCGGTTCCGGCATACATGAAATTGTTGAAGTTTGCCAAAATCCACATGGGCAGTTGGGCCGTGGGCGGGCTGGCCCAAGCGAAGCAGGGCTGCGTGGGGCAATTGTCGCCGAGCGCCGGATTGGTTCCGGGCGTGGCGGAAAACGCGCGGCCCACTCCGGGGAAATCTCCCACCTGGAAGAAGAGTGTGCCGTCCTGGGCGCATTTGAAGGACGGCCCCGACGTGCTGCACAGTTGCGCCGCCGAGCGAATGCTGTAGTTCGGATAGGCCGGCGTGGTGTACGTGCCATTGGCGGTAAGAGAGCCGAGGAAGCAGGCCTGGGCGGGGCTGCCACACTGACCAGGAGTCCAGACGCTGCTGCCGTTCAAGGTGCTGAGCGTGCCATTCTGCGGAATCGGGGCCCAGTTCACGCCATCGGTGGTACGGAGGATGCGCGGTGGCGGCCATTGTCCCTGCGTAGTGCAATTGGATGTGATGGTAGGGGGGTGGCACTCGAATAACTCTCCAGAAGTGACACCACCGGCGTACAAGGCGCAGGGTCCGCTGCAACCCGGCTCGGTGACCAGCGTCAGACCGCGAAAGCCGATATCCCAGGCCGTGGCCACGGTTTTACCCGCGCTATCCACGGTGCTCAGGGAATTCGGAGACTGGAAGACCATGGTCCAGATATTGGTCGCGGGATTGTATTGCCAGATTTCGGCCTGCAAAGGCAGATCGTGGTAGTCGGGCGTGCAATCGCCGAGGGACGGCGGATACTCGCTGGGTTCCCCGATTTGTATCGCGGTGGTAGCGGCGGTCACACAGTTGGGCTCCCGGCCGGTACCCACGTAGAGCATGCCATTGAACCAGGCCATCGACCAAGCCCAACTGTTGTTCTGATCGCCAAAGCCGCCAGTCGCCACCTTGGTGAAGCCGGGCTGCTGGTTGGACAGCTCTTGGACGACTCCGTTGATGTAGTTAAACGAGTACTGGCCCATGCGCAACGCATAGTGATCGTAGGCGAGGACCCCGAGTTCCATGGCATAGGTGGTGGGCAGCAGAGACTCCGGATGGGTTACCAATCCGTCGTTGCACGGGGCATTTTTCGGGTAAGAGGGGCCGCATGGCGTGGCTTTGGCTCCCGGGGGCGTAGTCAGAGTCTGCAGCTCGAGCCCGGTTATATAGGTAATGCATTCGTTGTTGGGAATACCGGCGCACGTAAACGTATTGCCAGACAGGGTGTAAAACGGGATGTGAGCATTTTCGAAAATGGGATCCCACTGCATGCGCAATTTCAAGACGTTCGCGATTTCGAGCGACTGCACGCCGGGAGTGAGCAGACCCGCTACGTTGCAAACCGATTCACCGACGGGACCGAAGCACCAATTGGCCAGCGCATCGCCCTGATTCGGAGTCCCGAGTTGGATCACCGCGGTGGCGACTCCGATCCACTGCTCGTTGGCGATGGCGTCTTCGAGATCCAGCCCTCCCTTGGAGTGGCAGACGAAATAGACCTTGGACACGCCAACGTGGCTGAGGATGGTCGGGAACAATGACTGGAGCATCGCCGAATTGGTCTGAATACTCAAACTGTTGTTCGAATTATCGGCATTCATGCTCATGAAGACCGTACGGAAGCCGGCTTGATAGGCAAAGTCGTACATGTAGTTGCCGGAGCCTAGTGTTTTTGCGTTGGGGGAGGACTTGCATCCGCCGATCACGCCGGTAGGGCAGTTATTGGCTTCGATCCAGTCTATGTAGCTGCCGCCGAGCCCGTGCACGAACACCAAAACCGGCAAGTCGTATCCTTTGGCCGGAACCGCGCCGTAGAACAGGTTTGGATAGGTGGTGTCGATAGTGAGTGCTGGAGCGGATGGCGGAAGGGTTTGCGCCGCTAACGTCAGCCCGAACGCCAAGGCTACGGCCAGCCCGGCGGGCTTAATAATGCGGAAGGCTACAGATCGTGACATGGAATCCTCATTCTTCTCAGGCAGGTGCCCAACAGCGTTGCCCTAATGCGAAACATCTGAACGGTTTAAACTTACCATTTCGTTTCCGGAGTGTCTACAGAACGGCTGGGGAGGGGGTACTAGGAAATTAATTCGAACTATGGCGGAATTTGGCCGCCAGCCAGCTTTTCCAGCAGGTCTGCGGCGGCTGGAGGGCCCCCGTAACAAGCGAAGGCGGCGGCCATACGCTGGGCATTTTGGCGGTATGAAGGGTCGCCGAGCACCTGCTCGACCGCCGCGCGCAGGCGCTGCGGCGTACACTTTTCAGGAGCCAGGCTGATGCCTGCGCCCGTCTCGACGACCCGGCGCGCGATATCCGGCTTATCCCAATCGGTGGGGACCACGATCAACGGCACGCCGGCACGCAAGGTGGTTTGGACGGTGGCGGAGCCGCCGGTGGTGATCATAACATCAAGATATGGAAGGAGTTCCGTGTGGGACACCCAGCGCACTACATGGACGTTGGGGGCGATCGGGCCTAAATCCAGCTCGGACGGTTCCCGATTCCCGCCCGTTGTCAGGATCACTTGCATGGGCAGGTTCGCCAAGCCTTGCGCGGCGGCCGAGAGGACAAACGGCGACGTCACGTGTACAGTGCCCTCGCTGGCATGCACCCAAGGCTGGCCCTTGGGCAACTGCTGCAACCAGTCCGAAGGCTTTTCGTGGCGCAATTTGTCCCAGAGACAGGCTCCCACATAATGCACCGAAGGTGGTAAGTCCTTCCGCTCATAATCGAACTCGGAAGTCCCCATTACCAAATAAAGGGGCATGGTACCGGTAAATTCGAGAACGGAGGTCCGCAGGGGCGGCAAGCCGTAGCTGCGGCGGGTTTCATTGGCCGCCCGCCGGAAGCCGGCACGAAAGGGAGCCGTGCCGATCCACACGGATTTGGAGAGCAGGCGGGTGTACCAGTTGCGGGGACCCGGCAGGCCCATGCCAAAAGGCGGCGCGTCCGGGCCTGGGACCATGCAGGAAATATATCCAAGCACGGCCACGGGGATGCGGTTCTTCTCGTGGAGGACCAGCATGGGTGCCCACATATTCTGCTCGGTGACGATCACGTCGGGGCGCCAGGTGGCGGCGATACGTTCCAAATCGCGGACTTGTTGGGGGATGCTGCCCAGCAGCCATCTTTGTATGGTGCTGCTGAATTGCAGCATGGTTCGCCAATTGACGGTGCGGGTTTGCTGGGGGGCGAACATGAAATCGTACATGGCGTCTTCTTCGGCTTTGTCGGAAGGGAAGAAGGGGAAGTTTTCGCCTTCGACCACGCGCGCGGCGCGAGGTCCGGAGTAGAAGGCGCAGGCGTGTCCGCGTTCGCGCAGGACGTGCGCGATCGCCATGGGCTGGAAGACGTGGCCGGGGAAGGACCAGCAGGTGAAGAGGAATCTAGCCATGGTGGGGGAGCAGACGAGGCCCTTGGGGGGCTTGTGCAGATTGTGCAGGATTGTGCACGGAGTTCGGATTCAGGCGCGAAAACAATTTTTGGACAGACGAATCCAAATTCTTATAAGGCATGTAGTATCTATAGTTTGCTGGCGATTTGGCGGTCCTGTTGGCCATTGTCACCGATCTCCCGACTAGACCAAGCGCCTCCATGTTCCGGGGCACTGCTATTCGTAGCCGATCCCAACCCAAGGGTAACATGGTGACGGCCGGGAAACAGTTTCAAACTGGCAAATGATGTTTGTTTTGAGTCAAATAGAGAGTATTACGGCGCGTGAATCTGGTCACTGCCGGTCACTGCACCATTCTCCGCTCGTTTTCCAGGCTCCCGACCGGCAACCGGCTTGACGTGCGCGCGCTCGACCGGTATCCTGAAGGCGATGGAAATCTCCTTGCCTGAGAATCAGGAAGCCCAACTGAACAATCTTGCCCTCAGGACCGGGCGGGGAACCGACGACCTGATCCAAGAGGCCGTCGCCCGCCTGCTTGCGCACAACGAGTGGTTCAAGGAACAGGTGCAGATCGGGATCGATCAGATTGCGCGGGGTGAATTCATCGAAGAGGAAGAGATGGACGCCCGGGTCCGGCGGATGCTGGACTCTTGAGGCGCATCCGCTGGGCACCCGCGGCTGCCGACGACCTGGAGGAGATTCATAGCTACCTCTGTGAGCATCATCCTTTCCATGGCTCAGCCTACAATTCGGAAACTGTACGAGGCGGCGCGGTCGTTGAAGCGCTTCCCCAGCCGCGGTTGTATCGGGCAGAAGGAAGGCACACGGGAACTGATCGTAGCGCCGATGCCATACATCGTCGTGTACGGAGTCGAGCGCGAAGTGGTGCACATCTTCAGGGTGATTCACGCTTCTCGGGAGCGGGCGTAGATTTCGCTCCAGCCTGCTCTTGCGTGACGTGCTTGTTCGTCAACAGCGCGACCAGAGCTATCCAGAGGTTAATGTCAGCCAAGTAGTTCATCGAAGTCGAAGCTAGACAGGTCCAGGGTTCCCGGCCGTTTGGACTGGATCAAAGGCAATTTAACCTCACCGTTGCCGGGATCGGAAGCGCTCGACCGGAGATCGCCTTGAACCACCTTCGCAACCGCTTCAATAATGAGCTGCTCCACGGTTGCGCCGCGCGAAGCCGCCAACGCGACGCCTTTGCGGATAGAGAGCATCCGGGAGGTCGACTGTGGTCTGCATACGTTTACCTTGCTCATTCTCTCACACGTCCGGGTCCGTCCCGCCCGCCATGGCGGCGCATGGCACCGCCCTACCAATTTGCGACAATTAGAAGATCATACCGGGTGAAATGAACGACAACCGATCCAACGACATCGCCATTATCGGGATGGCCTGTGTGCTGCCTGGCGCGGCGGACGTGCGGCGCTACTGGGAGAACATCCTGCACAAGGTCAACTCCATTTCGGACGCACCGCCGGAGTGGGAAGCCGAGCTGTTTTACGAGCAGGACACCAAGGCCGACGACCGCACCTACTGCAAGCGCGGCGGATTCCTGGGCAAGCTGGCGCAGTTCGATCCCTTCACGTTCGGCATCATGCCCGGCGCCGTGGACGGCGGCGAACCGGACCATTACATGGCCTTGCAGGCATCCCACGACGCGCTGCAAGATTGCGGCAAGTTGGATCTGGAGCCGGTGAAGGCGCGCACGGCGGTGATTATCGGCCGCGGGACGTATGTCAACCGCGGCAATGCGGCGGCCTTGCAGCAGGGGGTGATGGTCGAGAGCATTCTGCGGATCTTGAAGCAGTTGCATCCCGAGCACACGGATGCGGAACTGGCTGAAATCAAGAAGCAAATCAAGACCACGCTGCCGCCGTTCAATGCGGATACTGCGTCCGGCCTGGTGCCCAATATCATCGCCGGGCGCATCGCCAACCGGCTGGACCTGATGGGGCCGAATTATCTGATTGACGCGGCCTGCGCCAGCTCGCTGGTGGCGATCGAGATGGCTGCGCGCGAGCTGCGGACGGGCAACTGCGATCTGGCCCTGGCCGGCGGGGTAAACAGCAACACTTCGCCGGTGCTTATGATGATCTTCTCGCAGCTTGGCGCGCTTTCGCACCGCGGCCAGTTGAGCTCGTTCGACAAAGACGCGGATGGCACGCTGCTGGGCGAAGGCGTCGGCATGGTGGTGCTGAAGCGCCTGGCGGAGGCGGAGCGCGATGGTAACCATATTTATGCAGTTTTGAAAAATATCGGCATCGCCAGCGACGGCCGGGCCACGCATGTGCTGGCGCCGCGCGTAGAAGGGGAAGAGACGGCGCTGCGCCGCGCCTATGAACCGGTGGGGATCGATCCGCTAACGGTGGGTCTGGTGGAAGCGCACGGCACGGGCACGCCGGTGGGCGACGTGGTGGAGGTAGAGGCGCTACGGCGGGTGTTTCCGCCGCGCCAGACGGAGTCGCCGCGCTGCGCGTTGGGATCGGTGAAATCGATGATCAGCCATACCGTGCCGGCGGCGGGCGTAGCGGGGCTGATCAAAGCGGCGCTGGCGCTGCACCATAAAGTGCTGCCGCCTACGTTGTGCGAGAATCCCAATCCCAAACTACAGCTTGAGAAGTCGAATTTCTACATCAATACGGAGACGCGGCCCTGGATTCACGGATCGTCCGAAACGCCGCGGCGCGCGGGAGTGAACGCGTTCGGTTTCGGTGGCATCAATGCGCACGCCATTCTGGAGGAATACACGGGGCCCAATCAAGCGCCCTGGCTGCAGCGCGACTGGGATAGCGAGTTGTTCGTATTCTCGGGCGAGAGCCGCGCGGCGGTGGCGGACGATGCGCAGCAGGCA
>Ga0302326_10000457_pt1 | contig 114773 bp, 113 predicted proteins | sample Palsa_T0_3_FD_202264 | JGI IMG/M metagenome (GOLD analysis project Ga0302326, IMG submission 202264) | Peat permafrost microbial communities from Stordalen Mire near Abisko, Sweden - Palsa_T0_3 | ecosystem: Environmental > Terrestrial > Soil > Palsa > Peat permafrost | place: Sweden: Abisko... | reverse complement strand
CTCCGTCCTCACAGAGGAGTGGACCTCATGGACTGGCGTCATCACGCCGCCTGTCAGGACGAGGACCCGGAGCTGTTCTTCCCGATCGGAAACACCGGCCCGGCACTGGTCCAGATCGAGGAGGCCAGAGCCGTCTGCCGACGCTGCCCGGTGCTTGAGCCGTGCCTGCAATGGGCGCTGGACAGCGGCCAGGATGCGGGCGTCTGGGGCGGACTGAGCGAGGACGAACGGCGCGAGCTCAAGCGCCGTACCACCAGGGTCAGGGCCCAGGCGCACGCCTGATCGCCGCCGCCTGGCCGCGTCTCCCTCGGCGGGTCGGGGTACCTGATCTTGTCAGCCGACGGGCTGCGTCGTGCCCGCGGGCAGCTCAACAGGGAGATCGACCCGTACCGTAGTGCCGCCCGCCGCCCGCGGGCTGATCTCCAGCCGGCCGCCTAGCTCGGCCACCACGAGCGTGCGGACAATCTGCAGGCCGAGGCTGGTGGACGAGTCAAGGTCGAACCCCGGCGGGAGCCCGGTGCCGTTGTCCGTCACCGTCACGATAAGCCGGTCGGCCCGCCGCGACGCGTTCACTTCGAGCACCCCGGCGGGCATTCTGCCTGGCGGCCGGGACAGGCCATGCTGGAGTGCGTTCTGCAGAAGCTCGGTCAGCACGAGGGCGAGCGGAGTCGCGACGGAGCCGGGCAGCAGTCCGAACGACCCGGACAGCACCGGGATCACGCCGGCCTCGGCCGCCGACACCTCTCCCGCCATCATCGCCACCCGGCCCGCGATCTCGTCGAAGGCGACGGTCTCCTCCGGGGCCTGGGAGAGCGTCTCATGGACGAGGGCGATGGAGCCGACGCGGCGGACCGCCTCCTCCAGCGCGGCGCGCGCATCCGGCGCCCGCAGCCGCCTGGCCTGCAGCCGCAGCAGCGCGGCCACTGTCTGCAGGTTGTTCTTGACGCGATGGTGAATCTCCCTGATCGTCGCGTCCTTGGTGATCAGCTCGCGCTCCCGGTGCCGTAGCTCGGTCACGTCCCTGACCAGGATCAGGGCGCCGGCCCTGGATCCGCCCACTACCAGCGGGATAGCGCGAAGCTGCACGACCGAGCCGTTCCCCTCGACCTCGGCGTCCCTCGCCGCGTGGCCGCTGGCCGTCCGCATCAGCGAGTCGTCGCGGGGCTGATGGCCCGCGCACAGCCGTGCCGTCAGCGGGCCAAGCTCGGCGCCCACCAGGTCGGCGGCCAGGCCGAGCCTGCGATAGGCGGACAGCGCGTTCGGGCTTGCGTAGGTGACCATGCCGGACCGGCTGACGCGCAGCAGGCCATCACCGACCCGGGGGGACCTGGCCAGCGCGGTTTCCTCGCCCGCGTACGGGAACAAGCCGGCGGCCACCATCTGGGCCAGGTCATCCGCCGCCCGCAGGTAGTTAAGCTCCATCCTGCTCGGCGTCCGCGCGGCGCTGAGATTGGTAGACCGCTCGATGACGGCGATCACCTCGCCGTCATGCTGCACGGGAATGGTCTCATGGCGTACCGGCACGCCGTCCATCCAGTCCGGGTCGCCTTCACGGCAGATTCGGCGCTCGGCTAGCGCGATGTCAAGGAATGGCTGCCTCCCGGCCGGCAGAACGGATCCGACAACGTCATCAGGAAAGGCAGTCGGCCCCGTCGTGGGGCGCATCTGCGCGAGCGCGACCCAGCCTTCGGCGTTCCGCAGCGGCGCCCACAGGACCAGGTCGGCGAACGACAGGTCCGCCAGCAGCTGCCAGTCGGAGACGAGCGCGTGCAGCCACTCAAGGCTCGCCTCGGTCAGCTCCGCATGCCGGCGGGCGAGGTCGGTCAGCGTGGGCATGCCGCCATTCTCCCACTGCTGATAACGTCGCCGGATGAGCGAGGCTGACCCGGCCCCGGCACACGGCGGCACGGTCGCGGTGGCCGCCGCGCGCCGGCATGGCGCGCGGACCATGTTCACGCTGTCCGGCGGTCACGTCTTCCCGCTCTATGACGGAGCCGTCACCGCGGACCCGCCGATGCGCATCATCGATGTCCGGCACGAGCAGACGGCGGTGTTCGCGGCGGAGGCGACCGCCCGGCTCGGCCGCGATCCCGGGCTGGCGGTCCTCACCGCCGGCCCGGGGGTGACCAACGGCGTGAGCGCGATCACGACGGCGCATTTCAACGGGTCGCCCGTGGTAATACTCGGCGGCCGCGCGCCGGATTACCGGTGGGGCTCAGGGAGCCTGCAGGAGATCGATCACCCGCGGCTGCTCGCGCCGGTGACCAAGCGCGCCTGGACCGAGCACGAGGCCGGCCGGGTGGGCTCATCGGTCGACGAGGCGTTCCGGCTCGCGACCGCCCGGCACCGCGGGCCCGTCTTCCTCGACATCGCGCTGGAGGCGCTCTTCGGCCCGGCTGGCGGGTACAGCCCGGCCGCCGCCGACCGCAGCTCGCCGGACACACCCGATCCCGGTTCGGTCAGCGTCATCGCCGGGTTGCTGATGGCCGCCAGCCGGCCGGTTCTGGTGCTCGGCTCGGACGTCTGGCTGGATGGCGCGGAGCACGCGGCGCGCCAGGCGGCCGAGGAACTCCGGCTGCCGGTGATCGCCAACGGCCAGGGCCGCGGCGTGCTGCCGGCCGGCCATGAGCTGCTCGTCACCCGCGCCCGCTCGGCGGCCTTCGGCCAGGCAGATCTGGTGATCGTCGTCGGCACGCCGCTTGACTTCCGGCTCGGCTACGGCGAGTTCGGCGGGCGGGACGGGGCACCGCGCGCCCAGGTCGTGCACGTGGCCGACGCTCCCGGGCAGATCGCCACCCATTGCCCGCTCGCCGCCTCGGCCGCCGGCGACCTGGCGGCGTTCTTCACCGGGCTGACCGCGGCGGCCGGCCTGGGCGGCCTGGGCGGCCTGGGCGGCTGGACCGGCACGTGGCTGCCAATGCTGCAGGCCGCCCGCGACAAGGCCGTGGCCGCCGACGGGCCGCTGCTGACCAGCGACGCCGACCCGGTCCACCCGATGCGGATCTACGGCGAGCTGGCGAAGATCCTGGACAGCGACGCCGTGGTGATCGGCGACGGCGGGGACTTCGTGTCCTACGCGGGCAAGTACCTCGAGCCGCGGCAGCCGGGAGGCTGGCTGGACCCCGGCCCGTACGGATGCCTCGGGACCGGTCTGGGGTACGCGATCGCCGCCCGGATCGCCCGGCCGGCCGCGCAGGTGGTGCTGCTGCTCGGGGACGGTGCCGCGGGATTCTCGCTGATGGACGCCGACACCCTGGTGCGGCACCGGCTGCCAGTGGTCATGATCGTGGGCAACAACGGCATCTGGGGCCTGGAGAAGCACCCCATGCAGGCGCTGTACGGCTACGACGTCGCGGCCGACCTGCAGCCGCAATGCCGGTATGACCAGGTGGTGGCCGCGCTCGGCGGAGCAGGCGAGCTTGTCACCAGCCCGGCCGGCATCGGCCCGGCCCTGCGCCGCGCGTTCGACTCCGGCGTCCCGTACCTCGTCAACGTCAGCACCGACCCCCGGGTCGCCTACCCCCGTTCCACCACCGGCATCTGACCGCGCCGCGAGGCCACGCCATTTCGTCATCGCGGAGGATCCGGCACGTCCGAGGGTGCAGATCCGCCACGATCATCGGGCCGGCCGGGGACAGGCGCTGGGGCGGGCCCGGAGCGCCAGCCGGTCGCGATCAGCCGATGACGGCGATCAGGTCGCCCTCCTGGATCACGTCGCCCTCGGCCACGGCCAGCCTCGTCAGGATGCCGTCGCCCTCGGCGAGCACGGGAATCTCCATCTTCATCGACTCAAGGATCACGAGGATGTCGCCGTCGTGTACCTGCTCCCCCGCAGCCGCCACGACCTTCCACACGTTCGCGACCATCTCCGCGCGGATCTCGGTCACGCGCACCTCCCTGCGTCGTCGGCGGGCGAGCTACTGCTGTCCTCCCGCACCATCATTGTCGCTGCGCGCCCGGCGCGGGGCGCAGCCGGGCGATCACGGACGTGTCGTAGTCACCGCTCGCGAACTCGGCGCTGGCCAGCAGCTCGGCGAGGAACGGCAGGTTCGTCTGAGGCCCGGTGATCACAAAGGCAGCCACCGCTTCGCTGGCACGCGCGAGCGCCTCATCCCGGCTCGCGCCGTGCGCGCACAGCTTCGCCAGCAGCGGGTCGTAGAAGGTGGTCACCTCGTTCCCGGCGGCGTAGCCCGAGTCCACCCGGATGCCGGGGCCGGCGGGCTCGGCCCATTCGGTGATCACCCCCGGGCTGGGCAGGAACCGGCGCGGGTCCTCCGCGTAGACCCGCAGCTCCACCGCGTGCCCCTGGCAGCTGACGGCGAGCGGATCGAAGCTCACGCCCAGCCCGGCGGCGATCAGCAGCTGCTGCTCCACCAGGTCGATCCCCGTGACGAGCTCGGTGACGGGATGCTCGACCTGGAGCCTGGTATTCATCTCAAGGAACACGAAGTCCCCCGCGGCCGCGTCCACCAGGCACTCGACGGTCCCGGCGCCGCGATAGCCGACCGCGCGCCCGGCCAGCACGGCCGCCGACTGCATCCGGTCCCGCAGCCCGGGAGTCATCCCGGGCGAGGGAGCCTCCTCGGCGACTTTCTGGTGCCGCCGCTGAGCGGAGCAATCCCGCTCGCCGAGAGCGACCACCCGCCCGTCGTTCAGCCCGAGGATCTGTATCTCGACATGGCGGGCGCGCTCGATGTAGCGCTCCAGCAGGATCGCGGGATCGCCGAAGAACCGCTCGGCGCGGGAGCGGGCCGTCTCGAAGGCAGAACGCAGCCCCGCCGGGCCGGTCGCGACGCTCATCCCGATGCCGCCGCCGCCGGCCGCGGCCTTGACCATCACCGGGTAGCCGAGCCGCCCGGCCTCGGCGAGCGCCGCCGCGACGTCGGTGACCGGCTCCCTGCTGCCCGCGGCCACGGGCAGGCCCGCCTGCTCCATCAGGTTCCTGGCGCGGATCTTGTCGCCCATCTGCTCGATCGCCGATGGCGGCGGGCCGACCCAGGCGAGCCCCTCGGCCAGCACCCTGGCGGCGAACGACGCATTCTCCGCCAGGAAGCCGTAGCCCGGGTGAATCGCGCTGGCGCCGGTCCGCCTGGCGGCACCGAGCACGGCCTCCATGTCGAGGTAACTGCGGGCGGGCGGCGGCGGGCCGAGCAGCACCGCCTCGTCGGCCTCGCGCGCGAAGGGCAGGCCGGCGTCGGCCTCGGAATAGACGGCGATCGCGCGGATCCCCATCCGGCGGACGGTCCTGATCACCCGGCGCGCGATCTCGCCGCGGTTGGCGACGAGCACCGATTCGAGCATCCGGGCAGCCTACAGGCGGCCGGCCCGCCTCCGGCCCGCGACCTCGCCGAGCGCGTCGACCACACCGGGGTCGTACTCCGATGCCGTGTCCAGCCGGAGCCGCTCGACCGCGGCGGCGCTGCGATCCCGGTCGGCGGAGCCGCCGACCAGGTCGTCGAAGGCGTTGGCGGCGCGGATGATCCGGCTGCCCACCGGCGGCCGCGGATCGCTGCCCCTGGCCGCCAGGCTCTGGCAGCGAACGAGCTCGGCGACCCGGTCAAGCACGCCGGCTTTCGCGATCACGTCGGCACCCAGCTCGGCGATGCGCTGCTGGTCGGCGCGCGACACCAGCACGGTGGCGCCGCCGGGGATCGGGTCGCGCAGCGACAGCTGCCCGATGTCGTGCATCAGCGCGGCGTACTCAAGGTCCAGCAGGTCGGGCTCGCTCATGCCAAGCTCCCGGCCGACGGCGACCGCGAGCATGCTGACCCGGCGGGAATGACCGCTTTCCACGTAACCGCCCACCTCGGTGACCCTGGCGAGGGCGCGGACGGTCTGCAGGTAGGTCGAGCGGATGCCCGCGTAGCGGCGGAACGCAAGCTGGGTAACCAGCAGGGGCACGACGAAGACCGCCAGCCCGGCGATGCCCATGGTCTCGGTGGCGAACACGATGATCATCGCGGAAGCGCCCACCGCCGCGCCGAGCGGCCACTGCACCCGCATCTCGTCCCCGAGCGCCACGCCGAACCTCGCCCCGAGGTCGTCCGCCCTGATCAGGGCGTCGATCACCGCGTTGACGAGCCAGCCGAGGCCCGCCAGGACAGCCATCACGGCGGCCGCAAGCCACCACCGGGAGACGATCGCCTGGACGCCGGCCAGCGGGCGGAAGACGAAGGCGACGCAGGACACCGCGACCAGTCTGGACGCCATGCCGGTCAGGCCGGCCGGCCTGCCCGCCGCCAGGTGCGGCAGCGCGCCGATGGTCATGCCGGCCACCGTTACCGCGATCACCTGCAGCGCGGGGACCTGCGGGGGCAGTTCGCGGAACGGCGGCCTGCTGGAGACGTACAGCAGCAGGGCGTAGGCCATGCCGCCGGCGGTCGCGATCGGGGCGGCCTGCCTGCCGCCGGGCAGCGCGAGCCTGAGTAGCTCGCCGAGGGCGATGAGAACGCCGAACGCCGCCGCCACGTGGACCGTGGCGGCGGGCATCCTGACTGCGGCGGTGTGCGCGATCGCGGCGACCGCCAGCATCCCGGCGGCGGCGAGCAGCAGCAGCCGCCCCGAGTCCATGTCCTGCCAGGACGACCAGCGCTCGGCAGGCTGCGAGACAGTCATAAGCTCTCGACGACCTGCAGCGGCGCGGTCGGGTCGTCGTGGTCCTGCGCCGTGGCCGGCTGGCCGTCGGGCGGGGCGCCGGCCGGCCCGGGCAGCGTCCAGCCATCCCGGCCGAGCGCGGCGATGAACGCGTCCACCAGCGCCGGATCGAACTGGCTGCCCGAGCCCTTGCGGAGCTCGCTGACCGCTTCGTCGATGCCGCGCGCCTGCCGGTAGGCACGGTTGGACGTCATCGAGTCGAAGGCGTCGGCGACCGCGATCACCCGGGCGAACTCGGGGATCTCATCGCCGGCCAGGCCCATCGGGTATCCCTTGCCGTCGATCCGCTCGTGGTGATGCATGATGCCGGTGAGCGCCTCGTCAAGGAAGCCGATCTCCCTGACGATCTCAAGGCCGCGCATCGGGTGCAGCTGAATCGCGGCGTACTCCTCCTCGGTCAGGGCGCCGTTCTTCTGCAGCACCTTCGTGGGAACCCCGAGCTTGCCCACGTCATGCAGCATGCCCGCGTAGCTAATGGCGTCCGCGCGCTCCGGGCGCATGCCAATCTCGCGGGCGATCATGCCGGAGCCCCGGGAAACGCGCTCGCTATGGCCGCGGGTGTAGAAATCCTTGGTCTCGACCGCCTGGCAGAGCGCTTCCATGGTGGCCGAGTAGGCCTGCTGCTGCTCGGCGAACTGCCCCATCGCCCACCGGGCCACGAAGAGCGGGACGAGCACGAGGACGGCGGCGAAGTATCCCGTCACGGTCCAGAGGGCGGCGATGAGCAAGCCGAGCACCGCGTAGCCGAGGTCCGAACCCAGCAGCAGCGGCAGGCTGGACTCCAGCCGGCTCCGGTCCCGCGGCCGGCCCTCCTGCCTCGTCAGCCGGACCGCGCCCCAGAGCAGCCCGTGGTTGGTGATCACGTGCACGACGGCGGCGGCGGCGAATGCCCAGATGATCGCGGGAAAGTCACGCGGCCCTGGCGTGCCCACGGCGCCGCCGAGCGCGACGTAAGCCTGCCCGGCCGCGTAACCGGACACGGCATACATGGCGCCGTTGAACAGTCGCTCGGCCAGCATCAGGCGCCGTCGCAGGCTGAACACGGAGATAACGCCGACCAGGGCGGCGCCGGCCGGCCCGAGCAGCACCACCGCCGCGAGCGTGGCGGACGAGCTCGGGGACCACGCGGACTGCCGCGACGCCAGCGGCGTGGGCGTGGAATCGCAGATCAGGAACAGCAGCCGGAGCACGCTCAGGTCGATCCACCAGTGAATGCCGCGGGCGTCGAAATGCAGTGGCGCGATGAGCGCCGCGGCGAGTATGACGATCACGCCCATGTAGAGCCAGGCGGCCCGGGACATCTTGCCCATGACTCCTCGCATTCGCTCCCGGCGGCCAGCGCCAGCGGACTCCCTGGCCTGGCCGGCGTTCCGCGTTTCGCCGCGGTAATCAACTGCACGTCGCGCCATAGGCACTCAGAGTAACGGATAATTCAAATCAATGAATTAGCCAGCGCTCAATGTAACAATGAGTAATTGTTCAACTACTCATTGTTATCATCATCCTGCAACGCCATAAATGCATGTTGCATCAAGACTAGCGCCCGGGGGCTATTCTGCGTGGAATTCCGTGACTTCGAGCTCGACCCGGACCGCGTGAATCCGGCTCAGCACCTTGGTCCGCAGCTCGGTCGGCACCGGATCGGAGCCGCAGTGCCTATGCACCAGGCGCTTGACCGCCTCCTCGAGGCCGTACTCCCGCAGGCACGGGCCGCATTCCTCCAGATGCATCTGGATCTCGCTGCAGCCCGCGTCCTCAATCTCCCCGTCCAGGTAGCTGTAGACGCGCGCGAGCACCTCGCTGCACGGCACCTCGTGCGGCTTGCCGCAGCTCATCTCGCGTCCTCCCCGGGTTCCGCGACCGATGACGCCTCGCCGTTGCTCGCGGCCGCCGCCTTGACCAGTCCGCGCTCGGCCGCGTAGTCCTGGAGCATCTCGCGGAGCTGCCTGCGACCACGGTGCAGGCGCGACATCACGGTGCCGATCGGGGTGCCCATGATGTCGGCGATCTCCTTATAGGCGAACCCCTCGACATCAGCCAGGTACACCGCGATCATGAACTCCTCGGGCAGCGCCTGCAGCGCGCGCTTCACGTCGGAGTCGGGAAGCCGCTCCAGCGCCTCCGCCTCGGCTGACTTCAGGCCAGCGGACGTGTGTGACGCGGCCCTGGCGAGCTGCCAGTCCTCGATCTCCTCGGTACCGGCTCGCTGCGGCTCGCGCTGCTTCTTGCGGTACGAGTTGATGAAGGTGTTGGTCAGGATCCGGAATAGCCATGCCTTCAGGTTGGTACCGGGCTGGAACTGATGGAACGAGGCGTAGGCCTTGGCGAACGTCTCCTGCACCAGATCCTCGGCGTCCGCCGCGTTGCGGGTCATCCGCATCCCCGCTGAGTACAGCTGATCCAGGTACGGCAAGACATCCCGCTCGAAGCGCTCATCGCGCTCCTGCAGTGTCTCAGGGACCGGACCCACCTCCTCCGCGCCTTCGGGCTTCGGCTGGCCGCGAAGCCAGCCATATGGACCGGAGAATATCTTGCCAGGGCTGGCGGCCCCGCGGGCAGCCACCGGCCTCAGGCCATCACGCACTTGGCACCCGGCTAGGGACATGCGGTGTGCAACATCCCGCCGGCGGGGTTCATTCCGGCACCGGGCTCACCGCCGCCGCCGGTCCTGCTTGCCCTGGCAGGTCACGCAGCGCGCCGCGTCGGGCCTGGCCTCCAGCCGTCCTTCCGGTACCAGCGCATGGCAATCGACGCATGCCCCGTAGGTTCCCTGCTCGATCCGGTCAAGCGCGCCGAGCACCTCGGAGCGCTGCAGCCGGGCCACGGCCAGCACGGCGGCCGTCCGCTGCGTCTCAGTGAGATTGGCGCCGGCGTCGGCCGGATCTTGCGGATATGCCGAGGCCAGCCCGTCCGGCGAGCCGGACCTCCCGATCACAGAAATGGACCGGTCAATCTCGTCGCGGATCTCTTCCAGGCGCTTGCGCGCGACGGCGGTATCCATCCGATCCCCACCTCCATTCCGCACGAGGCTGGCAGCGTGCCTCGCCGCGGGACTGCCAGCACGGTGATCAGGCCTGCTGCCCGGTCCGGTCAGCGAACTCAGAACAGCGATTTCGCCGGGCGGCCGGGTTCCGGCTCGGCGGGCTCAATCAGGGCGGGCCCGTTGTTTCGCACCGAGTTGACCGCGGTCGAGACGGGGCGCCAGATCAGCCCGCCGCTGCTTGCCGGGGCCAGCAGGGAGAGCAGATCGGCGACGTCACTGCTGCCGGGATCGAGCCAGTCCGCCCAGCGCTCCGGGCCGATCACCATCGGCATCCGGTCATGAATCCTGCCGAGCCCGTCCGGCGCGCTGGTCGTGATAATGGTCGAGGTCCACAGCCACGCGTCCGGGTGATCGCCGGGAAACGACGGGTCGCGCCACAGCTCATAGAGCCCGGCGAAGGCCAGCGGGCCGCCGTCCTCGCGGTAGATGTAGTACGGCTGCCTGGCTGCCTTGGCGTCGCCGCCGGGCCGGTACCACTCGTAGTATCCGTCGGCCGGGAGCAGGCACCGGCGGCGCGCGAACGCGCCGCGGAAGGCCGGCTTGACGCTGACTGTCTCGGCCCGCGCGTTGATCATGCGGCTGCCGATCGACGGATCCTTGGCCCAGGACGGGACAAGCCCCCAGCGGACGACGCGGAGTTCCCTGGCCTCGCCCGCTGCCGGCACTTCAGCGGCCCGCGCGGGCGCCGCCTGATCACCCGCGGGCTGGCTGCTGCCGCGCGGCCGGCGGGTGAGGACCGCGTAGACGGGCTTGGTCGGAGCGACGTTGTAGTCAGGCTCCAGTGGCTCGGAAACCCGGTCACGCTCGACGCCGAACTCCTCAAGGAGCTCGATGCGGCTGCGCGCGGACGCGTACCGACCACACATATGTTCACCTTGACAGGGCATCGCGGGCTGGGGGAAGCACAGATTGTGCCGGTTCATAGCCAACATCCGGGTTTGCCAAACCTTGCGAGGCCCGCCAGTCCCCCGTTGACCGCCAGGCCGGGGAAGCCCGCAGCCAGTACGCTCGCAGCATGAACGGCGGCCGCGAGCAAGGGAGCGGGCCGGCGCCCGGCGGGCCTGCGCACGACTGGCAGGCGCCCGCCGCGGCCGGTCCTGTTCGCGCGCTGGTGCGGCTGCCGGGCTCGAAGTCGATGACCAACCGGGCGCTGGTGATCGCCGCGCTGGCGGACGGGCCCAGTACCGTGCGGAACCCGCTGAGCGCGCGGGACACCGCGCTGATGGCCGCCGCGCTGCGCGCGCTCGGCGCGCGGATCGAGGATGAGCGGCCCGAGGATCAGCCGACCGGCCAGCCAGCCGGGCCGCAGGCCCATGACCCCGGCGCGGCGGCGTCATGGCTGGTGAGCCCGGGGCTGAGCGGCGGCAGCGCGACTGTCGACGTGGGCAACGCCGGCACCGTGCTGCGGTTCGTCCCGCCGGTCGCCGCGCTCCGGGCCGGCGACGCTGACTTCCGCGGTGACCCGCGAGCCGCCATGCGGCCGGTCCGCCCGCTGCTGGCTGGCCTGCGCGAGCTTGGCGCGACGATCGACGACGGGGGCCGCGGCGGCCTCCCGTTCGCCGTCCGCGGCCGCGGCGCCGTCCGCGGCGGCACCGTCACCCTCGACGCATCCGCCTCGTCTCAGTTCGTCTCCGGGCTGCTGCTCGCCGCGCCGCGCTACGACAAGGGCGCCGAGGTACGTCATGAGGGCGCCCGGATGCCGTCGGCTCCGCACCTGGAGATGACCGTGCGAATGCTCCGCGAAGCGGGCGCCGACGTGGAAACCAGCAGCCGGGCGCGCAGCGGGACCGGCGACGACCCATCCGTTCCGGATATCTGGCGAGTGCATCCTGGCGCGCTGCGGCCGGGGACCGTGACGGTGGAGCCCGATCTGTCCAATGCCGGCCCGTTCCTGGCCGCCGCGCTGGTGACGGCCGGCACCGTGACCGTCGCCGGCTGGCCTGCGCGCACGTCGCAGCCCGCCGCGCAGATCCTGGACGTGCTGACCAGGATGGGCGCGGCATGCGCGGCTACCGCCGACGGGATGCGGGTGACCGGCTCCGGCGAGATCCGCGGCGTGACGGCGGATCTTCGCGACGCCAGCGAGCTCACCCCGGTGCTGTCCGCACTCGCCGCGCTGGCCAGCGGCCCTTCGGTGTTCACCGGCATCGGCCATCAGCGCGGGCAGGAAAGCGACCGGCTGGCCGCGCTGGCCGCGGAGATCGGCGCACTCGGCGGGGACGTCACCGAGCTGCCGGACGGCCTGCGGATCCGCCCGAGGCCGCTGCGCGCCGGTGCCGCGGCCTTCGCCAGCTACGACGACCACCGGCTGGTGATGGCCGCGGCCGTGCTCGCGCTCGCCGTGCCTGGCCTCCGGGTGCGGGACGCAGCTACCGTCGGCAAGACATTCCCTGGCTTCATTGACTCGTGGACGGCGATGCTGGCGGGCCCGCCCTGAGCCGGCGGATTGGCTACGCCGGCCTGGACGAGGACGACGTGCGGGTCCGGCCGGGCAAGGGCTCGCGGCCGCGTACCCGGCGCAGGCCCGCGCACGAGGGCGCCGCCGAGGCGTTCGTTGCCGCGGTCGACCGGGGGCGGTTCCGCTGCTTCGTCGGCGACCGGGCGGTCACCGCCGTCGCGGCCCGCGAGCTCGGGCACCGCAGGGTAGTGGTCGGGGACCGGGTGCGGCTGTCCGGCGACGTTTCCGGCGCGCCGGACGCGCTCGCGCGCGTCGTCGGCGTGCTGCCGCGCGCGACGGTGCTGCGGCGGTCGGCCGACGACACCGACCCGGTCGAGCGGGTGATCGTCGCGAACGCCGAGCAGCTGGTGATCGTCTGCGCGCTGGCCGATCCGCCGCCGAGGACCCGGCTGATCGACCGCTTCCTGGTGGCCGCCTATGACGCGGGCCTCGATCCGCTGCTCTGCCTGACCAAGGCCGACCTGGCTCCGCCGGACGAGATCCTGGCCGGCTACGCCCCGCTGGGCCTGCGGCACGTGGTGACCGGCCGCGGCCAGGACGCCGAGGTGGCACCCGGCGAGCTGCGGGCCGAGCTGACCGGCCGGGCCAGCGTGCTCGTCGGCCATTCGGGTGTCGGCAAGTCGACCCTGGTCAACGCGCTCATCCCGGCGGCCGAGCGGGCAGTGGGGACGGTCAGCCCGGTGACCGGGCGCGGCCGTCATACCTCGTCCTCGGCAGTGGCCTTCCGGCTGCCAGGCGGCGGCTGGATCATCGACACCCCGGGACTGCGCGGCTTCGGCCTTGGGCATATCTCGCCGGACAACGTCGTTCGCGCGTTTCCCGACCTGGCTCCGGGCATCGAGCGGTGCCCGCGGGGCTGCACCCACCTGGAGGCAGACTGCGCGCTGGACGAGTGGGTCCGCGAGCAGGACGATGACGGGGCGCTGCGCGGCAGGCTCGACTCGCTCCGGCGGCTGCTGCGCAGCCGGGACGGCGGTGACGCCGGCCAGGACGACGGGGGGCTGACAGACGAGGGAACTGGCTGACGTCCTCGCGCTGATCGGTGCCGGCGCGCTGGCCGGCGTGGTCAGCACCGTTGCGGGCCTTGCCTCGCTGGTCTCCTATCCGGTGCTGCTGGCGTTCGGCCTGCCGCCGCTCAGCGCGAACGTCACCAACACCGTGGCACTGGTGTTCACCGGCGCGGGCGCCGCCGCCGGCTCGCGGCCCGAACTGGCCGGCCAGGGCCGCCGGGTCCGGCGCCTGGGCATGCTGACCGCGCTGGGCGGCGCGGCCGGCGCGGCGGTGCTGCTGCTGACGCCGCCTGGCGGGTTCGTGGCGGCCGCGCCGGCCCTGATCGGCGTTTCCGCCCTGGTCCTGCTGTTGCAGCCGCTGCGTCGGCGGCGAAGCCGCACCCGCGGGGGCGGAGCGGACGGGGCGGCCAGCGGGGACAGACAGGCCGGAGCCGGCGGGCAGGCCGGCGGAAACGGGCCGGACGGGGATGGCCACGGTGCCGGAGGGGACAGCGGGGGCGAGCGGGCCGGCCGGGACCGCAGCCTGCCGCTGCAGGCTGCGGTGTTCTGCGTCGCGGTCTACATCGGGTACTTCGGCGCGGCCGGCGGAATCCTGCTGCTCGCCGCGCTCGCCGGAATGCTCGATCAGTCCCTGGCCAGGACGAACGCGGTCAAGAACGTCGTGTCCGGGCTGGCGAACGCCGTCGCGGCGGTTGCCTTCGCCGTGTTCGGCCCGGTGCGGTGGGCGTTCGTGGCGCCGCTGGCCGTGGGCTTCCTGGTGGGCGGCTGGGTTGGCCCGGCCATCGTGCGCAGGCTCCCCGAGCGGTTGCTGCGCCTCATCGTCGGTGTGGCAGGCCTGGCCATCGCCGTCAAACTGGGTGTCAGCGCATACCGCTGAGCCGCCTAACCACCGGGCCGCCTAACCACCGGGCCGCCTAACCACCGGGCCGCCTTACCGCTAGGCTCCTGAGCAATGCGACAGCACGCTGACCGCGCAAGCCAGTGGTCCGACGACCTGCGTTTCGCGCACGTGCTCGCCGACGCGGCGGACGACATCACCTCGCGGCGGTTCCGTGCCGCCGACCTGCGGGTGGAGACCAAGCCCGATCTCACCCCGGTGACGGACGCCGACCGTGCCGCGGAGGAATCCCTGCGGAATGTGCTGCGCAGGGCGCGGCCGCGGGACGCGATGCTCGGCGAGGAGTTCGGCAGGACCGGCTCCGGGGCGCGCTGCTGGGTGATCGATCCCATCGACGGCACCAAGAACTACGTTCGCGGGGTGCCTGTCTGGGCCACGCTGATCGGGCTGATGGACAGCGACGAAGTCGTGGTAGGAGTCGTCTCTGCGCCCGCGCTCGGCCGCCGGTGGTGGGCCGCTCGCGGCGGCGGCGCGTGGACGGGCCGCGGCCTGACCAAGGCGACCCGGTGCCGGGTCTCGGAGGTGGCGAAGCTGGAGGACGCCTCGCTTTCCTACTCGGGAGTGACCGGCTGGGAGGACAGCGGCCGGCTGGCGGGATTCCTCGGACTCGCGCGCTCGGTATGGCGGACCCGGGCATTCGGTGATTTCTGGTCGCACGTCCTGGTCGCGGAGGGCGCGGTGGATATCTCGGCCGAGCCCGAGGTCACGCTCTGGGATCTCGCGGCACTGCAGGTGGTCGTCGAGGAGGCCGGCGGAATCTTCACCGACCTGACGGGCAAGGCAAGGCCGGACGGCGGCAGCGCGGTGTGCACCAACGGCCTGCTGCACGGCGAGGTGCTCGACCGGCTCGCGCCGGAGTAAGGCGCCATGCGGCTTCCTGGCACGGTGGCGCTCGTCACCGGCGGATCGTCCGGCATCGGCGCGGCGACCGCGCGTGCCCTCGCCTCGGCCGGGGCCATGCCGCTGATCGCGGGCCGCGATCAGGGCCGCCTGCGCGCCGTGGCGAGGGAAACGGGGGGGCTGGCCCTCACGGCCGACCTCGCGGCCGCTGACGGCCCGGCCGCGCTAGCCGAGGCGGCCAGGCAGGCAGCCGGGCCGGGCGGAGTGGATGTGCTGATCAACAACGCCGGAATTGGCTGGGCGGGGCCGGTCGGGCAGATGACGGCCGAGCAGGTGGCCGGCGTCATCGCGGTGGACCTCGTCGCGCCGATTCAGCTGACGAGGCTGCTGGTGCCGGGCATGGCGGCGCGCGGGCATGGCCACGTGGTCTTCGTGTCCTCCATCGCCGGCGCTACCGGCGTCCGCGGGGAGGCCGTCTATGCCGCGGCCAAGGCGGGCCTCGGCTGCTTCGCCGAGAGCCTGGCCCACGAGATGACGGGACTCGGGGTTGGAGTGTCAGTGATCGTGCCAGGCGTGATCGATACCCCGTTCTTCGAGCGCCGGGGCCGCCCGTACGACCGGGCCAGGCCCGCCCCCCTGGCGGCCGAACGAGTAGCCCGCGCGCTGGTCCAGGCGATCGAACGCGAGCACAGCGTGGTTTTCGTGCCGCGCTGGATGCGCCTGCCCGCCTGGCTGCACGGCACGCTTCCCGGCACATTTCATCGCCTGGCGGGCAAATTCGGCTAACGATGCTGACGGCTGATAAGTATGCTTTTATTCTGATTTATTACTAAAGTCGAGTATCTACTACCAAATGCTTATTTGCGTCAAATGGGTCCGGGGTCTACGGTACTGAGGTGGCCCCTGGGAACTTGATGGCCGCTTCGCGCCGAGGAGGAATTCCGCCATTGAAGCCCTTTGAGTGGATCAGGCCGAGCCGCGCGGGAGCGTTGCTCGCCACCGGCACGGCCGGAACCCTGCTGCTCTTCATGGCGGCCGGGTCCGCGAGCTCCGCCACCAGCCCGGGCCCGAACGCGAAGGTAGCGGTGCCGCAAGGGATCGGGGCCGCCGTGCTGGCCGGCGACCCGGTGTTCGGCAAGACTCCCCCCAATACCCCGGAGATCGTGTCCTTCATCCTGAGGGCCCGCAACATCTCCGCCCTCGCGGCCGCCGTGGCGCACGGCATGCCAGCCGGTTATCTCTCCGTCGGGCGATTCGCGGCCAACTTCGGGCAGTCCGCGGCGGACATCTCCGCGCTGGAGAACTACCTGGCGCCTTTCGGGATTCACGCGTCGGCATACCGGGACGGCCTGGACGTCACGGCGACCGGCACCGCAGGCAAGTTCGACAAGGCCCTTAGCGTCCAGCAGCAAGAATTCCGCATCCCGGCGGTCAAGGCGCACGACGGCCAGCCTGGCCGGCCATCCATGATCATCCACGGCACGGCAGACCAGCCGTTGCTGCCGCGCGCCATTGCCCGCTTCGTGCTGGCGATCCTCGGCCTGACCAATTACCCGGTGGCTTCGAGCAACGCCGTGCACGAGCCCTCGCTCGCCCAGGGCGCCAGGCCGGCCGCCGTCCAGACCGGCAGCCTCACTCCCGAGGACTTTGCCCGGCAGTACAACCTCGACCCGCTGCAAAAGGAGGGCTTTACCGGAGCGGGGCAGACCATCGGAATCGTGACGCTGGCCAGCATCAAGCCGTCGAACGCGACGTTCTTCTGGAAGAACGTGCTGCACATCACGACACGGTGGGACAAGATCAAGCTGATCAACGTGGACGGCGGGGCAGGGCCGGTCAGTAACGCGCTCGGCTCAGGTGAGACCACCCTGGACGTCGAGCAGTCCGGCGCGCTCGCGCCCGGCGCGAAGGTGATCGTCTACCAGGCGCCGAACACCGACCCTGGTTTCCTGGACGCCTTCTACGACGCCGCCAGCCAGAACGTCGCCGACACCGTCTCCACCAGCTGGGGCGAGGCGGAGACCGTGATCGACACGGCGGTGGCCGCCGGGTCGGAGACTCCGGCCTACGAGCAGTCATTCGACGAGGCATTCCTGGAGATGGGCGCACAGGGCCAGAGCAGCTTCGTGGCTCAGGGCGACGCGGGCGCGTACGACGACTCCGACGAGCTCGGCACCACCAACCTGGCCGTGGACAGCCCCGGCGACAGCGCCTGGACCACGTCGGCTGGCGGTACCACGCTGGCCGGCACGATCCCGCTGTCCGCCACCGACTCGGCGCATATCCCGGCCCAGCGCACCTGGGGCTGGGACTGGCTGTGGCCGTACTACAAGTCGTTCGGGGCCCCGTCAGAGTCAGCATTCGCCTTCAGCGCGGCGGCGGGCGGCGGCGGCGGCTACAGCAAGGACATTCCGATGCCGCTCTACCAGCAGCTGACCGCCGGCATTCACCAGTTCAGCGCGACGGAGTACCTGACGCCGATCGACTACAAGCCGCTCGGCGATGTCTCGCTGCCAACCGCGTGGGACTTCACCGCGAGTCCGTCGGTAACGACCGGCACCGGCGGCGGACGGGCGCTCCCGGACGTCTCGACCGACGCCGACCCGTTCACCGGCTACGAGGAGTACTTCACCGGCTTCGCCGGCAATCCGCTTGAGGACGGCTGGGGCGGCACGAGCTTCGTCGCGCCGCAGCTGAACGGCGCGGCCGCCGTCATCGACCAGGCGGTCGGCCACCGGGTCGGCTTCTGGAACCCGTCCATCTACCGGTGGGCCGCTGGCCCGCACTCGCCGTTCACCCCGCTGGACACCGCGAGCAACGCCAACACCAACCTGTACTACACCGGTACTCCTGGCCATGTCTTCAACCCAGGCAGCGGCCTCGGCACGCCTGACCTCGCCAGCCTGGCGCACGATTTTGCGCACTCCTAGCTAGCGCGCCGGTCAGGTAGTCAGGCAGCTCGCGTGAACTATCAGCGTCGCTGGGACTCCGCTGCGGTAACAGCGACAGCAAAGCCCCAGCCACGCTGCTGGCCCTCCGCCAGTCCGCCCGCCCGTGGATGGCCCGGCACGCTCCGCGAGGGACTGGCCGGGCTGGCGAGTGCCCTGCTCCTTCGCCTTTCCACGGGTACCCGCCGACAAGGATCGCCACCGTAAATCCCGCCCGGCGTTGCGCCGCGCCGGCGCTGGCGTCCGTCCGAAGCTAATTCGGCAGCGAGCTCAGCGCGCTCGCGGCCGGCGAAATCGCGCCCGCGGGGACCGGGCGGCGCGGGATGAGCATCCAGGCGCAGGTCACGACCAGCGAGAGGACGAAGGCGCAGTAGAGCCAGAACGCCGGCGTGACACCGGAGCTGATTGTCAGACCCGCGCGGGCGGCCTCCTGCGGCGAGATCCCGAACAGGGTCGGCGAGGTGCCCTCGCCAAGCTGCACGAGCGCCGAGATGACCTGGGCCAGCATCGGGATGGTGGCACCGGCGAGCAGCACCGCTCCCCGGGCGACCGGGCGCGTCGCGGCTGCAGCGACGACAGCCGCGACGAGCGCCACCATCACCACGACGTTCCCGGCGATAACCGGTGCCGGGTTCGCGAAGGCGTTACCCGCGGTCAGGTACTGCGTCAGCCCGTCCGACGTCCGCAGGGTGTAGCTGTCCCACGACGGGGCGAACGTGATCGCCGCGCCAAGCCCGGCGAGCGTCAGCGTCAGCGCCAGGACGGAGCCCGTCCGGTCGGTGCCCGTCCGGTCGGGCCAGCCGGCCGACGGGACCCGGAAGGCCAGCGCGGAGCCGGCCGCGCAACCGAGCCAGCCGGCGAGCCCGAGCACCAGGCCGGCGCCCATCAGGTGCGCGCCCCCGGCGATCGGCGTGCCGACGTCGGCCAGGAAGAAGCCGAGCGTCACGACAGCCGTCCCGGTCCCGAGCAGCGCCCCCGCTCGCGGGCGGCCGCCGCCGAGCAGGATAAGCACGGCGCTCACGCTCCAGGCGGCGAGGTAGATCACATGGGGCACGAGATCGGCCGGCTCCTGGGCCAGGCTCGCCCCGGCGACGTAAGGGGGGAAGAGCCCAGCGACCCCGCACGCGACACCGGCGGCGAGCAGCACCGCCGCGATGACGGCACGGCCGCACGGGCCCGCGCTCGCGGCCATGGTGCCGGGGCTCGCGGCCATGGTGCCGGGGCTCGCGGCCATGGTGCCGGGGCTCGCGGCCATGGTGCCGGGGCTCGTGCCCGGGGCCGCCGTGCTCGCGGTCGGGCTCGCGCTGGCGGCTACGGCGCTGCGCTCGGTGACCGGGACGATCGTGCCGGGCGCCTCGATCACGGTGAACCGGGACCACGCGCCGTACCAGCCTTCCGGGGTCCCGGGCCACCACTCGACCGGCGGTGACTGCAGCGCCCCGGCCGGCCAGATCCCGTAGAAGTCCTGCCCTCGCCCGATCGCGTAGCTCGCTCCCCGGTACGAGATCGTCACGTCCTCACGCACGGTTCCGGCCCTTCCTGCTTGCCCCAGCCGTTCCTGATTCCCCTCAGCCGTCGCCTCCGAAGCCGATCCTAGGAACCTGACCTGTACGTCGGCTGAGCGGGCCCGCAAGAATTCCTGATGCCGCGCCCAGCTCGCCCCGGCGTGCCCGGCCTGCCCCGGAGCCGCAGGAACCCAGCGCCCTCAGGATCCGTCGAACGCCGAGCCGTTCCACACCCAGTCGACGACCGAGGCGAAGACGCTGCTCGCGATGGTCTGCGCGTTGTAGAGCAGGCTCAGTTCGTCGCCGAGCCGGGTCACGCCGGCCGTCAGCCCGGTGATGTTGGTCAGCGTGGACCAGGCCGTCTGGGTGCTGTTCGCCGGCATGGGCAGCGGAGCCGCCGGGTAAAAGCCTGCGCTGGCGAGAATTGGCGCCAGCGGGACCAGCCTCGCGCCGGTCAGCGTGACCGTGCTGCTGGCGGTGGCGGTGCACCTGATCGCGTCGTAGTCGGCGGGCGCAACCGTCGCCGACGCCGCCACGAGCACCCGCGCCGCGATCTGCCACGGCTTGGTGGTTCCGGCCGGCCGGACGATCGCGAGCGGGTCGGTCGCCGGGTCGGCCAGCGCCGCGGCAGGTGCCAGGCAGACCTCGCGGCCGAGGTAACTGAGGATGTCGGCCGGCGGGGTGGCGCCCGGCGCGCCGGGCGGCAGCTGGAGCACCGGGGGGCTGGCGAACGGGATCGTGGCGCCGTAGGAGTGCACCGCGGCCATCGCGGCCTTGACGGCGCCGACGAAGTCGCTGCGCACCAGGACGGCCAGCGGAATCGTCGGCTGCGCCGGGCCGGGCGGGCGGTCATTCGCGAGGTCGACCATGGCGAGCGGCTGGGAGTTGCTGATCCAGCCGAGCGGCGGGTTCGGCCCGGCGACGCCGAGAATCCCGGCCAGCGCCTGCTCTCGCATGGCCTTCTCCTTCAGCGTGGTCATCAGGTTGATGTACCCGCCGATCTCGGTGATGTTCTGCGGCGGCGGCACCCGGGAGCCGATCACGTCGCCTTCCAGCGCGATCCGCCGCATGATGATGTCCTGGGCCTCGACCGCGTCCGGCGATGTCGCGCTGGTGAGCACGCTGAGCAGGTTGCTCACCAGCTGCGCGCTGAGCCCGGGGTCCACGAACGGCGTGCCACCGTTCGGTGCCACGGCCTGCACCGCGTAGGCGAACTGAGACGCGGCCCCTGTCGCCGAGCTTCCCGACGGCGTCGTGACCGTGACGTTCACGGTGCCGATGCCGGCCGGGGTCGTCGCGTCGATGAGCTTCGCGCTCTTCACCGCGACGCCGGTCGCCTCGGCACCGCCGAACAGGACCGCGGTGGCGCCGGTGAAGCCGGTGCCGTGGATGGTGACGGCCGTGCCGCCGTCCGTGGGCCCGCTGCTCGGGCTGATGCTGGTGATTACCGGGAGTGCCATTTGCCTGGGCTCCTCTGTCTGTCAGCCGCCTGGCCGGCAGCTGGGCCTGTCTTTTCTGCTGGACTTTTTCTCCGGCTGGCGCTGCCGCCCGTGATGCAGGCAGCGCTGCCTGCTAGCCGGCGATCTCGGCGGCCAGCCCGGCCAGCCCGGCCAACTCGCCCAGATCGGACGACGATGACTGGCCGCTGCCGCTGCTCTTCTTCGATGTCGTCTTCTTTGACTTGGTCTTTTTCGCGGAAGACGAGGACGAGCCGCCCTTGACCGCCTTGGCCGCGTTCGAGCCGGCGTTCGGGCTTCCGTACATGCCGCCGACGATGTCGCCCGCGGTGGCCATGGCCTGGCTGTTCAGCGCCTGGGTCACCTGCAGCGCCTGCGCCCTGGCGGAATTGGCCTGGTTCTGCGCGTTCTGCACGAGCGGGGCAAGCTGGGCCGCGCCGGTCAGCGAGGTGCTGAAGTCCGGCTGGGCGGCCGCGCCGGCCGCCAGCGACTGGGCCAGGCCGGTGCTCGCCGGCGGCGCCTGCAGCACGTTGTTGATCAGTGATGGCAGGTTGGTCAGCGAGTTGGGCGCGGTCAGCCCGGCCGCGATCGACGGCCCCGTGGTCGGCACCGCCACCGGCGAGATCGCCGGCGCCGTGTCGGCGGGCGCGTCCTGCCAGTTCCAGAACCGGGTGAGGTCGATCTTCTCCGCGGACGGGCAGTGCCCGAGCACGCCCTCGCCGAGGACGCCCTGCGTCGGCAGCGCGATCGTCGACTGCGGCGGCGTGAAGGTCGCCTGCTGGTAGGCCAGCAGGGCCTGCTGGATTTTCGCCGGGTCGATCTTCAGGTTGTCGGAGACGCCCTGCGGGATCATGAAGGGCATGATCATCGAGTTGCCGAAGAAACCGAGCAGCTTGTTCTGCACGCAGTTCAGCAGGGGCACCAGCTGGCTCGGGTCGCTGATGCCATTCGGCGGCACGCCGATCGTGTAACCGTCCAGCAGGATCGCGCGCTCGTCCGGGGACAGCGACAGCCACACGGCCTTGGAGTAGAGCGTGGTGTTGCGGACGACATGCTGGGCGGCCTTCTCGATCTCGAGGATCTCGCTGTACCGCAGCACCGGCGCGATCTGCAGCGCCGGCACCGGGTAGGGCTGCGGGGGCAGCACCGTGCCGGACAGGGTGTCGTTGGCGTACGTCTCGTTCGGCGGGTCCGGCAGCTCATTGCCGCTCGCGTCCAGTTCCTCGATCGAGGCGGAGAAGTAGCTGATGCTCGGGCCGCCAAGAGCCGGCTCCAGCGTGCTGGCCGTGAGCGTGATCGTGGTCCGGTCGGACGGCTCGCCGATCGAGTCCTGCAGCGCGGCGCTGCCGCTGGCATGGAAGATGCCCTCGATCGAGGTGAGCAGGTTCACCAGCGGCGACACGAGCGTGTAGCTGACCGTGTTCCAGTTGCGGGTGATCTCGAACCCGACGATGTCGGCCCGGTTCATCGTGGTCGGCAGGGCCAGGCTGCCCTGCAGCACGACCGAGGAGGCGGCCGCCTGCCGCTCCGCGAGCAGCCACCTGAGCAGGTCGTCCTGGCTGACGAAGGTATCCAGCGGGATCACGGCCGGCTGGTTACCGGTCGCGGGGGCAAGCTGCACCGGCCCGACCCTGGTGTTGCGCTTGGTCACGGCCACGATGCTGACCGTCTCGCAGGACAGGAACGATCCGGTGAGCGTGAACTTGATGACGTCCTCAGCCACGCCGCCCGCGGGTTCGACTTGCGCGGTGGGATCGCTGGCGAACTGCTCAAGTCCCGTGAGGCCGGGCTGGTACTGGCGCGGGACGGCGGCCTGGAGCACGTCCAGGTGCTTGATGATGTTCGCGTAGCGCTGCAGCACCAGCGCGCGGGAGCCCACCTGGGTCGTCGGGTCGGTCAGCGTCTGCGGCTGTCCCGGCGGCATGAACCGCACGATCTGCATCGGGATCAGGCAGGTGAGGGTCAGCCCGTCGATCGCCGTGGAGACGTCGAACATGCGCAGCACCTGCCAGTACTGCATGGTGAGTGCCCTGGTGTGGTTGTGGTTCGTGATGACCTTGGTGGTGACGGAGTCGGATTCGGTCGCCGTGGCCAGCCGCATGCCGGTCCGGCTGGCGCTGCGCCGCGCGGAGGCCTGGCTCTCCGCCGACGAGTGCGTCGTCTGCGCCGCGTCCTGCGCGGAGTCGCGCTGGCCCTGCAGCCAGTCGCTGTTGTTGCCGCTTGATGACGAGGACCCGCCTCCGCCGCTCACCACGATGAATGATCCGCCCCAGCTGGAGCTGTCCGACTGCGCCTGAAACGAGCTTCCGCCGCTGACCGCCTCATTGAAGGCGGAGTTGAACGTGGCCTGGGTCGAGGTGTCACTGAGCGCGCTCTGCTGCTCGGCCTGCTGCTCGCTGAAGCTCTCGCTCTCGAATACCTGGGCCGTGTCGGTGCGCTCGAACACTGCCACCTCGGTCTGCTCGCCCGGCGCCAGCGGCAGCGAGTAGACCAGGTCACCGAGGCCGAGCCCCTTGAACGTCCATTGCTGTGACATCCACAGCACGTAGCCCAGGCCCAGCGTCGCCGCCATCGGCACGTTCTCGTCAGCGGTGAAGTTGCCGTACGGGTCGATGCCGGCGATCTGGTCGAGGAAGCCGTCCACTGACAGCGGCTGCTCCACCGGGACCCGGTCGGTGTAGGTCGCGGCGGTGTCCCCGGCCAGGGCCACGGCCGTGCCCGGGCCCGTCCCGGCTGCCGCGTCCCCGGCCGCGGCGGCGGCCGGTGCCGCGTCCCCGGCTGCGGCGTCCCCGTTGGCGGCGGCACGGGCGGCCATCATCGCCGGGACCGCCGTGGCATACAGCGGCAGCGGGATGAAGCCGTTGCCCTCGCCTACCGGCACGGTGGTGACCTGGTTGACGATCGACATCTGCGGCTCGATCAGCCGGAAGAACACGCCGAAGGGGAACGAGTCGGTGCTGGCGGCGGCGGCGAACGACTGCGAGCAGGCCTCCTCGTCGCCGATCGTCACCTTGGGCAGGTTCGGCGGCGTCTGCGGCTGCGGCGGCCCGCTGGCCGGCAGGGTGCTGGGTACCAGGGCCTGCAGCGCCGCGAGGATGCTCAGCGGCAGCGGCGCCAGCACGGCAGGCAGCATGATGGTGCCGAGCAGCCCGTTCGCGGCGACCTTGGCCTGGGCGACGGTGACCGTCGCGTTCGCGTCGGCGCCGTGCACGACGAAGGAGAGGCCTCCGCCCGGCACCGTGCCGCTGGCCGACATGGTGAGCGTGAACGTGCCGTCGCCGGCGGTCAGGGTGGTCTGCACCGGGCCGGTGACGCCGACCGTGGCCGGGTCGAACTGCACCTGCAGGTTCGCGCCCGCGGAGCCGTCCGGCTGGGTCAGCGAGCCGACCACGAAGGCGGGCACCGGCGGTGCCGCCAGTGCCCCGCTGATCAGGCTGAGGTTGTCCTGGATCTGCTGCATGCCCAGGTAGACCTTGGCGACGGCGGCCGTGCGGAACGGCGTCAGCGTCGAGGCGATCGCGGCGCCGGCTGCGCCGAACGGGTCGACCGAGGTGGGGATCCGCTGCAGGCTGATCGTCGAGTCGTCGGCGGTCGTGGACTGTGCGGTGTCAGCGGTCATGGCTGCCTGCCTATCGGGAGTCGCGGGCCAGGTGTCGGTGCCATCGGATTGGCCTGTTACTGAGAGAGGCGCAACGGGGCCGGCAGATACATGCATCGTGAATGGTTTGCCGGCCAGCACCGCACGATCGGCACGCACACGGCCCGCGCGCCCCGGGCGGGATGATCAGGCGGCAGGAATGATCAGGCCCGGCGCCGGGCCTCCATCAGGCGCAGGATGAGCGGAGTGAAGATCAGCTGCATCGCCAGTTCCATCTTTCCGCCCGGCACCACGATGATGTTCGGCCGCGACATGAAGGAGTCGTGCAGCATCGACAGCAGGTAGGGAAAGTCGATTCCCTTGGGGTTGGCGAACCGGATGACGAGAAAGCTCTCGTCGGCACTCGGGATGAAGCGCGCGATGAACGGATTGGACGTGTCGACTGTCGGAACGCGCTGGAAGTTGACATGCGTCCGAGAGAACTGGGGGCAGATGTAATTCACGTAGTCCGGCATCCGCCGCAGGATGGTGTCGACCACGGCATCACTGGAGTAGCCGCGTGCGGTCTTGTCCCTGTGCAGCTTCTGTATCCACTCCAGGTTGATGATGGGGACGACCCCGACCAGCAGGTCAGCGTGCTGGGCGATATTCGCCTTGTCGGTCACGGCGGCGCCGTGCAGTCCCTCGTAGAAGAGAATGTCGCTGTCGTGATCGACGTCTTCCCACGGCGTGAACGTCCCTGGCTGCTGGCCGTAGGGCCCGGCTTCCCCCGGATCGTGCAGGTACTTGCGGACCTTTCCGCGGCCGAACTCGCCGTACTCGCTGAACAGGGTCTCGAGCTCCTCCAGCAGGTTCGCCTCGGGTGAGAAGTGGCAGAGGTGGTGGTTCCCCTGCTGATCGGCCTCCGACATCGCGAGCTGCATCTGCTGCCGGTCGTAGCGATGGAAGGAGTCGCCCTCGACGATCGCCGCGTTGATCAGCTCTCGGCGGAAGATGTGCTGAAACGTCCTGGTCACCGATGACGTGCCCGCGCCGGACGAGCCGGTGACGGCAATGACGGGATGCTTGGCCGACACGTGCTCTCCCTCCAGTTACGGGATGCGGAACAGGGACCGGCTGTTGAAGAGCGAGTCGTCGAACCCGGACGCCTGCGGCTCGGTCTGGTCCCTGTGGTAGCGCTCGATCCGCTCGACCTCGTTCCTTGATCCGAGTATCAGCGGCACGCGCTGGTGCAGCCCCGTGGGCTGGATGTGCATGACACGCTCGCGTCCCGTGCTGGCGCGGCCGCCGGCCTGCTCGACGATGAACGCGATCGGATTGCACTCCTGCCCCAGCCTCAGCCGCCCCGGCCTGGCTGGCTCCTTGTTGTCGCTGGGGTACAGGACCACCCCACCGCGGGTCAGGATGCGGTAGGTCTCCGCCACCAGCGAGGCGATCCAGCGCATGTTGAAGTCCCGGCCGCGCGGCCCGGTGCCGCCTGCCAGGCACTCCTGGATGTAGCGGCGCACCGGCGGCTCCCAGAAGCGCTCGTTGGAGGCGTTGATCGCGAACTCCCCGCAGTCCGCTGGGATGCGCAGCCGCGGATGGGTAAGGATGAACGCGCCGATGTCGCGATCGAGCGTGAACCCGTCGACGCCGTCGCCAGTGGTGAGGATCAGCATCGTGGACGGCCCGTACAGGGCGAAGCCCGCGCAAACCTGGTTGACGCCCGGCTGCAGGAAATGCCCGGCCCGCGGCTCCGCGACCGGGTCGGGGCTACGCAGGATTGAGAAGATCGTGCCCACCGAGATACTGGCGTCGATGTTGCTCGATCCGTCCAGCGGGTCGAAGACCAGCAGGTACTTCCCTCGGCGGCCGACTGCCGGGACGTGGTAGATGTCCTCCATCTCCGCTGACGCCATCGCGGCCAGGTGCCCGGTCCATTCCGTCTCGCCGATCATCACCTCGTTGCTGATGATGTCCAGCTTCTTCTGCACCTCGCCCTGGACGTTCTCCACCCCGACGCTGCCCGGCGCGCCGATGAGCGCACCGCGGCTGACCTGGTTACTGATGATCTTCACGGCCGTCGCCACGGCGTTGAGCAGCCCCGAGAAGTCACCGGTCGAGCCGGGATGGCGATGCTCTGACTCGATGGTGTAACGGGTCAGCGTCTTGCGTTCCGCACGCACGGGCGACCTGCCTCTCACGGGATAGGGGCAACGCCGCGGGGATCGGCGCCCATCGCGTCGGGGGTAGCACACCTTTATTGAGGCTAGGCAGGCCACGCCATGATCGCCTCCCCCGGCAGAGCGGTCTGCCGGGTGAACTTGCCGCACCCGCCGGTGGATTCCCTCTACGAGGTACACGGCGCCGGAACGCCGTCAGTTCAGGCGGGTGGCCATTGGCCGAGCGGTCTGCCGATCTCCCATTCATGACCGAACGGATCGAAGATCCGGCCCAGCCGCCAGCCATGCTCGTCGGTTACCTGGGATGCCGCCGTGGCACCGGCGCGGACCGCTCTAGCGAACATTGCATCAGGGTCGTCGACCACAAGCAGTGTCCTACCCGTAGTGCCTCCGATGGCCGCCGGGCTGTACCGCGGCCCTGCCTCTCCGCCCGAAGACACCCAGAAAGCAGCGTCTCCGATCGTCAGCTGCGCGACGATTTCATCGTCCTCGCCGACCAGGTGCAAGACCGTCGCGCCGAAAGCCGCTTGGTAGAACGTTACGGCTGCGGCAGCCTTGTCGATCCACAGCTGTGGCTGGAGGCCCGGCATGCTGGCCGAGCATACCCGGGGCCGAGCGCGCCGTCAGCCGGAGCGGTAGTCGCCCCGGCGAAGCTGCACAACCCGGTAGCCTCGCTGGCCGGCCAGCCTGCGCAGGTGCCGTACGCCGCTCAGGCCTGCGATCACGACGGCTGCAGCAGCCGCCAGGACCGAGGCGCCGAACAGCGCAAGCCCGCCGGCGATGTGTCCCAGCAGCATCATGACGACGCCGGCGAGCAGCGCCACCGGCACGGCCGCCACGAGCAGCACGGCGAGAAGCACGGCGGCGATCACCGCCTTCGCCGGCCAGCCCATCGTCCGGGCCGCGTACCAGACCGCCATGTCGATTCCCTTCATCAGTCCAGCCATAATCAAGATATGTCGTGTTGCGGGCGGGCGCAACATAGCCGCGCCGGCCAGGCAGGCGCATCCTTTGCCTGGCCGGCCTGATTACCGGGCCGGGCACCAGCGCCAGTATCCACGGCGGTGCTGCAGATCCTCCGGCTACTGGCCCGCACGGCAGGCCCGGCGTGATCGTGATGCGAGTGATCATGCAGATCCTGCGAGACTGAGGCTGACTTGCCGATAGGACTGCTCGCCTGACGCGGCCGCGGATCTCCGCCCTGTGCTGCGGGCTGACCGGGGGGCTGCCAGATGGAACCTGCCGCGACGGTGTCCGCTTCACCGGTATCCGCGCTTGGGCGCGAGTCGCCGCAACTGCGGGCGCGCCGCCTTGCCGCCGCGCGCCGGCGGGCTACCGCCGTCCTCGCTGGGGTGACGGTTGTGTTCGTGGCCGTGACGGTGGCCGGCGTTCACGGGACGCTGGCTGGCTACGTGCAGGCCGGCGCCGAGGCGGCCATGGTCGGAGGCGTTGCGGACTGGTTCGCGGTGACGGCTCTCTTCCGCCGTCCTCTTGGCCTGCCGATACCCCACACCGCGCTGATCGTCGAGCGCAAGGACCAGTTCGCCGCCACCTTGGGCCAGTTCGTCCAGGAAAACTTCCTCAACGCCGACGTTCTTGCCGAGCGGATCCGCTCCACCCGGCTCGTTCCCCGCCTTGCCGCCTGGCTGGCCGGCGAGGCCAGCGCCGCTGGCCTCGCCGGTCACGCCGCGGATCTGGTGGTTACGGTGGCCGAGGCTCTCCGCGATGAGGATGTCCAGCGCGTGCTCACGGCTGAACTGACCCGCGCGGCAGACGCCGTCGAGGTGGCGCCGCTGGCCGGGCGGGCCCTGCGGGTCATCATCGCGGGCGGCCACCACGCCGGGCTGTTCAACGCCATCGCCTCCGGCGCCGATCGCTACCTCGCCGATCATTACGCCGAGCTTGGTGAGCTGTTTGCGGCAGAGTCACCACGCTGGGTGCCCGACGCGGTTTACCGGCGGGTCTTCGACCGCCTGTACACCCGCCTGCGTCACCGGCTGGTGGCGATGGCGGCCGATCCGGACGACGAGGCCCGGCATCAGTTCGATGAATGGATCACCGGGCTCCCCGACCGCCTCGAGACATCCCCCGAGCTGCGCGAGCGGGGGGAGCGCGTCAAGCGCGAATTCCTGGGCAGCCCCGCGCTGCGGGACTGGTCCTCGGCGCTGTGGAACCAGGCCAAGGACACGCTCCGGACCCAGGCGGCCGACCCGGGGTCCGAGCTGCGCCGCCGGCTGGCCGGTGCGCTGACAGCGGCCGGACTGCGCCTCGGCTCCGACCGCCGCCTCCAGCAGAGCCTCGAGCGCGTGGTCGAGTCAGGAGCAAGGGCACTCGCCGATCAGTTCCACGACGAGCTCGCTGGCCTGGTCACGGGAACCATCCAGCGGTGGGACGCCGCGCAGACGTCGAGCCAGCTGGAGCTGCTGCTAGGCCCCGATCTGCAGTTCATCCGCATCAACGGCACCGTGGTGGGGGCCGGCGTGGGCCTGGCCCTGCACGCCATCGTCCTGGCTTTGGCCTAGTTCACGCCCATCGTGAGGCGGTTTCCAGGCCCTAACCGCACGGACCAGACGGCACGAGCAGAACGCGCGCCCCGAGCAGGACTCGAACCTGCGGCCTACTGCTTAGGAGGCAGTTGCTCTATCCGCTGAGCTATCGGGGCCGGATGTGGACGGGCCAGCGGCCGGGCCAAGCTTAATGCTAACTACCAGTCTGAAGCGGGCGGGCAGTTCGCGGCCGGCCGGTCGTTAGAGTGGGCAGGGCCTGGCAGGCCGATGTGGCAAGGAGCGACGCAGTGCAGGTTCGGGACGTGATGACCGAGGCCACGGTCACAGAGTCTCCCTCCGACAGCCTCCGCTCGGCGGCGGAACGCATGTGGCGGCTGCAGACGGGGTCACTGCTGATCACCAGCGGCGGCCGCCTCACCGGGATCATCACCGAGCGGGACGTGCTGCGCGCGGTGGCCCTCGGCGCGGACCCGGACCGCTCGACGGTCGACGAGGTGATGACCGCCGAGGTGTTCACCGTGCCGCCCGACATGCCTCTGCAGGAGGCGGCCAGGGAGATGGCCACCCGCTGGATAAGGCACCTGCCGATCGTCGATGGCGACCGGCTGCTCGGCGTGGTCAGCATGCGCGACGTGACCGGGATCTTCGCCGCGCTCGCGCCGGGGAACGTCGACGTGGAGCACGAGTTCGATCACCTGGTGCGGGAGCGCCGCCTCGCCCGCATCGAGCACGGCGATCTCGACTGAGGCCGAACACCGCCCGGGCCGGGGTCAGGGGAGCGGGAACGGCAGGCGGATGTCGTCGAGGGCGCGCGGGCACGGGCAGTCCCGCTCGGCCGGCAGCTCCTTGATCGTCCGCATGAGCAGGTCCCGGAGTCGCGAGATGTTCTCGCCGAAGACGCGGAACACCTCCGCGTGGGTGACGCCCTCGCCTTCCTCGACGCCCGCGTCGGTGTCGGTGACCAGGGCGATCGTCGTGTAGCAGAGCGCGAGCTCGCGGGCGAGCGCCGCCTCGGGGCAGGCGGTCATGCCGATCAGCGTCCAGCCCTGGGCCGCGTACCACTGCGACTCGGCCCGGCTGGAGAACCGCGGTCCCTCGATCACGACGAGCGTGCCCGACCCGGCCGGAACCCAGCCGGACGCCCGCGCCGTGGAAATGGCCGTCGCGCGGCCCCGCGGGCAGTACGGGTCGGCGAACGGGACATGCACCGCGCCGCCGGCCTCGTAGAAGGTCTGCGCGCGGCTCGTCGTCCGGTCCACGACCTGGTCGGGGATGGCAAGCGTGCCGGGCCCGAGGGACGGGGTCAGCGAGCCGACCGCGCTCGGCGCCAGCACCTGCCGCACGCCGAGCGAGCGCAGGGCCCACAGGTTCGCGCGGTACGGGATGCGGTGCGGCGGAAACCGGTGATCGCGCCCGTGCCGGGGCAGGAACGCCACGCTCCGCCCGGCGACGTCCCCGATCACGACGGGATCGCTCGGCGGGCCGAACGGAGTGTCGACGGTCACGACATCGGCGGGATCCAGGAACTCGTAAAGCCCGGAACCGCCGATAACCCCGATGCTGGCACGCCGGTCCACGCCTGCTCAGGCGACCTTAGAGCCCGACGACGAGGACGCGCCGGACGACGACGAGCCGGAGGACCCGGACGAACCAGAGGACCTGGACGAACCGGAGGACGAAGACGCGGCAGCGGCGGCCTTCCCGGCCTTCTTGTCACCGGCTGACGACCCGCCCTTGTCACCGGACGACGACCCGCCGTCCTTGCCCGAGTCCGACGAGCCCGACGAATCCGAGCCTGACGACGACGAGGATGAACCGGGCTCCGATCCGTTCAGTGCCTTGTCCTTCGAGGTCTTTTCCTTCGTGGCAGTGGCGCTGGCGCGCGAGTCGGTGCGGTAGAAGCCCGACCCCTTGAAGACGATGCCGACCGGCGAGAACACCTTGCGGAGCCTGCCGCCGCACGTCGAGCAGACCAGCAGCGGCTCGTCGGTGAACTTCTGGACCACCTCGATCCGCTCCGCACACTCGGTGCAGGTGTACTGGTAGGTCGGCACGGGCCCTCCTCAATGGCGCTGGCGCTGGCACTCGCCGCGTCCAACTGCTAAATCGTAGCAACGGCTAGAGCAGTCTCGTGATTCCTTCGCCAGGTCGGGCGGCCAGCCGGACCGCCAGGTCGTGCGGTGCGACCGGGACCTCGTCGAGCAGCTCGCCGTCGTAGAGCAGCGCGATGGTAGGGACTGGCGCGCCGACCCGGGCGAGGGCCCGGTCATACGAGCCGCCCCCCCGGCCCAGCCGGTAACCGCGGCGGTCCACGGCGAGCGCCGGGACGATCACCAGGTCGGCGCTCGACACCGCGGCCGGCCCGCGCGGTCGCTCGGTGGGCTCAAGGAGCCCTCGCGGGCCCGCGGCCAGCGAATCCGGGCCCTCGTAGGAGGCCCAGTCAAGGTCGCCGTCCGGCAGCAGCAGCGGCAGCAGTACGTAGCTGCCGCGTTTCCACAGGGCGTAGACCAGGCCGCGGGTATCGGGCTCGGTGCCGGCCGAGTAGTAGGCGGCCACGGTGCCGGCCATCTGCGCCTCGGGCAGGTCAAGCACGGCGTCACGGAGCTGGCGGCCGGCCACCGCGCGCTCGACGTCCGTCAGCCCGCTCCGGGCCGCCGCCAGCCGCCGCCGGAGCGCCGCCTTCGCCAGCCCAAGGCTGTCATCTGACGGCATGCCGTGCACAAGTCCTCCCGGAGGGTAGCTAGGGTTCTCAGCATGGCCGACACCGCCGCCGTGACCAAGGCAGTCATCCCCGTCGCCGGCCTGGGAACCAGGTTCCTGCCCGTGGCGAAGGCGACGCCCAAGGAAATGCTGCCCATCATCGACACCCCCGTGATCCAGCTGGTCGTTGAGGAAGCCGTCGCCGCCGGGCTGCATGACGTGCTGATGGTCACCCGGCGCGGGAAGCCCTCGATCGAGGACCATTTCGACCGCGCCCATGAGCTTGAGGAGGCGCTGGCGGCCAAGCGCGACGAGGTCGGCCTGGCCCAGGTGCGCGCATCCACCGACCTCGCGGCCATGCACTACGTGCGGCAGGACGCGCCCAGGGGGCTGGGCCATGCGGTCCTCTGTGCCGCCGAGCACGTCGGCGACCAGGCGTTCGCCGTGCTGCTCGGCGACGATCTCATCGACCACCGCGACCCGCTGCTCAGCCGCATGCTGGAGGTAAGGCGGCAGTACGGCGGGAGCATCGTCGCGCTGATGGAGGTCGATCCCGGCCAGGTATCGGCGTACGGCTGCGCCGCGATCAAGCCGACCGACGAGGACGACGTGGTCGCCGTCACCGACCTGGTGGAGAAGCCGGATCCGGGCGAGGCGCCGTCGGCCTGGATCATTATCGGGCGCTACGTATGCGACCCGGCGGTGTTCGGCGTGCTGCGCGAGACCCTGCCGGGGCGGGGCGGTGAGATCCAGCTCACCGACGCGCTGCGGACGCTGGCCATTGCCGACCGGGGCGTCGCCGGGGACGGCGGGGGGGTGCACGGCGTGCTGTTCCGCGGCCGGCGCTATGACACCGGCAACAAGCTCGACTACCTGCGCACCGTGATCCAGTTCGCCTGCGAGCGGGAGGACCTGGCCGGCGAGTTCGTGCCCTGGCTCCGCGGCTACCTGGACAGCCTGTAGGGGCCGCGATGGAAAGCATCGAGAGCTACCTGGCCGAGATCCTGGCCGAGATCCGCCCGCTCGCCCCGCGCGAGCTCAGCCTGGAGGACGCCGGCGGCGGCGTCCTCGCCGAGGACGTAGCGGCGGCATCGCCACTGCCGCCTTTCGACAACTCCGCGATGGACGGGTACGCCGTCCTGGCCAGCGACATCGCCGCCGCGGCGCCGGACGCCCCGGTGACGCTGCCGGTGGCCGGCGAGGTCGCGGCCGGCGACACCCGCGAGCACAAGCTTGTTCCCGGCACCTGCCTGCGGATCATGACGGGCGCGCCGCTGCCCTACGGCGCGGACGCGGTGGTGCCGGTCGAGCTGACCGACGGCGGTACCAGGTGGGTGGCGATCCGCGAGCCGGTCGGCACCGGCGACTCGATCCGCCGGGCCGGCGGCGACGCGGCGCAGGGTGACGTGCTGCTCGCGGCGGGCATCCGGCTCGGCCCGGCGCCGCTCGGGCTGCTCGCCGCGGCGGGCCGCGGCTCCGTGCTCGCCCGGCCGCGGCCGCGGGTCGCCGTGATCTCGACCGGCAACGAGCTCGCCGAGCCTGGCACCCCGATCAGCCGCGGCCGCATCTGGGAGTCCAACAGCCTGATGCTGGCGGCGGCGGCGCGCTCGGCCGGCGCCGTCGCCTACCGCCACCCGAGCGTGCCGGACGATCCTGGCCAGGTCCTGGCCGTGATCGAGGAGCAGCTGGAGCGGGCCGACCTCCTGGTGACCAGCGGCGGCGTCAGCATGGGCGGCGAGCACGACGTGGTCAAGGCCGCGCTGCAGCGGGTGGGCACGGTCAGGTTCCGCAAGATCGCGATGCAGCCCGGGATGCCGCAGGGGTTCGGCGTTATCGGCAAGGACAGCACGCCGATCCTGACCCTGCCGGGCAACCCGGTCAGCGCGTACATTTCGTTCCAGCTCTTCGCGCGGCCCGTCCTGCGGGCGCTGCAGGGCACGGCGCACGGGAGCCCGAGGCTGGTCCGCGCGGTGCTGACTGAGCCGCTGCGGTCGCCGCAGGGCAAGAGGTCGTTTCTGCGCGCCCTGCTGCGGGCTGACACCGAGGAGGTAACGCCGCTGTCGGGGCAGGCGTCGCACCAGCTCGCGACGCTGGCCCGGGCGAATGCCCTGATCGTCGTGCCGGAGCGGGTGATTTCCATGCGGGCAGGCGACGTGGCCGAGGTAATGTGCCTCGATGACTGAACGACTCACCCACCTCAATGCCGCCGGCCAGGCACGGATGGTCGACGTGTCCGGCAAGAACGTGACGGCGAGGTCGGCCCGGGCGTCAGGGCGAGTGCTGCTGTCGGCCGACGCGGTGGCCGCGCTGCGGGAGGGCCGGATCCCGAAGGGCGACGCGCTAGCGGTGGCCAGGATCGCCGGCATCCAGGGCGCGAAGCGGGCGCCTGATCTCATCCCGCTCTGCCACCCGATCGGGCTGCACTCGGTCACCGTCGATCTGGAGGTGCAGGACGACGGCGTGCTGATCGTGGCCGCGACGCGGACCGCCGACCGGACCGGCGTCGAGATGGAGGCGCTGGCCGCGGTTACCATCGGCGCGCTTGCGCTGATCGACATGGTGAAGGCCGTGGACCCGGCGGCCGTGATCAGCGACGTGCGGGTCGAGGAGAAGACCGGCGGCAAGACAGGCCGCTGGGTCCGGCCATGATCAGGGCGCTCGCCATCACGGTCTCGAACCGGGCGGCCGCCGGCGTCTACCCGGACCGATCCGGGCCGGTGCTCGCGGACCTGCTGGCCGCCGCCGGATGCCAGCAGGTGGATGGCCCGCAGGTCGTCCGCGACGGAGAGCCGGTCCTGGCGGCGCTCCGCGAGGCGGTCGCCGCCGGCTACGACGTCGTGGTGACCACCGGCGGGACCGGCCTGACGCCGGGTGACCTTACCCCGGAGATGACCAGGAAGGTGATCGACAGGGAGATCCCCGGCATCGCCGAGGCGATCAGGTCCGCCGGCGCCGCCGCCGGCATTCCCGCCGCGGTACTGTCCCGCGGCCTGGCCGGCCTGGCCGGCACCACCCTCGTCGTCAACCTGCCCGGGTCGGCCGGCGGCGTCCGGGACGGGATGGCCGTGCTGGCCCCGATACTCGCGCACGCCGTGGACCAGGCGCGCGGCGGTGATCATCCGCGACCGGAATGAGCGTCTTTGGCCGCGCGTTGTGCATTATCGTCACTCAGTGATTTTCCTAGCCGTTCATTGGGTGACCGAATAGCGTTCAGGCGCAGGACAAGGGAATGATGGTGTCGTGGGACGTATGCGCGGATGGCCGGTCACGCTCACCGAGCCTGACCTCCTCGATGCACCCGTCGGCCTGCGGCCGGTACGGGTGAAGGACGCATCCGTCTGGCGCGAGACCCGGATGCGGAACGCGACGTGGCTGCGGCCGTGGGAGCCCACCAACCCGGAGACACCGCTCTACCAGACCAGCCTGAGCCCGTATGTCAGCATGGCCCGCACAATGCGCCACGAGGCGAGGCAGGCACAGACGCTGCCCTGGGTCATCACCTATGACGGGCGGTTCGCCGGGCAGCTGACCGTCGGCAGCATCGTGTGGGGATCAGCGCGCTCCGCGCAGGTCGGCTACTGGGTGGACGAAGCCTGCGCCGGCCGCGGAGTGGTGCCGACGGCCCTGGCGATGGCCGTGGATCATTGCTTCTTCGTCGTCGGCCTGCACCGCGTCGAGGCAACCATCCGGCCGGAGAACCAGGCCAGCCGGAGGGTCGTCGAGAAGCTCGGTTTCCGCGAGGAGGGCCTGCGGCGCAGGAGCCTGCACATCGAGGGCAACTGGCGCGATCACCTGTGCTACGCGCTGACCGCGGAGGACGTGCAGGGCGGCCTGCTGCCCCGCTGGCGCAGCGCGGTGTCGGCAGCGCGATCGCGGGCCCGCTAGCGGTATCTGGCGACACACCGGGGCCGATGCTCGTCAAGACCGTCCGCTGGCCTTACCGTGCGTGACGTGAGCACGCTCGTGTCCGCATCATGTCCGCCGGGATCTAGCCCGCCGGACGGCGTCTGGCGTGCTCCCGGGAGCACCCCGTGAGCAGTGCGATTCTCTATCTCGCGATCGTCGCCATCTGGGCCGGCGTACTCGTGCCCCGGTGGGTGCGCAAGTCGCATCAGGTGCCCGGCACGGCCAGGGAACCGCAAGGGGACGCGGCCGGGGACGTGCCCGCCGAGAGCGCGCAGACCCTGGCGGCGTTCGGACCGCCCGGGGATGACACGGTGCCGGAGCGCGGCATGGCCGTTGATCACGGCGTTACCTTCGAGTACGGCGCGGCCTTCGAGTACGGCACAGTCCGTAATGATGGTGCCGTGATCGACTACGGTGCCGCGATCGAGTACGACGCGGCGCTTGACTACGGCGCCGTCTCCGTAGACGAAGCGGTGCGCGACGATGGCGCGGACGGCGATCACGGCGCGGTCGATGATCACCTTATGGGCGATGGCGGCAGCCCGTCCGCTGCTGATGGCGCCAGCGCTCCGGCAGCGGCGGACGACCTCGCTGAGCAACGGCTCTCCGTGCGGGGCCGGGCTCTGTGGTCCGAGGGTCCCGGCTGGCATCCGTTCAAAACCAGGCGGGACCAGGTCCGCCCGGAGATCAGCAGGGCGAGCGCGATGCGGGCGCGACGACGGATGCTCACCATGCTGGTGACGCTCGTGATTGCGGCAGCGGGCCTCGTGGCCGCGCATATGGCGCCCTGGTGGGTCATCTTCCCGCCATCGGGGGTACTCGGGGCCTTTCTCCTGCTGCTGCGCGAGGCGGCCCATGCCGACGCGGAAGCCGCGGAACGGCGAGCCGACGCCGCCGCGCGGGCTGCCGCCGCCGCGAGCCGCCAGGCCCGTCACGTGCCTTGGGGTGCTCAATCGGCTCCGGGCCGGGAGCCGACCGCCGAGATCATCGACATCTCGGGCAGGGTGAGCGACCAGTTCTACGACCAGTACGCCGACGCCGCGGTCCGCGCGGTCGGCGACTGACGGAGATCCGGCCTGCCGGATCGGCCGCCCCGATGCTCTGGTACCCGGTGCCCGGAGGCTCGCCGACCGGCAGCCGAACGCCGCGGCGCCGCGGCGCCGCGGCCCCGCATGTTTGCTACGCTGGCTCCCGGTCTTGGGGCTGTGGCGCAGTCCGGTAGCGCACCTCGTTCGCATCGAGGGGGTCAGGGGTTCAAATCCCCTCAGCTCCACCCAAAATCGCAGGTCAGGCCGTTGATTCTCGGTCTGCTGATCACTTCCATGATCGCTTGACCGTGATGTGACCGTCGGCATCCTCGGCGGCGCAGGCGGCAGGACCTCGCGCCGAAGGCCAGGACGCCCGGCTCAGCCGCGGTCGTGGAGGGTCACCTGGTAGCCGTCGGGGTCCGCGAACGTGAAAGTGCGGCCGAACGGCCCGTCGGCGGGCGCTGAGACGATCGTCGTGCCGGCGGCGGCGAGGGCGTCGTGGATGTCCTGCGCGTCGGGGGCGTGCAGCCACAGCGCCATCCCCTGGCCCGGCTGCGCGATCGCGTCCAGGTCGGTGCCCGCGACGACGTCGCGGACGGCGAACGCGATCGGCTTGGTGTCGAACACGACGGCGTGCGGCGGTCCTGCGTCGGAGCGCTTTAGCCCCAGGTACTGCTCGTAGAAAGCGGCGGAACGCTCCAGGTCGCGCACCTGCAGTGAAATGAAGTCGGGTCCGGTGACGGCCACGATTCTTACCTCCTCATCACATGTCAGTCTTCTGACACACGCAATGTATGTCAGAATACTGACATGAGTCAAGGCGGGCCCGGAATCGAGCTGGACACATCGCTGGGATACATGCTGAAGGCGGCCGCGAGCGCCCTGCACACTGCCCTGGAGGCCGTGCTGAGGCCGCTGGGCATGACGATCACCCACTACTCCTGCCTGGAGCTGCTTGCCCAGCGACCGGGCCTGTCCAACTCCGGGCTTGCCCGCGGCGCCTTCGTCACCCGGCAGTCGATGAATGTGCTCCTGCAGGCCCTCGAACGCCAGGGACTCGTTGTCCGCCCGGCACAGGCACCCATCGGCAGGGCCCTGCCGGCCGAGCTGACCGCCCGCGGGCGCCGCCAGCTCACGATGGCCAGCGCCGCGGTTCGCCGCGTCGAGCAAGACATGCTGGCCACTCTGGATGCCAGCGAACAAGATCAGATGCGGCGCCTGCTCACTGCGTGCATCGCCGCACTGACCGAACCGCCCGCATCGGCGACGTGACTCCTCCGGACCGGCCGCCTGCATCAGGGCACGTGGCGCAGGCAGCAACGGCCTGGTGACGCGCGGTTTGCGCGCCCCGCTCGCCACTTATAGACCAGGCGTTGTCCGTGGGTCGCGTCCCATGAAGGCAGCGAGGTGTTCCCAGTCGTCAGCACCGGGAGCTGGGGAGACCTCCGCCCCGAAAGGGGCTCCAGGCCCGACCATGTTGCGGTACTGAGGTTTGATCATGGCCCGTGCCCCCTCGAGTGCCGGCAAGGCGAGGGAAGGGTCCAGCTTGTCGATCTGTCCGGTGGCCCTGGCCAGGTCCCAGGCGTGTGCGGCCAGCTCTGCCAGGTACATGTCCACCAGGGTTGCTCCCGTGTACTCCTCGCCCCACGGCATTGTGTGCCTCAACGACAAGCTGGAATTGTCGCCCCATGCTTGTGCCGCCTGTTCCGCGGCGCTGCGTAGCTGACCGGGCGCGTCGGAGAGCTCCACGTGAGGGGACCCGTCTCCGGGCGGGGGTGCCTGCCCGCGGCCGAGAGCAGCCGCCCGGTGGCCCGCTTCGACGAGGTGGTCGATCAGTCCGGCCACGTCGTACTTGGGACACGGTGTCGGGTGGCCGAGCTCGTCAGCAACTATTCCTGAGACGATCACCGCAGCGTTCTCGTAAGAATCCAGCAACGTGCTTCGGCGGTCAGAATCGGCCATGCGGTTCCTCCTCGGTGTGACAGGCTAGATACGCCGGTCGCCGGCTCGCAAGCGCACCGGATTCTCCGCTAGCGAGCGGCGTGCCGCGGACGCGTAAAGCGCGTCAGCTCAGGTGCGGATACACCCTGGAATTTGGGGTGGTCAGGTGGTGGCGTCATCGTGGGCGAGCGATGAGGACAGCTCTCGGTAGGCGTTGGCCTGGGCGAGCATCGTCTGGGCCTTCCGCTCGAGGATCTCGACCGCGTCAGCGCCAGCGGCCCAACGCAGCGGAGGCTCGTCCCTGGCCAGCGAGGTGGACGAGCGCGCTGGCGAGCTTGGCGGGGTCGCCACCCTGGTGCGGATCCCGAACGGCGAGAGCTCAGGCGTGATCGACTCGATCCAGCCCTCGATGGCGAACTTCGATGCGGCGTACGCGGAGCTGAACTCCAGGCCGGCGATGCCGGCTGTCGATGAGGTCGTCACGACGAGCCCTGAACGCTGGGCACGCATGACCGGCAGCACGGCGCGGGTGATGTTCAGCGGGCCGAGCCGGCCGGCCCGATTGCGTTAGTGACTCTTTCAGGGTTACGTCCGGTCGCGACGACCTGGTGCCCGGCGGCGAGTGCAGCGCGGGCAATGTCCCCGCCCATGCCACGGCCGGCTCCGGTGACGAACCAGACCTTTTTCTCGGTCACGGTGATGCACTCCTCTTGTTGGTTCAGGACGGCGACGCGCCGCCCGCTAGACGGCAGGAGGGCCTTCTCCGCGGGCTCTTTGGCCAGCGGCCGAAGGGGCCCTTGACTGCCCCGTAATCCGAGTTGACCACGTCTTGCGGACTCCTGAGAGACCACGTTGATAGGGGTACTGGGAGGGACTCCCTGGTGCCGCTCTGGCTAGAACACCCCATCGCGCGCGATGGTTCGTATCCGTTCGCGGTCTCCGGCCCGGTACGGAGATCTCGCAACGAGGGTCACTGCATACGGTGCCGCTAGCGGTCGATACCGGCCATGTTCGCCTCGTCGTGGCGCTCGCCGACGGCCGGCGTGAGGTTGTTGAGCCGGTCGATCTGATCAGGGCTGAGTTCGATGCCGTCGGCGGCTATGTTCTCCTCGACGCGGGCGACTCGCCTGGTGCCGGGGATCGGGGCGATGTCGCTGCCCTGGGCGAGCAGCCAGGCCAGAGCGATCTGTGCTGAGGTAGCGCCCGCCTCGGCGGCGATGGCCTGCACCTCATCGACTATGCGCAGGTTGAGCTTGAAATTCTCCCCCATGAAGCGCGGGTTGGTCTTGCGCCAGTCGTCGGCGGGAATGTCGTCGACAGTGCGGATCTGGCCGGTAAGGAAACCGTGTCCGAGGGGCGAGTACGGGACGAAGCCGATGCCGAGTTGGCGCAGCAACGGCAGCAACTCGGCTTCGGGGTCGCGGGTCCACAGGGAGTACTCGGTCTGCAGCGCGGAGACCGGATGGACGGCATGAGCCCGGCGGATCGTGCCGGGGCTGGCCTCCGACAGCCCGATGTGGAGTACTTTGCCCTCGCTGACCAGCTCGGCTAGCACGCCGACGGTCTCCTCGATGGGCGTGTTCGGGTCGACCCGGTGCTGGTAATACAGGTCGACGTGGTCGGTGCCCAGCCTCGTCAGCGAGCTTTCGATAGCCGAGCGAACGTTGGCAGGGCTGCTGTCGATCACGCGGCCCTGGCGCCCAGAGTGAGAAACGAGCCCGAACTTGGTCGCGATGACAACCTCGTCGCGGCGGCCCTTGATCGCGCTTCCGACAATCTCCTCGCCGTGGAACGGGCCGTAGATCTCGGCGGTGTCGATAAGGGTCACCCCCAGGTCAAGCGCCCGGTGGATGGTGCGGATGGACTCTGCGTCATCGAGGCCCCCGCCGCCGGTGTAGACCCCGGCCATCGTCATGGCGCCCAAGCCGATGCGGGAGACGTCCAGCGCACCCAGAAAGATGTGCTTCATCACTGAGCTCCTTGTGCAGATTCTCGAGTTCACGCCGCGCATCTCCGAGCTCGTCGCTGATGTGCGGCAAGTACCGGCTGACGGCCGGTTCGTTGCTGCACCAAGTGAACAACTTCTCCAGCTGAGGAGGGAGACCCTGGTCAGGGAGGTACTCGCAGGGACTGCCTGCGTATCAGCGAGGGGCGTAGCGTGGTCGTTGTGGACAACCGTAATGAGCTGCGCGAGTTCCTCACCACGCGGCGAGCCAAGATCACTCCGCAACAGGCCGGGGTGCAGACCTACGGCGGGCGGCGGCGGGTCCAGGGCCTTCGCCGCGAGGAAGTTGCGCGTCTCGCCGGCGTCAGCGTCGAGTACTACACCCGCCTCGAGCGCGGCAATGCGGCGGGCGCCTCGGACAGCGTCCTCGACGCTCTCGGCGGGGCGCTCCAGCTCGACGAAGCGGAACGGGCCCACCTCATCGCCCTGGCGCGGGCATCAGACACAACCTCCCGCGCACGCCGCCGCCTCGCTCAGCAACGCGTGCGGCCGGGTTTGCAGCAGCTGCTGGACGCGATGCACGACCTGCCAGCGTTCGTGCAGAATGGGCGGCTCGACATCCTGGCAGCAAACCCTCTGGCCCGCGCGCTCTACGCCGACCTGTTCGACGACCCGCGCCGCACGCCCAACCACGCGCGGTACACATTCCTGGACCCACGGGCCGGCGACTTTTACCCTGACTGGACTCGCGCAGCCGCCGACACCGTCGCGCTGCTCCGCGCCGAAGCCGGCCGAAGTCCCGGTGACCGGATGCTGAACGAGCTCATCGGCGAGCTGAGCGCCCGCAGCGAGCAGTTCAGCGGCCTGTGGGCTACCCACAACGTCCGCTGGCACACGACCGGCACCAAGCAGTTCCACCACCGAATCGCCGGAGATCTTTCGCTGGCCTACGAGGGCATGGAGATGGCTGGCGACCCCGGCCAAATCCTGGTCACCTTTACCGCGGAGCCAGGGTCGACCTCTCACCAGGCGCTGCAGTTCCTCGCGAGCTGGGCCGCTTCCCAAGCGGCGACATCGTCCCTGCTTTCAGTAAGTGAGCATCCCTGCCCTGACCCTCCCCGAACAGCCCGGGCGATCGACGGCGGGCAGCACCGGGGCGCCGTCTGGGCGGACAGGGCATCGGTCCGGTCCAGCAGCATCCGGGCCCAGCTCGGCGTGATGGTCGTCGAACTCCCGTGCAGCGCGCGACATGGGAACTGGCCTGCTCAGCCGTCAGCTGTCCGGGACCAGGTCGACCACGTCATCGTGCAGCCCAGCCATCGCCTGGTCGAACGTGGCGAGCCGGGAACCGCGGGCCCGGGCGAGCTGGGCAAGATAGGCGTCGGTCAACTGGCGATGGCCGATGATCCCCTGGATGGGAACGTCGGTGTACTCGACCTCGTCGGGCCAGAATTCGTGCCGCGTGTCGGCGGTGGCCCCGGTGAGAAGCGCTTGCGCGGTGGCGGCCGACTGGCCTTCGCGGATGAGCAGGCGCATCAGGCTGCCTTGGGTAACTGGGCAGGTCGCGAAGTGACCGCTGAGACCGACGAACCAGTTCTCAGCGGCCACATGGTGGACGTGATCGTCGACGAGCAGAGCGATGAGCACGTTCGCGTCGAGCAAGACGGTCACTGATCGTCGTCCTCCAGCCGCCTTACATCCTCGCTGGTGATTGTCCTGCCAAGGTGCGCGACGGGCAGGCCAGTGCGAGCACTTCTCGCTGTCTCACCAGGCTTCCCTGAGCCGAGTCCCCGGCGGATGAGCCCGGCGACGGTCTGGCTCAACGACTGATGGGTATCTCTGGCGATCGCGACCGCCTGAGCATGAAGATCATCAGGGATGTCGAGGGTAGTGCGCATACCAGAAGCATAACTTCACTTCATCATGATGCGATGATGCATCCGGCTGACGGCGCGGCTGGCTCTGCCTCACCCAGCCACGCCCACCTGGACCCGAGTGGCCCGGAGCCAAGAGATGCAGGCTGCATTAATCTCGAGTTCAGCCGACGGCGGCACCGAACCACCGAGGCAGCTGGTTGAGCAGATCCTGCTGATCTTCACCGACCCACGCCACGTGGCCGTCTGGCCGCAGCAGCACGGCGGGCACGTCCAGTTCCTCGCTGACGTCGACGACGTGGTCGACCCGATCCGCCCATCCCGCCACCGAAAGCCGGCCGGTCTGATCGAGCAGTACTCCGCGGCCACCGTGCATCCGCTCGTAGAGGCGCCCCTGTTTCAGCCGCACGTCCCGCAGCCGCCGGCCGAGCAGTTCATGCCCCTCGCCGAAGTCGTAGCGGACCCCGATCGCGGTGATCTTCTCGATCAGGTACCGGTTCACCTCCTCGAAGTCCATCAGTTCCGACACCAGCCGGCGGACTGCCTGGGGGCCCGGCGCGAGGGACATCAGTTCCATCTGCGCGCGGGTGTTGTCCAGCACGTCAGCGGCCACCGGGTGCCGTTCGGTGTGGTAGCTGTCCAGCAGCCCCTCCGGTGCCCAGCCGCTGACCTCGGCGGCCAGCTTCCAGCCGAGGTTGAACGCGTCCTGGATGCCGAGGTTGAGGCCCTGCCCGCCGGTCGGCGGGTGGATGTGCGCAGCGTCGCCGGCCAGCAGCACCCGGCCGGTCCGGTAGCGCTCGGCCAGTCGGGTGGCGTCGCCGAATCGGGACAGCCAACGCGGTGAGTGCGCGCCGAAGTCGGTGCCCGCCAATGCCCGCAGCTGCTGCTTGAACTCCTCGAGGGTCGGCGGGACCGTGCGGTCATGCGCCACCCCGTCGGCGGGCGCGACGAGGCGGTACACCCCGTCCCCGAGGGGCACGGCGCCGAACCGCAGTTGGGTTTTGCGGACCTCCGCGACGATGGCGGCAACCGCCGCCGGATCCTCGGTCACCTCCATCTCGCCCAGCAGCGTCTCGACCGTGGCGGGCTCGCCGGGGAAGCCGACGCCGAGCAGCTTGCGCACCGTGCTGCGGCCGCCGTCGCAGCCGACGAGGTAACGCGAGCGCAGTTGGGTGCTGTCGGCCAGCTCGACGGTAACCCCGTGGTCGTCCTGGTTCAGCCCGACCAGTTCGCGGCCGCGCCGGATTTCGACGCCGAGTTCGGTGGCGTGCTCGGCGAGCAGGCGATCGGTGGTGGTCTGCGGGATCCCGAGGACGTACCGATGTGCGGTGTCCAGCCGGTCCGGCGCCGGCTTGCTGATGCCGGCGAAGAAACCACCGAGCGGGTACTGCTGGCCGAGCGCGAGGAACCGCTCCAGCAGACCGCGCTGGTCCATCACCTCGATGCTGCGCGCGTGCAGGCCGAGCGAGCGGACAATCCTGGTCGGCTCCGCGTCCTTCTCCAGCACGAGCACGAGCACGCCGTGCAGCCGCAACTCGCTGGCCAGCATCAAGCCGGTCGGTCCGCCGCCGGAAACGATCACGTCAATCATGAAACTCCTTTCAGCAGGTTGCATTTCGGCCTGCTGCTCCGCGCATTCCGGCGGCGCACGCACCCGCACTTCCGCGTGCATGCCCGCAGCTCGTCGGCCCATCCGGCTGGACGCGATCGTCGCGATCGTGACGCTCGTCATGAAGAATCATGGTGTGATCCATCTTGCCGATGCTCCGCGCCTGATCTGGCCGACGGTGACGGTGCGGACGTCCTACCTGGTGGGCGAGCAGGCCGATTGCCTGCTCATGGGCACGCCGACAGACTGGCTGGGACCGGCCAGCGAGAACTTCGCCGACTTCGTCGCCGTGCGCCGCGGGGTGCGGACACGGTGGGGAGTGCCATCCACGATCTTCTGGTACGTATCTGGCGAGTATTACCTGGGCACGCTGGTAGTGCGGCACCGGCTGACCCCCGAACTGGCCGAGACCGGAGGCCACGTCGGGTATCACGTGGTGGCCCCGTGGCGGCGGCAGGGCCACGCAACACGAATGCTGGCGGCCGGACTGGCGGAGTGCCGCCGCCTCGGCATCGGCGAGGTCCTGCTGACATGCGACCTCGCCAATGAGCCATCGCGCAGGGTGATCCTGTCGAACGGCGGTGTGCCTGACGGCCAGAAACAGGGCAAGGACCGGTTCTGGATCAGAATCGACCCCCAGCCCGGGCGGGTCAGCGTCAGTCCTCGTTGTCGACGAGAGTGAGCTCGGCGCGGATGTTGCCGCGGGTCGCGCGGCTGTAGGGGCAGCCTTGGTGAGCGGCCTCAAGGAGCGCCTGCGCGGTGTCGCGCCCGACGCCGGGGAGCTCGGCCTCGATCCGTGCGGTGAGGTCAATCCCCCCGGCGAGGCTGCCGACCATGCCAATGGTGACCGAGACCGCGGACTCGCTCACGTCCACCTTCTGCTGGCGCGCGATCGCCCTCAGGGCGCTGTGGAAGCAGGCAGCGTAGCCGGCGGCGAACATCTGCTCCGGGTTGGTGCCGGGTCCATCGTCGCCACCGAGTGCTTTCGGCACCGATAGCTGCATCTCGAGCCGCTTGTCGGCGGACTCGACCCGTCCTTCTCGCCCGCCCCACGCGGTCGCAGTGGTGCTGTACAGGGTGTCAGTCATCAGAATCTCCTCAGCCTGGGCTATCTCCATGTCACCACGTGATTGCTGATTGGCTGTAGCCAGCCGGCTCGGCCGGCCCGCGGGCGAAGCTAATGGGGATGCGAAAGCCAGGCCGGGCGGTGCACAATCGCGGTCATGCCGTCTTCCCGATGGCCCGTGGCTGGCCTCCGGCTGCTGACCCCGGCCCTGGAACTGCGGTGGCCCAGCCCGGACGACCTCAACGCCCTGGCCGACCTTGCTGCCCTCGGTGTTCACGACCCGGACGTCCAGCCATTCACGGCCGCCTGGACAGACGCACCGCCCGACGAACGGGCCCGCGGCACGCTGCAGTACCACTGGTCCCGCTGGGCTTCCTGGAAGACCTCGGACTGGACGCTGGACCTCGCCGTGATCAGGCACGGCGAGGTAGCCGGCACGCAAGGCATCGGCGGCCGCGACTTCGCGCTGCTACGCGAGGTGCACACCGGTTCCTGGCTGGGGCGGCGCTATCAGGGGCAGGGGATCGGAACCGAGATGCGCGCGGCGGTGCTGCACCTGGCCTTCGAAGGGCTCGGTGCACAGCACGCCGTCTCCGGTGCGTTCGAGCACAACGCCGCCTCGCTCGGCGTGTCACGCAAACTCGGCTATCGCGACGACGGCATCGAGCGCCATGTTGTCCGTGGCCAGCAGGCCGTGCTACGGCGGCTGAGGCTGACCAGAGCCGACTGGCAGGCCGCACGTTCAGTCCCGGTAGAAATCAACGGCCTGGAGCCGTGCCTGCCCATGTTCGGGCTACCCGCCAAGCCGAGCACCTGATGCCGCGCCGGCCGCGCACTGCCGCCCGCCAGCGCCGGTTGCCCCGATCGCCGTCAGATTCAGGCAGACTGGCGGCATCGTGGAGATTGTCCGCGCGCACCTGGGCCCCCGGATCGCCGGCCAGCTGGGCGACGCGCTCTTCTCGGCCGCCGCGCTTGTTGACCGCGTGCCGCCGCGGTCACTCACGCGGCCGACTCCGTGCCCGGGCTGGAACGTGCTCGATGTCGTCAATCACCTGGCGGCCGTGACGGAGAAGTTCGGCCGCTTCGCTGCCGGAGAGCCCGGCCTGGTCCGGCAGCTGGCCGGCGATCTCGTCGGGCCGCGGCCAGCCAGGAAATTCCGTCAGCTCACCGAGGCGGCAGCGCGCAGCTGGCTTGACCATCCCGGGGCGCTCACCGCCGTCTGCGTACTGCCGTTCGGCTCATTCGACGGCGCGACCGCGGCAGGGATCAGCCTGTTCGACGCGGTGATCCATCAGCGGGACATAGCCGCCGGGGCTGGCATCGATCACGAGATGAGCGAGGAACTCGCCGCCGTAGCACTCGGCGTCGCCGGTCTCCTGATCACCGACCAGGCAAGGCTGGCCGGCCACTACGCCGGCCCGGTCACCGCCCGCCCCGGTGCCCCGCCCAGCCTCCGGCTCCTCGCCGCGAGCGGACGGGCTTAGATCTGGCGGAATCCCCAGGTCAGTAGCCACCTGGCAGCGGCGAAGAACGAGGCCGGATTGCTGGTGGGGTTGGCGTGCAGAACAACCCCGATCAGGGTGCTCCCGCCGCGGCGTGCCTCGAACAGGAAGCAGTCGCCCGCGGCCTTGGTGTCGCCCGTCTTGATCCCGATGGCGCCGCGATAGGAACCGAGCAGGCCGTCGGTTGTGTACCACTCGTAAGGGTGATGCAGGGCCGTGGCGGCCACGTGATAGCTGCGCTGGGCGACGATGCGCCGGAAGAGCGGACTGCGCATCGCCTGCTCGCCGAGCCGGACGAGGTCAGCCGGCGTGGAGTAGGTGGAATGCTCAGTGGGGTACGGCATGCCGTCGAAACTCGTGAAATGGGTTGACGCCAGGCCCAGTGCCTGCGCCATCGCGTTCATCTTCGCTATGAACGCAGGCCGGCCGGGACCGTAGGCGGTCGCCAGCAGGTATGCGGCATCGCAGCCGGACGGAAGCAGCATCGCCTCAAGGAGCTGGCGTGCGGTCAGGACATCCCCGCGGATCAGGCCGGCGCTGCTCGCGCCCTTCCTGCGGACATACCGGATGGCGTCCCTGGTGACCCTGATCTCCCGGCTCAGGTCGCCGGCCTGGAGCACGACCAGCGCGGTCATCACCTTGGCGATGCTGCCCATCGGCCGCTGCACGCTGACATCCTTGCCCCACAGCTGAACGCCAGTGCGCGCGTCCACCAAGTCCGCGCCCCTGACATCCGCCCGCGGCTCCGCCGCATACCGTGACCAGGCGAATGCCGGGCCCGCACCCGGCGCCACCATGGCGGCAGCCGGCACCGTGGCGAGGACGGCCACTGCCAGCACGGTCACGGCGATAAGGCCGCGTACCAGGCACCGGGTCCACGGCCAGTCGCGCGAAATTACCTGCCAGGATCGCACGATTCGATTTAACCAGCGGGAGAAAGCCGCCGTCGCCGGTCGGCGGAATCGGCGCACTCCGTCGGGCGCGGTACGGGATTTCCGCGTCAGCGGATGGCGCGGGCGCGAAGTGTCAATGGCGCGGGCGCGAAGTGACCGGGGAATATCTGCTCACCATCGATAGTTGAACCGTCAACTAGGCGTCTGGTCGAGTGAGCCGGGCACAAGCGCACCTGGAGCGGGCATGCAGTTCGGGATATTCACGGTGGGCGATGTGACGACCGACCCGGTGACTGGCCGCACGCCGACCGAGCATGAGCGGATCAAGGCGATGGTGGCGATAGCCCGCAAGACCGAGGAGGTCGGCCTGGACGTGTTCGCGACCGGCGAGCACCACAACCCGCCGTTCGTGCCCTCCTCGCCGACCACCATGCTCGGCTACCTCGCGGCGCGGACCGACAAGCTGATCTTGTCAACCTCGACCACGCTGATCACTACGAACGACCCGGTGAAGATCGCCGAGGACTTCGCGATGCTGCAGCATCTCGCCGACGGGCGGGTGGACCTGATGCTCGGCCGCGGCAACATGGGCCCGGTGTACCCGTGGTTCGGCCAGGACATCCGCAAGGGCATCGAGCTGGCGATCGAGAACTACCACCTGCTGCACCGGCTGTGGCGCGAGGACGTGGTCGACTGGCAGGGCGAGTTCCGCACCCCGCTGCAGGGATTCACCTCGACGCCGCGCCCGCTGGACGGCGTGCCGCCGTTCGTCTGGCATGGCTCGATCCGCAGCCCGCAGATCGCCGAGCAGGCGGCCTTCTACGGTGACGGGTTCTTTGCCAACCACATCTTCTGGCCAACGGAGCACTTCGTCCGGCTGGTCGGCCATTACCGGCAGCGCTTCGCCCATTACGGGCACGGGACGCCGGAGCAGGCGATCGTCGGCCTGGGCGGCCAGGTTTTCATGCGCGCGAACTCCCAGGACGCGGTACGCGAGTTCCGCCCCTATTTCGACAACGCGCCGGTTTACGGGCACGGCCCCTCGCTGGAGGAATTCACCGAGCAGACCCCGCTGACCGTCGGCAGCCCGCAGCAGGTCATCGACAAGACGCTGACGTTCCGCGAGCATTTCGGCGACTATCAGCGCCAGCTGTTCCTGATGGACCACGCCGGGCTGCCGCTGAAGACCGTGCTCGAGCAGCTGGACCTGCTCGGCGGTGCGGTGGTGCCGGTGCTGCGCAGGGAACTCGACGCGCTGCGTCCGGCAAGCGTGCCGGACGGCCCGACGCACGAGGCGCTGGTGGCGGCCGCACTGGCGGACCGCGGCACCGAGCTGGAAGGAATCACCCGATGACACCGAGGACCATCGCCGTCGTCTCGGCCGGGCTCAGCCAGCCGTCGTCCAGCCGGCTGCTGGCCGACCAGCTCGCCGCGGGGACAGCCCGGGATCTGCCGACCGGGACGCGGATCGTCACGATCGAGCTGCGCGACCTCGCCCACGACATCGTCAACAACCTGCTGACCGGATTCCCCAGCCCGGCCCTGCGGCGGGCCATCGAGCAGGTCGTCAGCGCTGACAGCCTGATCGCCGTCACGCCGCTCTACAGCGGGTCCTACAACGGCCTGTTCAAGTCATTCTTCGACGTCCTCGACCCCGACGCACTCGCCGGAAAGCCGACCGCGATCGCGGCCACTGGCGGCACGGCCCGGCACTCTCTCGCGCTGGAGCACGCGATCCGCCCGCTGTTCACCTACCTGCGAGCGGCCACGGTGCCCACCGCTGTCTTCGCCGCCACCGAGGACTGGGGCTCGGCCGGCAGCTCGGGCGAGGCGCTCACCGCGCGGATCGAGCGGGCCGGCGCTGAGCTGGCCGCCGTTATCAACCAGCGCCAGCCTGCGGCGCAGGCCGATCCTTACGCGTCCGCGACGCCGTTCGACCAGCTGCTCCGCACCCGCTGAGGCGTCATTCGCGAGGCCCGGGCTATCAGCCGCAGCGCAGGGATCACGGCCGGCAGCGGCCGTCGTTGAGGACTACCGCGGCGGCGCGGCGGCCCCGGAGTGCGCGGCGGCCCCGGAGTGCGCGGCGGCCTTGGAGTGCGCGGCGGACCTGGAGTGCGCGGCGGCACCGGAGTGCGCGGCGGCACCGGAGAGGGGACTTGCGGCGGCGGGGCCGGGACGTTTGGCCCTGCCGGCCTGCCGGGGGCCCAGGGCAGGGTGATAACCCTAGGCGGTCGCACCGCGGCAGCCGGGGATGGAAGAAGGAATGACGTGAACACCGAATCGTCTCGGGGCACGGTGACAGCGGACGGCACGCCCGGCACGGCCGGCGCCGCCAGGCGGAACTTCCGGGCCGCTGACTGGCTGTACCGCTCGAAGGCCGCCAGCCTTATCTGGCTCGTCGCCCGCGTATGGCTGGGCTACGGATGGCTCAACGCCGGCTACCAGAAGCTCTGGGGCAGCGAGAAGGCCGTGTTCTGGGGCGGCGCCGGCGCCGGGGTCAAGGGATTCGCCACCGCCGGGGTTGCCGGATCCACCGCGGGCCGGGGCGGCGCGTCCTACGGCTGGTGGGCGGCGTTCCTGCACAACTTCGTCGTCCCGAACGCGTCCTGGATCGCGAAGCTGATCACCGTCAGCGAGCTGGCGATCGGCGCGCTGCTGATCCTCGGCCTGTTTACCGGTGCCGCGGCTGTTGCCGGGCTGAGCCTGAACGTCATCTACATGTTCACCGGATCGGCTGGCGTCAACCCTGCCTACGCCATCATCTCGGTCCTGCTGATCCTGGCCTGGCGCAACGCCGGCTACGTCGGCCTGGACCGGGTCGCGCTCCCGGCGCTGCGCAACGTGTTCCACCGCACCCCGCCAGCCAGGCCGGCGCGCACTCACCGGCCCGCCCCGGCAGCAGTCCACTAACACACCGCGGCCACCGCCGCGCCACGCCCAGCCCGCCGGGACGCACCACTACCCGGCGGGCACACGGCACCCCGGCAACCCGCCCGGCAAGGCGGTGGGCACCAGCCGCCAGCCGTGCGCCAGTATGAAGCATGAGAGCCTGGTGGGTCCCGCCGACACTGCGGGGCTACCGGGCGTCGTGGCTGGGCGCCGACCTGCTGGGCGGCCTGACGCTGATCGCGGTCGCCCTGCCAGGGCAGATGGCCACCGCCCGGCTGGCCAACCTGCCAGCCGTCGCCGGGCTCTATGCCTTCGTCGCCGGGTCGCTTGTCTACGCCGCGGTCGGCAGGAACCGTCACCTGTCAGTCGGAGCGGACTCCACGATCGCGCCGCTGCTGGCTACCGGAGTGGCGTCGGTGGCGGCAGCGGGAACCGCCGGCTACGGCACCGCCATGGCGTTCACCGCCCTGCTGGTCGGGGCGCTGCTGGTGGCCGCCGGCCTGTGCCGCCTCGGGTGGATCTCGGAGCTGCTGTCCACCCCGGTCATCACCGGAGTCCTGGCCGGCATCGCGATCGAGATCGTCGTCCGCCAGATCCCGGTCATCCTCGGGGTAAGGAGCACCAGCACCAGCACCATCGGTGAGATCCGCCAGGTAGCCGGCCAGCTGGGCCACATCAACGGCTGGTCGGCCTGCATCGCGGTCGGGGTGCTGGTCATCATCGCCGCGACCCGGCGCGTTAGCCACCGGCTGCCGGGGACGTTGCTCGCGCTGATCGCGGCCATCGTGGCCGTACGCGCACTCGGCCTGGCGTCACACCATGGAGTGGCGATCCTCGGTGCCGTCCACGGCGGGCTGCCGCACGTCCGCCTGCCCTCCGTCTCCTGGTCGCAGCTACGTCGCCTGCCCGGCCTGGTGCTCACCGTCGCCTTCGTGTGCATCGCGCAGACCGCGGCCACCGTGCGGGCGCCGGGCGGCGGGGAGGCGGCGGCCGGCGACATCAACCGGGATCTGATCGCCATCGGAGCCGGCAGCGTGGCCGCCGGGCTGATCGGGGCGTTCCCGGTGGACGCCAGCCCGCCTAACACGGCGATCGCGACTGCCTCCGGGGCCCGGTCGCAGCTCGCGAGCACCATGGCTGCCGTCGTCGTCACGGCCGTGGTGCTGGTGGCCACCGCGCCGCTCGCCAGCCTCCCGCGGGCGATGCTGGCGGCCATGCTGGTGTTCGTCGCGAGCAAGCTCTTCCGGGCCGGCGAGCTGCGAACCATCCTGCGCTTCGACCGGGTCGAATTCGCCCTTGCCGCGGCCACGCTCCTCGTCGTCGCCGCGGTTGGCATCGAGCAGGGCGTAGCCCTGGCCATGATCCTTTCGCTGGCCGACCGGACCCGGCGCTCCGCACGGCCGCGCGACGCCATCCTCGGGCGCGCACCGGGCACCGACCACTGGATCCCGACGGACATTGGCCTGCCGACCGAACCTGTCGCAGGGATCCTGGTGTACCTGGTCTACGCCCCCCTCTGGTACGGCAACGCCGACTACATCCGCTTGCGGGTCCGCCACCTCGTCGACGCCGCGTCCAGCCCGGTACGGGCGGTGGTACTCGACGCCGCCGGCATCTCAGACATCGATTACACGGGGCTGCAGGCGCTGCGCCAGCTGGCGGCCGAGCTCGCGCAGCGGGGCGTGACCATCGGCATAGCCCGCACGTCGCACCTGGTCCACCATGACCTCAAGCACGGCGAGATACTCAAGCAGCTCGGCCCCGGTCACCTCTTCGCCTCCGTTGACGAGGCCGTCAGCGCCCTCCAGCACGGCCGCTCAGCGCCTTAAGTTCCGCGCTCACTCAGGACATGAGCGCCTGGCCGAGGGCATAGAGGCCGAAGCCAGTGAGGGCCAGGGCGCCGCAAACGCGGACCCAGCGTTCGGGGACGCGCTGAAGAACCTTGGGGCCGACGAATACGGCGAGCCCGGATACCGCCCACAACGCGACCAACGCTGCGGCACCCACGGCGAGCGGATCCTGATAGCGGGCCGCGAAGTTGGCGGTGGTGAGCTGGGTAATATCACCCCATTCACCCACGAAAACAACCGCAAAGCTGGTCGCGCAGACGCGGATCACGCTGAGCGGCGCAGCGCCCAGCCGTGCCGCATCCGGTCCCGGCTCGTTCTCGCCCCCGGACCTGGGCCTGGACCGGAGGATCCAGAACGCGCCGCCAAGAAACAACGCCGCGGTGACGAACCTCAGTATCCGATGCGGTGCCGCGGCCAGCAGACTGCCTGCTGTGACAGCCAGGCCCACGTGCACGGCGAACGCGGCCGCGACGCCCAGCCAGACAGGCCAAGGCCGATAACGGACGCCGAGCAGCAACGATGCTAACAGCGACTTATCCGGCAGCTCCACCACGAAAATGACAGCGAACACCGTCGCCAGCAAGGTCGCACCGGGCACCTGGCACCGGCCTTCCCGGTCCAGATTGCCTGGCCCGGGAAAAGGGGAACCCCGCCAGTGAGCCGGACTCATCGGCGAAGGTCTCGTCCACCCCGGTGCCGGGGCCCGGCGACCGGGTGCGATCAGCGCACCAGCATGTCGATCAGCCGGCGAGGGACTACTCCCCTTCGGCCGCCAGTGTAGGGCACGTTCGCGATGCCCCGCCTGGGACTTACGCCTGCCTGACCGAGGTGACATTCTGAGGCGACGCGGGCCCAACTTCAGATAAACGGAGAGAACGGGGCGAACGGGAGGCACGAGTGACGGCAATCATGGTGACCCGGGCGACCGGCACCAGCCTGCAGCGGCTGGCAGAGGAGTCATGGGACAGGGTGGCGGCCGGGTCGGTGCTGCACTACGAGGGCGCTAGCTGGACCGGCCCCGAGCTGGCCGGGCGGATCCGCCGGGTAAGCGGCGGCCTGCGCGCGGCAGGCCTGCGCGCGGGAGAACGAGTCGTGGTCTGCATGGCCAACTGCCCGGAGGTGGGCATCACCTACCAGGCGGTATGGCGCGCGGGCGCGGTTGCCACGCCGGTGCTGTTCCTGCTGAGCGAGAGCGAGCTGCGGCACGTGCTGGCCGACAGCGGGGCCGCCTTCGCGGTGACCACGCCGGAGTTCCTGCCTAAGGTAACCGCGGCAGCGGCCGGCCTGGACGACCTGCGCGGCATCATCGTCTGCGGCGAGCCGGCTCTGCTGGACGGCGGACCGGAACTACTGCGTTTCGCTGAATTGGAGACCAGCGCGCCGGCGGGCCTGGTCGACGCCGATCCGGCCGGGCTGGCAGCCCTGCTCTACACCGGGGGGACGACGGGCCGGTCCAAGGGCGTGATGATCAGCCACGATGCGCTGTCCTCCGCATCCTGGGCGGCGGCGTCAACGTCGCACGGCGACGCGCTGCGGTGCTTGCTGCTGCCGCTCCCGCTGTCTCATGTCTACGGGCTGATGGTGAGCGTGATGGCCCTGCACTCGCCGGACCCGCTGACCACGGTCCTGATGCGCTGGTTCGATCCCGCCGGGTGGCTCAGGCTCGCCGCGGATCACCGGGTCAACGTCAGCCCGCTCGTTCCTTCGATGCTGCAGATGCTGCTGCAGCAGCCGCTTGAGGACTACGACCTGTCCGCGCTGGCGCGCATCACCAGCGGCGCCGCGCCGCTGCCGCGCCAGGTAGCCGAGGAATTCGGCAGGCGGCTGCCCCAGGTGGAGATCGCCGAGGGCTACGGCTGCACGGAGACGGCCGCCATCATCGCCACGTCACCGATCGGGCAGGCGCGGCCGGGCAGCGTCGGCCGGCCGGCGCCGGGAGCGGAGGTGCGGATCGAGCGGCAGGACGGGACGGCGGCAGGACCCGGCGAGGACGGCGAGATCTGCGTGCGCGGCCCGATGGTCATGACCGGCTACTGGCACGCGGAGCAGGAAACCGCCGAGGTGCTCCGCGGCGGCTGGCTGCATACCGGCGACGTCGGCAGGATGGACTCCGACGGCTACCTGTACATCGTCGACCGGATCAAGGACCTGATCATCCGCGGCGGTTACAACGTGTACCCGCGCGACGTGGAGGACGTGCTCCTCGGGCACCCGGACGTCCTTGCGGCCGCCGTGGTCGGGCGCCCCGACGAGAAGTACGGCGAGGAGGTGGTCGCCTTCGTGCAGCTTCGCGAGGGGTCGGCCGCCGGGCCGCCGGACCTGGTCGAGTTCGCCCGCGCCCGGCTGTCCGCGGTGAAGTACCCGCGGGAGGTGCGCATCGTCGATCAGGTGCCGCTGACCAGCGTCATGAAGACGGACAGGAAGCGGCTGCGCGCCACCCTCACCGGCTGACGCGCCGGCTGGGGCGGATGCGATAAGCACCGGGCCAGTTACTCGCCGAGCCCGATCGTTCCGTCAGCGCGCAGGGTCCAGCCGGGGTTGTGGGCCACTTCCCACGGATGGCCGTCCGGATCGATGAAGACGCCCGAGTATCCGCCCCAGAAAGTCCCGGCAGGCTCGCGGCCGATAACGGCACCGGCCGAGCGGGCCTCGTTAATGACCTTGTTGACTTCCTCGGCGGAGCCGACGTTATGCGCCAGTGTCACGCCTCCCCAGCCGCCGGCGTCGCTGACCGCACTGTCCTGCGCGAGCAGGGCCCGGTCCCACAGGGCGAACACCATTCCGCCTGCCTGGAAGAACGCGACGTCGTCGGCTTCGTCATTGCCCTGCCGCCAGCCCAGGGCCTGGTAGAACGCCCGCGCCCGGCCGAGATCGGCCACCCCGAGGGTGATGACACTGACCCGCTGCTGCACCGATCGCCTCCCGTCGTTCGCCCTGAGCGGCCTCGGCTGCCGCGCCCATTCTGGACCTGGCGGCATCGCTCGCGACAACCTTAACCAAGCGGTGGCTGATTTCCGAGACTCCCGGATCAGCTCCGCGGCCGGATCACTGCGGCTGACTACGTCGTCGGGCCGGCGGCGGTGAGCTGGGCAGCCTTGAGGCCGGGGCCGGGATTTCGCCGCTGTGGACCGCGTAGTGGATGAGCCGGTGGACAAGCGCCGTTCCCTGGGGAGAACAACGCGTGTTCTGTGGATGAATTGTGGATGGCTAAAGAATCTTGGAATCGGCGCCCGCAACCCCTTGTGCGGCCCGCACCGGAGGCGTAGAACTGCTCTACCAACGGAGACGGGCACTAGCCCGGGGGCAACCCCGGGCACGCGGGAAGGGCCGGGAAACCGGCGCTTAGCGCGAGCGCCCGGGACCGGAGGCAGGTCAGGCGGCGTGAGGCGGCCGGGAAACCGGTGCGCGGCGCCTGTGAGACCGGGACGAGGCCCCTCCATCTCATACATGGAGGGGCCTCGTCCTATTTTGCCCGACAGGCATACCGCTGGCGCGTTCCGACACGCGGGCACTCGCGTCGCCGCATCGTGACCGGCCGGACAAAGGTGCCCTTCTCAGTCATCAGTACCCGGTGATCAGGTCATGCACACGAGCGTCCGCGGACCGGCCAGCGGATGCGGCCTTCCTGGTCAGCCCAGCGACTGCGCGGGCCGGGTCGGCAGGCCGGCGGCCCGCCATGCCTGGAAGCCGCCCTCAAGGTCGGTGGCCCGCGGCAGGCCGATCCGCCGGAGGCTAGCTGCCGCCAGCGTGGAGGCGTAGCCCTCGGAGCACATCACGATCACCCGGGCGTCGGCGCGGGCGAGGACCGGAATCCGCGCGTCGCTGCGCGGATCGAGGCGCCACTCCAGTACGTTGCGGCCGATGATGATCGCGCCGGGCACCTCGCCCTCGACGATCCGCTGCTCAAGCGGCCGGATGTCGACGAGTGCGGCGCCGTCGGTCAGCGCGGCGAGCGCCGCCTCGGGCCGCAGCCGCTCAAGACCGCCCCGTGCCTCGGCGATCAGATCGTCGATGCCAGGCGCGCCGGCCGGGAGCGCGTCAGTAGTGAGCTCCGCCGCTGACGCCGTGGCGTCGGCGAGTGCCGTATCGGGTCCGCCGCGGCCCCTGGCGCCTTCCGGACCCTCGATCGCGACGGTCTCCCTGGCGATCAGGCCATAGTCGGTCTGCTGGTAGTAGGTCATCATCATCAGCGGCGGCGAGTACGCGTGAATGCTGATCGATGATCCCTCACCGCCATGCGCGACGTCATGGACGTGCCCGGGGCCGAAGGCGACGGCCTGGCCGCTGGGCAGCCGGCGACGGCTCAGCCGACGGCCGCTCGGCGCACGATACCGCTCAACCAGGCTGCCCTCGGCGACCGCGAACGAGCCGGACGAGCCGCCATGGTCGTGCCAGTCGGTGTCCTGGCCTCGTTCCCACGCCAGCAGCCAGACGTCGCACGCATCCGAGCGGTGCAGCGGCAGGTACCAGCGGACGTCGGGGTCGTGCACGACCAGATCGGCCCAGAGCTCGGCGCGGGCGGCGATCCTGACCGTGATGGCCCGCAACTGGACTGGCGACAGGCGCCCGGCCGGCCGAGCCAGTTCGCCGACGGTGTCCTGGACGGCCTGCTGGCGCTCCGGGCTGACGCCCCAGCCGTATCTCAGGCCAGCGCCGACCGTCTCCATCCGTTCCTCGGCGCCTCCGCCGCTAGGAGTGACGACAGCGACAGACACGCGACCTCCCCTGGAAAGCACCGATGATACTCCTGGCACAAGCTCATCCTCCTCGCCCGCGACCCGCTCCTGCGGTCGCCGCGCGGCTGCGGTCGCCGCGCGGCTGGCGGCATGATCAGAATCTGCTGAGATAGTGCTGAGCCCACAGCACGATTCCCCGCCGGAAAGCACGATTCCCCGCCACAAAGGATGCCGCCCCACCATGGATGCGCCCGTCGACCTCCGCTCAGACACCGTCAGCAAGCCTTCCGCCGCGATGCGGCGGGCCATGGCGAACGCAGAGGTCGGTGATGACTGGTACGGCGACGACCCGACCGTCAACCGGCTGCAGGACCGGGCGGCCGAGCTCACCGGCAAGGAGGCCGCCGCCTACCTCGCAACGGGGACCCTCTGCAGCCAGATCGCCATGCACGCGCTCGTCAGGGCCGGGCATCTGGTTGTCTGCGAGGCCACCGCGCACGTCGGCGGGGCCGAGGAGGCCTCGTCCGCTGTGCTGTCCGGCATCACGTTCCGCAAGGTCCGCGCCGCGTCACGCGGCCTGCTCACCGCCCGCCAGGTCACCGCAGCGCTAGAGCCGGATCCGTACGACGCCACCGTCGTCGACCTCGTCACGGTCGAGAACACGCATCAGGTGGGCGGCGGGTCCGTGCTGCCCGTCGGCGAGATGCGGGCGATCGCCGCCGCCTGCGCTGACCGCGGGGTCCCGCTCTACCTGGACGGCGCGCGCATCTTCAATGCCTGCGTGGTAACCGGCGCCACGGTCGGTGACTACGCCGCCGGGGCCACCGCGATGATGTTCTGCCTGTCCAAGGGACTGGGCGCGCCCATCGGGTCGATGCTGGCCGGCGACGCGGAGCTGATCAGGGAGGCCCGCCGGCTGAAGATCCTCTTTGGCGGGGCATGGCGGCAGGCGGGCATCATGGCGGCGGCCGGGCTGATCGCGCTTGAGGAGGGGCCGAAGCGCCTGCATGAGGACCATGAGAATGCCCGCCGGCTCGCCGAGGGAATCGCCGAGATCCTGCCCGGCTCCGTCGATCCCGGCAGCGTGCCCACGAACATCGTGTTCGCCGACGTGGCCGGCACCGGTCATGCCGCGCGGGAATGGGCGGACCTGCTGGCCGCCGAGGGCGTGCTCGTCACGATCGTCGGCGACCGGGTACGGATGCTCACCCACGTCGGCGTCAGCGCCGGCGACATCGCCGCCGCGCTGGCCGGCTGGCGCCGCGCCGCCGCCGGAGCCAGGCCGGCGGGCACCACGGCCCCGTAGCCAGACCCAGCGGTCAGTCCTCCGGCGGGGTGCCGAGGGTGGCCGGAGCGCCGTACTGGCGCAGGACCTCGGGGACGGCGATCGTGCCGCGCTCATCCTGGAAGTTTTCCATGATCGACAGCAGCGCTCGCGCGGTCGCGCCGGTTCCGTTGAGCGTGTGCACGAAGTCCAGCTTGCCGTCGCGGCGGAACCTGACGTTCAGCCGCCTGGCCTGGTAGTCGGTGGTGTTGGAGCAGGAGGTGATCTCGCGATACCGGCGCTGCGCCGGGAACCAGGCCTCGATGTCGTACTTCTTGGCGGCGGGCGCTCCCAGGTCGCCGACGGCGATGTTCATCACCCGGTACGGCAGGCCGAGAGCCTGGACCAGTTCCTCCTCGTGCGCCAGCAGCTGCTCGTGGAAGTCGGCTGATTCCTCGGGCCTGCAGTAGACGTACATCTCGACCTTGTCGAACTGATGCACGCGGAACATGCCCTTGGTGTCCTTGCCGGCCGCCCCGGCCTCGCGCCGGAAGTTGGTCGTGAAGGCGACGTACTTGGCGGGCAGCTCCGCGTCCTCGAGCCGCTCGTCCATGTGGATCCCGGCCAGCGCGACCTCGGACGTGCCGGTCAGGTACAGGTCGTCCTTCTCCAGGCGGTAGAGATTGGACTCCTCGGTCGGCAGGAAGCCGGTGCCGTACATCGCCCGCTCGCCGACCAGGATGGGCGGCAGCACGGGCATGAACCCCTTGCTCGCCAGCCGGTCGAGCACGAAGCGGTAGAGCGCCATCTCCGCCAGCGCCACGTCGCCCATCCGGTAGGCGAACCGCGATCCGGACAGCCGGGCGCCCCTGGCCATGTCGATCCAGCCGGCTGGCGAGCCGAGGTCCAGGTGATCGCGGGGCTCGAAGCCGAACGCGGGCGGCTCACCCCAGCTGCGGACGACCTCCGCGTCCTCCTCGTCCATGCCGTCGGCTGCCGACGGATCGGGGAGGTTGGGAATCCGGGCTAGCAGCTCGTCCCGCTCGCGGCCGGCCTGCGCCTGCTCCTCCGCCGCCGCCGTGAGCTCGGCAGCGAGCCTGCGCAGCTCGGCGAGCTCGGCTGGCCCCGGCTTGCCCCTGGAAGATCTCTTCTGCTCGGCCCGCAGGCCCTCGGCCCGCTCGGTGAACTCGCGCCACCGGGCATCGGCGGCCAGCAGCGCGTCGAAGTCACCCGCCGCGCCGCGGCGGGCCAGCGCGGTCCGGTACCGGTCCGGATCCTGGCGGGCTGCCTTGAGGTCAATCACCGGGGTGAGTCTAGCCGGACAGGCCGTGTCGCCAGCACCGAGCCGCCGAGGATCAGCGCGAACGCGCCCGCCATGGCGGGGGTGAACCGCTCGCCGAGCACCGAGACGCCCAGCGCGACCGCCACGGCCGGGTTCACGTAGGTGATCACGGTCGCCCGCGCCGGGCCTATCTCGGCGATCAGCGCGAAGAAGAACAGGAAAGCCGCGGCCGTGCACACCACGGCCAGGCCCGCGAGCGCGCCGAGCACTTTGGCGGATGGCATCGCGCCGGGCCAGGTCACCGTTGCGGCGGGGGCGTAGACCACGGCCGCGAAGCCCAGGCAGACCGCGGTCATCCCGATCGGCGGGGCCGCGCTGAGCTTCCTGCTGGCGATCAGCGGGCCGGTCGCGTAGCACACGGCCACCAGCAGGACCTCGCCGATGGACCGCGCGTCGCCGCCGGCAGCGCCAGGGCCGACCAGCAGCGCCACGCCGGCCAGGCCCGCCAGCAGGCCGGTCCAGCGGACCACCGTCAGCCGCTCGGCATCACCGGAAAGCCGGGCGAGCAGCGCGCCGATGATAGGCACCGACGCGATGAGCAAGCCGCTCATCGAGCTGGAGAGGCGGCGCTCCGCTTCGGACAGCAGGAACCACGGCGTGATGATCTCGACGAGCGCGAAGACAGCGAGCCAGCGCCCATGCGGCACCAGCGCCCTGAGCTGGCGGCGGCGCAGCGCAACGGGCAGCAGCAGCGCAGCGCCAATGGCCACCCGGGCGAGGACGAGCACGGGGACGGGTACTCCCGCCACGGCGATCTTGATCAGCAGATAGGGGATGCCCCAGATCACGCTCATCGTGGCGAATAGCAGCCAGCCCCGGCGGCTCACGGGCCCCTCCCGTCCATCGGCTCCATCGCCGTGCACGCTCCCGGCCAGGCTGCCGGAGCCCGGCCTGGCCGCCGGGAATGCTCGCGGCCTGGCGGGCGAATGCGCCACTACAGTCTGACGGCCCGGCGGGATCGGATATTACGGGAGAACGGATAGTACGCCGTGGCTCCCGGCAAGATCGCGCTAATCGGCTGTCAGGCGGTACCCGAACGGGCCGATGGCGGCCCCCGGGGCGATCGCGACCCGCCGGCCGCTGCCCGCGGTGGCACTCAGGCTCGGGGAGGCTGTCGGCGGGGGGAACAGAACGCTGGCCGCGGTGGCGCTCAGGCTCGGGGAGGGTGACGGCACGGGTGACGTACCGCCGCCCACGCTCAGACTCGGGGAGGGTGACGGCGAGGGAGACGGAACGTGGCTGGCGGGCTGCGAGGACGACGGCTCTGGCATCGGCCCGGTGTGCGGGGGCAATGAGGGCGACGACGATGGCGATGGCGTAGCGGACGGCACGGGGGACGCCGACCCGTCAGGCGACGTAGCGCGGGCGTGGCGGCGTGCGGTGCGCACCGTAACCGCGGCCGGGCCAGTACCGCCCGGCACCGCGCCGCTGCCCCGGCGGCGGACGGGGCCGGCGATCCCGGGACGCTGGACCGTGTCCTGGGAGCCCAGGCGCGACGCCTCATGAGGCACGGCCGGCGGGAGGATCCGGCCGGAGAACGACACCAGCACGAGATAGGCGGCGGTTCCGGCCAGGATGACGACCATCGGCGGCACGCAGAGGGCCGGATGCACCCGCATCGCGGCCAGCCCGTTCCCGACCGTCGCCCTGATCCGGTCCGCCGCTCTCGCGCGAGCTAAGCCCAGCGCCGGCAGTCGCGGGCCGTGACCTACCCTCGCGGCGCTCCGGGCCCGCCGGATGGCCGCCGTCCGCTGCGCGGCGGTGAGGCCGGGCAGCAGGTAGAGAACCTTGTGCCTGCCCTGGACTTCGGCACGTACGTGCAGCCCGCCGGGCAGATCTGAGTATCGGATTTTGATCAATTTAGGACCTCGTGAGCGGGCTGGAGAGCCGGCTTACCCCGTTGTACTCCGAAACAGAACGTAGCGACGTTATCACGCTTGATCACTACTATGAGGCGATATGCAAAAGTCTTTTTGCATATCGGATATCGCACCAGGTCCGCCGCGACCTCCGCCCTGGGCGGCCCGGATACGCTCGCAACTGGCCAGCATGCGCAGCGGCCGACGGGAGGTCGGTGGTGATCACCGGGACAGGAGGCTCCGCCCCCGGGACAGGAGGCACAGCCGACCGCGCTGCGCCGCGGCCGTCCTACTCCGGGACCGGGCCTGACGCGGACGGCGGGCTGCCGGCCGGCCTGGCGCTGCTGATGGCACTGGGCGGCGGGATTGCCCTGGCGGCTGCGTTCCCGCCGGCAGGCATCTGGCCGTTCGCCGCCGCGGGGCCAGCGCTGCTCGTCGTCGCGCTCTGGCGCCGCAGCGCGGGCGGGTCACTGGCCGTTGGCCTCGTATTCGGCATCGCGTTCTTCGTTCCGCTGCTGTCCTGGCTGGTGAACGTCGCCTGGTACGTCTGGGCAGCGCTCGCCGTGGTCGAGGCGGTGATGTTCGCGGCGCTCGCCGTCGGCCAGCGGCTGCTGCTGAACCTGCGGTACTGGCCGCTGGCCGCCGCGGGCTGGTGGGTGGCGGCCGAGGCCGTGCGCGACCGGTGGCCGTTCGGCGGCTTCCCCTGGGGCAGGCTCGCGATGAGCCAGGCCAGCGCGCCGACAGCGCGCTGGGTGGCGGTGGGCGGTGCCCCGCTGCTGACCTTCCTGATGGCCCTGGCCGGCACGACGCTGGCCTGGCTGGTCCTCCCGGCGCCGCGCCGGGATCCGCCGCCGCGGCCGTCGCGGCGCCGCGAGGCGCTGACGCGCGGCCTGCGGCGCCGGGCCGGTCCGGCCGTTGGCTTCGCCGCGGCCGCCGGCGTCGCCGCCTGCGGCTGCGTGCTGCCGGTCGACCAGCCGAGTGCCGCGGCGCCCACCGCGACAGTCGCGGCAGTCCAGGGGGATGTCCCGCACGCCCGCACGCTGACCGGCGTGCTGCGGGCCACGACGGTCACCGGCAACCACGCAGCGGCGACCGAGCAGCTGGCGGCGCAGGTGCGGGACGGCTCACGGCCGGCCCCCGAGGTGGTGATCTGGCCGGAGAACTCGACCGATCTTGACCCGGGCTATAACCCGTCGGTGTATGCCACCATTGCGGCGGCCGTCGACGCCGTCGACCGCCCCGTCCTCGTCGGCGCGGTACTTCAGGACCCGGTGCGCAACGCCGGGCAACTCTGGCTGCCGGGCCGCGGGCCGGTCCAGAACTACATCAAGCGCCAGCTAGTGCCGTTCGGTGAGGTCATCCCGTTCCGGAGCCTGCTGGACAAGTTCACCTCGCTGCCATCGCTGCAGCCCGTGAACTTCACGCCCGGGCACCGGGCAGTGGTGTTCCGGATCGGAAAGATCCGGCTCGGCGACGTGATCTGCTACGAGGTGGGCTTCGATGCCCTGGTCAGGTCGGAAGTCACCGCGGGGGCGAACCTGCTGGTGGTGCAGACCAACGACGCGGACTTCGAGATCGACGGCCAGACCGGGGAGACGCTGCAGCAGCTTTCCATCGCGCGGATCCGCGCGATGGAAAGCGATCGCGGCGTGGTGGTCGCGTCCACGACCGGCGTCAGCGCGATCATCGCGCCGGACGGCTCGCTGATCGCCCGCAGCGGCATCTGGCGGCGGGCAATCCTGGACGCCCGGGTGCCGCTGCAGAGCAATCTCACCCTCGCCGACCGGGTCGGCGGCTGGCCCGAGTACGTCATCACCTTCCTCGTCGCGGCGGCGCTGGCCTGGGCGATCGCGGGAGCAGCCGCTCGCGGCGCGCGATCGCGGCGCGGCGGCAGGCCGGCCCACGCGTGAGGCGGGCTGTCCCGGGGAGAGTCGCGCGGCTGGCATCACCGTGACCCGGTGGACGCACAATGGTGTTATGCACGGCTGGCTGGGCTACCCGAGGCCCGTCCGATACGCGATTCTGCTGCTCGCCGGAGCGCTGCCGGTGCTCGCCTTCCCGGCGCCGAATATTGAGTTCGTCGCGTGGTTCGGGCTCGTTCCCGGGCTGCTGCTGATGCGTGCCTCGGCGACCCCGCGGCAGGCGGCGGTAGCCGGCTGGTGGTTCGGTGCCGGGTATCTGCTGGCCGCGCTCTACTGGCTGATCCCGGACCTAGGTCCGGCGCTGCTGCTGGTGGTGGGCGTGCTCGGCGCGCTCTGGGCCGGCGTCGGAGTGGCGAGCTGGGCTCTGCTGCGCTCGCCGGTCACCGCCAGCCGGGCGCTCGCGGCGCTGCTGGTCGTGCCCAGCTGCTGGCTGGTCAGCGAGTGGATCAGGTCCTGGCAGGGCTTTGGCGGTCCGTGGGCAGTGTTCGGCGCGAGTCAGTGGCAGCACCCCGCGGTGCTGGCGCTCGCCGCCGTCGGCGGAGTGTGGCTGATCAGCTTCGCGCTGGTGGCGGCCAATACCGGAATCGTGATCCTGATCGTGGCCCGGCGGATGTCGCTGCGGCTGATCGGCGCGGCCGGCGCGGCGGTCGTGGTCGCCGCGGGTCCCGTCGCGTTCGCGCTCACCCCGGCCGCGCCGGTCAGCAGGGACGTCACGATCGCGGTGGTCCAGCCGGGAGTGGTGCACAACCCCAGGCTCAGGGTGGACGCCAGCCAGCGGCTGTCCGCGGGCCTGCGCCGCGACCACGCCGGCCTGATCGTCTGGGGCGAGAGCAGCGTCGGCTACGACCTGGACAAGGACGTCTCGCTACTGCGCCAGCTGGAGAGGCTGTCGGCCGCGGACGGCGCGCAGCTGCTGGTGAACCAGGACTCGATAGCGCCCGACGGCGCCAAGTCAAAGGTCGCCGTGCTGATCGGCGGGAACGGCATCGACGGCAGGTACGTCAAGACCCGCCTGGTGCCGTTCGGCGAGTACATCCCGTTCCGGCAGCAGCTCGGCTGGCTGGCCACGATCAGCAAGGCTGCGCCGCAGAACGTCATTCCCGGGACCGGTGCCCATGTCATGCGGGTCACGCTGCCGAGCGGCAGGCCGCTGACGATCGGGGTGCTGATCTGCTTCGAGTCGGCGTTTCCCGACATGTCCCGGGTCGACGCGGATCACGGCGCCCAGGTGATCATCTATCAGACCTCGGATTCCACCTGGCAGGCCGGCTGGGAGGAATGGGTCCTGGCGCAGCACGCCGCACTCGGCGCGCTGCGCGCCGCCGAGACCGGGCGTCCGGTCGTGCAGGCCGCGCTGACCGGCGACTCCGCCGCCTTTGACCCGCGAGGGCGGTTGCTCGCGTGGGCCGGGCCGAGCGAGCGCGGCGTCACCCTGGTCCGGCTGCAGCTCCCGCCGGCCTCTGCCCGGACGCCCTACGACCGGTTCGGCGACTACGTTCCGTGGACCGCCACCGGGATCGCGGCGCTGGCCGGCGCCACCGCCCTGCTCAGCGCGGGCAGGCGCCGTCGCCCGGTTCGTCCGCATCGCCCGGCACGCATACTGTTGGAACGCAACCGCCGGCATGTTCCGTCGGTCTGAGGAGGCCCGGTGCGGCAAGGCGGCCCATCAGGCTGGTGCCGGGGCGGCGTCGCGGCGGCCGCGCTCGGCGGCGCGCTGTGCCTGCTCCTCGCCGGATGCCAGGACAGCTCGTCCCCGGAGGCGGCCGGCGGCGGCGGCTCGCCGGCGATCGCCGGCCTGCGGCTGTCGATCACCCCGGCCGACGGCACCAGGCACGCCGATCCGGGCGGGGGGATCTCGGTCACCGCGTCCGGCGGCAAGATCACCGCAGTGACCGCGGACTTCGCGGGCGGCCAGGCGGCCGGCCCGGCGGGCGGCGCAGTGACCGGGGTGCTGAACGCCGCCAGGACCCGATGGCACAGCACCTGGGCACTGGCCACGTCGGCGCGCTACACGGTCACCGCGCGGGGGATCAGCGCGTCCGGCCAGGCAGTCACCCAGACAAGCTCGTTCCGCACGCTGAGGCCGGCCCGTACGTTCCAGACGCTGATCTTCGAGGGTTACCACAAGACGTACGGCGTCGGCATGCCCATCATGCTCAGCTTCAGCCAGCCGATTACCGACAAGGTGGCGGTGGAGAAATCGCTCCAGCTGAAGACCTCCAAGCCGGTCGTCGGCGCCTGGTACTGGGACGGCGACCAGACCCTGGACTTCCGGCCGCGCGGCTACTGGCCCGCCCGCACCAGGGTGAGCTTCACCGGCCACCTGGACGGCGTCGAGGGCGCCCCGGGCGTTTACGGCACCCACACGCTGACCCAGTCGTTCAGCATCGGCAGGTCGCTGATCGTGGTAGCGAGCACCGCGTCACACCACATGAAGCTGTACCGGGACGGCAAGCTGCTGGACCGCTGGCCGATCAGCACCGGCCGGCCAGGTGACAACACGCCGAACGGCACCTACCTGACCATCGACAAGGGCAACCCGGTCCTGATGAAGGGCCCCGGCTACCAGCTGGAGGTGCCCTGGTCGGTCCGGTTCACCTGGACCGGCGATTACCTGCACGACGCGTACTGGTCGGTCGGCGAGCAGGGCTATGTCAACGTGAGTCACGGCTGCGTGAACATGGCGCCCGCCGACGCCGAGGCGTACTACAAGATGGAACTGCCCGGCGATCCGGTGACCGTCACCGGCAGCCCCAGGGCGGGAGCTTGGGACAACGGGTGGACCGAGTGGTTCCTGTCCTGGCGCAAGTACCTGAAGGGCAGCGCGCTGCACGAGGCCGTGCAGGCCGGGCCATCCGGCAGCACGTTCGTCAGCCCGTCCTCGCTGCCCGCCGCGAACCCGGCGCCGCCGCTGGCCGGGCCCGCGCAGGGAAACTGGGCCGCCTCCTGAGTACAGGCGTCAGCCGCGGGCTGAGTACAGGCGTCAGCCGCGGGCGGCGGCGAGCTCGTGGCCGGCCCCGCGCTGCAGCGCCACCCCGTCGACGGCGACGGTGACGATCCGGCAGCCGCCTTCCCGGTACAGCCGGGCCGTGGCGCCATCCGAGGCGTGCACGCCCGCCGGCTTTCCGGCCGCGGCGCAGGCGGCCCAGACGCGCTCAAGCTCGGGACGGAGCACCGGGTCACGCGGATCGAGTGCGCAGCCAAGGGACAGCGACAGGTCCCTGGGGCCGACATAGATCCCGTCGACCCCCTCGATGGCCAGCGTGGCAGCCACTTCGGCGACGGCGTTGCGCGACTCCACCATGATGATGCACAGCGGCGTGCCGCCGGCCAGCACCCCGCCCGCTGACCGGTATCCGCCCGGCGGGTAACGGCATGCCCCGGCCACCGCGGCTGCCTGCTCCGCCGACTCGACGTTCGGCACGATCACGCCGTGGCAGCCAAGGTCAAGCGCGCGCCCGATGTCAGCCGGGTGAGCGTACCGTACCCTGGCCAGCGGGGCCGCGCCGGCGAGGCTGATCGCCGTCGTCATCGCGGGCAGATCCTGCTCGGTGGCGCCGCCGTGCTGGAGGTCGATAACCACGTAATCCAGCCCGCCGGCGGCCAGCATGCGGGCGCAGATGACACCGGGGAGCACGGACCAGGCGCCGAATACCACATCGCCGCGCCGGAGGCGGTCGCCGAGCACATCGGAATTCATCAGGTAAGCCAAGCACACCCGGCGGACGGTCCTCTGGGTGCCGTGGGCGCCCGCTGATCTGCGAAAGCTCCAAACGACGCAAAGAGGCCAATAATCCTTCGAGTGACCAATCGACTACGCTGCGGTTCTAGACTTGGTGTCATAGAAAGAGCCGACTGTGAATATTTGGTCAGGAGTGACATGCTTCGTAGCCGCCGGATCGCCGGTACGCTGAGCCTCGCCGCGGGAGCGCTCGCGGTCACCGTCGCGGGCTTCGCGGGCCCGGCGCTGGCAGCTCCGGCGGCTCCGGCGGCCCTGGCAGCTCCGGCGGCCCTGGCCGCTGGAGCGACGGCCGGCCCGATATCAACGAATCCGGCCAAGGGCACGCCCCGGCTCGCGCCCCGGCCCTCCAATGCCACCGAGCAGGTCCGGCAGCTCGTGCAGTGCGGCAAGATGATGTACGCGGTCGGCAAGTTCAGGGACATCAGGTGGAATCACCGCACCTATATCCGGCGCAACGCGTTCAGCTTCCGGGCGACCGCCCCGTTCCGGATCTCTGACTGGAAGCCAGGCATCGACGGCCAGGTCAACTCCATCGCCTTCGACGGCAGCGACTGCTACAGCGCCTATCTGGGCGGGTCGTTCAGCTCCGTGCACGGGTCATCGGCCAGCGATATCGCCAAGGTCAGCACGTCGACGGGCAGGCTGCGGACCGGCTTCGCCCCAGACGCCAACGCCGCGGTCGAGACGCTGGTCGTGCACGGCGGGCACGTGCTCGCCGGCGGTTTCTTCACGTCCATCAACGGCTTCGAACGCAGCTACTACGCCAGCCTGAACCATCAGACCGGCCGGGTCGACGGCTACCTGAACCTGGGGGTTTCCGGCCACTACGAGTATTCCGGCGTTACCGAGAACCGGACCCGGGTGTACAACCAGCAGGTCAGCCCGTCCGGCCGGCGCCTGCTGGCGGAAGGCGACTTCACCTCCGTGGGAGGCAGGCACCGCGAGCAGATCGTCATGCTCAGGCTGGGCTCGACGCAGGCTACGGTCACGAAGTGGCACTCGACCGAGTTCTACCGGCACTGCAGCGACAGCGAGCCGTTCTACGTGCGCTCGGCGGCCTGGTCACCAGACAACCGGACGATCTACATCGCCGACACCGGTGACCATCCGCTGGGCATCTCCAGCGGGGCGAAGAGGTACGGGCTGTGCGACGCGGCGGCCGCCTTCCCGACGACGGCGAAGAAGGTCCGCCGCGAGTGGATCAACTACACCGGCTGTGACTCGCTGTACTCAGCGGCGGCGACTTCCAGCACCGCCTACTTCGGCGGCCACGAGCGATGGGCAGACAACAGGCACGGCTGCAACTACAAGGGCTGGCATGCGGTCGACGCCCAGGGAATGGTGGGGCTGTCGGCGTCCAACGGCGGCGTGATGTGGAACCCCACCAGGTCACAGGGACTCGGCGCCGACGACATGCTGATCACCAGCCAGGGCCTCTGGGTCGCCAGCGACAACTACGTCAACAGCGCCGGCACCGCCGCCGGGAAATGCGCTCACCACACGCTCCATGCCGGGATCTGCTTCCTGCCGTCCGACGGATGAGCGCCCGCGGGCTCATTGTCGCCGCCCGCTGCATGTCCGCACCCGGGGGGCCGTCGGCGGGCGAGTATGGTGCGCATGTGACAAGCCGAACGCCAGCGCTGGCGCCTGCCGCCCGGACCGCATTCCGCGAGGAGATGGACGACAGCCAGCGGTCAGCTCTGCTGAGCTGGCTCGCCTTCACGGCCACGTTCGTCGCCGTGCGCGGTATCACCTACAGCATCCGTGCTGGCCGGGGGCCGTTTCGCAACCTCAGCCTCGGCAGCGAGCACCTGCACCATTACATGTGGGGCATCGGCCTGATCACCGGGGTCGGCGCGGTTGCCGTGCGCGGCAGCGACCGGCAGCGCAGGCATCCGGCGGTGGCGATCAGCTACGGTTCGGGGCTCGCCCTCATCGTCGACGAGTTCGCCCTGCTGCTGGACCTGAGGGACGTCTACTGGGCCAAGCAGGGCCGGATTTCCGTCGACCTCGGCGTCGGCGGCAGCGCGCTCGCCGGAACCTATTTTGCCTCCCTCCCGGTGCTGCGCGCGGTGCTGCGCCGCCGTCACCAGGCGCACGGCTGACCGCCTGACCGGGCCACGGTGTCTGCAGTCGAGGAAGGACCCCGGCGAGGACTCGCGGCGGAGACCTGTTTCGTCGAGCTGGCGTTCCTGCTGCCCGGCGTCGCCGCCGCAGTTGACGTGCTCGTCGCCCACCTGGGCGGGGTCAGCGACATCAGCCGCTTCCCCACCGTCGTCCCCGGCCACCCGGTGGAGAACCTCGTCCTGGGGATCCTCAGCTACCTCGCCGTGGGCGCGGTCGTCCCGCTCGCCCTGCTGCTGCTGGCCCGGACCGGCCAGGGCCCGGCGGAACTCGGACTGAGAGTTCCCCGATGGCGCGAGGACGTGTGGCCGGCGATCGGAATCATCGTCGGCGGATTCGGCCTGACCTTACTGGTGGCGCTGCCCTTCAGCGTCCTGCTCGCTCACCACAGCGGGCTTTTCGGCCAGCTTCCGACGGGGCACGTTCCGAAGTACTACATCATCTACGGGCTGGCCATCTCGGCGATCACGGCCATCACCGAGGAGACACTCGTCAGCGGCTACCTGCTCACCAGGCTGGAGCAGCTCGGCTGGACGCCGCGATGGGCGCTGCTGCTCAGCCTCACGCTGCGCACCAGCTATCACGTCTACTACGGACTCGGGTTCCTGTTCACCATCCCGGTCGGCTACCTCCTCACCCGCTCCTTCCAGAAGCACCGCGGCCTGACCCGGCCGATCATCGCGCACTTCCTCTATGACGCCATCCTGCTCACCATCAGCATCCTTGCGTCGTGACCGCGACGCGGCACTGGCGCCTGCCGCGACGGGCTTGCCGCTACCGTCTCAGCGCAGGTTTCCACTGTCTCAGCGCAGGATTTCCACGAGCAGCACCCAGGCGTTGAGCAGTCCGAAGATGATCGCCGCCAGCACGCTGGGCAGCAGCCAGTAGAGCCCGCCGCCGGCCTGCGCCAGCAGCGTGCACCCCGCGATCGCCAGGGACCCGCAGCTCACGATGGGCGGCAGAACCCGGCCGACCAGCCGCGTCAACCGCGTTTCCGCCTCTGATCGCGGCGTGCGGGCGTGGATGACCAGCTGGCAAGCTCCGACGAGCACGCCCGTGACGAGCAATTCCACCGCCAGCGCCGCGCGGGACTGGCCGGGAGCCAGCAGCAGGATGCCGACGAGCAATGGCGTGACGAACAAGATCAGGGTCTGCGCGGCGCGGGAGGGCAGGTGCGGGAATTTAAGTATCCGCTGGAGGTTGATGGAAACGGCCACGAAGAGCAGCCCGACCATGGTCGCGGCGGTCGCCGCGATGGTGGCGCCGAAGTCCGTCCAGCCGCCCGCGACGTAGGCGGCCGTCACCGCGCCCGGCCCGCTGCGGCCGGCCGCGCGCCAGCCGGAGGGCCCGCGGTTATGTGCCTCATGGCAGCACAGGATAGGACCGGGCGCAGGCCGGATATAGCCCGGGCTGGGCAGCCCGGATCCTCGGTACCGGGCCGGCCGTCAGCGTGAGTTGTCACGGCTCCCGGCGGGGCGCCTGGTGCGTAGTCTCGGCTCATGGCTGCTCGTCTCCCCCTGCCGACCCTGCTGTCCCAGGTACTGGTCGCGTTCACGATCGAGTTCGACAACGAGTCTGAGCACCGGCTGCCGCACCGGACGACGGCCCCGAACGCCGCGGCCGATTCGCGCCGCGGCCCCTGGCTGGTGTCGATGGCGATGTGGTCGAACTTCATGCAGTTCGTCACCGCCGACGGGGTGCCCCTGCATGAACTTGACGGCCAGGCCCGCATAACGAACCTGGCGGGACTCCAGAGGTGGCGTTACGTCGTCGTCGAGCCGGACCCGGCCGACAGCCGGCCGAAGCCGCCTCGCGCCGACTGGCTGGTCCGCCCCACCCCCGGGGGCAGGCGGGCGCAACGGGTATGGCGGCCGCTGGCCGATGAGATCGAGAAGCGCTGGCAGGCGCGGTTCGGCGCGGCGGAGATCAGCGGGCTCCGGGTTTCGCTGCAGGCAGTGACCCGCCAGCTCGACCTTGAGCTGCCGTTCTATCTCCCGGTGGTAGGGCATCAGATGTTCGCCGCGATCCCCCGTCTTGGCTGGGAGGCACTCACCAGGCGGCAGGGCGGCATCGCTCCCGGCCTTGACCTGTCCGTTCTGCTGTCCCGGGCGCTGCTCGCGTTCGCACTCGACTTCGAGCGCGAGTCTCAGCTGTCGCTCACGATCAGCGCGAACGCCCTGCGGGTCCTGGGCGACCGCGGCGCGGCAGTCCGGGACCTGCCGCGGCTGGCCGGGGTGTCGAAGGAAGCGATCAGCATGTCGGTGGGGTTCCTGGAGCGAAGCGGCTACGTCGCGGTCGAGCCCGATCCGGCCGCCAGCAGGACCAGGCTGGCCCGGCTGACTCCGAAGGGCCAGCGGGCTCAGGAGGCGTACCGACGACTGCTTGGCGTCATCGAGGAGCGCTGGGAGAAGCGGTTCGGCGCGGACAGCATCGGCGGGCTACGGGAGTCGCTGCAGGGGCTACTCGACCAGGCCGACGGCGAGCAGCCGCGCATGTCCCAGGGACTGCGGCCGTATCCGGGCGGGTGGCGGGCGCAGCGGCCGTACGTCACGCAGACCACCGCCGTGGCGCGCGACCCCCGCGGGACGCTGCCGCACTATCCCATGGTGCTTCACCGCGGCGGGTGGCCCGACGGCAGCTGACGGGGTAAAGGCTGCGAGCTCACCAGCGTCGGGCGAGTCGAGCACCGTGGCTGTCAGCGTCATCTGTGGCCGCATGACGTCTGCTCACTACCCTCGCTCGGGCTGCTTCCGATCGCGCCTCCCCGGAACGGGAAGCCGCAGTGGGCGCAGAAGAAGTCAGCGTCGGCCGGAACGAACGGGACGTTATCCTGTCGTGTGGCAGTCACGACGCGATCTAACCGTGCAGGGGCAGCGCCCATCAACCTTCAACGGGCCACCCTTGGTCTGGGTGGGACGATCACGATTCCGCGCCTGGGCTTCGGCGCGATGCATCTGCCGGGCCGGAGGAACGGGCCCCGAGTCGACCGCGGGACCGCGGTAGCGGTCGCGCGCCGCGCGGTCGAACTGGGCGCCCGCCATGTCGACACCGCCGCCTTCTACTTCAACGGCGCCAGCCGTGCCAACGACATCCTGCGCGAGGCGCTCCGCCCTTACCCTGCGGACGTCACGATCGCCACCAAGGTCGGCCCGCTGCGTAACCCGGCCGGCGAGATGTACGGCGAGGCCAGGGCCGACCAGCTGCGCCCTGCGGTGGAGCAGAATCTGCGTGATCTTGGCGTCGACATCCTCGACCTGGTGTACCTGCGAGTGGGCCGCCTCGCGAAGAGCGGCACAGACCCGGTTGGAGACCGCTTCACTGCGCTTGCCGAACTGCGCGACGAGGGCCTGATACGGCAACTCGGAGTCAGCAACGTGACGTCCGGGCAGCTCGTCGAGGCCCGCGCCATCGCGCCGGTAGCGGCGGTGCAGAACCGCTTCGGCGTGCTCGATCAGGGGGACGCAGCGCTGGTCGACGAGTGCGCGGCCGTCAGTATCGCCTTCATGCCGTTCTTCGCTCTCGGTGGCGGTCATACCTCACTCGCTGGCGGGAATCTGCAGAAGGTCGCGGAACGGCATGGCGCGACGGCGTGCCAGGTGGCCATCGCCTGGGGGCTGACACGGTCGCCGTCGATCGTGCAGATTCCCGGCACCAGCTCGCTTGCTCATCTCGAGCAGAACATGGCAGCGGCGCACCTGATGCTCGATGAGGACGACATGGCGCTGCTCGGCCAGCGCTGAGCCAGGCCTGCGCCCTCAGGTCTCGCTGCCTGCCTCTTCCTCCTGCTCCTCCGGATCGAACATCTTGTCGACCGTCAAGTCAAAGAATCCCGCGATCCGGAACGCCAGCGGCAGGGACGGCAGGTAGCGGCCGCTCTCGATCGAGATCACCGTCTGGCGGGACACGCCCAGCGCCGCCGCTAGCTCAGCCTGGGACATCCCCCGCCCAGTTCGCTGCTCCCTGACCCGGTTCCGCATGATGTCAAGGTTACTTAACTTAATCGAAATGTCACGCGGCCTTTACTATCTAGCCGGTGGCTTGTCGTCTCCAGAAAAATAGAATAAATTACCCGATATCGACCGATGGGCAGGGGGCTCAGCATGGGCGGGACCACACGTCGTCGGTTCGCGTTGTCAGCGGCGGCTATCGTTGGCCTGCTGCTCGCGGCAGTGCCCTGGGCTGGCGCGGCAGGCGGAAACGCCGCCGGGGGCCCGAAGCCGGGCGGCGTGGCCCACATCCTGAGCCACATCACGGGCGGCCCCTTCGCCGCCCCGTCCGGCTTCGCGCCGACCCAGATCCGCAACGTCTACGGCTTCAACGCCATGGGCAAGGACGCCAAGGGCAGGCCCATCAGCGGGCAGGGGCAGATCATCGGCGTCGTTCTGTGGGACAGCGACGAGTACCTGCAATCGGATATCAGCACGTTCCTGAAGACCTACAGCTACCTCGAGCCCATGAACGGGCTGACCGCCAAGACACCGTGCACGGTCAGCACCACCATCCATGCCACCCCGTGCTTCCAGGTGGCCTACGCCACCGGCACGAAACCGCCGCCCATGAACCACAATTCCATGGGGGAAGCCTCCCTCGATGCCGAGTGGGCACATGTCACCGCAGAAGGTGCTGACATCCTCTTCGTGGAGGCAGCCGGCACCACCGGACCGGAGCTGCTGGCCGGGGTCAAGAAGGCGGTGTCGATGGGGGCGACGGTGGTGTCGATGTCCTGGGACCAGACCGGCATCAGCGCCGCTGACAACAGCGATTTCGACGTGTCGACAGCCGGTTTCGTGAGCGGCTCGGGTGACTACGGCTGCCCGGACAACTCCGGGCAGGTCTACCCGTCAGGTTCCTCCTACGTCCTCTCGGTAGGCGGTACAGACCTGACCATCGACGGCAGCGAGTCAACCCAGACGACGTGGAGCAAGAGCGGCGGGTACGCCAACACCACCGAATCCCGGCCCGGTTACCAGCTGAACTGGTCAACCAGCCCCTACCGGGTGGACAACGACGTCGCCTACAACGCCGTCGACTACCCGGTCACGATCGAGGGCGACTGGTACGAGGAGAACGGCGTCTCGGCCGGCATTCCGCAGTGGGCCGGCCTGATAGCTGACGCCGATCAGGCTCGGGCCGCCCTGGGCAAGTCGGTGCTGGCCGCCAGCGGCCTGCCGGACGGGATATACCTGGCAGCCAACTCACACGAGTCCAAGCCAGGCGTCATCGACCCGGCCATGTTCACCGACATCAAAACCGGCTCGGCCGGATCGGCGACCGAATGCAAGGCCGCCAAGGGCTGGGACTGGCCCACCGGCCTTGGAACGCCTAACGCTGCCGGGCTGGTTAACGAGCTAGCCGATCTTTAGCGGGCGTGACCGCCTGGTCTTCATCTCAACGACTGATCGTCTGGACGCGGGGACGTATCCGTGAGGGTTAGGCTGCCGCTGCGGGATTGTGCTGGTAACTGGTGGTGCCCAGACAGCCACGCCTGCACCGCCACCGTATCCGGACACGATGGCTGCCTAGGAGGAGCCACGATATGCCGTCTCAGCCCCCGCCGCGCCTGTCGTCCGTCCTGGCCAGCGTGCTAGCCGCGGGCCTCATGCTCACCGTTGCCAGCTGTAGCCACGACACTCCGGCACCTGTCGCACATGTCCTCACTCCGGCACCTACCGCACATGCCGCCGGTGCCGCCGGTGCCGCACGGTCAGGTGCACAGTTCGTCCTGGGAGCCGTGCGCATCCAGCCCACTACGGGCGCGGGCGGGTGCCCGCCCGGTTCCGTCGCGCTTTCCGGGGGACCCGGCCAGTGCTACCGCCAGCTCGGCACGCCGGTAACGATCACCTCCGCCATCGTCGGCCCGGTCATCACCGATGCGCTCCGCGTCCCGGGGCTGTACGGATTCTGGATCGTCCTGCCCGCTGCCGATGTGGCGGCGCTGAAAGCGATCACCACCACGGCCGCTGACGCCCACGCCAATCTCGACATCTCCGCCGCCGGCCGTGCCTGGCTTCTCCCCATCCCGGGACGGCCATTCACAAATGGCCAAATCGAAATCTTTTTGCCCAGCAGGAGCAATTCCTTGCCCAGCAGGAATACTCAAGTTCTCGAGCTTCACCGTATACTCGTCCCGCTCAGCTGATCGCGGCCTTCGGTCTACCTGGGCGACATCTGGATCTCCGCGCCAACCACGCTGGCCTGGTCCTTCGTGGAGCGGACTCCCATTCCCGCGCGGCGCTGGCCCGCCCAGCGTGGCCCCTCTCTCGGCGGTGCCGGGCTAGCTGCTTGTCTATGGGCGGGTGGCGTGGAAGGTCCAGTCGTTGCTGTCTGGCTCTGGATGGTGGTTGTCCTGGTAGTCGGCGGTGACGGTTATCCCGGTGAAGCCGGTCTCAGTGAGCAATTGGGTGAACTCGGCCAGGCTCCAGTGCTGGAGCCGGAATAGCTGCAGCTCGGCGCTGACCAGGCCGCCATCGTGCCATTTCTCGTAGCGCAGGAACCGGGTTGTCTGGTTGGCAGCCGGATCGTATTCGATGTGCATGGTCTGCAAGGTCCACACGAACGGGCCGCGGCGCCAGTAGCGCATCGGCTCAGGTTCGGTGACCAGCCGCGGTGCCGGGACGTCCACGATGAGCTTGCCGCCGTGAACCAGTGACTGATGGAAGGCGGTCAGGGCCTGCTGTGCTGCCAGGCGGCCGTCCAGCAAGGTGACGGATCCGGCCGGAACGATGACCGCCCGGTAGGCGCCCGGATGCGCGAAGGTGGTCATGTCGGCTTCGCGCAGCTCCGGGTCCAGGCCCCGGTCGTGGCAGTGCTGGCGGCAGACGGCCAGCATCTCCGGCGAGGTATCCAGGCCTTCCACGTCCAGCCCTGCTTGCAGCAGCGGGATCAGGATGCGCCCGGTTCCGGTGGCTGGCTCCAGGATCCGGCCGGTGATCCCGGCGAGCTGGCGGCGGTAATACTCCACGTCCCCGAACGACGACCCGATCGGCTTGTCCAGGTCGTACACCTCGGTCGCCAGCGTCCCGTAATCCCAGCTCAAGATCCGCCTCCTGCATGGGTGACTGGCGAGGCTATACCATCCGGCACGGATCTGGGCGCGAGCGCTCGCGCTCAGGCCGGGCTTCCGCCGGAGACGGCTGGCAGGGACGCTGACCTGGCGTTCCTGGCAGCCGTGAGTGGGCCTGGTTGACCCCCTCGTCGCCCTGGTTAATGGCCCGCCAATGGCCCGGCACTCGGATAGATCCAGAAATCCACCTGCGCAAGTGACTCTACCTAGATAGAGTTAGGTCCATGCCACCTCGCGCTGCGCTGTCCGCTCAGACCCGGGCGGTTCTGGCCGCTCTTGCCGCCCAGCCGTTGGAGTGGCGGCACGGATATGACCTCGCTCTCGAAACCGGCCTGAAGTCCGGGACCTTGTACCCGATCCTGATCCGGCTCGCCGACAGGGAGATGGTCGATGCCTGCTGGGAAGCCGATCAACCAGCCGAGCGGCCGAGACGTCACCGGTACCGGCTCACGAGCCTAGGACTGGCAGCCACGACAGCAGCGCTGGCCGGCGCGCCGGCACCGGCGGGCGTCACCCGGCCGCGGCGGGCTGCGGCGCCCCGGCGGCTGGCCAGCGAGCGCTCGTGATGGAGCGGATGACCCGGCTGCTGGCCGGGCTGCTGGGCACTACGGCACGGGTGCTGCCGCCGTCACGGCGGCAGTGGGCCGAGGCGATACAGGCTGAGGCCGGTCAGGTACCGGCCGGTTGGCGTCAGCTGCACTGGCTGGCGGGCGGATTGTGGCTGGTTGCGAGGGAGGCCAACATGGCGCGCAAGATCGTTTACTGGCTCGGGCTCGGCGTGGTGGCGGCCGCCGCGGCATGGGCGATATGGCTGAGCTGGCGGACCGTGCCGGCAGCCGATCCGGAGAGCGTGACCGACCGGGTCCGGGTCCTGGTCGGAGCGTCCGCGCTCCTCGTCCTGCCCTGGGCGGGCCGCAGGAGCGGCTTGTTCGGGCCGGTCGGCAGCGGCATTACGCCACGGCTAGTACGGGTGGCTGGGTGCGCGGCCGTCTGCGGCCTCGGCGTGTCGATCGTGCACCTGGACAGGAACGCTGGCGCCGGCGGCGTCCTTGGCTCGGGCACCATCAGCTGGCCACGAGAGATCGCCGGGCTGGTGCTGCTGGGAGCCGTGGCTGCCATGCCACCCGTGATCAGGGCGCTCAAGCCGCAGGCCGATGCCGGCGCGGTTTGGGGACCTGCCGGAGTGGTGGCTCTTGCCGCCTTCGCGGTCCTGCCGATGCAGGTGCTCACGATCCTGTACGTGGCCGGGATCCTCGCCGCCACGTCGCGCCGGTCCCCGCTGCCCAGCGCGGCTCTTGCCATCGGCACGATAACTGGCCTGGCCACAGGCCTGATCATTTACGGAGTACTGGCGATCCCATCCGATATCGCCCTGACAGGCGGTATCGTCCTGACCCTCTTCCTCATTTTGGCGGCAATCCCGTTTCTGGTCGCCGCCCCGGCTGGCATCGCGGCCGCGTGGCTGCTGTCGGGCATAGAGGACCCGAAAGCACTGCGGGCGCGGCGAGTCCGCCAGGGATTGCTCGCGGGCGCGACCGCCGGAGCCGCCGGCGGCCTGCTCATCACGGTCAGCGCCATGGGTCTCGGGATCATGATGATCATCGGCCCGCTGGCCGGGGCTGCCGGCGGCGCGTTCGGCGGCGCCGTCGCCGCCGCTCATCCGCGCAAGTCACTACCGGGCGGCTCCTGGGCCGCCGGAATGTTCGTCTCGAGCAGGTGACGGCCCGTCGCGCCCAGGCGGTCGCCGCCGCACTTCGACCGATGATGAGTTCGTTCGGCCCTCACGTTCGTGACCTGCGTGATGCGTGAGAACGGGTGACGAGAACCGAACTCGCACTATCAGCTTGGGAAGCCGGTGTCGCTGGCCGTTCCTGACCTGCTGACGCTGTTACCTGCGCAACAAGCCCAACCGTCCGTGAGTAACCGTGGCTGACCCTCGCTGGCCGTACTGACGGGCACGTCTTGCCAGAGGACCACGCTGCCAGTGGCGTTCGCAGTGCTGTCAGAGGCCCGCGTTGTCGCGGGGTAGCAGGGTGAAACTGCCACCTGACAGCGGGGCGACCGCACGGAAGTCACGTTCGTCGAACGTCAGCAGCCGTCGCGTCCGGAACCGGTGGGCAAGGATCACCACAGAAAGGTCAGCCAGCCCAAGATCAAGGGCGGCATACTGCTCATCCAGCCTGGCCACCATGCCATGCTCATCCGCGGTCAGTCCCTCTACCCGGAACCGCCCTGCCGCCACATCGCGCAGGAACGCCCGGGCCGCCAGCAGGCTCCCCCGCCTGCGGATCAGATAATCCACCTCCGCAGACACCGGCGCAGGCACGACCAAGTCGCCGCCTTCGGCACGCAGCAGATCCCTGACCGCGCCGTGGAGCCGGTCACGAGAATCCCCGAGCGCGACCAGCGGCGCAGCGTCAACGATCAGCGTCACCCTCCGAACCCGGCGAGCAGATCCTCCTCCGGCACATCCGCGACCGAAGAGCCATCCCCCGCCCACGCGCCCTCAAGCGCGAAGGCCCGCGGGACGGTGCGTGCTTGCTCATACGCCGACAGCGCAGCCCGCACGATTTCCGCCTGGCTACGGCCCTCTTCGGCAGCGATCCGGCGGAGCCGTTCCACGTCTGAGTCATCGAGATAGACGCTGGTCTTCTTCACCTATGTAGGGTAGCACGTAGGGCGGACGGATGGCGCTCGTCGCCGTCGCTGCGACTGGCCCGCGTCCCTGGGACCGTGCTAGCCCTACCCAGATTTGGGTGTCCGCCCGGTGGATCTCCTGCCTGGGCCCGGCGAGTATTGAAAGGCAGGTGACCGGGATGGCCGGACGCCGCAGGTTATAGGAAGAATTCCGATGAATGCACAAGATGACAACACCGCTCCGTCACGCACTGGCGTGCGACGCATAATCCCGCGTTTTGCGTTCCGTCGCCTCCATGCCGTGGCGCGCATGCACATTGGCGCTGGTACCGTCCTGGCCGGCCTCGGCATCATTACGCTCGCGGGAGGTTCCTTCACGCCGAAGGCGATCGCCTGGGCAGCGTTCTTCCTGGTGCTGGCGGCGCTGCAATTGTCGGTCGGCTCCTGGTACCTGGCTATCGTCCGCTCCGCAGCTCCCCGGACCTGAGGCTGGTCAGATCGCCCGGTCTAGGCTGGTGCAAGCCATCGCGAAGCGACGTCTTGGCCGGACGGCCTAGACCCAGCGGCCGCGAGCGGGCCAATCGGGAGCGAGAAGATGGCTGCACTACAGGTCACAGGAGGCATCCGGATGCGCGCATCGGATGACTATGTACCTCCCCAGCGGTCCGTTCTCGAAAGAATTCTGATCAGGTCATGGGAGTACCGCCGCCTGCGCTTCTGGGCGCGCCTGCGCATTGGCGCTGGTTTTGTCTTGGTCGGCCTCGGCTTCATTACGCTCGTGGGCGGTTCCTTCACGCCGAAGGCGGTCGTCTGGGCAGCGTTCTTCCTGGTGCTGGCGGCACTGCAGCTCTCGGTCGGCTACTGGTACCTGGCTATCGACCACCGCCCGTTTGCGCGGCGGGTTCGTGAGCTGGAGCGGTCCCGGGCCCGCTTGGTGGACGACTCGGCTGCGAGGCTGCGCCAGATCGAGCGGGACCTGCACGACGGTGCGCAGTCGCAGATGGTCGCCGTCGCCATGAAGCTGGGGCTGGCCACCAAGAAGCTCCGCAGCCTGACCGACGGGACCGGGCAGACCGACCTGGAGCGGGTCCTGGAGCTGGTCGACGCCGCCCACCGCGGCGCCAAGGAGGCCATCACCGAGTTGCGTGACCTGGCCCGCGGCATCCACCCCCCAGTCCTCGACCAGGGCCTCGGCACCGCGCTCGCCACCCTCGCCGCGCGCAGCGAGGTGCCCGTCGAGCTGGTCATCGACCTGACCGAGCGCCCGTCTGCCGCGATCGAGACCATCGCCTACTTCTGCGCCGCCGAGTTGCTCACCAACGTGACCAAGCACAGCGGTGCCCGGCATGCCACGCTGGAAGTGGCCCACGTGCCCGGGCTGCTGCGGGTGCGGGTCTGCGACGACGGCTGCGGCGGCGCCCGCGTCGAGGAGCGCGGCGGCCTGGCCGGGCTGGCCGAGCGGGTCGGGACCGTGGACGGCAGGCTGCAGGTCGCCAGCCCGCCCGGGGGCCCCACCGTGGTTACCGTAGAGCTGCCGTCCCACGCCTGACCGGACCGGAGCCCTCGATGCGGATTGTGATCGCCGAAGACTCGGCCGTAATGCGAGCGGGCCTGGCCGAGATCCTGGCAGACAGTGGCCATGAGGTAGCCGCCGCCGTCGGCAACGCCGGGGATCTGCTAGCCGCGGTGGCCGAGCACCACCCAGATGCCGCTGTGGTGGACGTGCGGATGCCGCCCGGCTACACCGATGAGGGCCTGCGCGCAGCGATCGCCATCCGCCGCGACCACCCCAAGACCGGGGTGCTGGTGTTCTCCCAGTACATCGAGACCCGCTATACCGCTGACCTGCTCGGCGCGGCGTCTGGCGGCGGTGCGGCGGGTGTCGGGTACCTGCTCAAGGACCGGGTCGCCGACGTCGAGGAGTTCGTCGAAGCGCTGAGCCGGGTGGCCGCCGGGGGCACCGCCCTCGACCCGGAGGTCGTCACGCAACTTCTGCGCGCCAGCCGCCGCACCGACGGGCTCGGCATGCTTACCGCCAGGGAACGTGATGTGCTCGCGCTGATGGCCGAGGGCCGCTCCAACGCCGCGATCGCCGGGATCCTGGTGGTTTCCGATAAATCCGTCGAAAAACACGTCGGGAACATCTTCAGCAAACTCGGCCTCCCCCCCTCAGACGCCGACCACCGCCGGGTGCTCGCCGTCCTCCGCTACCTGGAGTCCTGACCGGGGCGTCTGCCTCACATGATCACTGGCAACAAGACCACCGCTCGCTCGGCCCGCCGGGCCTGCGGGTTTCTGGTGTGGGCGGGCGGAGCATGAGAGGGCCGAGAACGGTCAGCAGAGCTTGGTCGATGCCCCACTGCTGCTCCGGACTGACCCGGCCCATAAGGCCTCCTGGGCCGCCCGCGTCAACTGCGCCGACCTGCACAACAAGAATCGGGTGCCTCGCGGCCTTCTTGCCGGTAGTGGCGCAGGTCAAAAGCCCGCGGTTCCGGAAGTCGCGGGTATCACACGCGGCCTGGGGCGTGGTGGAGCGGGTGACGAGAATCGAGCTCGCACTATCAGCTTGGGAAGTCGCTACGGTGTGGCTGGTCGTTCTGACCTGCCGACCCTGTGACCTGCGCGGAGCTGGCCGCGGTCGTGCGAGTTACCGCGGTTGACCGTCATTGGCGGTCCTTACGGGCACGTAGCGGGCACGCCTTTGTCATTTACAGGACGGGCGGAAATTCACGGTGATCGTTCCGCCCGCTCGCACACTGACCGTCTGCGCGGGCAGGTACGCCGCCGGGGCACTGATCACGTAGACGGCTGCGCGGAGCGTCAGGCGGTAGGGGCTGCCGTGTGGCTGCCTGACGACGACGCGCTCCGATTTCACAGTCCGGCCGTCGTGGCTCGCGTAGACAGTGACCTGCGCCTGGCCGAGCCTGAATACCCCGGCGCATGGCTCGGCGATGCCGGAGACTGTGCCGAAGTTCTGGCCGGGCGAATGGCTGCAAGCGGTCAGGCCCCCAGCTAGCAAGGCTGTCATGGCAGCAGCCAATGTGAGCCGTGCGCTGCTCTGGCCTCCCGCTGTCCGGGACGGCATGGCATCACCTCGCAGCGAGCATATCTCGCGGCGCAGAACGGACGATCTGGCCGAGCGTGGCCGCATAGCCCTGACCTACTGATCCGTAGGCACCCGGATGGCTTTCCGGACTGGTTCGGATCAGTCCGGCTGATCGGCTGATCGGCTGATCGGCTGATCGGCTGATCGGCTGATCGCTGGTTCGTAGTTCAGGGCCAGCCGAGGGCAAGATTCACACGCCACGGTGCAGATAGCGTTGGAGCTGAGCTAGCTGCCGGGTGATCAGGAAGGTTTCCACAGTGGATACTCCAGCCAGCGTCGACCGCAACGCGCCGGTCCTGGCGCATCATGAGATTGACATCAGCGCCCCGGTGAGCCGGGTCTGGGCGCTGCATCAGGACGTCAACGCCTGGCCAGCCTGGCAGTCCGATATCACCGCAGCGCAGCTGAACGGAACCTTCGCGCCGGGCGGATCGTTCACTTGGACTAGCTTCGGCTTCACGGTGACCTCCACGGTGTACGCGGTGCAGGACCAGTCCCGGGTCTTGTGGGGCGGTACCGGCGATGGCATCACTGGCGTGCACGAATGGGTGTTCACCGCGACACCGGCCGGTACTCACGTAGCAACCACCGAGTCTTTCTCCGGTACTCCCGTCGAGGCCGATGTGACAGGCATGCAGCGGGTGCTCGACGGGTCGCTCACGTCGTGGCTGAACCATCTCAAGACGGCTGCCGAGGCGGCCGGGTAGCACCACTTGACCCACCGACCTCATCCTTGTCAGGGTTGTTTCGGCGGTCAACGCCATGTGCCGCAACCGAGGTCGGCAGGCAGATGGGTCTGTCCGCGAGTGAACCTGACGGTCTCTGAGCGAGGCGATTGACGCCCAGGTCGAGGCCGAGCAGGACGACGACGAGGACGGGGACGAAGGCGCAGCCGGTGTGCTCGTACCGGCGGGCTAATTGCACGTTAATGCACGAAGCCTGCTGACGGGCCCGCGGGCCAGCGGACAGCCGCCAACGGTTACATCCCTGAGCTGAGGTTATGTGGTGGAGCGGGTGACGAGAATCGAACTCGCACTGTCAGCTTGGGAAGCTGATGTTCTGCCATTGAACTACACCCGCGTGACCGTCGGCCGCGTCCCGCCTAACCTCACGAGCCGCGGAGAACCCGGGTCGACACGACATGCTACCGGAACCGGTAAGTTGCCAGCGTGCTGCTCTCCGACCGCGACATCCGGGCCCAGGTCGAGTCAGGCCGGGTCAAGATCGACCCGTACGCCCCCGAGCTGATCCAGCCGTCCAGCATCGACGTGCGGCTCGACCGGTTCTTCCGGGTGTTCGAGAACCATCGCTATCCGCACATCGACCCGGCGGTGGAACAGCCCGACCTGACCAGGCTGGTCGAGACCGCGGGCGACGAGCCGTTCGTGCTGCATCCCGGCGAGTTCGCGCTGGCCTCCACCTACGAGGTGGTGACGCTGCCCGACGACATCGCCGGGCGCCTAGAAGGCAAGTCGAGTCTCGGCAGGCTGGGGCTGCTGACGCACTCCACGGCCGGCTGGATCGATCCCGGGTTCTCCGGGCACGTGACCCTCGAGCTGTCCAACGTGGCCACGCTGCCGATCAAGCTGTGGCCCGGGATGAAAATCGGCCAGCTCTGCCTCTTCCGCACCAGTTCCCCCGCCGAGCATCCGTACGGGTCGGCGGTCTACGGCTCGCGATACCAGGATCAGCGCGGCCCCACCCCGTCGCGGTCGTACCTGAACTTCTACCGGACGGACGTCTGACCCGCGCGACCCTGATAAGACTAATAGGTAACGCAGGCCCTGGCCCTGACTCCGCGAGGCAGAGCGGCGATCAGGGACGGGTGCCGGCCGGAGGCGGCTGCGCCGCAGCCCCCGGCAGCTGATCACGCTCTGCCAGGGCAGCACGCAGCAAGTCCCGTTCTGCTTCCAGATCTTTCACGCGCGCTTCGAGCTCGAGCACGCGGCGGATCGCCGCCAGCGTCATGCCCTCGCCGGCGAGCCCCGCGACGTACTGCACGATGGTGATCTCATGGCGCGTGTATCGGCGCTGGCCGCCCGCCGAGCGGGACGGCCGCACCACCCTGAGCTCGTCGAGCCGCCGCAGGAACGCCTGCTGGATCTCCAGCATCTCGGCGACCTGGCCCACCGTGAACAGCGGCAGGTGCTCGTCATCGAGCGGCAGGGACGGCACGGCTCACTCCAGGGATGGCTCCGGGCCCGGACGGCTCGACTAAGCGGCCGCCGGGCCCGGAATAGCGTACCTCTGCGTCAGGCGGCGATCGCCTTGGCGTCGGTGCGGACCTCGACCTTGCGCGGCTTGGCCTGCTCCTGGACGGGCACGCGCACGGTCAGCACGCCCGCGTCGTAGCTGGCCTCGATGTTGTCGGCGTCGGCCGTGTCGGCGAGGTACACGCGGCGGGCGAACGTGCCCATCACGCGCTCGCGGATGAACGGCTTCTCGCCCTCGGCGTACTCCTGCGCGCGCTTCGCGCTCACGGTCAGCGTGCCGTGGTCAACGGTCACGTCGATGCTGTCGGGCTCGATGCCCGGCAGGTCGAAGCGGAGCTCGACGTCATCCGCCCGGCGGATGGCGTCCATCCGCACGGTCGCATAGGAACGGCCGAAGCTCGTCGCGCCGAACGCCCGCTGGGCGCGCCGGTCAAACTCAGCGAAAGGATCAAACGATGTCAGCAGCACTGCGGTTCACCTCCGGGTGAGTACCAGGGCTCAGACCGGAATCTGGGTCCCTAGGTAACCTCTCTCTTCGGTATTAGTGAACCTACAGATTGAGTTGTATATTCCTTGTACATCGCGCGTCCGGCCCGGCGTTACCGCTACGGGCTAGAGGCGCTCGATGATGGTGGCGTTGGCCTGGCCGCCGCCCTCGCACATGGTCTGCAGGCCGTACCGGCCGCCGGTGCGCTCAAGCTCGTGCAGCAGCTTGGTCATCAGGATCGCGCCGGTGGCGCCGAGCGGATGACCGAGCGCGATCGCGCCGCCGTTCGGGTTGGTCTTCTCCAGCGGCGCGCGAGTGTCGGCCGACCAGGCGATGAGCACCGGGGCGAACGCCTCGTTGACCTCGAACACGTCGATATCGGCGATGCCGAGCTTGCCCCTGGCGAGCGCCATCTCGGTCGCCGGGATCGGCGCGGTGAGCATGAACACGGGGTCCGACCCGGTCACGGCCAGCGCGTGGATGCGGGCCCGCGGCGTGAGGCCGTGCCGGTCCACCGCGTCCTGCGACGCGATCATCAGCGCCGCCGCGCCGTCCGAGATCTGGGACGCGGTGGCCGCGGTGAGCTCCCAGCCGTCGCGCAGCGGCGCCAGGCCGGCCATCTTCTCCAGCGACGTGTCACGGCGCGGGCCCTCGTCGGTGGTGACGCCGCCCACCGGGGTGATCTGCCGGGCGAACCTGCCCTCGTCGATCGCGCGGATCGCCCGCTGGTGGCTCTCCAGCGCGAACTCCTCCAGCGCCAGCCGCTTGATCCCCCACTTCTCGCAGACCAGCTGGGCGCCGCGGAACTGGGAGATCTCCTGGTCGCCGTACCGGTCCTGCCAGCCGGTCCCGAACGGCAGCGCCATCCCGCTGGCTAGCGGCAGCGTGACGGTCGAGCCCATCGGCACCATGCTCATGCTCTCCACGCCGGCCGCGACGACCAGGTCCTGCGTCCCGGACAGCACGGCCTGCGCGGCGAAGTGAACTGCCTGCTGGGAGGAACCGCACTGCCGGTCGATGGTCACGCCGGGCACGTTCTCCGGCAGGCCAGCGGACAGCCATGCGTTGCGCGCGATGTCCAGCGACTGCGGGCCCATCTGGGAGACGCAGCCCATGATGACGTCATCGACCGCAGCGGGATCCGCCCCGGTCCGCGCGACGAGCTCGGTCAGCACGTGCGCTGCCAGGTCGACGGGGTGCACTGCCGCCAGGCCGCCGTTCCGCCTGCCGACGGGGGTGCGCACAGCCCCGACGATGAATGCTTCCGCCACCGTGTCCTCCGCAGCCGGGGTTCTCCGCCGCCTGGCCCGCTCCGTAGTCGCTGGCACGCGGACATTGCCCGGTCTTTCTCAGATTACCCCGGTAGCAGCATGGCGTCATAGCGGCGGCAGCCCGATGCCGGCGGCCTCGCCTGCTCCCTGATCGCCTCGTCCGGCCCTATGCTCGAGGACAGGGACCATTCCGGGAGGCCGCGATGACGACAGGACTCATCCTGCTGGCGTTCCTCGGCTTACTCGTCGCGTTCTTCGTGACCCGGGTCAGGCGCCGCATGGGACTGAAGGTCACCGGCGGGACATGGGCCGTCATCGTCGCCGTGTTCGCGATCATCGTGCTCGGCCTGTGGGCGTCGTCGCAGCGGTGATATCGCGGGCCGTCAGGGCCCGCCGCCGTCCGCCTTGATCGGGATCTCGAACCAGACGGCCTTGCCGTCATGGGTCGGCCGGGAGCCCCACCGGGTCGCCAGCTGATCGACCAGGTAGAGCCCCCGGCCGCCCTCGTCGGTGTCCGCCGCGCTGCGGATCCGGGGCAGCCGCAGGTCGGCGTCGAACACCTCGGCCCAGACGGCGGCCGCCCCGCGCCGCAGCCGGAGCGTGAACTCCTTGCCGCCGGGAGCGAGGACGCCGTTCCCGAAGGCGAAACCGGACCAGGAGTCTGGCAGGTCGTCGCCGGCCCCGGACAGGCCCGCGGCCTCCAGCCCGAACTCATTCCTTGAGCTGGGCGAGATCGCGGCGTGCAGCACGACGTTCGTGACCACCTCGGACACGAGCAGGCAGGCCAGGTCGACCTGATCAGGCTCCATGCCCCAGCCGGCGAAGGTGTCGTGCGCGACCCGCCGCGCCTCGGACACCCGGATCGGCTCGGCGGGGAAGCTGCCCTCCCAGGACGCGAGATCCGTCGCGGAGGTGCGGACCACGACGATCGCCATGTCGTCGTCGATGTCCCCGGGAACGGCCTGCTCGGCCGCCCGCGCGATGTCCTCGACGCTGCCAGCCGCCACCAGCCCGACCGCATGGCGCAGTATGTCCAGCGCCTCGGCCGGGGTGTAATGGCCGGTCCCGTCGGCGCGCTGCCGCCGGTCAGTCAGCCCGTCGGTGTAGAAGACGAGTGTCGAGCCTGGCTCCAGGCGCCGCGTTTCCTCCCGGTAGGGGACGCTCGCGATGCCCTTCCCGCGGACCCCGAGCAGCAGGCCCTTGTGCTCGATCTCCATCTCGCCGACATCCAGGCCGGTGATGAGCAGCGGCACGTCATGACCCGCGTTGGCGAACGAGAGGCTGCGCGACCACGCGTCATACACGAGGTAGGTACAGCTCACGATCGGCGGATCGGCCGCGGCGAAGCCATGCGCCTCGGCCTGCGACGGGCCCAGCGTCCGGCACCAGTCATCGAGCCTGCGCAGGATCTCGGCAGGCGGCTTGTCGTCCTGGGCGAACGCGCGCAGCGCAGCCCGCAGCTGGCCCATGATCGCGGCGGCGCGCGCCCCCCGCCCCTCGACGTCGCCGATGACGATGCCCACCCGCCCCGCTGACAGCGGGATGATGTCGTACCAGTCGCCGCCCACCTGGGTCTGGATGCCCTGGCCGTGGGTCTCCAGCGGCTTCGCCGGCACGTACTTGTAAGCGACCTCGAGCCCGTCCACGGCCGGCGGGTGCCGCGGCAGCAGGCTGGTCTGGAAGGCCAGCGCCGTCCGGCGCTCCTCCTCGAACAGCATCGCGTTGTCGATCGCGATCGCGACCCGGCCGGCGATCGCGCTGAGGAAATCGCCGTCGTCCGCGCCGTAATTGGGTTCCTCGCGGTAACTGGGTTTCTCGCGCTCGGTCAGCCCGGAAAGGGCCAGGCTGATCACGCCGAGCAGGCCGCCGCGGGCGACGAGCGGCGCGGCGATGACCGACCTGACGCCGACGTCGTCGCACGCCTGCTGGCTCTCCCGGCTGGGCGCGGGAAAGCGCACGGCCGCCATGTCCCCCACGACAACCGTGTCCATGCGGGCCATCGCCTGCTGGCAGAAATGGCCTTCCGGGTAAATGATCTGCTCGCCCACCGCCGCCCAGGATCCGGGCGGCGGCATCCATTCCCTGGCGTGGTACTCCGCGCGGCGGATCAGCTTGTCGCCCTGGATCAGGTCGATCAGGCAATGGTCGGCGAATTGCGGCACCAGCGTCTCGGCCACGTACCGCAGCGTGGTGCCCATCTCCAGGGAGCCGGCCAGCCGCTCGCCGATCATCTCGAGCATCCCGATCCGCTCCCGCTCGCGCAGGCTGCCGCGCCTGTTCGCCTCGCGCGTGATGACCACTATGCCGGCGATCTGGCCGTCCTGCGCGCGCAGCGGCACCCCCTGCGCGCGCACGAACGCACGGGAACCGTCGCCGCGCCGGATCGCGAAGGTCCCTTCCCAGGCCCGGCCGCCCGCGACCTGGGAAACCAGCTCGCCGGCCTTCCGCGGGTCACCTTCCTCGAATCCGAGCGAGAGAAGTGAATGGCCGGCCAGCTTCCCTGCTTCATCAGGCAGCCCGAACAGGGTCATCGCGAAGGAATTGGCGAACTGGAGATTGCCCTGCCGGTCGGCGACGACGACGCCCGCCTCGACCTGGTCGAGGACGGCATCAGCGTCAAGCCCCACGGCGACGGAGTCGCCGGCCCGGCTCACGGCGGCGCCGCCAGATCCCGCGGCCCGATGCTGCTGTGCCTGCCGCTGTGCCTGCCGCCGCAACGGCTACGGCCTCGTGACGAAGACATGCACGGCGACATGGCGAGGCAATTCCGCCGTGCGAATGCCGACCTTGTCCTCACTTGTCACCCGCACGCCGTCGTCGCTTGCCGCAAGCGTTACCTCGCGGCCCGGTTGTATCCCAATACGCTTGAGTTTAAGCATCAAATCCTGATCGCTCTGGACTTGTTCACTTATCCGGCGGATCACCACGGGCTCGGCCTGGTCTGACGCGATCGTTGTCATCGCCACCGCGTCCTGGAGGCCAGCCGCTATCGCGCGCTTGCTGGCGTCGGGCGGTATCCCGAGCTCGTCGAGCCCGGGAATGATGTTCCCGTGCGGGCAGTGCACAGGATACTCAAGCAGTTCCGCGAGCCGCCGCTCCACGTTATCGGAGATCACGTGCTCCCAGCGGCACGCCTCGATGTGAACCTCTTCCCAGGGCAGCCCGATGACCCCGACCAGCAGGCACTCAGCCAGCCGGTGCTTGCGCATGACGCCGACCGCGAGCGCGCGGCCCTTGCCGGTGAGCGAAAGCTGCCGGTCGCCCGCCACCCGGACGAGCCCGTCTCGCTGCATCCGCGCGACCGTCTGGCTCACGGTCGGGCCGCTCTGCGACAGCCGCTCGGCGATTCGCGCGCGCAACGGGACGATGCCTTCCTCTTCGAGTTCGAAGATCGTCCGGAGGTACATCTCCGTTGTGTCGATAAGCCCGTGCGCGGTCAAGGAACCTCCCCTCAGCTCTGATGCTATGCCTGCGCGCCGTCCCTTCGGGCCAGGAGGAATTCAGCGAGAAACCGACGCAGCGGCCGCAGCCGCTGGCCCGTGGGCAGCATCCGGCCTGCACGGAAACGCGGCCAGCCGGGGTGGGTCACGGAGCCAGGCGCTCGATTACCCACTGATCGCCGGGGCGCCGGTAACGGAATCTGTCGTGCAGCCGGTTCTCCCGGCCCTGCCAGAACTCCCATGCCAGCGGCGTGACGCGGTATCCGCCCCAGAACTCGGGCATGGGCACTGGCACGGGGTCCGGCCACCTGCTGGCCAGCCTGCCGTAGCGCTCATCCAGCTCGTCCCTGGACCCGATCACGGACGACTGCCTGCTGGCCCAGGCCCCGAGCTGCGATCCGCGCGGCCGGCTGCGGAAATAGGGCTCGCTCTGCTCGGCCGACAAGGCGGCGACCGTGCCCTCGATGATCACCTGCCGCTGCATGGCGTGCCAGGGGAACAGCAGGCAGGCCCGCGGCACGGCGGCCAGATCCGTGGCCTTCCTGGAGGTGCGGTTGGTGTAGAACGTGAAGCCTTCGGCGTCGTAGCTCTTGAGCAGAACCGTCCGGGCACGCGGCCAGCCCTCGCCGGAGACCGTGGCCAGCACCATCGCCGTAGGCTCCGGCAGCGGCACCGCCGTCGCCTCGGCCAGCCAGCTGGCGAACAGGGCGAGCGGGTCATCGGCGTGCCGCATGGCAGTCAAGGGTAGTGATCGCCGCCGGCGGGCGTCCCGGCCGCCCGCCGTGGCTCGCTGGTCAGGCCCGTCACGGCCGAAGACCGGACGGGGCAGTTACCCGATTGCGCCCTGCTCGCGGTTGAATGGGTCGCTGGCCATCTCATGGCCGTCCGGCCGTCCGGGCCCGATCGCTGCCCCGGCGGCTGGCCGGGCCCCCGGCCAGCCACTGACAACGGAGATGGAGGAACGGCAGATGTCCGACTTCACGCCCGGGCTCGAGGGTGTCATCGCGTTCGAGACGGAAATCGCCGAGCCTGACAAGGAGGGCGGCTCGCTCCGTTACCGGGGCGTGGACATCGAGGAACTCGTCGGGCACGTATCCTACGGGCACGTATGGGGCCTGCTGGTGGATAACGCCTTCGCGCCCGGCCTCCCGCCCGCGGAGCCGTATCCGATCCCGGTGCACTCCGGGGACATCCGGGTCGACGTGCAGAGCGCCCTGGCGATGCTGGCCCCGGCGTGGGGGATGCACCAGCTGCTCGACATCACTGACGAGCAGGCCCGCGACGACCTGGCCCGCGCCTCGGTGATGGCGCTCTCCTTCGTCGCCCAGTCGGCCCGCGGTCCAGGCCTGCCGATGGTCCCGCAGCGGCAGGTGGACGCGGCCAGCACGATCACCGAGCGGTTCATGATCCGGTGGCGCGGGGAGCCCGACCCGCGGCATGTGAAGGCCATCGACGCGTACTGGTCCTCGGCGGCCGAGCACGGCATGAACGCGTCTACCTTCACGGCGCGGGTGATCGCCTCCACCGGCGCTGACGTGGCCGCCGCGCTCTCGGGCGCCGTCGGCGCGATGTCCGGCCCGCTGCACGGCGGGGCTCCCGCCCGGGTGCTGCACATGATCGAGGACGTCGAGAAGACAGGCGACGCGACCGCTTACGTCAAGCAGGCCCTGGACAGCGGTGAGCGGCTGATGGGGTTCGGTCACCGCGTCTACCGGGCCGAGGACCCGCGAGCGCGGGTGCTGCGCAGGACGGCCAGGGAACTCAGCGCGCCCAGGTATGAGGTAGCGGCCGCGCTGGAGACCGCTGCGCTGAATGAGCTGCACGCCCGGCGGCCGGACCGGGTGCTCGCGACCAACGTGGAGTTCTGGGCGGCGATCATGCTGGACTTCGCCGAGGTACCCTCGCACATGTTCACCTCCATGTTCGCCTGCGCGCGCACGGCCGGCTGGGCGGCGCACATCCTGGAGCAGAAGCAAACCGGAAGGCTGGTCAGGCCGAGCGCGCGATATGTCGGCCCGAAGGCCCGCCCGGTCCGGGACGTGCCCGGCGCCGCCGATGTTCTGGACAAGAATGTCTGACCACGGTCCAGGCCGCGTCGGCCAGCCGAACGCCGAGCCGGCCAGGCCTGGTGTCACCATCCCGGCGAGCCTGCGGCCGGCCGACGGCAGGTTCGGCTGCGGCCCGTCCAGGGTCCGTCCCGGGCAGCTTGCCGCGCTGACCGGCCCGGGCGCCGCGGTGCTCGGCACCTCCCATCGCCAGGCCCCGGTGCGCTCGCTGGTACAGCGGATCCGGGAGGGCATGGCCAGTTTCTTCTCCCTGCCGGACGGCTACGAGGTCGTGCTCGGTAACGGCGGCAGCACGGCCTTCTGGGAGATCGCGGCCTTCGGCCTCATCGATCACCGGTCGCTGCACCTGTCGTTCGGCGAGTTCTCCGCCAAGTTCGCGAAGGTGGCCTCCGCCGCTCCCTGGCTGGACGCTCCGGTAGTGATCGAATCCGCGCCCGGCAGCCATCCATGGCCGCGCGCGGAAGCCGGCCTGGATACCTACGCGCTCACCCACAACGAGACCTCCACCGGCGTCGCCATGCCGATCAGCCGGGTGGCCGGCGCGGATCCCGGCGCGCTGCTGATCGTGGACGCGACTAGCGGCGCGGGCGGGCTGCCGGTCCTGGCCAGCGAGTCCGACGTGTACTACTTCGGGCCGCAGAAGTGCTTCGGCTCTGACGGCGGCCTGTGGATCGCGCTGATGTCGCCCGCCGCCCTGGCCCGGGCGGAGCGGATCGCGGCCAGCGGCCGGTACATCCCGGAGTTCTTCTCGCTGCCGGTCGCGATCAGCAACTCCCGCCTGCAGCAGACCTATAACACTCCGTCAGTCGCCAACCTGATCATGCTGGCCGACCAGGTCGAGTGGCTGCTGCGCCAGGGCGGCCTGGACTGGGCCGTGACGCGGACCGCCGAGTCCTCGGACTGCCTGTACGGATGGGCGGAGAAAGCTCCGTACGCGAGCCCGTTCGTGGCCGACCCCCCGCAGCGCTCCCAGGTTGTCGGCACCATAGATTTCGACGACGCCGTCGATGCCGCCGCGGTCGCTTCGGCGCTGCGGGCCAACGGCATCGTCGACACCGAGCCGTACCGCAAGCTCGGCCGTAACCAGCTGCGCATCGGCATGTTCCCGGCGGTGGACCCGGCCGATGTGCAAGCGCTGACCGCCTGCGTCGACTACGTCATCGAGCGGCTCTGAGCTAGGGCTGGGCGAGCGAGGGACCGGGCTGCGCCGGGACCGTACCGGCCGCGGCGGCCGGCCTGCCGCTCGCCGCGGCGGCCTGCGTGCCGCCCGCCGCGGCGGCTGCGCTTCTGAGCTGGTCAAGCCGCTGCTTGGACGGCAGCAGGATGACGGCCAGAACGGCGCCGGCCGCGAACAGCGCCGCCGAGGTGGCGAAGGCGGTTGTGTATCCGTGCGTGGCCGCGATCGCCGGGGCTAGCCGGCCGCTGTGGTGAGCGACCAGGTAGCGTGCGGCCGCCGTGAGGGCGATGGTGCTCAGTGCCGCGGTGCCGATCGAGCCGCCCACCTGCTGCATCGTGTTGACCAGCGCAGACGCTACTCCTGAGTCCTCGCGGCGCACTCCGGCCGTGGCCGTGTTGATGGCCGGAGCGATGATCATGCCGAAGCCGAGGCCCATCACGAGCAGGGCCGGCAGCACGCCGGTGGCATAGCTGGTCGTTACGGTGATCTGAGTCAGGTACGCCATAGCGCCGCCGCCGAGCACCATCCCGGTGGTGATGAGGACGCGGGGCCCGAAACGTGGCAGGGTCACGATGCTGGAGGTGTTGGAGCTGATCATGATGCAGGCGATCATCGGGAGGAAGGCCAGTCCGGAGGTGACCGGGCTGTACCCCTTGACCTGCTGCAGGTAGTAGGTCAGGAAGAGGAAGCAGCCGAAGATCGCGATGCCGGCCAGGCCGACGGAGACGTAGGAACCTCCCCGGGTCCGGTCGAGAATCACCCGCAGCGGCAGCAGCGGGTGACTGACGCGCTGCTCGGCGACGGCGAACGCCGCGAGCAGCACCGCGCCGAGCACCAGGGAGCCGATGGTCAGCCCTGCCGCCCACCCGGCCGTTTCGGCATGGGAGAAGCCGAAGACGATGCAGAACAGGCCGGAGGTGACCAGCAGCGTTCCGGCGATGTCCAGCCGGGGCCGGCTGGCGGGCTTGCTGCCGCGCATCCACAGCATGGCACCGGCGACGGCGATCGCCGCGAACACCAGGTTGACGTAGAGAGTCCAGCGCCAGGACAGGTACTGGGTCAGCACCCCGCCGAGAATCAGGCCCACGGCGCCTCCCCCGCCCGCGACCGAGCCGAATACGCCGAACGCCCTGCCCCGCTCCCGGGGGTCGCGGAACGTGCTGACGAGGGTGCCGAGTGCGGCGGGCGCGAGGATCGCCCCGAACGCGCCCTGCAGGGTGCGGGCGGCCACCAGCATGCCGAAGGACTGGGCGGCGCCGCCGATCGCGGAGGAGACCGCAAAGCCGATCAGGCCGGTGATGAAGACCCGCTTACGGCTGAACATGTCGCCGAGCCGGCCGCCGAGCAGCAGCAGGCTGCCGAAGGCCAGCGCATACGCGGTCACGATCCACTGCCGGTCGCTGTTAGGGAAGTCCAGCGCCCGCTGCGCGGACGGCAGCGCGATGTTGACGATGGTGGAATCAAGGACCACCATCAGCTGGGCGATGGCGACGACGACCAGGATCAGCCAGCGGTGGTCGCTGGCTGGCGGCGACGAGTTCTCGCTGCCGGTTACTGACATGGCGTTCTATCCCCTCAAAGTCGGCGAGGTGCTGAGCCCTGTCGTGCTGAGCGCCGCGGCACTCAGAGCGGCGACCGCGGCGTCCAGGGCGTCGAGCAAGCGGACCATGGTCACCCGATCGTCGGCATCGAGCGCGCCGAAGACCTGCATTACCAGCCGCTCACGGGTGGCGGATGCCACCGCGAGCGCGGCTTCTCCCGCGCTCGTCAGAGCGACCAGCTTGGCGCGGCGGTCGGTCGGGTCCGCCCGGCGCTCGGCCAGCCCGGCGCGCTCAAGTGCGTCGACGATGTCCGAGATCGAGTGCGGGGCGAACCCGAAATCCGCCGCCAGCACGCTCTGCCGGGTAGGCCCTCGCCGCCGCAGCTCGGCCAGCACCTTGGTGCGAGCGAGGGACAGCCCGGTTGCGCTCATTCCGTCGTCCACGGCCTTGTGCATCCGATGGTGGACAGAGAGGTAGCGCTCGCCCACCTGCTCCGGCGATACCATTTGCGGGATCCGCCTCCCTGAGCATGCTCATTATGAGGTAGCTCATTAATATACAGCAGCGTCCCCGGTTCCGGCCAGGCTCACTGGCGCGGGGCCCTGAGCGGCCAGGCAGCCAGTACCTCGTATCTCGGCCGCGGGCCGAGGAAACTGCGGATCAGCTGGACCTCGGCGGCGGCCCACGGGGGGCCCGAGTACGCCGCCAGCGCCTCGACCAGGGAGCGGACGTCAGCGGGCGCGCCGCAGCGAGCAAGCGTCAGGTGCGGACGCAGTCGCCTGCGCTCGCCGGGCGGCGGAGCCCCGGCCTCGCGCGCGGCGGTCGCCAGCGACGACGCGAGGGCGACCACGCCGGAAGCATCGCCGCCGACCCCGGTCCAGAGGACGCGGGCCCTGGCGGGCCCGGGGAAGGCACCTGCGCTGGACAAGGACAGGCCAAGGACGGGGTGCCGGAGTGCCGCGTGGTCCAGCCGGGGCGCAAGCCGCGCGGCTGCCGCCTCGTCCACCTCGCCGAGGAACGCCAGCGTGATATGCCACCCGCCGAGGTCCGTCCAGCGCAGCCGGGGCCAGGCAGCCTGCAGCGGCGCAATCGTGGCCGCGAGCTCCTCCAGCGCCGCCGCAGGCGGCGTGATCGCGACGAACAGTCTCATGAGGCCATTCGTAGCAGCAGGGCCCGCCACCGGCAGGCAGGGACGCAGCGAACTGGATCCGCTATCGCGGAGGATCCGCGCGTCCCGAGCGTGCTCGATCATTACGGTGGAGGATCCGCGCGTTCAGCGGTGCCGGATCCTCCGTGATCACGCTCGCGCGGGCGATGTGGCCGGCTGGCGGGTCAGGCGACCAGCCGCGCCAGCTCGGCGGGCCTGAGGTACGACCGCACGCGCACGCCGCGGACGCGGACGAGCACGGCGGCGATGACGATCGTCGCCATGGCCGAGATCGCGCCCCCGGCGATCATGCTCGCCCTGGGCCCGAACAGCTCGGCGATCCAGCCGGCCAGTGGCGCTCCGAGCGGAGCGCCGCCCAGGAAGACGAGCATGTACAGACCCATCACCCGGCCCCGCATGTCCGCCGTGGTGGCGAGCTGGGTGGCGGAGTTCGCGGCGGTGGTGAAGCTGAGCAGCGTCAGGCCGGTGGGCACCAGCAGGATGAGGAATGACCAGAAATCCGGCGCAAGTCCGCCGAGCACCTCGAACACGCTGAACGCGAGCGACATCACCAGCAGCAGCGGCATGCTCGGCTGGCCGCGGCGGGCGGCGAGCAGCGCGCCGCCGAGCGCGCCGACCGCGAACACGGCCGAGGCGAGCCCGAATTCCCCGGCACCGGTATGGAACACCTGGCGGGACATCAGCGCGTTAGTCACCTGGAAATTCATCCCGAACGTGGCCACGAAGAAGATCAGCACCATGGACAGCCACAGATTGGGGCGCGCTCGCACGTAGGTCAGTGCCTCGCGCAGCTGGCCCTTGGCCCTGGGCAACGGCTGTACCAGGTGCAGCTCCGCCGGCCGCATCAGCTTCAGGCTGATCAGCACGGCGCCGAACGACGCGGCGTTGACCAGGAAGGCGGCGGGCGTCCCGACCGCGCTGATGACGAGCCCGGCGATGGCGGGCCCGACGATCCTGGCGACGTTGAACACGGCGCTGTTGAGCCCGATGGCGTTCGCCATCCCGGCCCGCCCGACCATCTCGACCGCGAAGCTCTGCCGGGTCGGATTGTCCACGACGGTGACCGCGCCGAGCGCGAAGGCGAGGGCATAGACCTGCCAGATCCGCACCGCGCCAGTGAGCGCCAGCACGCCGAGGATCAGGGCGAGGCCGCCCATCGCCGCCTGGGTCGCCATCAGGATCCGGCGCTTGGGATACCGATCGGCGACCATCCCGCCGTACATGCTGAAAAGCATCGGGAGGAACTGCAGGCCAGTGGTTATGCCGAGCGCCATGGCACTGCCATGGGTGAGCTCGAGCACCAGCCAGTCTTGCGCGACGCGCTGCATCCAGCTGCCGGTGTTGGAGACGACCTGCCCGGTCGCGAAAAGCCGGTAGTTGCGTGTGTGCAGCGACGTGAACATCCGGTGAGCTGACGATGCGCTCGGCCGGTCGTCACCAGCGCCTGCGCCGGCCGGCCCGGCCGAGGCGCCGGCGGCGGGCTCGGCCGGGACAGCGGGCTCGACCGGGACGGCAGCCTGCCCGGACCGGGCGCTCAGGACTGGCTGAGCTTCTCCAGAATCGGGGCGGCCGCCCGGAGCGTGGCGCGTTCCTGCGGGCTGAGCTCCTGCAGCCGCATCGCCAGCCAGGCCTCCCTGAGCCGCCGTGCCTGATAGACCAGTTCCCTGCCCTCGGCGGTCACCGTCAGCACGACCTGGCGCCTGTCCGTGGGATGCGGCATCCGCGTCACCAGCCTGCGCTCTTCGAGCGCGGCGATAACCCTGGTCATGGAGGGCGGCTGCACCTTTTCGTGCTCGGCTAGCTCGCCCGGGCTCATCGTCGCGTGCCGCTCCAGCGCCGCCAGCGCGGCCAGCTGAGTGTCGGAAAGCGCCTGCTCGATCGACCCCTGGGCTATCCGCTCGACGCGAAGCCGCCGGGCCAGCCGGCTCACCGAGATCCGTAGTGCCGTGGCAAGGCCGGCGTCCGACCTGCTCTGCGCTGCAGTCGTCATTTCCTTTAGCCTGAGTCATTACTCTTGCTAACCGTAAACGGAAGTCCTGCATTCCGTCAAGCGGCCGGCGGAGGGAACGGGCGGGCACCGGGCCGATGCCCAACCGGAGGGCTCTAAGTACAGCACGGAAGGCGCATTCGGCGGCAGTCACCAGGCGCTGGGTTAACCTGGAATTCGTGACTCGCCCGCGCAAACCCGCCCCGCCGCCGCTGGAGGCCAACGACCAGCTCGTGACCGGGGTCATCGGCGCCGGGTGGGGGGTCGCTCTAATCACCCTGCTGATCGCGCGCGACAGCATCCCCGGTGCCGATCGCTGGTGGATCTGGACGTGCGCTGCCGGGTTCGCCGTCGGCATCTTCGGGTTCTGCTATGTGCCGGTGCTCAAGCGGTCACGCGCCCGCGCCGCGCGGCGCGGCGCCTCGCGGGGGGCCGACGGGAGCTAACCCGGCCAGCCCGGGCCGATATCCTGAGTGACTGGCGGCAAAGGCGGGAGGCTGTGGTGGCTGTGATCGGGCTCGACGCTGCTGGCGCTGCCTCGCTCGCAGATGATCTCCTGCTGGAAGGGGAGACACTTCAGTCTGTCTGGCGCTACGTCATCGTCCAGCTTCTCGACGACTACTCCCGCGATCTTGCCCGGCATGGTGCCTCGGTCGCGTCCCAGCGGTTCAGTCGCGAGCCGCCGGTGACGCGTGCCGCCGAGGTGGATGCCGCACTCGCCGCATTGGCGGAGTATCTCGCTCGGCGTGACAACTGGACTCCGCCCTCCTGGGCGCGCAAGCCAGGACGGTATTCCGACAAGTGGTGGTTCGTGACGCCACTGCGCGGGATGCACCCGACCGCCATTCAGGAGTCCCCTGCGTCCTTCCGCACCAGGGGAATCTTCATCACTGCCGGCGCTCTTAGCCGGGTATGACGAAGGCCCGCTGTCCGCCGATGACATCCGCCGGTTGCTCGAAGAACTTGCGTCTGAACTCGATGCAGCCGGGCAGCGAGCGGAGATTCCTGGTGGGTGAAGCTCTTCTCGTCCCGGGCGGAGACCGACGCGGAGGACATCGCATTGCTGTACCGCGAGGTTGGTTACCGCACCGTTGAAGAAGGTCTCGCTCTCGTGGAACGAAGTTATCCGGGACGGCCGATCGCGGCAAAAGCGCAGTTCTTGCTTGCGGAGATCGTCCAGTCGCTCGATGTCGAGTGAGTGGCTAGCCGCGATCCAGCGACTCGAAGACGGTCTCGGCCATCGGGACGCCCGGCGCTTCGACCAGGTCATAACCGAGCTCGTCCACCACTGGCGCGAGCGCGCTGAACGGACCCGCGGGGGTCATCGCCTCCGAATGAGCGCCGCACCCGTGGTCCAGCGAGACCACCTTTCCGTCGTCCGGCGCGTACTCGTTCGCGCATACGCCGAACACCCGGCCGAGCGGGCTGCCGAGGCTGACCAGGAACCCGCACGTCGCGCACGGCGCGGGTGCCGCGTGCGCGAGCGGCGACCGCGGTCCGTGCTCGCTGGCGTACCATCGCCCGGCAGTCGCATCCCGCCCGATCGCCGACAGCACGCGCGAGCGGACGGGCGCGGCGCGGACAGCCGGGCCGGCTCCGGCCGGGGCACCATCGGCCGGACCAGCATCGGCGCCGGGCGGGGCCGCATCGGCGGCGTCCGCGAGATTCATGGCCGCGAGCAGATCCTGCCCGGCCTCCCAGTCCGCGCTGTCATCCCAGTCGAGCACCCCGTCGTCGCCTTCGAGCACCGCGGCGGGCACCAGCCGCTCGTCGTCCTGCCCGGCGGGCAGCAGGTCACCGACTCCGAGATCGCCGGGCAGGACCCGGTCGCGCCAGGGCACCCAGTCCGGCGGCAGCAATGCGCCCGGTCCCGGCAGCAGCACGCATTCACTCACCGTGACCGACTTGGCGCGAGACGCCCGGGCGACGGTAACGGCCCACCGCCAGCCCAGGTAGGCCGGATCCTCGCACTCGAACAGGTGCGTGACCACGCGATCGCCATCGACATCGATACCGCGGTGCGGCCCCACCTGGCCGGATCCCGCGACATCCTCGGCAGCAGCGCGGGCCAGATCGACAGCCTGGGCGCATGCCTCATCGGGCTCTTTTACACGAGTACGAGTAGGGCTCACGTTCGGTGATTGTTCCTCATCATGTGGCGTGCATGCATCCATAACCGCGGACTGCGAGTAACCCGGCTGCCCCGCAGGGTCGTCGTGGGCCCTCACAAGGCAGAATACTTGGAATATGCGAGAGTCCGGCACGAGCACTCGGACCAGGCGGGCTACGCGCTCGGTGGTGTCGGCGTCGCAGACCGCCGCCCGGGCCGGCGCCTCGGCGGCAGGCGGCGCGACCCGCATCGTGCACCGGCTGACCGGAGCGTCGGGGGCCGCGCGTACCGGGCTCGCGAGCCTCATCGAGCTGACGGCCGCCAGCAGCATCGGTGACGCGTTCGTCCTGGTGGCCCTGGCCGGCACCCTGTTCTTCAGCGTCTCGGTCGATCAGGCCCGCCCCAAGGTCGCGCTGGCACTCCTGATCACCATCGCCCCGTACGCGGTGCTCGCCCCGTTCATCGGGCCGATGCTGGACAAGGTGCAGCAGGGCCGCCGGTACATCCTGGCGGGCACCCTGCTCGCCCGCGGCCTGCTCTGCTGGGGCATGGCCGTGGCCGTCCAGCACAACGACCCCGCCGACCTGCTGCCCGCTGCCTTCGGGATCCTGGTGCTGCAGCAGGCCTTCGGCGTCACCCGCAGCGCGATCGCGCCCCGGCTGCTACCGGCCGAGATCACCCTGGTCACGGCAAACTCACGGACCACGCTGGCCGTGACCATCGCCGGCACCCTCGGCGGCGGCGCGGCGGCTGCCATCGACCTCGCCGCAGGCGGCGGCCAGGGCGGTGCCGCCTGGGTGCTCCGCATCGGAACCGTGGCGTACCTGGCCGCCATGGCCCTCTGCCTCCGGCTGCCAGACGTGGTCGACTTTCCGCAGTCCGCCCCGGCCGGGCCTGCTAGGCCTGCCAGTAACGGCGCCGGGCTCGCGGCCGGCCCGGACAGGAATGCGTCCGGAGCACGCGGCACGCGGGGACCGCAGGGCACCGTGCCGCTGCCACGGCCCGCGCGGCGACCGTGGAGATTCCCGCGGCTGGGACCGGTCGTCGGCGACGCGATGGGCGCAGACATCGCGCAGCGCGCGTTTTCCGGTTTCATGTTCTTCTTCCTCGTCTTCCTGCTGCGGGCCGTGCACTTCGGCAAGGTCCCGGACAAGCTCGCGCTGAGCGAGCTGGTCGGGGCCACCCTGCTCGGCGGGTTCCTCGGCCCGGCCATCGGCTCCGGCCTCAAGTCCCGCGCGCCGCAGTTTCTCGTCTTCGGGATGCCCGTACTGACCGCGATCGCGGCGGCGGCCGGCGCGGTGTTCTTCGGGCTGTGGGCCGCGCTGGCGGTAGCGGTGGTGGCCGGCGTCGGGCAGGCCCTGGTGAAGCTCGGACTCGATTCGATCGTGCAGCGGGAGATCGGCGAGGAAGTCCGTTCCTCCACGTTCGCGGCGTCACAGACGCTGCATCAGCTGTCTTACGTGGCCGGCGGCCTGGCCGGGCTGCTGATGTCGCTCACCGACAATGGCGTGGCCGGGATGTCGGTCGGCGCGGGCGGCGTGGCACTGGCCATGACGGTGCTCTTGCTCCGCAGGCGGCGCCGGATCCTGGACAACCGGCGGCACCTGCCACGGCCGCGGGTGCCCTGATCCCTACCTTCATGATCCCGGCGGGTCCGCCCGCACGTGCCGGATTCGCCACGCTCGTGAGCGGGGCCCGGGCCGCTTATCCCTCGATGTCGGCGGCGACCGCTCGCAGCACCGTCGCGATCTTCTTCGCGTCCCGGCCGTCCGGCTGCCTGCCGCGCCGGTAGGTGTTCGATATCCCGTCCAGCAGCTTGATGAGGTCCTCGACGATCACGATCATCTCGTCGGGATTCTTCTGGCTGGCCTTGGCCACCGTAGGCGGCGGCTCCAGAGTCCGCACCTGCAGCGCCTGGGTACCCCGGCGGCCCTCGGCGACGCCGAACTCGACGCGCTGGCCGGCCCGCAGCACGGTGCCGCTTCCCTCCAGCGCGGACGAATGCACGAAGACCTCGCCCCCGTCCTCGCGGGTGAGGAAGCCGAAACCCTTGTCGGCGTCATACCACTTGACCTTGCCAGTGGGCACGTGCGGGACCTTACGCGAGGAGGAGTCTTGCTGACGTCACGCGGAGCGCGGAGCGCGGAGCCCAGCCTATCCGCCCTGCCCGCTTGCCGGGCCGCCCACGGCGGCCTCGCTCGGCCGTAGCCGCGGAATTCGGATAATGGCGTGCCCATCCAGCAGCCGGCCCGGCCGCGGCGGCCATTCGGGCCCGATACTCGCTTCAGTGCCAGTGACGCCGCGACGACGGCCGGCCATTCGGGCCGGGCTCGCGTCAATGGTAATCACGACGCCACGGTGGCGGGGGCGGCTGGCGCTGACCCACCCTGACGCGCCAGGTGAGGTAAGCCGCGCCGAGCACTGCCCCTGCCCTGAGCAGGTAACCGCCGATCATCAGCGCGTCACGGACATACGCCCCGGCCGATGCGTGGCTGGTGACCATCGCGAGCCCGGCGGCGCCGACGATCGTGAGCACGGCCGGTACCGCGAGTCCGGTTATCTTGTCCCTGATGTCCCATAGCCGGGACGAAATCGCGAGGAGCGCGCCAGCCAGCCACACGGGGGGGTATATCAGTCCGCCAAGACCCAGCACGACGACAGCGATGGTCTCCAGCGGGTGCCGGCGTGCCATGGCCCATGCGGCCGCGCTGAGCGCGGCGAGCCACGAGGCCACCCGTTCCGCCCGGTCAGGCCCTGCGCCCGGCATGCCATCGCCTGAACCAGACGCCGGTCTTGGCCCGGGGCGGCGCCACGGCCTGGCGGCTGCCTCGTCGCCGACCGCGGGCTCATCGCCGCCGGCCGCATCCCCGCCGAACCCCGGCGGCCCGCCGAACTCCGCATCCCGGCCGAACTCCGGCGGCCCGCCGAACTCCGGTTCGTCGCCCGGCTCGCGATCTAGGTAGGAACCGGCCGCGGCTGGTACCGGCTCCGGCGATCGGGCCTGCGGCGGCGCGGGCACGCGTCCCTGGGAGGGCCTGGACGCCGCGTCGGGCCAGCGGACCGGACGGAACTTCGGCAGGGCCGCCGGCGTGCGCCGCGGGCCCGGCGTCGGCTCCACGACGAAGGCCAGCGACTCACCCCGCTGCTCGGCCGCGGCCGGCTCGGCCGCCGTCTGCTCGGCAGCGGCTGAGCCGACGGCGGCGGCCGGCTCGGCGGCCGCCGGCTCGGCGGCCGCCGTCGACCCGGTACCCGCTCGCCGGCCCTGCCAGCTGGTCCTGCCTTGCTTCACGGGCAGCAGGACAGGGCTATCGCGGCCCTGCGGCCCGCGCGGGCGCGGCAAGGCCTTTCTGCGGCCGGCCTTATCCGTCAGGACTTCCCCCGGCCGCCAGCGGGCGGTAACCGGCCTGCGCTGGATCGCCTGCGATGAGGCGGCCCGCCCGGGCTCCGCAGCGCCCGCGGGCGACCCGGTCCCCGCAGCGCCCGCGGCCGGCCCCGCAGCGCCGGCCAGCTGATCATCGCGGTGCCTGGTAGTGCGCCAGGGCTTCACGGGAAACCACGGCTGCCTTCCGCCAAAGTCCCCGGCGGGCTTACCCCCGGCGTCCAGCGGGCCGGGCACCATTCCCCTGGCCTTCCGGCTCGATCCCCGCCGCCCGCCCGCGGCCTGCGGACCGGCGGCTCCCTGCGGACCGGCGGCTCCCTGCGGACCGGCGGTGTACGGGCTTACGGCGCCGTCCAGGCCAGCCCGCACCGCCGACAGCCGGGCACGCTCAAGCTCAGCCAGCGACTTCGGCTCTCCCAGCGTGGCGAGCACGTCGCTGACCTCGGCCAGGTCAGCCGCCCCGTAAGCGCCGCATTGCCGCTCTATCGAATCGCGCAGGCGCGCGAGGAAAGTCCTCACCTCATCCGGGCTCATGCTGGTCCGCGCCGCGACTGCCACCCGGTTGAGGTAGTCGCGGACGAGCTGTTCGGTAGCGGGGTCCATGCGCAGATAATCCCTCTTATCCGGCATCTTGTGGAGTCGGTAGCCGCGAATAATGCCATCACCAGGCCGCGATGCCATCACCAGGCCGCGGGAACGCCGGAGGGGACGGTCCCGTGTCTAACGGAACCGTCCCCTCTGGCCGGCCACGCGGCTCGCGATGAGCCGTCTGACCAGTAAGGACCCTGCTAGCTGCGCTCGCCCCGCCGGGATGTACCGACGCGGCATCGCTGGCTAGAAGTCCATGTCACCGCCGCCACCGGGGGCAGCCGGGGCCGGGTTCTTCTCCGGCTTCTCGGCGATGACCGCCTCGGTGGTGAGGAACAGCCCTGCGATGGACGCAGCGTTCTGCAGAGCGGAACGCGTCACCTTCGCCGGGTCGATGATGCCGGCCTTGAACATGTCGACATACTCGCCGTTCGCGGCGTTGAGCCCGTGACCGGGAGCCAGTGACCGAACCTTCTCGGTCACCACGCCGCCCTCAAGGCCGGCGTTGATCGCGATCTGCTTGAGCGGCTCCTCCAGCGCGCGGCGCACGATCTGCGCGCCGGTCGCCTCGTCGCCCGAGAGGTCGAGCTTCTTGAACGCGTTAGCGCCAGCCTGGAGCAGGGCCACGCCGCCTCCGGCGACGATGCCTTCCTCGACCGCGGCCTTGGCGTTGCGCACCGCGTCCTCGATGCGGTGCTTGCGCTCCTTGAGCTCCACCTCGGTCGCCGCGCCCGCCTTGATGACGGCGACGCCGCCGGCCAGCTTGGCGAGCCGCTCCTGGAGCTTCTCCCGGTCATAGTCGGAATCGGTGTTCTCGATCTCGGCGCGGATCTGGTTGACCCGGCCAGAGATCTGCTCCGCGTCGCCGGCGCCGTCCACGATGGTCGTCTCGTCCTTGGTGACGACCACCTTGCGGGCCTGGCCGAGCAGGTCGACGTCCGCGCTTTCCAGCTTGAGGCCGACTTCCTCGCTGATGACCTGGCCGCCGGTGAGGATGGCGATGTCACCGAGCATGGCCTTGCGACGGTCACCGAACCCGGGCGCCTTCACCGCGACGGACTTGAACAGTCCGCGGATCTTGTTGACGACCAGGGTCGCCAGCGCCTCGCCCTCGACGTCCTCGGCGATGATGACGAGCGGCTTGCCCGCCTGCACCACCTTGTCCAGGAGCGGGAGCAGATCCTTGTTCGCCGAGACCTTGGAGTTGACGATGAGGATGTAAGGGTCGTCCAGGACGGCCTCCATCCGCTCCGCGTCAGTGGCGAAGTAATGCGAGATGTAGCCCTTGTCGAAGCGCATGCCCTCGGTGAGCTCAAGCTCGAGTCCGAAGGTGTTGCTCTCCTCGACCGTGATGACGCCTTCCTTGCCGACCTTGTCCATCGCCTCGGCGATCATCTCGCCAATAGCGGTGTCCCCGGCCGAGATGGAGGCGGTCGAAGCGATCTGCTCCTTGGTCTCCACGTCCTTGGCGAGCTTGGACAGTTCCTCGCTCACCCGCTCGACGGCCGCCTCGATGCCCCGCTTGAGGGACATCGGGTTGGCGCCGGCCGCCACGTTGCGAAGGCCCTCGCGGACCAGCGCCTGGGCGAGCACTGTCGCGGTCGTGGTGCCGTCGCCTGCGACGTCGTCTGTCTTCTTCGCTACTTCCTTAACCAGCTCCGCGCCGATCTTCTCCCACGGGTCCTCGAGTTCGATCTCCTTGGCGATGGACACGCCATCGTTGGTGATCGTGGGGGCTCCCCACTTCTTCTCGAGCACCACGTTCCGGCCCTTCGGGCCGAGGGTTACCTTCACGGCGTCGGCAAGCTGGTTCATGCCGCGCTCGAGGCCGCGCCTTGCTTCCTCATTGAACGCGATCATCTTCGCTGCCATAGGCTCCAGTCCTCCCGGAACTTCGTGCCATGCATGCCGATCGGGCAGACGCCCGCGACGGACGGCCTCACCGGCGGACAGACCCTTCCCGCCGCCGAATCAGCCTCATCGCCCGATCACGCGATTGCGTTGTCACTCTCACCCCGAGAGTGCCAACGCCCTGTTTAGCACTCTCGGGGTGAGAGTGCAAATTGGCGGGTCATAACGCAACAGGCCGGATGACCCGTGCCCTGCCGGGCGACGGGCCATCCGGCCTGCTCACAGCGGCTTACTGTCCCGGAGGCCTAGACAGTGCGGACCGAAGTTGCCTGCGGCCCGCGATCGCCCTGCTCGATGTCGAACTCGACTCGCTGCCCTTCCTCCAGGCTGCGGTAGCCATCCGCCTGGATGGCGGAGAAGTGAACGAACACGTCCCTGCCACCGTCTACCGCGATGAAGCCGTAGCCCTTGTCCGCGTTGAACCACTTGACGGTGCCCTGAGCCATTACTCAACTCCCTAACTGTGCTCGGGCCTTCGGGCCCCGCCCTTGCGACCGCGGAGCCCGTCGATCGCGACACAGGCCAAACGGCTGGGCAAGCCAGGGCTTGCCCCTTTCGCAGTACCGGCAGCGACCGGAGATGACTTTACCTCCTGTAGTGCGCCTGGTGACCAGCTAGCCCCGAATTCGCCCGAGCCGGGCGGTGCGGGCGGCGGGGCGGCGCGAGTCAGCCGCCAGCCACGGCCGGGATCACCGAGACCTGCACTCCGGACGGCACCGGGGTATCGAGACCCTGGGCAAGCCGGACGTCCTCGTCGCCGACGTAGACGTTGACGAACCGCCGCAGCTTGCCCGTCTCGTCCAGGATCCTGGCCGCGATGCCCGGATAGGAATAGTCCAGCCCGGCAAGGACCTCGCGCAGCGTGCCGGCCGGGGCCGGCACCTCGGCCACGCCCCCGGTATAGGAGCGCAGGATGGTGGGGATGCGGACGGACACGCTCATGCTGCGGCTGCCTTTCGTGACCGGGACGACTCGAGCTCGGCGAACGCCGCCAGGGTGGCGCGGATCGGCGGATCCGAGGGCGCGGCGGAGGCCACCGCGTCCAGCGTCTTCAGCCCGTCGCCGGAGTTGATGATCACGGTCTCCGCGCCGGGATCCAGCTGCCCGGACGCCATCAGCTGGCGCAGCACCGCCAGCGTGGTGCCGACCGCGGTCTCGCCGAAGATTCCCTCGGTCCTGGCAAGCAGCCGGATGCCGTCCACGATCTCGGCGTCGGTCACGTCGGCCACCGCGCCGCCAGTCCTGCGGACCACGTCAAGCACGTACGGCCCGTCCGCCGGGTTGCCGATCGCGAGCGACTTGGCGATCGTGTCCGGGCGGACCGGCTGCACCACGTCATGACCGGCCCGGAACGCGGCGGCCACCGGCGAGCACCCGGTCGCCTGCGCGCCGAACACAGCCGGCGCGGGCCCCTCGACCAGGCCGAGCTCGGACAGCTCGCGGAACGCCTTGTCGATCTTGACAAGCTGCGCGCCCGACGCGACAGGGACCACGACCTGCTCGGGCAGCCGCCATCCGAGCTGCTCGGCGATCTCGTATCCGATGGTCTTGGATCCCTCGGCGTAGTAGGGCCGGACGTTGACATTGACGAACGCCCAGTCCGCATGCTCGTCGGCGAGCTCGGAGGCCAGCCGGTTCACGTCGTCATAGCTGCCCTGGACAGTCACCAGGGTGCCGCCGTAGACGGCGGTGCCGAGGATCTTCTGCGGCTCGAGGTCGCCGGGCACGAGCACCACCGAGCGGATCCCGGCCCTGGCCGCGGCAGCGGCCACCGCGTTGGCCAGGTTGCCGGTCGACGGGCAGGCCAGCACCTTGAAGCCCATCTCGATGGACGCGGCGAGCGCGACGGCCACGACGCGGTCCTTGAACGAATGGGTGGGGTTGCCGCGCTCGTCCTTCACCCACAGCGAGCGCATCCCCAGCTCGCTGGCCAGGTTGTCGGCCCGGACCAGCCGGGTGCAGCCGGGCTCGGTGTTCCGCGTCTGGCCGACGTCCGGCGGCACGGGAAGCAGGCTCTTGTACCGCCAGATGTTCTGCGGCCCGGCCTCGATCATCTCCCTGGACAGATGCGGCAGGTCATAGCTGACCTCCAGCGGCCCGAAACACTCGGAGCAGGCGTGCTGCGCGCCGAGCTCGTAGGTCTGCCCGCATTCACGGCAGGCGAGGCCGCTGGCGTAGCCGAACCGGGACACCGATGGCGATGACGGGATCGTTGATGACGGGGCTGGAGTTGCGGTGATGCTCACGGCGAGGCCTTTCTCCTCATCTTTCCCAGTGGCCGACGGGCCACGGGCCGGAGTTAGCACCTGTCACGGGGGCCTCGCCGGGATGAGCTCCGGCGGCCTGCCCTAGCCGGGCAGAGCCGCGCGGGCAGGGCGCGGGCACGTCTCACCGTGATGGTTGCCGGGGCTTCGCAGGGCCGATCCCTCCACCCCTCTGGATGAGCGTTATGCAGTTGTAAGAAGCACTCTAACCCGAGATTGGACAACGCGCCTGCCCGGGCCAGCCCGCAACGCCCGCCCGGGCCAGCCCGCAACCCCCGCCTGCAAACCCCGAGCGGGCTCGCGGCGGCCCGGCCCAGCCAGCTACCTTAAGATCACATGAGCGCGCGATCAGCAGGCGGGCGGGTACTCATCGCCTCGAACCGGGGGCCGCTGTCGTTCACGCTCGGTGACGACGGTCAGCTGACCGCGCGGCGCGGCGGCGGCGGCCTGGTATCAGGCCTGTCCTCGGTGGCCGCCGAGGAGGACCTGCTCTGGGTGTGCGCCGCGCTCGACGACGCGGACCGGGCCGCCGCCCGCGCGGCGCCCGGCGGCCTGCTGGATCTGGACGGGACGCCAGGCGGTTCCGGGGTGCGGCTGCTCGACATCCCCCGCGCCACCTTCGACGCGGCCTATAACGCGGTGGCCAACTCCACCCTCTGGTTCGTCAGCCACCTGCTCTATGACACGCCGAACCAGCCGTCGTTCGGCACCGCCTTCCGCCGCGACTGGGAGTCATTCCGCGCGTATAACGCCGCGTTCGCCGGGGCGCTGGCAGCCGCCGCCGACCCAGGCAGCCCAGGCGGTACCAGCGGTGCTGCAGGCACGAGCGGGCCGCCGGTCCGCGCGGTCGTGCAGGACTATCACCTGGCCCTGGTCCCCCGCATGCTCGCCGACCTGCGGCCCGGCATCAGGATCGCGCATTTCTCGCATACCCCCTGGGCGCCGCCCGAGTACTACCGGATACTCCCCGCCGCTGTCGGCCGCGAGCTGCTGGATGGCATGCTCGGCGCGGACCACGCCGGGTTCCTCAGCCAGCGCTGGGCCGACGCGTTCCTTGACTGCTGCGCCGAGATCCTCGGCGCGGCAGTGGACCGCGCCGCACAGCGCGTCAGCTACCGCGGCCATAGCACCCGCGTCGCGGTGTACCCGCTCGGCGTCGACGCCGACGGCTTGCTCGCCCGCGCGGCCGAGCCTGACGTCGAGGACAGGCTCACGGCACTGGCCAGCGCGACCCGCGGCACCCGGGTCATCGTCCGCGTCGACCGGACCGAGCTGTCCAAGAACATCGGCCGCGGCCTGGCCGCCTACCGCGAGCTGCTGATTGCCCACCCGGAATGGCGGGGCCGGGTGACCCACGTCGCGCTCGCGTACCCGTCCAGGACCGGCCTGCCCGTTTACCGCGAGTACACCGAGACCGTGCAGCGGCTGGCCAGCGAGATCAACGAGGAGTTCGGCACCGCGGACTGGCAGCCGCTGATGCTGGAGGTGCTCGACGACTACGCCCGGTCGCTCGCCGCCTACCGGATCGCCGACGTGCTGCTGGTGAACCCGATCAGGGATGGCATGAACCTGGTCGCCAAGGAGGGCCCGATCCTGTCCGACCGGGGCTGCGCCCTGGTGCTGTCCACGGAGGCGGGCGCGGCCGACGAGCTCGGCTCCGAGGCGATCCTGGTCAACCCGTTCGACGTGACGGCTACCGCCGAGGCACTGCACGAAGCGCTGGTCATGGCAGATTCCGAACGGACCCGTCGGTGTGCTGCGCTGGCAAAGGCCGGCGCCGCCATGCCGCCGCGGCTCTGGTTCGCCCAGCAGCTAGCCGCCCTCGGCTCCTAGATCACCCCGGCGAAGGCCCCGGCGAGCGAGCTCAGCAGGGCGGCGACGCCGTCGGGGCCGGGGACCATCAGGTCGGCCTCGGCGGCCAGCCCGGTGACCTCGGCGGAGCCGCTGCACACCGTGAGACCGGGTATCCCGGCGGCTCGCAGCTCGCGGACGGCGCGGAAGGCCGGCCTGTCGCCGAGGTCGTCGCCGCAGAAGAGAGCGGACCCAGGCCTCCGTTCCGCTGCCAGATCTTTCAGCGCCGTGCCCTTGTCCGCGCCGGCCGGGCGCAGCTCGATCACGAACCTGCCAGGTTCCACCGCGAGGCCGGTCCGCCCTGCCAGGCTGGCCAGCGGGCCGCGCAGCAGCTCGAGCGCCTCGGCGGGCCGTGCCGCGCGGCGGGTGTGCACGGCCACGGCGTCGCCCTTGTCCTCGATCCAGGTACCGTCCGGCGCGCCGGCGGCGGCCAGCACCGCGGGCAGCTCGCGCCGGGCGGAGGCCACGGCCGGCGAGGCGGGCGGCGCGGTCAGCGTGCCGGCCTCCCAGCGCTCCCGGCCGTAGTGGCCGAGCACGATCAGGCCGGGCACCAGGCCGAACTGGCCGTATTCCACCGCGTCGAGCGCCGGGCGGCCGGTGATGATGGCCAGCGTGCCGGCCAGCGGCGCCAGCCGGCGCAGCACGCTGACCGCCGCGGGCCCGGCGCGGGCGGCCGCCGGGTCGGCCACGATCGGCGCCAGCGTGCCGTCGAAGTCGAGCGCGATCAGCGCCCGGCCGGGATCGCGCAGCATCGCGGCGAAACCCGCGCGGCCCGCCGCCGTCCGGGGGACGGGAAGGCCGCTCACCTGCCCTCACCGGGCGGCGCGGAGCGGATCCTGGCGCGGCGGCCGCGCTGCCTGCGCAGCCTGGTAACGAGCGCGGGGTCGAACTCGACCGCTTCCGGCCGGTCGATCAGCTCGTTCAGCAGCTGGTAGTACCTGGTGGCCGGCATGCCGAGCACCTCCAGGATCTCGCGTTCCTTGGCCCCGGGCTGCCGCCACCAGCTGCGCTCGAAGGCCAGCACGCGCATCTCAAGATCAGACAGCGCAGCCATCCGGCCTCCCAGCCTTTCCCGTCGGCACTCCATCGTAGGCGGGCCCTATGCGGGACGCCTCCGGGCGACGTACGCTCACCCTTCGTGGCCAACTATGACTGCCTTACCTTCCTGACTGACTACGGTGTCGAGGACGGTTTCGTCGCGGCCTGCCACGGGGTCGCGGCCCGGATAGCCCCCGGCATCCGCCTTATCGACATCACGCACCTGGTGCCGCCCGGCGACGTGCGCCGCGGCGCCGCGGTGCTCGCGCAGACCATTCCGTACCTGCCGGCCGCGGTTCATGTCGCGGTGGTCGACCCTGGTGTCGGCACCGCGCGCCGCGGCATCGCCGTGCAGGCGGGCGACGGCATCCTGGTGGGACCGGACAACGGCCTGCTGTCCTGGGCCGTCGCCGCCAGTGGCGGGGCGCAGCGCGCCTGCCAGCTCACCAACGGCGAGTGGTGGCTGCACCCGGTCTCGCCCACCTTCCACGGCAGGGACATCTTCACCCCGGTCGCCGCCCGCCTTGCCACCGGCTGCGACCTGGCCGAGGCCGGGACCGAGATCGACGTCGCGGACCTGGTCACCCTCCCGGCGCCCACCAGCCGGGTGCGCGACGGCGAGGCCGAGGGCGAGGTGATGTCCGTCGACCGGTTCGGCAACGTGCAGCTGTCCATCGCGGCGTCGGACGCCGACCGGCTGGGCATCGGGTTCGGCTCGCCGGTCGTGGTCCGGTGCGGACGGCGGCAGCTCACCGTTCCGTACCTGGAGACGTTCGCGGCGGTGGCGCCCGGCGAGATCGTCGCCTACACCGACAGCGCCGGGCTGATCTCGCTGGCGGTCAACGCGGGCGACGCCGCCGAGCAGCTTGGCCTGCCCCCCGGGGCGCACGTCCGGCTGTCCGTGGCCCGGCCGTCCTGACCCTCGTCCTGGCGCGTAGGCGATGTCCGGCCAGCTGCGCTTAAATCCCGCCGAATGCCGGTGAACATGACACAATGCGGTAACCCCGCACGGAAGGCAGCCCGCGCGTGCCGCTGAGGTTTCCCCGCACTACGATGGTTCCGATCGCCGTAGCCGTCGTTGCCGCCTGCATCGTCCTGGTCGGATCCCCCGCGCTCGCCGACCAGGTACGCCAGTCGCAGTGGTGGCTCTCCTCGCTGCACATCACCTCCGCGCAGCAGGTTAGCAAGGGATCGGGCGTAAAGGTCGCCGTGCTGTCCAGCGGCGTTGACGCGGCGGCGCCTGACCTCACCGGATCGGTGAAGTCAGGCCCGGACTTCACTCACTCGGGCCGCGCGGCTGGCGGGCCGTTCTGGGGCATCAGCGGTACCGAGATCGCCAGCCTCATCGCTGGTCACGGGCATGGCGCCGGCGACAGCGCGGGCATCATCGGCGTCGCGCCCGCCGCCACGATCCTCTCCGTCCGGGTGACACTCGACAGCGGGGATCCGCTGCTGACCGACCCGGCCGTCGCCGACGGGCTGCCCGGCGCGATCGCCAGCGGGATCAGGTACGCGGCCGCGCACGGCGCCAGCGTCATCGACCTGCCGCTGGATCCCGGAGCAGCGAGCGCGACCGGCACGGCCGGGGCGCCGGGGCTGGAGTACGGCAGCACCGCGGAGAAGTCGGCGGTCGCTTATGCGCTGGGTAAGGGCATCGTGCTCGTCGCGCCCGCGGGTGACGACGGCACCGGCACCGGCACCGGCACCGGCATCGTGAACTACCCCGCCGCCTACCACGGCGTCATCTCGGTCGGCGCCTTCAACAATGAATTCATCAAGGCCCCGTTCTCCAGTCATGAGCCTTACGTGACGCTCACCGCGGCGGGCGATGGCGTCACCGCGGCGACCCCGACCGGGTACGCCACGATCAGCAGCACCAGCGCCGCCAGCGCGATGGTGGCCGGCATGGCCGCGCTGATCAGGTCAAAGTTCCCCGCGCTAAACCCCCGGCAGGTCACGAAGGCACTCACAAGCAGCACCAGGTTCCGCCGCCCAGGCGGCAGGCTGATCGGGTCAGGTTTCGGGACCGCGGACGCGGCGGCCGCGCTGAAGGCGGCGGCGGCGATGGCGGCGCGAGGCAAGGGCACTGGCCGCACGGTCACCGCCAGCCCGCGGCCGGTGACCAGGGCGACGACGCCGGCAGCGCGCTCGCCGGGGCAGCGGCTACGCACCTACCTGCGGCGGTATGGCGTCAAGGCGCTGGCGGGCGTCCTGGTTCTGCTGGTCCTGCTGATCACCGCGTTCGCCCTGGTCCGGCGGCGCCGGAGACGGACGTCGCCGGAGTACGACACGCTGGACACTATCCATCCGATCCAGCCAGAGACGGCGCCGCAGGCGGCTGTCCGGGCTGACGGCAGGGACCGGGCGGGATTCCTGCCGTCGCCGTCGGCCGACGCGGGCGACCGCTGGCCCCGCGACGTCGTGATGGGCCCGCGCGGCCCGAACGGCCCGAACGATGCTGGCAGCCTGGCGGGCGCGTCCGCCGGGGCCGCCGCGTTCGCTGCCGCCGTCAACGCGACCGGCTCGCGGACATTCAGCGGGTCAAGCGCCGGCGGGATGGCGGGCCCGGGGGGCTTCGATGACGATGACAGCTTCGCTGTTCCCGCGCGGCTGCCGGCCGGCGGCGGGCGGCACGCCGCTGGCCCGGCTGACCGCCCGGGGCTAGCCCCGCTGCCGAGGCCGGCCAGCCGCCGCGCCAGGGTTTCCGGAAACCCGCCATGGGAGCCAGCCGCCAAGCCCGACAGCGAGCTTCCCTGGACGGCTGTCCCGGCGCCGCCGTCGAACACCTCCGGCGGGACGGGGGAGCGGCACGTCCAGCTCGGCGGCACCGTCTGGGAGACCGCAGCGGCTGGTGACCGCGCCGCGGCGCCGGTCCCGGCCGGGACAGCGGCGCCGGAAGAGGCCGGACTGCCCGCGGACGCCTGGGCGACGGGGAACGCCGCACCGGATCCGGCCAGCGACCCGATTTACGTGTGGAAGCCAGCCGAGCCGGCCGACGGCTTCCCGGCCGACGGCTTCCCGGCCGACGGCTTCCCGGCTGGGGCATTCCCGGGCGACGCATTCCCGGCCGACGGCTTCCCGGCTGGGGCATTCCCGGGCGACGCATTCCCGGGCGTTGCCTTCCCTGCTGAGCCCGTCCCGGCTGAGCCCTTCGCGGCTGGGGCATTCCCGGCTGAGCCCATCCCGGCTGATACGACCGAGACCTTCCCCGCGATCCGCAGGGATGACGAGAGCTGACCAGCCCGGCTGGCTGTCATTTTTCCGGCTGCCCGTTCGACGCGGCGAGTTCCTCCTTGCGGACGGACGCGTACATCGGCACGTACTCCTGGCCGGACAGCGCCTGGATGGACCGCATCACCTCGTCAGTGACCGCTCGCCGCTGCCGTGCGCCGGCCGGTTGCTCCCGGTAGGCATCGAAGGTCAGCGGCTTGCCGACCCTGACCTCGATGCGGCTGAGCCGGGGGATCTTGCTGCCCGGCGGCAGCACCTGTTCGGTGCCGATCATCGCGACCGGGATGACCGGCACGCCCGAGCTGAGCGCGAGCCAGCCAACGCCGGTCCGGCCCCGGTAGAGGCGCCCGTCCGGTGACCGGGTGCCCTCCGGATAGATGCCGAACAGCGCACCCCCGCGCACCAGGGTCAGCGCGGACTCCAGCATGTCCTGCGCGGCCCTGGTGCCCGCCCGGTCGACCGGGAGCTGCTTGGTGGCCCGCAGGTAGGCGCCGGTGATCCGGTCGGGCAGCCGGGTGCCGGTGAAGTACTCGGACTTGGCCGCGAACGTGACCGGCCGGGTGAGCATCAGTGGCAGGAAGATCGTGTCGACGACCGAGCGGTGATTTGACGCGAGGATGGCACCTCCGGATGCCGGGATGTGCTCAAGTCCGGTGATCACCGGGCGCCATAGCAGGTGCAGGAACGGCCCCGCGAGGATCCTCGACACCTGGTACTGCACTCGATCCTCCTGTGCTCGGCTGCGGCACGTCACAGCGTAACCCGCCACGCCAGATCGGCACACAGCGTCATAACGCGGCCGTCGTGGTCGGTGCGGCCGTCGTAGTCATTCCGCAGCCAGCGGCAGATCACCCGGCCCGGCCAGGTCCGGGCGCGGGCCGCGAGCCCGGCGAACCGCATGGCTGGGACTCCAGTGCTGAAACAGTCGTCGGTGTGCCTGGGTGACGCCGTTGCGGCGTGAAAATTTCGGGCAGCTGATCCGTTGTCCCCGGGTGGAGCCCGGCTGCGCCGGGCGCTGCCGCGCTGATGT